>OGJZ01000073.1_pt1 | contig 112222 bp, 104 predicted proteins | sample 1572321 | NCBI WGS metagenome assembly OGJZ01 (sample SAMEA2582086, study PRJEB24529) | metagenome | biome: Human gut stool | place: China | collected 2011 | reverse complement strand
TCTTTTTCAACTCTGCCGCCAGAGCGGTTAGCGCAGCATCATCGGCATCAATCCCGCTAATCAGACAGACGCCTTTGCCCTTGCGGCCGCTGGTCTGGCGCTGGATCCGCACAATGCCGTCGCCTTTCGGGCGCACCGGCGCCGGTTTCGCCTCGTCGATACGCCCGGTTTCGGTGGAGTAGACCAGACGGCTGTTGGAATCGCTCATTATGCCCCCTTGCGCAGAGAATCGTTGATCGCCCGCAGCGTCGCGGCTGGATCCGCCGACTGAGTAACCGGGCGACCAATCACCATATAGTCTACCCCAGCTTCCTGAGCCTGCTCAGGAGTCATAATTCGCCGCTGATCGCCAGCGTCGCTGCCCTGCGGACGAATCCCCGGGGTCACCAGCTTAAACGCCTGCCCCAGCTCATGCTTAAAGCGCACCGCCTCCTGGGCTGAACACACCACCCCATCAAGGCCGCAGCGTTGGGTCAGCGCCGCCAGCTTCGCCGCGTAGTCAGCCGGAGATAAGGTAATGCCCAGATCCTGTAGATCGCTGGACTCCATGCTGGTGAGCACCGTGACAGCGATCAGCAGCGGCGCATCTTTGCCAAACGGCAGCAGCGCTTCGCGCGCGGCGGTCATCATTCGCGCGCCGCCGGAAGCATGGACATTCACCATCCATACGCCCAGCTCAGCCGCTGCGGCCACCGCGCGGGCAGTGGTGTTGGGAATATCGTGAAACTTAAGGTCCAGGAACACCTCAAACCCACGCTGATGCAGATCGCGGACAAACTGCGGGCCCAGCAGGGTGAACATCTCTTTGCCCACCTTCAGGCGGCAGTCGCGCGGGTCGATGCGGTCGACAAATGCCAGCGCTTTATCGCGATTATCATAGTCGAGCGCAACCACAACGGGAGAGGATGTGACAGCGCGGGAAGATGGGATAGCTGTAGACGTCATGACCAGACCTTAGTGTTGATGGGCGCCGGGGTGGCGCAAAAAAGGTAAACGGGCAGCATTCTACCTGTGAAGCGAACAAAATAACAGACTGCCGTACCTGCCCTGACCGGACGATGGCGCTGCCGGGGCCGCGCCTGGAGAGGAGTGAAGCGATAAGTATGTTGTAACTAACGGAGGGCTTTTTTTTGGCTTTACTGGCCGTCGAGACCGCGAATGGGTTTAATGGTCGCCCACGAGCGGCAGGACGGACAATGCCAGTAGAGTGTATGAGCGGTAAATCCGCATTTCTGGCAGCGATAGCGTGGTTTGCTGCGCACCTGCTCACCAACCATGTTTCGCAGCACCCCAAGGCTTTCTTTCGCCCGCCCTTCTTCCGCTTCGTTGAGATGGTAGTCCATCAGCTTATGGAAGACGCGCATGGTCGGGTGGCGTTCCAGCTGCCGGGTGACGTAGTTTTGCGCCGCTTCGACGCCTTCCCGTTGCTCAAGGATCTGCGCCAGCATCAGTTCGGCGGTCGCCCCGGCGTTCTCCTCCACGCAGCGGCGCAGAAAAACTTCCCATTCATCGGTTTTGCCGAGCTGCTGGTAGCAGGTCTGCAGCATCTCCAGCGTTTCACCCACCAGCTCTTTATCCTGATCGATAACCCGCTCGAGGCTCTCCACCGCTTTGGCGTAGTCGCCCTTTTCCATCCACACCCGGCCCATCATGATCGATACCCGGGCGCTGTTGCGGTCCGCGGCGGCGCCTTTTCTCAACAACGCCATCGCTTTATCCAGATCGTTGGCTGCCATCTGCTGCAGGGCCAGTTCGCACCAGAAGTTGGCGATTTCGCCACGATGTTTCTCTTTCCCTAGCTTCACCAGCCGTTCAGCCACTTCAATAGCCGACTGCCAGTCGCTGGTCGCCTGGTAAATCTGCAGCAGTTGCTGCAGCGCGCCGAGGCGGAAATCGGTCTCATCCACCAGCTGTTTGAACATGTCTTCCGCGCGGTCATACAGTCCGGCGGCCATATAATCCCGTCCCAGCTGCTGCACCGCTAACAGGCGCTGATCGTAGGTTAACGACGCGCTTTCCATCAGGCTCTGGTGAATTCGGATCGCGCGGTCGACTTCGCCGCGCGAACGGAACAAATTACCGAGCGTCAGGTGCGCCTCAACGGTACCGGTATCCTCTTTCAGCATATCAAGGAACAGGTCAACGGCTTTATCCTGCTGGTTGCTGAGCAGGAAGTTAACCCCCGCCACGTAATCTCGCGACAGGCGGCTCGCATCGTCCTGTTTGGACTGTTGTGCACTTCTGCGCCCCATGTACCAGCCGTAAGCGGCGGCAACGGGTAAAAGCAGAAACAACAACTCCAGCATAAGAGGTTATTCCTTCACCGCAGGCACGCCTGCGTCGACAGCCGCCGGGCTGACGGGGGCAATCTGATGCTCAAGACGCTTAATTTTCCGCTCCGCGCGCGCCAGTGAGACACGCACCCGCAGCCAGAACAGGCCGCAGATCAGCCAGCCAATGGCAAAGCCCGCGGCAAACAGCACCGCCAGCAGCGTCGATATGCGGAATTCACCCTGAGCGAGTAAATAGTTGAAAGTGACCTGTTGGTCATTCTGCGCCCCCAGCGTCACTGAAATGACGAAGATTGCTAACACCAGTAAGAAAATGAGTAAATATTTCACATGACTTCCCGTTATGTGGGTTGCGCGAAAAAAGCCCGCTTTCAGCCCTATAAAGTATCATTTTCGCCGCAGCGGTGGAATGAAAAAGCATGGCAACTCTTCAGGATATGCGGTCGGATGCCGCTAAAATCAACATTATTCCGCTTCAGGCATCCGTTTTTTAATATCCTGCGCCTCTTCTCCGGGCGGCGAGAGCGGCCCACAAAGGCGCTGCGTCAGCCAGCAGGCCACCGTGACCAGCAGCCAGGAGATCAGCGTGGCGACGATGAGATCCAGCGGCCAGTGCATGCCCAGCGCCAGGCGACTGCCCATCACCGCCGTCGCCCACACCAGCAGCACCGCGATTGTGCCCCAGCGGCGACGCGGCCACAGCAGCCCCGCAGCGAGTAACGCCCAGCTGGCGGCAAACATGGTGTGACCTGACGGGAAAGCAAACCCCGTCTCCTTCTGCCAGTGTTTGCGTAAAAATGACGGAATGTCCTGCGCCTGCGCCAGCTGTTCATGCACCAGTTTAGCGCGTTCTTTACGCTTTAACGCGTAGAATTGCGTCACCGGCACCTGCCTTGTGTTTTCCAGCCAGATGACGAACGGTCTCGGCTCCTGGACCCGCGCCTTGACCCAGGATTTCGCCCCCTGTCCCGCCAGGATAGCGGCGGCAAGGATAAGGAACAGGATCAACGCCGCGCGCAGGCGAAAGCGCAGACACCAGAGGAACCAGCCGCAAAGCACGACATGAGTGATAATTCCCCACGGCTGGGTCACCGTTTCCGTCACCCACCACAGGCTTTTCAACATGGCAACCGGCAGTCCAGGCTGCCACAGCCACCCGGAAAGCCAGACCGTGAGGGGCATAACCAGCAGCAGCGCCGCCGCGAGAGCAGTTCGTCGGGCTATCAACAGCATTTTCTCTCCTTCTCCTTGTAGATGAACATCATAGCGGAAAGTAGATCGTTTGTGCGCTTTCCACACGGCTAACCGTTCGCGATTAGGAGAACGTCCAGGCGTTGTGGCAAAATAGCGGGAAACAGAAAGCACAGTCAGGTGCTGACAGAATCTGGAGAATCACATGCAGCTTAAACGTGTGGCAGAAGCCAAACTGCCAACCCCCTGGGGCGATTTCCTGATGGTGGGTTTTGAAGAACTGGCAACCGGACAGGATCATGTCGCGCTGGTGTATGGCGATATATCAGGGCAGTCGCCGGTCCTCGCCCGCGTACATTCAGAGTGTTTGACGGGCGATGCCCTGTTTAGCCTGCGCTGTGATTGCGGCTTTCAGCTGGAAGCGGCTCTGTCGCATATCGCTGAAGAAGGTCGGGGGATCCTGCTGTATCACCGCCAGGAAGGACGCAACATTGGTTTATTGAATAAGATCCGCGCCTACGCGCTGCAGGATCAGGGCTACGACACTGTCGAAGCGAACCATCAGCTTGGCTTCGCCGCCGATGAGCGCGATTTCACCTTGTGCGCCGACATGTTCAAATTGCTCAACGTTGAGCAGGTGCGGTTATTAACCAATAACCCGAAAAAAGTGGAAATTCTTACCGAAGCCGGGATCAACATTGTGGAGCGGGTGCCGCTGATCGTCGGGCGTAACCCGAAAAACGCTCACTATCTGGACACCAAAGCCGCCAAGATGGGCCATCTGCTGAACAGCAAGCCGACGGAATAAACCGGTGGAATAACCGAAAAAGGGCCAGCGATGCTGGCCCTTTGTTTCACAGCATATTACGAATAACGTAGTGCAGGATGCCGTCGTTGCGGTAGTAGGTGAGTTCTGTCGCCGTGTCGATACGGCACCGACAAGGGATCGCTTCCTGCGAGCCGTCAGCGCGAGTCAGGGTCACCGGCACCGTAGCGCCAGGCTGAAGCGACTGCAGATTGCTAATATCAATCCGCTCTTCCCCGGTCAACCGCAGCGTTTTGCGGGTGACGCCCTGCGGGAACTCCAGCGGCAAAATGCCCATTCCGATCAGGTTGGAACGATGGATACGCTCGAAGGACTCGGCGATCACTACCCGAATCCCCAGCAGGCGCGGCCCCTTCGCCGCCCAGTCACGGCTGGAACCTGATCCATACTCCTTACCGGCAATCACCGCCAGCGGTGTGCCCTCAGCCTTGTACAGCATCGCCGCATCGTAGATCGCCATCGGTTCAGGATCCGGCAGATGGCGGGTCATGCCCCCTTCCACCCCTGGGACCATTTCGTTACGGATGCGGATATTGGCGAAGGTGCCACGCATCATCACCTCATGGTTACCGCGACGGGAACCATAGGAGTTAAAGTCGCGCCGGGCAACCCCATGCTCCTGCAGATAGCGGCCTGCCGGACTATCGGCTTTGATGCTCCCCGCCGGCGAAATGTGGTCCGTGGTGACTGAGTCGCCCAGCATGGCGAGGATCCGCGCGCCGTGAATATCCTCTACCGGCAGCGGCTCGGCGCCCATCTCGTCAAAGAACGGCGACAAGCGAATATAGGTCGAGTCCTCCTGCCAGTCGTAGGTATCTGACGCCTCCACCTTGATCGCCTTCCACTCCTCAGTGCCGGAAAACACTTCCGCGTACTCTTTGCGGAACATCTCGGTGGAGACCTGTTCCACCGCGCGGGCAATCTCCTCCCCGCTCGGCCAGATATCTTTCAGATAGACCGGCTCGCCATTCTTGCCCTGTCCCAACGGCTCGCGGGTGAGGTCGATATTCATGTTCCCCGCCAGCGCATAGGCGACCACCAACGGCGGCGAGGCCAGCCAGTTGGTTTTCACCAGCGGATGAATACGCCCTTCGAAGTTACGGTTACCGGAGAGCACTGCCCCGACGGTCAGATCGCCTTTTTTGATCGCTTCTTCGATAGGTTCAGGCAATGGACCGGAGTTACCGATACAGGTGGTGCAACCATATCCCACCAGATTGAAGCCGAGCTGGTCGAGGTAAGGCGTCAGGCCGGCATGGGCCAGATAATCCGACACCACTTTCGAGCCTGGGGCCAGGGAAGCTTTCACCCACGGCTGCGGCTGCAGGCCGCGTTCGACGGCTTTTTTCGCCAGCAGGCCGGCGGCCATCAACACGCTGGGGTTAGAGGTATTGGTGCAGGAGGTAATCGCTGCAATAGCCACCGCGCCATCCGGTAGCGAATAGTGATGCCCGTTCAGCGTATAGTCAACCGGCTGACGCTGACGCTGAAGGTGGTTAACCTCCAGCTCGCCGCTGGCGGCGAAGGCTTTCGGAACATCGCCCAGCGCCACGCGATCCTGCGGTCGCTTCGGCCCGGCGAGGCTCGCTTCGACGCTGCTCATATCCAGCGCCAGGGTACTGGTAAAGACCGGCTCATCGCCAGGCTGGCGCCACATGCCCTGGGCTTTAGCGTAGGCTTCCACCAGCGCGACCTGTTCTTCGCTACGGCCGCTGAGACGCATGTAGCTGAGCGTTACGTCATCGATAGGGAAAAAGCCACAGGTGGCGCCATACTCCGGCGCCATATTGGCGATGGTCGCCCTGTCGGCAAGGGGTAAGGTATCCAGGCCGTCACCGTAGAATTCAACAAACTTGCCGACGACGCCATGCTGACGCAGCATTTGGGTAACCGTCAGTACCAGGTCAGTGGCGGTGATGCCTTCGCGCAGTTTGCCGCTGAGCTTAAAGCCCACAACATCGGGGATCAGCATTGACACCGGCTGGCCCAGCATAGCGGCTTCCGCTTCAATCCCGCCCACGCCCCAGCCCAGCACGCCAAGACCATTAATCATGGTGGTATGGGAGTCGGTGCCCACCAGCGTATCCGGCCACGCCATCCACTGGCCGTTCACCTCCTCGCTCCAGACCGCCCGGCCAAGGTATTCCAGGTTCACCTGGTGGCAAATACCGGTGCCCGGCGGCACCACGCTGAAGCGGCTGAAGGCCTGCTGCCCCCAGCGCAGAAAAGCGTAGCGTTCGTGGTTCCGCTCCATTTCCAGGCGGACGTTGTCTTCGAAGGCCTCGTCGTCGCCGAAGCGGTCAACGGTCACCGAGTGGTCGATCACCAGGTCAACCGGCGATAGCGGATTAACCTTCGCCGTATCGCCGCCAAGGCGTTTCACCGCCTCGCGCATGGCGGCCAGATCCACTACCGCCGGCACGCCGGTAAAGTCCTGCATCAGGACGCGTGCCGGACGGTAGGCGATTTCCCGGTCGGCATGGGCCTGTTGCAGCCAGCCGGCCAGGGCGCGAATATCTTCTTCAGTTACCGAGTCACCGTCCTGCCAGCGCAGCAGGTTCTCCATCAGCACCTTCAGCGACTTGGGCAGTCGACTGATCTCGCCCAGCTGCTTCTCCGCCAACGGCAGACTGTAGTAATGCCAGGTTTTATCGTTGACCTGCAGCGTGTCCTTACTGGCTTCTCGTAGGGTTGACGACATAGCTCCTCCTTTATCTCAGGGATGGCATACCCTGATTCTCCTCAGGGTCTCCATTAAAGATAACACATACTGAGCATAACACTTTGATAACAACCCAAATTGCTAAATACGACGAGACAGAGAGAGAGGAAACGGGAATTATCCGAGAGCAGGCGAAATAGCACCAAAATAGTGCAAAGAGGGCGTATGCCGATATTGTATTAGTACACGAGGACAAAAAAAGAGCTAATCGGCCAGCGGGCAGTGATTAGCTCTGGTGAGTGATTTCAGGTTGGATGAATCCAGCGGCAAAATATATTCTCCCTGTATTGCCGGTCACTGATTTTATATTACAGTTTCCTTTCACTGTCATAAAAATGACATGTATCTACAACGATGACCTACAGCTTTAGCTGACAATCCAGATGTTGCAGATGGTGAGCGCGATGATGCTCCAAAACATCGCCAACCCTACCAACACTACGCCCCATACGCGACTACGCAGAACGGGATCGATTTCGGTTTTGTCATTCTCGTATGACATCGCCAGTTTCATGTAATCGATATTACTTATCATATTGTCACCACCAATTGCTCAAATCATCAGGTACAGATAAATCTTAATTATGGATAAAAGATTAATCCAGTGAATTTAGGCCTGATGGAATATATTTAACCGGTTATTTGATCGCGGCGGGCATAATGAAAAACGTGTTGCCAAAAATTATTAATTTTGTGATTGGTTCGAGGTTTAAGTTGTTAAATACAGTCCATCATAGTTAATGGCACTCCTCGCAGGGAGTGCCATTATTATTTTCAGGGTTATTTTTCCGGAAGTTTTATATCTTTGAACATCGCTTCAATATCTTCATTCGAGCGTAAAGCCACCGCGGTATCTACCACGTCCCTGGTCAAATGGGGAGCAAAACGTTGAATAAAATCATACATGTAGCTTCGTAAGAAGGTGCTACGGCGGAAACCTATCTTAGTGGTGCTGTGGCTGAAAATACCGTTCGCATCCAGCTTCACCAGATCCGGGTCAGAGACCGGATCCACCGCCATGCTGGCGATTACCCCTACCCCCAGCCCCAGGCGAACATAGGTTTTGATGACGTCGGCATCGGTGGCGGTAAAAACAATGCGCGGCGTCAGGCCCGCACGGTTAAACGCGGTATCCAGTTCGGAGCGGCCGGTAAAACCAAAGGTATAGGTTACCAATGGATACTGGGCCAGTTCTTCTATGGACACCGAGCCCTTGGTGGCCAGAGGATGCTCGGGGGTCACTACAATCGACCGGTTCCAGTGATAGCATGGCAGCATCACCAGATCGTCATACAGATGTAGCGCCTCGGTGGCGATGGCGAAATCGGCATTGCCTTTCGACACAGCCTCCGCAATCTGAGTCGGCGAGCCCTGATGCATATGCAGCGACACCCGCGGGTAGCGTTCAATAAACCCCTTGATCACTCCCGGTAACGCATAGCGCGCCTGGGTATGGGTGGTGGCGACGTAAAGAGACCCTTTGTCAGGCCAGGTATGCTCTCCGGCGACAGATTTGATGGCATCGACTTTCGACAGCACTTCGCGGGCGATGCGGATGATCTCCTGCCCGGCCGGCGTCACCTGGGTTAAGTGTTTACCGCTGCGGGCAAAGATCTGAATGCCCAGCTCATCCTCCAGCATGCGGACCTGCTTACTGATACCCGGCTGGGAGGTATAGAGCCCTTCGGCGGTGGATGAAACATTCAGGTTATGGTTAACCACCTCAACGATGTAGCGAAGCTGTTGTAGTTTCATGGCTGATATCCGTTTGCGCGTAAAATGAAGCCGCTTAATACACTTTACGTTCAGGCAACTTGTCGCCGATGAAGGCCCTGGGCTCCCGGCAGTTGGCCATAGTGGCGCCGCAATGCATCCTGAAAGCGATGATGTATAAGACGTTTTAATAATAAAAAAGGCATTAACTATAACCACTATATCATTTATATCAACACTGTATAGACGCTAACGAAAAATAATATAGGTGGTTATAAGGGGAGGAAATTAACGCAAAGGGGGGAAGACGACACGGCAGGGAAATGCACTCTCTCTGCCGGTCGCCTGAGCAGGAAAAGCGCGCTTTTCCTGCCCGAACGAACGCCATTACTTTTTGGCTTCCGTCCACTTACCGTCGATAAAGAAAGCTGACCAGCCGGTCGCTTTGCCCTCTTTTTCAGACGCCACGTACTGCTGCTTGGTTTTACGGCTAAAGCGTACCAGCGTTTTATTGCCTTCCGGATCCTGCTGCGGCGCATCGGCGAGATAACGCAGTTTTTCCGGCAGACGATCGCGGAAGCGGTACAGTTCCTCCACCAGCGGCGCACGCGTTTCCCGTGATTTCGGGAAGGTGTTGGCCGCCAGGAAGACGCCCGCCGCCCCGTCGCGCAGCACAAAGTAGGCGTCAGACTTCTCACACGGCAGCTCCGGCAGCGGCACCGGATCTTCCTTCGGCGGAGCCACTTCGCCATTGCGCAGAATCTTACGCGTGTTCTTACACTCGTCGTTGGTACAGGCCATGTACTTACCGAAACGCCCCATTTTCAGGTGCATTTCAGACCCGCACTTCTCGCACTCCACCACCGGGCCGTCATAGCCCTTGATGCGGAATTCGCCCTCTTCAATCTCGTAGCCGTCGCAGGTCGGGTTATTACCACAGACGTGCAGCTTACGCTTAGGATCGATAAGGTAGCTGTCCATCGCCGTCCCACACTTCTGGCAGCGACGTTTGGCGCGCAGCGCGTTGGTTTCCGCGTCATCGCCTTCCAGCACGTTGAGGACTTCGTTCTCCGGCACCAGGTTGATGGTGGTTTTGCACCGCTCTTTCGGCGGCAAGGCATAGCCCGAACAGCCGAGGAAAACGCCGGTGCTGGCGGTACGGATCCCCATTTTACGGCCGCAGGTCGGGCAGTCGATGCTGGTGAGCACCATCGGGTTCGGCTGCATGCCGCCCTCTTCCGGATCTTTCTCTGCCGTCGCCAGCTGGGTGGTAAAATCGCCGAAGAAGTGGTTCAGCACCTCTTTCCACTCGGCCTGGTGGTTCGCAACCTGGTCGAGGCGATCCTCCATCTGCGCGGTAAAATCGTAGTTCATCAGATCGCGGAAGTTTTCTTCCAGCCGGTCGGTAACGATCTCGCCCATTTTTTCGGCGTAAAAACGACGATTTTCCACCCGCACGTAGCCGCGATCCTGAATGGTCGAAATGATCGACGCGTAGGTCGACGGACGGCCAATCCCGCGTTTTTCCAGCTCTTTCACCAGCGAGGCCTCGCTGAAACGCGCCGGCGGCTTGGTAAAGTGCTGCGCAGGCGTCAGCTCCACCAGGCTCAGGCGGTCGCCCTGTTTGACCAGCGGCAGCGTTCGGTCTTCATCGCCCTTGCGCAGCGCCGGCATGACTTTTGTCCAGCCGTCGAAACGTAAAGTGCGACCGCGCGCTTTCAGTTTGAAATCACCCGCAGCCACGGTCAGCGTGGTGGAGTCGTACTGCGCCGGCGTCATCTGACAGGCGACAAACTGGCGCCAGATCAGCTGATAAAGCTTCTGCGCATCCGCTTCCATATCTTTCAGCGTTTCCGCCAGCACGTTCACATCAGACGGACGAATCGCTTCGTGCGCTTCCTGCGAGTTTTCTTTGCTGGCGTACTGGTTCGCGCTATCCGGCAGATATTTTTTGCCAAATTTGTCGCTGATGTAGCCGCGAACCATGTTCAGCGCGTCCTGACTCAGGTTGGTGGAGTCGGTACGCATATAGGTGATGTGCCCTGCCTCATAGAGTCGCTGAGCCATCATCATGGTCTTTTTCACGCCGAAGCCCAGACGGGTGCTGGCCGCCTGCTGCAGGGTGGAGGTGATGAACGGCGCGCCCGGCTTGCTGCTGGTCGGCTTATCTTCACGCTCCAGTACGCTGTAGCTGGCTTTTTCCAGCAGCGATACCGCCGCCATGGTCTCATCGCGGCTGACCGGACGGAACGGCTTATCGTCCTTATGGGTCACCTGCAGCGGCAGGGCGTCACCGCCCGGCGTGGTGGTGCTGGCGTCGACTTCCCAGTACTCTTCCGGGACGAACGCTTTAATTTCACGTTCACGCTCCACCACCAGGCGGACCGCGACGGACTGCACGCGCCCGGCAGAAAGACCACGGGCGATTTTTTTCCACAGCAGCGGCGAAACCATATAGCCCACCACGCGGTCCATAAAACGACGCGCCTGCTGGGCGTTAACCCGATCGATATTCAGTTCGCCCGGCTTTTCAAAGGCCTGACGAATAGCGTTTTTGGTGATCTCATTGAACACCACGCGGCTGTAACGCTGTTCATCGCCGCCGATGACTTCCCGCAGGTGCCAGGCAATGGCTTCCCCTTCGCGGTCAAGGTCGGTTGCGAGATAGATGTGGTCAGCTTTTTCCGCCAACTGTTTGAGTTCTGAAACTACCTTTTCTTTACCCGGAAGTACTTCATAGTGCGCATTCCAGTCATGCCATGGGTCCACGCCCATACGGTTAACCAGAGCACTACGTTCGTCCTTTTTAGGCTTTTTAGCCCCTTTGGTGGCGGTAGAGTCGGCGCTCTTTTTGGAAGCTGATCCACTGGTCGGCAAATCGCGGATATGACCGACGCTGGATTTCACCACGTAGTCATTACCCAGATACTTATTGATCGTTTTGGCTTTTGCCGGGGACTCAACGATAACGAGAGCTTTACCCATATTCACCTTTACCTAATTTGATTCATCCAGGAATACATCGCACATTCATACACCCTCCACTGGCGACTGCCTCATATGTTGCGGCACCGTCGGTGAATATCAACCCTGAACACCCGTTTCATCTCCGTAAAACCAGGCGCTTGAGTTTGCTGACTTTTTCTCGTCAGGTGACATAGCACGAAGAATTTTTGGCCGAATGTCAAGCAAATCTGTTGCCAGATCGCCGAAAGCGTCACACTGTACCTGATAAAATTCGTTACGCAACTTTATTAGCATGCAAAAGCAAATCCCGCCAGTAAACGGCTGTTTCTCCACTGGTTACCATTACCCCTGATTTATGCATGGAAAATTTGCCCCACGCCGCCGCGCGGCGTAAACTACGCGCGGAGAAAAAGAGGAGTCCGTTATGCAAGGTACAACCCAACCAATCGATCGCCAGACGCTGCTCGAAAAAGCCAACAAACTTATTCGCGAACATGAGGATACGTTAGCCGGTATCGAAGCCACCGACGTCGTTCAGCGCAACAATGTCCTGGTGTTTAGCGGTGAGTTTTACCTTGATGAGCAGGGACTACCGACGCCGAAGAGTACAGCGGTATTTAACATGTTTAAGTATCTTGCTCACGAGCTGTCGGACAAGTACCACCTGGTCGATTAAGACCAGTGAAAACAATAACGCGAGGCCCATGCCTCGCGTTATGTTATTTACATCAGCGGTTTCTGACCGCGCTGCCACCAGCGCAGCAGAAGCCGATCGGCGCTCTCCGCCGCGCTACCGGTAAAGCGGTCGAGCATCTTCTTACGCTGTTGATAACGCACCCCGATCACCTCGTGGCTCTCCATCAGCCCCAGCAGCAGCTCATCGCTGGTTTCAACCGCATCCACCAGACCTTTTTCCAGCGCCTGCACCCCGTACCAGTGTTCGCCGGTGGCCACCTGCTCAATATCAAGTCCCGGACGCATCCGGTGGACGAAATCCTTGAACAAATGATGTGTCTCATTGAGATCCTCGCGGAACTTGCGCCGCCCTTCCTCGGTATTTTCGCCCAGCATGGTGAGCGTTCGTTTGTACTGCCCGGCAGTGTGCAGTTCGATATCGATATCTTTATTCTTCAGGAAGCGGTGCAGGTTCGGGATCTGCGCCACCACACCAATAGATCCGAGGATTGCAAACGGCGCCGAGACAATTTTGTTCGCCACGCAGGCCATCATATAGCCGCCGCTGGCCGCCACTTTGTCGACCACCACCGTCAGCGGGATCTGCTTGTCGCGCAAACGCTGCAGCTGAGAGGCGGCCAGACCGTAGCCGTGCACCACCCCGCCGGGGCTTTCCAGGCGAATCACCACCTGATCGCGCGCTTTCGCCGCCGCCAGTACCGCGGTGATCTCTTCCCGCAGGCTATTGACCTCATGGGCATCCATACTGCCTTTGAAATCCAGCACCCAGGCGCGCGGCTTGCCTTCCGGCTCGGCATTACCCAGCTTCGCCCGCGCTTTGGCCGCCTTCGCCTCTTGTTTTTGCTTTTTCTTCTGCGCCTTATGCCACTGCTTCTGCTGCGGGCCGTCCAGCAGCGCCACCGCCAGCGATTCCTTCATCTCTTTATAATGCTCGCTAAGATTGGTCACCCGCAGCTCGCCGCGCTGCTTCTTGCGCTGAGCGAGGTTGACGATAATAGCGGCAATCACCGCGATGGCGACGACAACCGTCGCGATCTTGGCTAAAAATAAGCCGTACTGAGCAAGTAATTCCACGTTTTCACCTTGTGTAAAGCACTGACGTTGCTGCACAGTGTACCTCAGCCGCTGGCGAGAAGTCTTTGTGCTTTGTGTTCTCTGCGCAGCGGATTCCGTTTTTTTTCGCGCGGCTGAAATCGTTGCAAGATATTAATTTTGTGAATACTTTCCGCTTCGCCGATTGCAATGGCGGGCGCTTTCAGGCATAACAGCGCAAAAGTGAGATACCAAAGATGAAGCGCGATCGGGAACCGATCGCCCAAGGAGTTGCCGTGCATTATCAACCACAACGTCACTTGCTGAAAGATCGCATCATCCTGGTCACCGGGGCCAGCGACGGGATTGGTCGTGAAGCGGCCCTGACCTACGCGCGCTATAGCGCCAGCGTTATCCTGCTGGGTCGCAACGACGACAAACTGCGCACCGTCGCCCAGGAGATTGAGCGTGAGGGTGGTATTCCCCCTCGCTGGTTTACCCTCGACCTGCTCACCTGTACGCCCCAGGCGTGCCAGCAGCTGGCGCAGCAGATCAGCATGCATTATCCCCGCCTTGACGGCGTGCTGCATAACGCCGGCCTGCTCGGCGACATCTGCCCAATGGAAGAGCAGAAGCCGGAGGTCTGGCAGCAGGTGATGCAGGTGAACGTTAATGGCACCTTTATGCTGACCCAGGCGCTTCTTCCTTTATTACTCCGTTCGGAATCGGGCTCGCTGGTCTTCACTTCATCCAGCGTCGGTCGTCAGGGCCGCGCCAACTGGGGCGCCTATGCCGTTTCCAAATTCGCCACCGAAGGGATGATGCAGGTGCTGGCCGACGAGTATCAAAGCCGCCACCTGCGGGTAAACTGTATCAACCCCGGCGGCACTCGCACCGGAATGCGCGCCAGCGCGTTCCCGACGGAAGATCCGCTGAAACTGAAAACCCCCGCTGACATTATGCCCGTCTATCTGTGGCTGATGGGTGACGACAGTCGTCGCAAGACGGGAATGACCTTCGACGCCCAACCGGGACGTAAACCAGGAATTGCCCAATGAGTGATGAACGCTACCGCGAACGCCAGCAGCGGCTGAAAGATAAAGTTGACGCCCGGGTGGCGGCGGCCCAGGACGAGCGCGGCATTGTGATGGTCTTTACCGGCAACGGCAAAGGCAAAACCACCGCCGCCTTTGGCACCGCGACCCGCGCCGTCGGCCATGGCAAAAAAGTCGGCGTGATCCAGTTTATCAAGGGGACCTGGCCTAACGGCGAGCGTAATCTGCTGGAGCCTCACGGCGTCGAATTTCAGGTGATGGCCACCGGCTTCACCTGGAACACCCAGGATCGCGACAGCGACACCGCCGCCTGCCTGGCGGTCTGGGAGCATGCCCGCCGTATGCTCGCTGACGACCAGCTCGATCTGGTGCTGCTGGACGAGCTGACCTACATGGTGGCGTATGATTACCTGCCGCTGGAGTCGGTGCTGAGCGCCCTGCGTGAGCGCCCTGCCCATCAGTCGGTGATCATCACCGGCCGCGGCTGTCATCGCGATATTATTGAACTGGCCGATACCGTCAGCGAACTGCGTCCGGTCAAGCATGCATTTGATGCCGGGATTAAAGCGCAGATGGGGATAGACTACTGAGGGCCTGATAGCGCGGAAGGAAGTACGCGTTCCGGCGGCAAGTCACCGGAACGCATAACATTAACCGTTAGTCTTATTGCGAGTACTGGAACGACGGTTGCTGTTGTTACCCTGGCGCGGATTAGCGCTGGTCTGGCTATGACGCTTCACCGCCCGACGGATCTGATTGGCTTTCAACCGCCGACGGTCTTTCTCGACGGCAACCTTAGAGCTGGTTTCCGGCGTGAGCTCCACCAGCTCGCGCAGGTAGTTGGTCTGCGCCAGGTCCAGCTCGGTATAGCCGCCGCGCGGCAGGCCTTTCGGCAGCAGAATATCGCCGTAGCGCACGCGGATCAGACGGCTGACCTGCACGCCGACCGCTTCCCACAGGCGACGCACTTCGCGGTTACGCCCTTCGGTCAGGGTAACGTTATACCACTGGTTAATCCCTTCGCCGCCGGTGAATTTAATGGTTTTAAACGCTGCCGGACCATCTTCTAACTGTACGCCGCGCGACAGCTGGCGCAGCTTATCATCATCCACCTGGCCGAAAACGCGAACGGCGTACTCACGCTCGACTTCACGGCTCGGGTGCATCAGGCGGTTGGCCAGTTCGCCATCGGTGGTGAACAGCAGCAGGCCGCAGGTATTCACGTCCAGACGACCAACGGCAATCCAGCGCGCGCCGCGCAGTTTAGGCAGACGATCAAACACCGTCGGGCGTCCTTCCGGATCGTTACGGGTGCACAGCTCGCCTTCCGGCTTATAGTAAGCCAGCACGCGGCAGATCTGCTCGGCAGACTCTTTCACCGAGATCAGATGACCATCGATACGAATTTTTAAACCAGGGACAATTTCCACACGATCGCCGAGGGTGGCGATTTTGCCGTCGACGCTGACGCGGCCAGCTTCGATTTTCGCTTCAATTTCACGGCGGGAGCCGTGGCCGGCGCGGGCCAGCACTTTTTGCAGTTTCTCGCTCATTGAGCTTCCTTAAGGTGTCGCCTTCCCAGGCGTCGGGATATTTTATATAAATCTATATAAATCAATGTGTTAGCACATTTCATTGCATGCTATTATACGCACTTTTCACCAGTTTGTAACCCAGTTTGTTGTACAGTACGTTGGTTATAAAGAGTTTAGCTCTAACACGAGTTTTAGACATGAAAAAAGGGGCGTAATGCCCCTTCATATATTATGTTATTGAGTCTTGTAGCTATTCCGGCAGTGTTATTTGCCTAAATGGGCTTTTACTTTAGCTGTGCTGTTTCCAACTGCTTTAACCGCGGCGCGAAGTTGAGCTTCTGTGACACCAAGTGCTTTCGTCCAGTAGGCAACCTCCCATGACTCACTCAAGCTTATGAAATGCTTATCTTCTGGTTGGCGACGTTGTAGATTATCTACCATGTGAATTGCCTTGAGTTAGACAGGCTTGTGCCTGCTCATTAGTTATACTGAACAAAATAAAGGCAACAAAGCGGAATATACCTAGTAATTGCGACTGATCATAAAACCAGTTAAAAGTCGCTATCGGATTTGCAGATTTGCTGTTTAGGTATTACCACTTGGAAAGTGTGGACTTAACACCCCTGTCAGCTTACTGTCCTAAAATACTCTGACTTATTTGGAAATTCTGATCATCAAATGCCCATTCAATGCGCTTATCAGCTACAGCTTCCACCATCATTCCAAATTCAGGAGATGGATTGACTTTTAGATCGAATGTAGCCTTGAGGTCAGGTATGATCGGCTGATATTGCATAGATGGCGTAGTAGGCATCATCTGATTCATTAACGTTCCACTCTGTACCTGTGCAGCGACTGAGGAATCTGAACCAAAAAAGCGCCCAACACTGCGAGGATCAAAACCAATCATATTTTGTATCCAGTCAGCGGCACTATTCGCACTGCTATCAACCACGGTATTATAAACAGCATCTGGCAACGTTTGACCCTTCCCAACGTTTAAACCTATTTTGTTTGCAAAATCAAGGAGTACTCTTGAGAGTTCGCCAGCAGATTGACCTAGATTTTCCATCAGAGGGTTTAAACCCGAGAATGATTTAGCCAGATTATCAGAATTTAAATTAGCCTCTTTCATTGCCTCAGCAAATCCTAACGTAAAGTGATCAGCGCCGGAATCTTTAATAACTCCCCATACAATCCCCATTTGATTTAATCCATCAATAGTTTTCTGTTGAGCACTGTTCAGTGCTAATCCACTGTTAACCATCATATTCATTGTGTCGATGACGTTCTGACCATTTGAATCTACAGATTTTGCCAGATAGGAAAAATCATTTATGGTCTCAGCCAGCGCGGTGAATTCAGAGTCGGTTAATTTCGCGCTTTTCTGCAATGATTTTAAGAGGGTTGCTAGTTCCACTGGACCTTTGACATTTTGGAGAGTGTTTAATGCTCCCTGTTGGGTATAGCCCCCACGATTAACCATCATCTGGAGCCAATCTCCCATCTCTCCACCGCCTGAATATGTGGATTGCCCTGTTTTCTTATCAGTTTTCCACTCTCCAAGACTCAATTGACCTATTTTATCTTGAACGTCTTTAGAGATATCAGAGATTTTCTCGTAACTCATATTAAAACCAGTCCGTTTTAATGTCTCTTGAATGGCTGCATCAGCTTCTAATGGGTTTAAACCCATACTTGAAATCATTTTTCGTCCCTGATTTCTGGCGAGTGAATCAGAGATTGCCTGTGATGATATAGCGTACATTTGTTGTCCCAGATATACACCTGCTGCTCCTGATAATAATTGCTGTGGGACAATTGCGTTAACATTTTGGGATGACCAGCCAGAACTACCAGACCGACCAGCCTTTGATTTTTTACCTGATTGTTTAGCTTGTTTTGAATTATTTCTGGCAATACTACGTTGGGTAACAAGATGTTGACTCAGAGCTTGATTCATCGATTTGAGACTTTGATTTCCTCGTGCATAAGCATCCACAATGGCATTAGCCTGTTTTATTGCTTGATATCTGGAGGCCCCATCCATTCCCTGGAGGCGTCCAAGCTGGAAGGTGGCACGTTTTCTCGCTAAATCAGCATTTTCTTGTTGAGTGGCTATCTTCTTAGATTGCTGCTGTTGAATTTTCAAAGCGCGTGCTTGCGCTGCTGCTAATTTTTTCTGTTCATTCTGTTTCGCTTTGGCATCTACAGCCGCCTGTTTTGCAGCTTGTTTCTGCTGTTGTTGAACCTGTTTCTGCTGCTGCATTTGTGCAGTGTACGCCTGTTTTTGAGCCTGCATCTTTGCTTTGGCTATAGTTCCCTCTGTTTTGCTGAAATCCTTTTGTATTTTTTTCATGTCATTTCTAACAGCTTTCAGGCTTGCCTGGTCTGTTTTGAATTTGACAACGTTGACCAACGTCGCGGCGGTTATTTTACTTCCACTCATTTTTATTTAACTCCATAATAAAAAAGCCCCTGCCCCGTAAACCTTCCTAAACAGGAATGAGCTTTGCTCACCCGCAAGCGGGGGTATTGAGGGCAGAGGCTTTGTATAATTTATTCTTATTTGTTCAATGCTGTAACGAGACTTCTATATTCACCATCGGGATATTGACGGCATACCCTTGCACTCAGGGTATATTTATTGAGGCCAACCTTTTCCGCCAACTTTGTAATATTGAACAGTCGGAACATTTCGCCATCTGTAACATCCAGGGAATACTTATTTCCCTGGGAGTCTGTTAATTCTATTTTTGCCATTTGCTGTATAATCTCCAGAGAAATAATAAAATTATGTGTACTGGTATTTGCTGCTGACCAACCCAATATTCAACAAGCAGCGCTAATAATGCTGCTGTGAAGATCATTAGCTGGAGACAGAGCCGAATACAATTGAATCAGGAATGTTAACCTGTGGCAAGAATGCACTTTCGGTATGGATAGCAGGCCATCCCATGCGGTCTACGTCGGTCATATACTGGTGTACAAGGCCAGGTTCACGACCCAGACGACTATGGCGCACACCAATCCCCGTATGGAGTTTGAATCCACCATCAACCATAGGCACAACAGCAAAGCCGTTTTCACCAATATAATCCGTGATTTCGGTATAACCGGTTGCATCGATAACGTTTACAGTGTCCAGTTTCCATGAACTAAACGCCGGGTTCTGACTAACGATTTTAGTAGCAAAGTTATCACTGTCGTTAAGGCTCAAAGTGTAAACCATATAATCCTTGATAGACTGGTGATATTTAAGAGCTTTAGCAGCATTGCCAGCAGCAAGAATAACAGTCCCTTTGCGCTTTTTAGCGAGACCAGAGCCTAACTTAACGTTAATGATGCGGTTAACTTCATCCAGTTGTTCAAATACGTTTGCTGTATTGGCAACATTCAGCACGTAAGACGTTTTAGCGTTGCCTGCGAGGAAATCGATGTTTTTCTGTCCTGCATACTGAGATTCGACCTTGAGACCGAACAGAGCATCAATCAGGTATTGTTCAACAGTGTTGGAAATCTGTGAATACTGACGCTGTGAATATTCAGCCAGTACCATTGCAATATTCTCTTCGTGGTCTGAACCTGGAGCACGGAGCAACTCAATATCGCGACTTGAAACAGTATTCAGACTATTTGTGTAAACCATATCATAGAGAACGCTGGTATAATCAGAGCGCTGGGCGGAGTTCCAGTCACTTTGAGCATATGGCATTTTTTCAGGTGCTGTCTCGTTCGATTGAACAAGGATTTTATCCAGAAGAATTGAGTTTTTAGTATGATTTTCTTCTTCGAACAATCCCAGGTTGGTAATAATCAGGTTAGGTTCGTTGGAATATTCAAATGGTGATGCATATTCGAATGCATTGTTGCGAGTATCAAAAGGCATGTTTTATCCTCTTTATTATAATAGTTATTGGGATTGATTAATCAGGTGGTGCGCAGCGCAACAGTGGCGAAATCAGCAAACGAATGATGCAGAGCCTGGAGCTGTTCAACGACGCTATTGACGTCAACACCGTTGGTAATCAGACCTGATTTTTTCAGAATGGTGTGATACGGGTTAGCAACAACAATTGCTGAAGAACCTGCCTTGGCAAATTCGACGACGACGTAATCAGCATCGGTAGCAGTGGTGATAATTGCTCCGGTTGAATCTACGACAGAGCCTACAGGTAAATCAGCAGGAATAGCAGCATTCAGTTTAACCAGTTCGTCCTGTTTAACACCGTCACTCATATAGGCAACAACGGTATCACGCACATATCCACGGCGCCCCGAAAAGGTTTCACCATAATTTTCAAAAAAAGACATATTTTAGAGTCTCCTATTTATTATTTTTTGGATGCAATCTTATCCAGATGTTTGAATACTGGATTGATTGCAGATTTGTTAATATCTTCGTCCTGTTCAATAACAGTGACGTTGGCATCTTTTGCCATTTTTACCAAAGTATTGGCTGTTTCGACGTCATCAACCAACAGAGTAACGGGGATTTTTCCGTCATATGTTTGGACGCCTTTTGTGATAGTTACCATAATTTTTAAATCCATTTCATTTTGCAAATTGAAATAAAAGAAAGGCCACAAAGATAGTGGCCTTAAAACGTAAGAAGAATTGATTAACTTGAACTGACTTTTGGAGGACAATTCTCGATGTGCACTATTTAAATGCACATGGGGAATTGCCCCATTATCTATTGTGGTGGGTGAATGAGGCCCGGAGCAATAATGGGGATTCCCAAGGAAGGCGTAATGCCAGTAACGCCTGTTTCTCTGTAGTACAATCTTCTAAGTATAGCATCCGTTGATTATTGTCTACATATTTATAATACCATTTTATTATATATTTGTCAATATTTGGAGACTCTAAATAGAGATATTTTTATTATTTAAATTTTATTTCTATTGTAGGGATAATTGACCTCATGGAGCATTAAAATATACCCCTAAAACGCGCTGTATCGCATTCTGAGAGACTTTATGATTTAAGTGGTAACTTTATGATGTGACTTGTTCAAACACGTTATCAATAGTTCTTGTTATTACAACTAACTCCATCAGGTTAATATACAAAGCCGCATCATCTTCTAATAGCCACTCTAAAAAATATTCTGGGTGTTCAGGCAATTTATTCATCACCTCCAGCAACATTTGGTAGTTTGAGTAATAGGCTGCTGGGTCAATATAGTTATCAATCATCAGGCTATGCGCCATTGGGTAGTGCTGTTCAATAAATTTTTCTACAATGTTTTTGTGTTGTTCAAAATCGATCATTTTACCTTCCTATTATTTTTATTATAATTAATCAGAGATGCCGTTATATGCTGCATCCATAATATCAACATCGTATCCCTGATACTGTTCATTTTCCAATCGGTTAAACTCCAGCCAACCCTCGTACTCATTTATATTATCAAAGAGATATTCAAATTTTAGTGGCTCACGATTGAATTTAAAACCGATGTACTTTTGGCGAGATTTCCATTTAACACCTTGCATAGAATCGATTATTTCTTGTTCTTCTGGTGTTAGTGGTGGGGATTCTTCGTAGAGTTTAATGATTGCTAATGGTTTTAATTTTTTAGAAACCTTAACTTTGTGATTTCTGTTATTAAATCCTAATTCAATTGTTTCCTCGAATACTACATTTTGTCGTGCATATGCCAATGTTCCTCCTGCTGTTCACCACGGTAAATCATCATCATCATCAATTAATACCGTTTCCTGGATTGATTCAGGAAATTTCTTTTCCTCTTCTATAACCTCGCGCGGAATACCTTCTAAAATTTGTTCGACGGTTTTCACCTTGTATAGATTGGATGTTCCTGTTCTGGATGTTTTTGAAATCCATCCCAGAGACTCAAGTAACGAAATTAATCTCCCAACAACCTGTCGGGAACCGATACCCAATGTTTTACCCATCTTTGTTTGTTCTGGATAAACCTCACTGCAAGTTTTGGAGAGGCCGAGGAGGTAACAATAGACTAGTTTGAGTTTGAGGATGGTGCTGCTATCGATGGTTTTTCCGTTTATGGCTGTTTTAATATCTAACGCCAGGATACGATAATCAATTGCCAGAAATGGTGGTTCGTTTTTTTTCATTTAGTTCCTCTTGCTTTAGGATTGCTGTGATTAATTCGTTAACCAGTGCGGCTGCGGGCTTATCCTCACGATTGGCACGAGCTATTAATAGTTTGTGAGTGTCAGGGCTAAAACGAATATTCATGATTTTTTGTTGTCCTCTTTCCATTTGTCGAAAAGTTCAATTGCGGTTTTAAAAAGCGCCTCGCGTTCTGTATAGCCGCGAGATGCTGCAACATATTGGTTTTGTCTAATCTGATATAATGTGGCGCTGCCAGTTTTCAGCGCTTCAACAACTTGATCTACAGTAAAATATTTCAACAATCCTCCTTTAGACATAATAAAAATACACCTTGCAGCCAGAGAATGGCTCAAAGTGCTTTGAGTTTAGGTTTTTGCTTTCCTATATCTTTATATTACACGAACTAACGTTAGATGTCAATACGTATTTTATGTATATTTTTACTAATCGAATAGTAGCAAATTTCCTGTCCTGCTGTCAATCCCATTTACCAGCGATCTCCTAACCCCCTCTAAAACGTTCTGTATCGCGTTCTAAGCCATTTTCTTACTTTAGGTATACCATTATCGTTTTTATAGTTTAAATCGCTTAGAATGCCTTTGTACACAGTCTGTATTTGATACCTTTAAACTATAGCTAACTCCGATAGTAAATTTGAGATGCAGAATGCTATCGCGGGAAACGAAACTTTGCATCTCACAGTTCATCCCCTGCCGGGAATACAATACTAACTTATGATCTTTGTTATATATTATTTAATAAAAAGATAATTTATTACTTTTATGATTTATTAAATATAATTTAGATCACTTTAGAATTCTGAGTTTTGGAACTTGTGATCTGATCTCCTCCCGCAGGGAGGTTTACCACGAATCAGAAAGTAAGAGATTAAAAATAGATTGATCATTTTTAATTGATTAGTTTCTGTATATGAGTGTTAAGGGTATAGAGTTGAGCGTAGTGAAACGATGATAGCCTGTTATATAGGGTTAACACGAATCACATAGATAATAGTTTACTATTAGATATGGGGTAAAGAGTGTTAAGAGTTTATCATATTAACAGGTTTATCGTTAATGTGGTAAAGTCTGTTACACATAGAGTCTGCATCACGAATGAATGAAGTGAAGACCCTAAGAATAGTCCCCGCGACATCAAACAGAAATCTTGTTTTGGGGACTAATACTATCCACGCGATAGCGGGAAGATACTAACTCATTAACTATAACTAAAGATAAAACATATGATCTTATAAATATTCTTATAGTTAATCTTATAATTATTCTTATTGTGTATCAGCGTTAATACACCCCCTGTGTTACTGTTAATACATCCCCTGTATCAGTGTTAATACACCCTCTAGGTATAGTAAAAAAGTGGTACTGTGAGAGGTAGGGGAATTTCCCCATGGTAATAGCAATGCTAACAGGGTAATAAAATCTATTACCCTTTGTGATAAGGCTTGGTTATTAAATGTGTGCAAATCTATTTAGATAAAGTGTATGAAGTCTTCCAGCAGGGATATCCATATTAGAACTAATGCTAAACTCATTATTGAATTCATTTGTTTTTAGTAAAGCTTTAGCAACAATAGAGCTTCTCGAATAATCTGCATCTATATCAAATTTCTTTGCTATTTGAGTTAAAACACAGCCATATGTCCATTTCTCAGCCTCGAAAGTAATTTCATGAGACTCCCCTTTATATTTAAAATGAACTGTTATTTTTTCCATCATATCTCCTAAATATTGTGAATGTACAACATTTTACGAATCATAAAATGTTGCATTGCAATTCAGGCAATACCAATGTTCACGATCCCCCCAAGCAGGGTAAGCTTTAGCAAAACTTAGGTGAAATGCTAAAGAATCCTTCTCGTAGCATTTACTACAATATGGTGTTTTATCTCCTTCAAGCCAGTAAATCTTACCATCAAATGTTAGTTTTGTTTTACCTTCTAATTGAGCTTTAAGGTTTTGGATCTCTTCTTCTTTACCAAGTAAAACTGCCTTTAACGTCACAAATTCGCTTTTAACTTCAACTAGATCATCTAGCAAATCAATCAACGTGTTACGCATCTCAGCGGCTGTTAATTCCTCATCACCTTTTTTGCGGAGGTTACGAACTAAATCCACCGATTTGTTCACAAGATCAAGCGTGCCAGAGATTGCAGCTAAGGAGGTTGGGTCTACCATATAAAAATCCTTGTTATCACCGTGATATCAAAAAGCTACTTCAATAGTGAAGTAATTCTATCAATTTCTTTGTCTATAATCAGCATACCATCAGATATGGCTTGTCTTGTTTCACCGTCAATTAGCTTTATTCCTTGTGCATAATCTATCATGCATTCTAGGTGATTATTAATGATTGTTTTCAAGTGAACATCATCTTTGTATTTGCATTGAAGGAGATTCATTTCTTGAACCTCCTTTATTAATTCATTGTTACCTTTAAATGATTGAATCAATGACCTCGCGTATGTGTAAATATTTATAATTCCGTCTCTTGATTCATCACTCAGCTTAGCAATTTCTTTAGCATTCTGCTCATAAAAAGTAAAATTATCATCGCCAACTGGAAATCCAATAGCCAGGATTTTCCCCGGCCCTATATCATCTATATGTTCTTTCATTCTTACATCATATAGACTCAATAGTGTTGTTATTTCTCCTTTGATCCCCTTGAGAACAGATAACTTTAACTCTAATGAATCTCTCTCTGATGCCTTTTTATTAATTTCAGCTTCTTTTTCAACCCCTTTGAGCGTATATCTGCCCCCGATTACAGCACCAATAAGTGCAGTTGTAAATGCTGTTGCCCACTCGGGTACATTCGATAGGAAATTAGAAAGGACATCAAACATTGACACAAGCATGTTAATGATAGCTTCCATCATTTGATCCTTAAAAGAAAACAGATGTAAGAATGTTAACCCATGCTCTCATAACATTAAAGTACAATCAAAGTTAACTTTTTACTTTTATCTGTAAACCAAATCACGCTTGTTTTAGTTAACGGTCAAAGTTGCTAAACAACATCATCTCTTCTCTCATTGTTATAATGTAACAATTATAAAATCTTCATTTTTTGAATAAATTTTTCCTGTGTAAATGATCAGTGCTTTAGGTGATAATAATTCTTGATTGAGTGGTGATCAATAAGGGAAATGTCATGACGCGATGGCGGTGATGTTGCGTGGAATTGAGAGGATTATGAAGTGGTGATCCGGCTAGTTTCTTAGTCGCCTACCTTGGCGTGTAGTCCATACCAAGAATAAAAACACAATAAATACAATGAGTTATGGTTTAAATATTAAATATAACAGCTTTCAAACACCCGTTTGACCTGTTACATGCATTGTTATGCAAGTGGTAAGAGAATACGACTAGGATATTTTGAAATTATCAGCGATGAGGTTCTGTTGACTTTGACAGTGCTTAACGCCCTAACTATAGAGCGAAAACAATCAATTTAATTCGAGTTAAATTGGGGGTTAATTAGCGCCTAATTGCCCAGAAATGCCTCTGATATTTTTAGTCAGGTAGAGGGTAACTCCGTCCCTCGTTTTTAAGTGGGTAGGGCTAAAAATGTGGGGGTTAAGTCACCTAAAGCACAAGCAATCTAACTTTGCATTAACCCCTTTAAAATGATCATAAAGTAACTACTATCTACATCATTTAATCTATCAATGGAATAAGTTTTTTCCCTGTATCTTCATAAAACATGTACTCATTCCAATAAACAGCATACCAATGTCTTATTCCTTTTGGGATTTTATCAATAATGCTTTTTAAATAGGTTCTCGTTTTTTTATCTTGTGGGTAATCAGAGGAATAAATTACAATACAACGTGCATTTAATCCACCACCAGATCGCATAAATAAAGAAACATCATTTAATTTTAGGGAATTAAAAGTTGCACAGTTACCCGTATCATTATCCAATTTAACTACTGTAGACTTTATCTTATCGTATAATAAGATCATATCATTAAACAATTTTTTATTTGCCAAATTATGGCTTCTTTCATTTACTATTCTCATGTATTTATCATCATCGACAATGCCAATAGGATACCTTGCCTGCTGAACTATATCTTGAGATAAAAGTTTTAATAATTCTAATTCATAATTCGATAGTGACAATTCTAAATCTATAACCATGGCTTGTAAATCATGGGAGTAAGATTTAAATATTTGATAGATGGTGTTTTTAGTAGCACCATAATTCATAAGTAAGGTTGCTGATTTCAATAGTAATTCAAATGCATAACCTAATAAAAGCCGGCTACTCTTGTCTGTCGCCACTACAATATCAATCAAGTCAAATATTGACCCATCCCTTTCTTTTGAGCTAGATATTTTACCTCTGCTTTCATCCCCTTGCTTACGTAACAATTTTGCCGATAAATAGAGGCTTTTTGATTCTTTAATCCACTCCTCTCTTTTAAAGATTCCTTTCCCTTTTCTATTTGTTACAATTGAATTATCCATATCAACTTACCTCATTGGAGATTATTTCAACTTTGTAATACATACTGATAATATTCGTGACAATAAAAATTAGTTTTATAACATCTACTTTAGTTGCATAGTATTGTTGCCGCCCATGGGCAAACGCATGCCTATTCAGCGAGTTACAATTTTCAAAATCAGTTGCTTTAAAATATTGATCGAGGTATTTCTTTATCAAGTAACAACTATTAACAAATTGATAAGGCAACTCACCACCATCATTATTTCGCATCCCAATCTTCCGCTCCAGTCCTGCGCCATATCGTACCTTGTTCAAATCACCGTCATTCGATAACTCGGCTAAATAGCGCTCTAATATTGAAAATAATGATGGGATACATATTTGATACAGTTGTTGGTTATATGCCTGCATAACCTCACACATCAACTTGTGTAAAAATGGATTTTGATCCTCTTCAAGATTTATTATCTTAAAGAAAACATTATCATAGTTATCTTCAAAAAAATCAATTAATCCTAATTCAATATCTTCATCTGACAATTCTGATGAGTGACATTGAAAATATTCATAACAATCAAGTGATAATGGTGGAACCCAACCATTTTTAGATAAGCGATTAATAAAATCCCATGAGTGATAATCATCTTTTTCTAACCTCTCGATAATATTATTAATTATTGAGTAAAATACTTCCTGATTTGATTCGTATGAAAACATCTTAAACCTCATCAAAAAAGTCACATGATAATATCGCACTACCAATCCACACTATCTACCACCTTAAGCAGTTCATTCAATGGGGGTCTATGCGTATAGCGCGCAGTAATCCCCAATGACTGAGTACGGCTATGGCCTACCACAAACTGTACTAATGTTGCATTGCCAGTTTTGGTAATAGCTTCTGAAATGAACGTATGACGGCAGGCATGGATGACGCGCTTCTGTCCAAATTCGTTGTATTTAGGGATGTTGCACTCCTCCATGAGACTACGCCACTGGAAAGCAATATGTTCATACGTTGGCAAGTCTCCAAACACAAGATCAGCAGATTTAAGAGACTTAATACGTGACAACAGAAGCGATTCTATCTTCTTACTTACGGGAATTTGCCGCTGTGCATGCTCAGTTTTACCGCCCCCAATGAAGATGTAATAGCGTCCCGTTTCCTCATCTTTGCGGATATGTTCTTTACGGATCACCGCCATTTCACCCCGGCGAGCACCTGTGTAGATCAAAGTCAGGAAATAGTCTTTACGCCAATCGGTAAAAGTTGATAACCGTTCTATCAAACGTTTCATTTCCGGTTTTGTGTAATGCCCGCCCTTGTTCTCTGTCACCTCATATTTGATCCCCTCGGTAGGTGATTTTTCTAATATATCCTTCTCATCTTTAAGGAAAACTTTAAAGAATGATGAATAAATTTTGAGGTGTTTTTTGACGTTGGCACTACTGATAAGATCATCTTCAGGAACATCAAAATCTATGCATTCATCAAGACTCATATCAGAATACGGTTTGAGGTTGCGGCGTGGTAGGCTCTCAATGACTGCCAGTGTTTGGCGTATGTGCTGTTTGGTAATGCGACCTACGGGAACATCCCCCAAAACATGCATCAACACTTCATAGAAACGATTATTCTCCCGAGATATGGTGATAGCCCATGTTTTCCCCTTCTCTGCCACAAACATCTTCCAAGCCTCAGAAAGTAACGGCGTATTGTCAGCTTCAGGAGCGTCAACAGTTACAACAGCCTGTTTAATTACTGTCTTCTTCAGTTTTTCGGTATCAGCTAGTTGAGATTGCATGGATTCAACAAGAGCACGATAACGGACAATGTCACCAGCATAAAACGCCTCATAAGCTTGGTGTAGCATGGCCTGATGCATATCAATCTGCCCCGCCACCTCATAGGCATGATCTAAATCCTTTTGACTGAAAGCAACCTTCTTTTGGTGAAGGGCTGCAAGCATCATTCGAGCGGTAGAATCATCCCCGCTATAAACCCGATTCAAATGTAGATCCGCGCGCCCTTTTGCTTCTGTGACAGTAGCAGCAGGTGAGATAGCAGTTTCAGAATCTATTTTACGCTGGAAACGCCCTAGGTCAGGCATCCGTTGAGCTTCTTCTACTCCCATTCTCAACCAATCCAACAAATAGGTATCAAAATCGCGCTGAGTGGCCTCACGGAAACCATCTATGTGCATTTTGAATTGCGCGACAGACAGCGAGCCATTTTGAACAAGGGGAATGTAAGGGCTTAGGCGGCTCATGGTCACTTCAACCGCTCTTAGTGAATCAGTGCCTAAACTACGGCGGAAGAAAGTCCCGTCAGGGAGACGAAAATTGATGTAGTAGGTGTTGCCGCGTTTGGTAGTGAATTTCGGAGCTTTGTTGTCCACTCTGTTACCCATTGCGTTGACCCTTTTATTATACATTTCATAGAGTTAACGCTAACGACTTGATTTATGATGTAGATTTATGGCCTTCCCAGGCGTCTGGTATGCTTTATGAAACAATGAGGCCAAAAGCACAACTCATTGTTACGTATATACTTTTAACGTAAAGTCTCGTCGGCGCGTTCAGGATATCCACCGCGAGCCCGTATTCGTGGCCGAACATACTACACTAACTTCGTCGGGAAAGCTTCTGTTCGCCGCGCCCCGTCTTTAGTATGGAACAGATTTTCCTCATTCTCCTGTGCCCATTCACGCATACGGATCTTTATCGGACAGCGCCCCCTCACTACGCGCGCTCCTCAGCAACGGCCGGGCGCTGGCCAAGCAGCCAGTCGCGAAAACAGCGGTTGGCAGGCGCCAGCAGCGCGGTCTCGTGGTAAACCAGATGATAGGCCAGCGGACAGGCGATGGGCTGCGCCAGAGGATTAACCAGCCGCCCCTGCGTCAGCGCAGGCGCTATGAATGAGCGTCGCAGCAATGCCATCCCCATACCGGCGAACGCCGCCTCCGTCACGCCGTTGGAATCAGTGAACACCGGCCCACGCCGCGCGAAGTGCGGCGCCAGCCCCACGGCCTCACACCACAGCGCCCAGTCTTCACGATGTTCATCGTGCAGCAGCGGATACTGCAGTAGATCGCTCGCATCGGTGAGCGTCCGGCGCGGAGCAATCAGTTGCGGGCTACAGACCGGCATCAGGTCGTCATCCAGCAGGCGGTAAGCCTGCAGTTCCGGCCAGCCGCCGACACCATGACGCACGGCAAAATCGATCCCTTCACTCAGCAAATCCACTCGCCGGTTGGTGGTGCCGATCTGGATCTCTATCTGCGGATAGCGTCGTTCAAAATCAGCCAGCCGCGGCAGCAGCCACTGAATGGCGAAGCCGCTGGTACAGCTGATAGCCACCTTTTCTGGTCCCGGGGGCACCTGCAGACGCTGGGTGGCGGCGGCTATCTGATGAAACGCCGGCTGAACGGCCCGCAGGTAGATCTCTCCCACCGCCGTTAACTGTAACCGTCGCGGAGTACGGATAAATAGCGGGACATTCAGCGTCGCCTCAAGGCGGGCAATCTGCTGGCTGACGGCGCTGGGCGTGACGCAAAGCTCACTGGCGGCCAGCTTCAGGCTGAGCAGCCGTGCCGCCGCCTCAAAGCAGCGCAACGCATTCAGCGGCGGGAGTTTCATGGGTATGGAACCTCAGTTAAGAAAAACTTAATCATGTAAGCATAACGCGTTTGTCGCACGCTGCACGTGGGTTCTACAGTTGACTTCCTTCGTGACTACAAGGAGTCAATCATGCGTGTTATCGACTATGGCCGCCTGCTGCTGCTCGCCGCCCTCTGGGGCGCCAGCTTTTTGTTTATGCGCATCACCACCCCGGCCTTCGGGGCGTTGAACAGCGCTTTTCTTCGCGTACTGTTCGCCGCTATCGCGCTCGGTCTGTTACTCGGCGTGCAGGGTAAATGGAGCGGGTATCAGGGAAAATTCACATCCACTCTGCAGCTGGGGGTCATTAATTCAGGCCTTCCTTTTCTCATGTACTGCCTTGCCGCGCAATGGCTGCCGGCAGGGTACTCCGCCACGCTTAACGCCACGGCGCCGATGATGGGGGTGCTGATCGGCGCGTTATGCTTTGCAGAACCGTTAACCCTGCGCAAAGGCGGCGGCGCGATACTGGGCGCCATTGGCGTGGCGGTGATCGCGCGCCCGACATCTGGCCTTAGCGCCGCCCTGCTGCTGCCGGGGATTGGCGCCTGCCTGACCGCGACCGCCTGTTACGGTCTGGCCGGCTTTCTGACCCGCCGCTGGATCCAGCAGCGAGGCGGCCTCGAGGCTGAACGCGTCGCGCTGGGTAGCCAGGTCGGCGCCACGCTGTTTCTGTTTCCTTTCTTTCTCTGGTCCTGCTGGCATGGGCCTGCCGTAGACTGGCGGCAGAGTCTGCCGTGGATAGCGATAGTCATGCTGGGCGTGGTCTGCACGGCGGCAGGGTATATTCTCTACTTCCGCTTGATTGCAGATATAGGGCCGCTGCGTTCGCTGTCGGTGACCTTTTTGATCCCACCTTTTGCGGCGCTGTGGGGCTATCTCTGCCTCGGAGAGACGGTGGAGGAAGGATTGATTCTCGGCGCGCTGCTGGTTTGTGTAGCGCTATGGATGATTATCGTGCCGTCGGGGCGAAAACGCGGGGTACCGGACGGCGCATGATGCACCGCCCGGCAGATAGCCTTAGAGAAACGGCCTCACGTCGCCGACGCCTTCGCGCAGCACCACCGGGGTGTCTTCAGTGAGATCGATAACCGTGGTCGGCTGCTGCCCAAGGAAACCGCCGTGAATGATGAGGTCCACCACTTTCTCCAGACGATCTTTGATCTCTTCCGGGTCGGATTCGGTAAAGTCGCTGCCGGGCAGCATCAGCGACGTGGAGAGCATCGGCTCGCCTAAGGTCTCGAGCAACGCCTGAGCGATGGGGTTAGACGGGACGCGCATGCCGATGGTTTTACGCTTCTCCTGCAGCAGCCGACGCGGCACCTCTTTGGTCCCCTTAAGGATAAAGGTATAGTTGCCCGGCGTGTTGTTTTTCATCAGGCGAAACGCCACATTATCCACAAAAGCGTAGGTTGACAGCTCGGACAGATCGCGGCACATCAGGGTAAAGTTGTGGCCGTCCGGCAGCTGACGAATGCGGCAGATCCGCTCCATCGCCCCCTTGTCTTCAATTTTGCAGCCCAGCGCGTAGCCGGAGTCGGTAGGATAAACGATTACCCCGCCCTTACGCACAATCTCCACCGCCTGGTTAATCAACCGCGCCTGCGGGTTATCCGGATGGATATAAAAAAACTGGCTCATACTTCCCTCTCAATTTTTATTCGGCGGCCGCTTCCCAACTGTGCCAGACGCCTTCCACGCCGGCAGGAAGCCAGAGCTTACGGCCAAGTTCGATCCACGCGCAGGGCTGATGAAAATCGGATCCCTGCGACGCCAGAAGACCAAACTGCACGGCCAGGGTGGCCAGCTGGGCGCGTTCATGGGGCGCCTGCTGACACTGGGCCACTTCCATGGCATCACCGCCCTGCTCGCTAAAGTGGGCCAACAGCCGCTTCAACCACTTGGCGGAAAGATCGTAGCGCCCGGGATGGGCAATCACCGCCTTGCCGCCAGAATGATGAATCACATCAATCGCTTGTTTTATTGTACACCACTGCGGCGGCACGTAACCGGTTTTCCCGCGGGCAAGGTATTTTTTGAAGACTTCCGCCATGTTTTTCGCATGGCCGGCCTCCACCAGAAAACGGGCAAAATGGCCGCGGGTGACGGCGCCACCGTCCGCCAGTCGCAGCGCCCCTTCCCAGGCGCCGGGGATCCGCGCCTTCTCCAGGCGCTCGGCAATCATCTGACCGCGCTGCTGGCGCCGCGCTTTCTGCTCCTCCAGCAGGGCGGTCATCGTTGGGTGCGCAATATCAATATTCAGACCCACAATATGAATCTCGTGATTCTCCCAAAGGGTGGAAATCTCGACGCCGTTCACCAGGGTCAAGGGTAATCCGGCGCGGGCGATCTCCTCCCGGGCCGCCGGGATCGCCGCCACGCTGTCATGGTCGGTGATCGCCAGGGTGCCGACGCGCATCTCATGGGCGCGATGGACCAGTTCCTGCGGAGTCAGCCGCCCGTCAGAGGCGGTGGTATGGCTGTGCAGATCGTAAATCACTGCGTATTGGCTGTCGCTCAAAAGGACTCCTGCTGGACATCAACGTAAATAAGCGCATTATCATACCGACAGGCAGAGAAAATCTGCAAACAAGGGTTGACTTTATTCCATTGAACTAGTTAACTAGTACGCAAGTTCACATGAAGGGGTATCACGATGAAAATGCACTTTATCACTCTGCACAGCTGGTGGCGCACCTCCTGACGACGGGCGGCGTGATCGCGTTTTGCATTCAGCATACAGATACCCGGCCCGCCAATGAGCGGGCTTTTTATTGGACAAAAATAATACGAACAGGCGAGAACAATAATGCAAACATCCAAACCGGCACTCGAGCTTCTCACCAGCGACGCCATCTACCGGGAGAACCCGACGGCGTTATTCCACCAACTGTGCGGCGCCCGTCCGGCGACGCTGCTGCTGGAATCCGCTGACATCGACAGCAAAGATGACTTAAAAAGCCTGCTGCTGGTCGATAGCGCGCTGCGCATTACGGCCCTTGGTGACACTGTCACTATTCAGGCCCTCTCAGCCAACGGCGCGGCGCTGCTGGAATTACTGGACGGCGCGCTGCCCTCCGGGATCAACAATCAGCGCCAGCCCAACGGCCGCATCCTGACCTTCCCGGCCGTCAGCGCCCTGCTCGATGAAGACGCCCGTCTCTGCTCACTGTCGGTGTTTGACGCCTTCCGTCTCCTGCAGGAGCTGGTGAGCGTTCCGGACAACGAGCGCGAAGCGATGTTCTTCGGCGGCCTGTTCGCCTATGACCTGGTGGCCGGTTTTGAAGATCTTCCCCAGTTGCAAAGCGACACCGCCTGCCCGGACTACTGCTTCTATCTGGCGGAAACCCTGCTGGTCATCGACCATCAGACCAAGCATACCCGCATTCAGGCCAGCCTGTTCACCCCGCTGGAGAGTGAAAAACAGCGCCTGGAGCAGCGCCTGAGCCAGCTGCGTCAGCAGCTGAACGAGCCGCCGGCGCCGCTACCGGTTACCACCGTGGCCGAAATGCGCTGCGACGTTGACCAGAGCGATGAAGAGTACGGCGCGGTGGTGCGCAAAATGCAGCGCGCGATCCGCGCCGGGGAAATCTTCCAGGTGGTTCCTTCCCGCCGCTTCTCGCTGCCCTGCCCATCGCCGCTGGCCGCTTATGATGTGCTGAAGAAGAGCAACCCCAGCCCGTACATGTTCTTTATGCAGGACAATGATTTCACCCTGTTCGGCGCCTCGCCGGAAAGCTCGCTGAAGTATGATGCCGTCAGCCGTCAGATTGAGATCTACCCCATCGCCGGCACCCGGCCACGCGGCCGCCGCGCCGACGGCTCGCTGGATCGCGACCTCGACAGCCGCATCGAGCTGGAAATGCGCACCGATCATAAAGAGCTTTCCGAACACCTGATGCTGGTGGACCTGGCGCGTAATGACCTGGCGCGCATCTGCACCCCGGGCAGCCGCTATGTCGCTGATTTAACCAAGGTTGACCGCTACTCCTTTGTGATGCATCTGGTCTCCCGTGTAGTAGGCGAATTGCGTCAGGATCTCGACGTCCTCCACGCCTATCGCGCCTGCATGAATATGGGCACCCTCAGCGGCGCGCCGAAGGTCCGCGCCATGCAGCTGATTGCCGCCGCCGAAGGTAAACGCCGCGGCAGCTACGGCGGCGCGGTGGGCTATTTCACCGCCCACGGCGACCTCGACACCTGCATCGTCATCCGTTCCGCCTACGTGCAGGAAGGTATCGCTACCGTCCAGGCCGGAGCCGGCATTGTGCTCGACTCGGTTCCCCAGTCGGAAGCGGATGAGACCCGAAATAAAGCCCGCGCGGTGCTGCGCGCCATTGCCCAGGCCCATCACGCGAAGGAGATTTTCTGATGGCTGACATTCTGCTGCTCGATAATATCGATTCCTTTACCTATAACCTGGCAGACCAGCTGCGCGCCAACGGCCATAACGTAGTGATTTATCGCAACTCCGTTCCGGCGCAGGCGCTGATTGAGCGTCTGGGCACCATGGACAACCCGGTGCTGATGCTCTCCCCGGGCCCGGGTACGCCAAGCGAAGCCGGCTGCATGCCGGAGCTACTGACCCGTATGCGCGGCAAGCTGCCGATCATCGGCATCTGCCTCGGCCACCAGGCCATTGTCGAAGCCTACGGCGGCTATGTCGGCCAGGCGGGGGAGATCCTCCATGGCAAAGCCTCCAGCATTGAGCACGACGGCCAGGCGATGTTTGCCGGTCTGGCTAACCCGCTGCCGGTGGCGCGCTACCACTCGCTGGTCGGCAGCAATATTCCCGCCGGGCTGACGATTAACGCCAATTTCAACGGTATGGTGATGGCGGTGCGTCACGATGCGGATCGGGTGTGCGGCTTCCAGTTCCACCCGGAATCGATCCTCACCACCCAGGGCGCGCGACTGCTGGAGCAGACCCTGGCCTGGGCGCTGCAGAAGCTGGAGCATACCAACACCCTCCAGCCGATCCTTGAGAAGCTGTACCAGGCGGAAACCCTGAGTCAGCAGGAGAGCCACCAGCTGTTCTCCGCCGTCGTGCGCGGCGAAGTGAAGCCTGAGCAACTGGCCGCCGCGCTGGTCAGCATGAAAGTGCGCGGCGAGCAGCCGCAGGAAATTGCCGGCGCCGCTACCGCGCTGCTGGAAAACGCCGCGCCGTTCCCGCGCCCGGACTACCTGTTTGCCGACATCGTTGGCACCGGTGGCGACGGCAGCAACAGCATCAATATCTCCACCGCCAGCGCCTTTGTCGCTGCGGCCTGCGGGTTAAAAGTGGCGAAACACGGCAACCGCAGCGTCTCCAGTAAATCAGGCTCTTCTGACCTGCTGGCGGCCTTCGGCATTAATCTCGATATGAACGCCGATAAATCCCGCGCCGCGCTTGATGAGCTGGGCGTCTGCTTCCTGTTCGCGCCGAAGTACCACACCGGTTTCCGCCACGCGATGCCGGTCCGTCAGCAGCTGAAGACCCGCACCCTGTTCAACGTGCTGGGGCCGCTGATCAACCCGGCGCATCCGCCGCTGGCGCTGATTGGCGTCTACAGCCCGGAACTGGTGCTGCCGATCGCCGAGACCCTGCGCGTGCTGGGTTATCAGCGCGCGGCGGTGGTGCACAGCGGTGGGATGGATGAAGTTTCACTGCATGCGCCTACGGTGGTGGCCGAACTGCATAACGGGGAAATTAAAAGCTATCAGCTGACCGCCGACGACTTCGGCCTGACGCCTTACCATCAGGCGCAGCTGGCGGGCGGCACGCCGGAAGAAAACCGTGACATTCTGACGCGCTTGCTACAAGGTAAAGGTGAAGCCGCTCACGAAGCCGCCGTCGCCGCCAACGTCGCCATGTTGATGCGTTTACACGGGCATGAAGATCTGAAAGCTAACGCTCAGCAGGTACTGGATGTGCTGCACAGCGGCGCGGCCTATGACAGAGTGACCGCCTTAGCGGCAAGAGGGTAAATAATGCAAACCGTTTTAGCAAAAATCGTTGCCGACAAAGCGATTTGGGTGGAAGCCCGCAAACAACAACAACCGTTAGCCAGTTTTCAAAATGAGATCGTTCCGACGCAGCGCAATTTCTATGACGCACTGGCCGGCACCCGCACCGCGTTTATTCTCGAGTGCAAGAAGGCCTCACCGTCGAAGGGGTTGATTCGCGAGGATTTCGATCCGGCAGCGATCGCCAGCATCTACAAGCACTACGCCTCGGCGATCTCGGTGCTGTGTGATGAGAAATATTTCCAGGGCAGCTTCGATTTCCTGCCGATCGTCAGCCAGGTCGCGCCGCAGCCGATCCTGTGTAAGGACTTCACCATCGACCCTTACCAGATCTACCTGGCGCGCTACTATCAGGCCGACGCCTGCCTGCTGATGCTCTCGGTGCTCGACGATGAACAGTATCGTCAGCTCTCGGCGGTGGCTCACAGCCTGAATATGGGCGTGCTCACCGAAGTCAGCAATGAAGAGGAACTGGAGCGCGCCATCGCCCTGAAGGCGAAGGTGGTGGGCATTAACAACCGCGACCTGCGCGATATGTCGATTGACCTTAACCGCACCCGTCAGCTGGCGGCGCGTCTCGGCCCGGATGTCACGGTGATCAGCGAATCCGGCATCCATACCTATGCCGAAGTGCGCGAGCTGAGCCACTTCGCCAACGGCTTCCTGATCGGCTCCGCCCTGATGGAGCAGGCGGATCTGGAAACGGCGGTTAAACGCGTGCTGCTCGGCGAGAACAAAGTGTGCGGCCTGACGCGCCCGCAGGATGCCCAGGTGGCCTGGGAGTCCGGCGCCGTTTACGGTGGGCTGATCTTCGTCCCGACCTCGCCGCGAGCGGTGAATGACGCCCAGGCCAAAGCGGTGATCGCCGCTGCGCCGCTGCAGTACGTCGGCGTCTTCCGCAATGCGCCGCTGGAGGAGGTGGTCGCCCGCGCGCAGGCTCTGGGGCTGGCCGCCGTGCAGCTGCACGGTGATGAAGACCAGGCCTATATCGACGCGCTGCGCGACGCCCTCGCGGACAACGTCCGCATCTGGAAAGCGCTGAGCGTCGGCGAAACCTTCCCGGCCCGTACGCTCCGCCATGTCGACAAGTACCTGCTCGACAACGGCCAGGGCGGCAGCGGCCAGCGCTTTGACTGGAGCCTGCTGCAGGGCCAGGATCTGCGCAACGTCATGCTGGCGGGCGGCCTCGGCGCCGATAACTGTGTGGAAGCGGCCAAAAGCGGCTGTGCCGGACTCGATTTCAATTCAGGCGTAGAGTCGCAACCCGGGATTAAAGACGCCAGCAAGCTGGCCTCCGTATTCCAGACGCTGCGCGCATATTAAGGAGCAATAATGAGCACTTTACTGAACCCCTACTTCGGCGAATTCGGCGGCATGTATGTGCCGCAGATCCTGATGCCCGCCCTGCGCCAGCTGGAAGAAGCCTTTGTCAGCGCGCAGAAGGACCCGGCCTTTCAGGCGGAATTCACCAACCTGCTGAAAAACTACGCCGGGCGTCCGACGGCCCTGACCAAATGCCGGAATCTGACCGAAGGCACCCGCACTACCCTGTACCTGAAACGCGAAGATCTGCTGCACGGCGGCGCGCACAAAACCAACCAGGTGCTGGGCCAGGCTCTGCTGGCCAAACGGATGGGCAAAACCGAAATTATCGCCGAGACCGGCGCCGGTCAGCACGGCGTCGCCTCAGCGCTGGCCAGCGCCCTGCTCGGTCTGAAATGCCGTATCTACATGGGCGCCAAGGACGTCGAGCGCCAGTCGCCGAACGTCTTCCGTATGCGCCTGATGGGCGCCGAGGTGATCCCGGTGCATAGCGGCTCCGCCACGCTGAAAGATGCCTGTAACGAGGCGCTGCGCGACTGGTCCGGCAGCTACGAGAAGGCGCACTATATGCTGGGCACCGCCGCCGGTCCGCACCCGTTCCCGACCATCGTACGTGAATTCCAGCGCATGATCGGCGAAGAGACCAAAGCGCAGATCCTCGAAAAAGAGGGCCGTCTGCCGGACGCGGTGATCGCCTGCGTCGGCGGCGGGTCAAACGCCATCGGCATGTTCGCTGATTTTATCGAGGAAACCCGCGTCGGCCTGATCGGCGTGGAGCCTGCCGGGCACGGTATCGAAAGCGGGGAGCACGGCGCGCCGCTGAAGCATGGTCGTGTGGGGATCTACTTCGGGATGAAGTCGCCGATGATGCAAACCGCCGACGGCCAGATCGAGGAATCTTACTCCATTTCCGCCGGGCTGGACTTCCCGTCCGTTGGGCCGCAGCACGCGTTTCTGAACAGCACCGGGCGCGCCGACTATGTGTCGATCACCGATGACGAAGCGCTGGAGGCGTTTAAAGCGCTCTCCCGCCACGAAGGGATCATCCCGGCGCTGGAGTCCTCTCACGCTCTGGCCCATGCGCTGAAAATGATGCGCGAGAACCCGGAAAAAGAGCAGCTGCTGGTGGTTAACCTCTCCGGCCGCGGCGATAAAGACATTTTCACCGTACACGACATCCTGAAAGCGCGAGGGGAAATCTGATGGAACGCTATGAGACGCTGTTTGCCCAACTGAAAAACCGCCAGGAAGGCGCTTTCGTCCCCTTTGTCACCCTTGGCGATCCGGGACCGGAGCAGTCGCTGAAAATTATCGATGCGCTGATCGAAGGCGGCGCCGATGCCCTTGAGCTGGGGATCCCCTTCTCCGACCCGCTGGCGGACGGCCCGACCATCCAGGGCGCGGCCCTGCGCGCCTTCGCCGCGGGGGTAACCCCGGCGCAGTGCTTTGAGATGCTGGCGGCGATCCGCCAGAAGCATCCAACGATCCCAATCGGCCTGCTGATGTACGCCAACCTCGTCTTCAGCCCGGGTATCGATGAGTTCTATGCCCAGTGCGCCCGCGTCGGCGTCGACTCGGTGCTGGTAGCCGACGTGCCGGTGGAAGAGTCCGCCCCGTTCCGCCAGGCGGCGATGCGCCATAACATCGCGCCAATTTTCATTTGCCCGCCCAACGCGGATGACGATTTACTGCGCCAGATCGCCTCTTATGGCCGCGGCTACACCTATCTGCTGTCGCGCGCCGGGGTGACGGGTGCGGAAAATCGCGCTGCGCTGCCGCTGCACCATCTGGTGGAGAAGCTGGCGGAATATCACGCCGCGCCGCCGCTGCAGGGCTTTGGCATCTCCGCGCCGGAGCAGGTGAGCGCCGCCATTGACGCCGGGGCCGCCGGGGCGATCTCCGGTTCCGCCATCGTCAAAATCATCGAACGTCATCTTGATGAGCCGCAAACCATGCTCGACGAGCTGAAAGCCTTCGTCCAGAGCCTGAAGGCGGCGACCAAAACCGCCTGACCGTCAGCCGCCTGGCATCGCGCCAGGCGGCGATTTCCTCGCGTTACCTTCCTTTCCATGTCATCTTGCACGCCAACACATCAGACGGACCGATAATCGACACCTTGACGCCAGGCGATGCGCTTTAGCGTGGAAATGGATGGCGGGCGGATACCGAAGATTTGAACTATGTTGAAAGGGAAAAATATCGCTCTCCCTGGCACAGGAGAGCGATACAGTCAGGCAATCAATATTGCCCGAATATCATTGACGTTGGTTAACGTCGGGCCGGTGATCAGCAAATCATTAAGCGCGTGAAAATAGCAGTAACTATCATGGCCATCCAGATATTGCACTGCATTAAGACCGCTCAGCTTGCCGCGCGCAAGCGTATCCGGGAAGACGATCGCACCTGCGGCATCTTCTGTGCCATCAATACCATCGCTATCTCCCGCCATGGCCCAGATACCGTGTTCCCCCTGGAGCGCACAGGCCAGACTGAGTAAAAACTCGGTATTGCGGCCCCCTTTTCCAGGCTGAGTGTTGTTTACTGTCACCGTGGTTTCGCCACCTGACAACAGCACAGCAGGCCCTGAAATCGGGTGACCATACTGCTTCGCCGATCTCGCCATACCGGCCATGACCACCGCCACTTCCCTGCTTTCACCTTCTATAGCATCCCCCAAAATAAGGGGGGTGAACCCATGTTGTCGTGCGGCCAGAGCCGCCGCCGCTAACGCCATCGCCGGCGTGGCGATAAGCCTGACCTCGCCTGTCGCGGCGTTTTCCACCGGGCCGGCCGGCTGGTTTAGCCGTTCGCTAACGGGCTTCGGGATCGCAATGCCATACCGCTGCAGTACCCGGAGCGCATCACGTGGTGCGCTGTTATCGGCAACGGTGGGGCCAGACGCTACGTCCGTCGGATTATCGCCAGGCACATCGCTGATAATCAGTGATACGATGCGCGCCGGTTGCGCCATGGTCGCCAGCTTTCCGCCTTTCACCGCTGAGAGATGACGACGTACCAGATTCATCTCTTTGATGCTGGCCCCGCTATGGAGCAGGGCCCGGGTGATGGTCTGCTTATCTGCCAGCGTTAACCCCGGGGCGGGCAGCGCCATCAGCGCCGACCCTCCCCCTGAAATCAATGCCAGCACCAGATCATCGGCAGTTAAACCGCGCAGCGTCTCCACAATCAGCATTGCGGCAACCTCGCTCATGGCATCTGATACGGGATGAGCCGCCTCAATAATGCGGATGCGGCCCGCAGGAACCGCGTAACCGTAACGCGTCACCACCACGCCCGACACCGCCACATCCGGCCAGGCCGCATCCACGGCAGCCGCCATTGCCGCGGACGCTTTACCCGCACCGATCACCACACAACGGCCGCGAGGTTTTTCCGGCAGGTTAGCCAGGGTCACCGGCCCGGCGCGGGCACTGTTGACCGCATGTTGAAAGATATCCTGCAGGATCTCTGCAGCCTGTTCGTTATTCATGTTTATGCGGTCTCGGCAATGTCAGCTTTAGCGTCAATGTAGTGCACCACGGCGCGTGTCACCTCCGCGGTATTGGCTGAGCCACCGACATCTGGCGTCAGAATGCCTTTTTCACACACATACTCAATGCTTTCCATAATCAGCGCAGCGGCATGGCGTTCGCCCAGATGTTCAAGCATCTGTACCGCGGTCCAGAAAGTGGCAATGGGGTTCGCAATCCCTTTGCCGGTGATATCGAATGCGGAACCATGGATCGGTTCGAACATGGAAGGGAAGCGGCGTTCAGGATCAATATTCGCGGTCGGCGCTACGCCCAGACTACCCGCCAGCGCGCCAGCCAGATCGGAAAGGATATCGGCGTGCAGATTGGTGGCAACGATGGTATCCAGGGTCTGGGGATGCAACGTCATACGGTGCGTCATGGCATCGACCAACATTTTGTCCCACTGCACATCCGGGAATTCCTGCGCCACCTCGGCGGCAATCTCATCCCACATCACCATTCCGTGGCGCTGGGCGTTGGATTTAGTCACCACGGTCAGCAGTTTACGTGGACGAGACTGCGCCAGTCTGAAGGCATAGCGCATAATGCGAGTAACCCCGACGCGGGTGAAGATGGCCACCTCGGTGCCGACTTCTTCCGGTAAGCCACGGTGTGCACGACCGCCGTTACCGGAATACTCACCTTCGGAGTTTTCGCGCACAATCACCCAGTCAAGATCGCCGGGCCCGCGGTTGCGCAGCGGTGAGGTGACACCCGGCAGGATTTTGGTTGGACGCACGTTGGCGTACTGGTCAAACCCCTGGCAAATTGGCAGGCGCAGACCCCAGAGTGTGATGTGGTCAGGGACATCCGGTGCGCCCACCGCGCCGAAGTAAATGGCATCAAATTTTTTTAGTGTGTTCAGCCCTTCTTCCGGCATCATCACGCCATGTTTTTTGTAATAGTCCGACCCCCAGTCAAAGGTCTCCACATCAAACTTCAGCTGCGGATCGTGGCGTGTCAGTGCATGCAGCACTTCAACACCTGCCGAGATGACTTCAGGACCAATACCGTCGGCAGGTATGGCGGCAATTTTATAGTTACGCATAGTAAATTCTCCGGTTAATGAGTATGAGGATGAGTGAGTTCTGCCGTTTGCGGTTTACCCGCCCTGGCAGAAAGGATCAGGACAATGAGGGCCGAAATAGCCAGCAGTCCGGCGACAAAGTACAGGCCCCAGGTGTAGCTACCGGTCTGCTCGCGGATCACCCCAATCATCATCGGGCCGACAAAGCCGCCCAGATTGCCGATGGAGTTAATCGTGGCAATACCCGCGGCCGCAGCCGGGCCGCTGAGGAACACGGTAGGCATACTCCAGAGGGGCGGTTTCGAGGCGCTGATGCCTGCGGTGACCAGGGTTAAGGCAACAATCACGGTAAACAGTGTGCTGACGTTACCGGCGTAAATCAGACCGGCTGCTGCCAGCAGGCAGGCACCAATCACATGCCAGCTGCGCTCTCTGGTGCGGTCAGAATGCCGCGCCCAGAGGATCATGGCGATGACGCCGATCACCGCCGGAAAGGCGTTCAGGAAACCAATCTCCAGCGAGGAAGCACCGAAACTGCGAATGATTTGCGGGGACCAGATGCCAAGCGTATACAGCCCGGCTGAGGTACCGAAATAGACCAGCGCCAGCGCCAGGACGCGTATATCCGCTAGCCCTCGCCATGCGCTGGAATGGCTCTGTTTTGCCGCCCGTGCCCGCTCCTCGTCTTGCATGGCGTTTTCCAGCCAGGCACGCTCTTGATCAGTCAGCCATTTGGCCTTGGCCGGACGATCCGTCAGGAAGAACAGAACCACAACACCGAGCACCAGCGCCGGCAAAGCTTCCAGTACAAACATCCACTGCCAGCCGGCGTAGCCAAGGAAGCCATGCATCTCCAGCAGTGCGGCCGAAACCGGCGATCCCAGTGCTGTCGACAGGGGAGCTGCGGCCATAAAGATGGCAGTGACCTGCGCACGCCTGGCGGCAGGAAACCAGTAGCTGAGATAGAGAATGATCCCCGGGAAGAAACCGGCTTCCGCCACGCCGAGCAGAAAACGCAGAATGTAGAAGCTCGTCGTGCCCTGCACAAAAGCCATGCAGCCAGAGACGAATCCCCAGGTAATCATGACGCGGGCGATCCAGATGCGGGCGCCCACTTTATGAAGAATTAAGTTTGACGGTACCTCAAACAGAAAATAACCCAGGAAGAAAATTCCAGCGCCCAGACCAAAAACGGTGGGTGAAAATCCCAGATCCTGATTCATGGTCAGGGCGGCAAAGCCAATGTTGACGCGGTCAAGGAAGGCAATGAAGTACAGCAGCATGATGAAAGGAATAATGCGCAGGGTAACCTTACGCATCACCTTCTTTTCGAGGTCGTTTTTCATGACGGGATGCTCCATAGTGATGTAGGGTTGTTATCGTTTTGTAATAATCCCAGTATGAAGTTTTGAACCGCTTTATCATCGGCACGGCTTTATATAAATAATTTGTATAATCAGGTTTTGGTGAAAAAATGGATATAAATCAGCTACGTTGCTTTGTGGTGTTAGGTGATGAGCTTCACTTTGGCCGGGCTGCCCGTAAACTCGAAATGATGCCTGCGTCACTGAGTCGCTTTATTAAGCTACTGGAAGATGATTTGGGGATCAGGCTACTGAATCGATCGACCCGCAACGTGTCGCTAACACCTGAAGGCGCCGCCTTTTTAAATGAGGCCAAAACGGTCATTGCTGATTTCGATGCGCTACGGCAGCGATTCCGAAAAAATAGCCTGTTGCAGAAAAGAACGTTGCGGATCGGGGCTATCGATAGCGCAGCCAAAGGATTACTTCCTGAATTGCTTAATCTTTTTGTCAGGCGTTTTCCTGAAGCAGATATTCATCTTACAGAAGATAAATCTCACAAACTTATCCCCCGACTCATTTCAGGGTGGCTGGATGTGGTTTTTGTGCGCCCGCCGGAACATATTGATGCCACGCTGACAGCGCGTTTTATCGCCAATGAAACCTGCGTGCTCGCCGTGCCCGCTCATCACCGGCTGGTCAGTTATGACGAAGTCAGTATCGATGATTTCCGACACGAGCCGGTTATCTTGCCGGAAAGACGCACCCGGCGTCACAGCCATGACCTGACAATGAATATTTTCAAAGAGGGGGGCAGCATGCCTGTCATCGCGCAGTATGCTGAAGAGAAGCAGACTATCCTGAGTTTTGTTGCCGCAGGACTCGGCATTGCTCTGGTGCCAGCGTCCTATAAAGACATGAATGCCGACGGCGTGAAATACCTTGCGCTCACGCCGAAAAAGCATGTCGAAGGGCTCCCCCTCAGCGCGATGTGGCATCAGGGAAACAACACTCTCTATGTGAGATCCCTGCTGGAGATACTTTCCGACAACATCGACGAACTGACCCGTGAGTTGTGACGCAAAGCTGATTGTTGCGCCAGGCGGCAACACACGAGAATTTAGCCTGGTTGCTGCAAACTGTCGGCGTATTTGCGCGTTAAGCGAAACAGCGCCTGCACTTCATCTTCCGGCCACTGCGCCAGCACCTGATTCATTAACCGCCGCCGCGCTACCGCAATACTGTCGATCATCTGTTGTCCGCTGGCGCTAAGCGTCACTTCGCTGATCCGTCGATCATGACGGTTCGGTTGCTTACAGGCGAGTCCCTGGGCTTCCAGTTTTTTCACCTGGCGGCTGACGGTGGTGTAATCGCGCCCTAAATGATCCGCCAGCTCAACCACCCCCACCGGGCCATGGCGCCCTACCGCCACAAGCAGCGGAAACAGCATCTGTTCCAGCTGGATGCCGGCTGCCTGCAGGATCTGCTCATCGCGCAGCGGCTGGTTCATTACGCTGATGATATCCAGCAGCGCGCCGTGAAAGTCGGTAATGTAGTAGTCATTATGTGCATCTTGCATATATTAATTTTCCGCGTATAGTGCTGCAAAACAATATGTGTATTTTACACATAATTCCCGACAGGAGATAATTTATGAAAGCAGCCGTGGTTTTTGATCTCGCAGAAGGCCCGGTTTGGGCCGATTTTATCGACCCGCAGCCCGCGCCCGGCCAGACGCTCATTGACGTCCGCGCCGCCGCGATAAGCCATGTGGTTAAGGCCCGGGCATCCGGACGCCATTACAGCTTCGACGGCAATCTGCCCTTTGTGCCCGGTATCGATGGCGTCGGCACCACACCTCAGGGCCAGCGCGTCTACTTCGCCTTCCCCACCGCCCCCTTCGGCAGTATGGCGCAGCGGGCGCCGGTCGCCCTGCAGAATTGTCTGCCGCTGCCGGATGCGCTCGATGATATCCAGGCGGCGGCGATGGCCAACCCCGGTATGTCCGCGTGGGCATCGCTGGTGACACGCGCCCAGCTTCAGGCCGGCGAAACGGTGCTGATTAATGGCGCCACCGGCAGCGCCGGTCAGTTGGCGGTACAGATTGCCCGCTATCTGGGGGCGAAAAAAATCATTGCAACCGGGCGCAATGCGCAGTCGCTCGCGGCGCTGGACGCCGATGAGTGTATTCAGTTAACCGCTGATGATAAAACCTTGAGCGGGCAATTTTCAGCGGTCAGCGCCGCGCAGATCGATGTGGTCATCGATTACCTGTGGGGACACAGCGCGGAATTATTATTGCCGGCACTGGCGAAATATACCCCTGCCGGCAGTCCGGTGCGCTATGTGCAGGTGGGTTCCCTGGCTGGCGCCGATATCGCGTTAAATGGCGCAGTGCTGCGTTCCGCCCCGCTCCTGCTGATGGGCAGCGGTATCGGTAGCCTGTCGATGCCGCAGCTGCTGGCGGCGACAGGTGAAATGCTGCAGGCGGCGGTGCCGGGTAAATTCACCATCGCCACCACCCCGCGGCCGCTGCAGGAGATCGCGGCGGCCTGGCCGCGGGACGACAGTCAGAAGCGTACGGTTTTCACCCACGGATAAAAAATCGCTTCCGCACAAAAGATGGGGTTGATATCTTAAATGAGAAATATTATCTTTCTCATTACTGAATAGTTGAGTAAATAACTCAGGTATTCAGTACGACATTGCTCACATTGCTTCCAGTATTTTTGCCCGCACTTGTGCGGGCTTTTTTTTACTGGCGACACACCTCACGCACCAGTTGCCGCAGCCAGCGGTGGCCGGGGCCTGCTCCAGACGCGGATGCCACGCCTGCGAAACCGTAATCACCTAGGTACTGACCGGCAGCGGATCGAGAGCCGCCAGCAAATTAAAATCGGGATCGTTCATTATCGCTCCAGTCGCCAGACAGGGCGTTTGCTGCAAGATATGAGTGCACTGGCGGCGTCTTCCGCCCGATCTCGGGCCTGATTATAGTGAAGACCTCCTTTCTGCAGCGAGAGACATCATGAAATCCGATCAGCACAACACTATCCTCATCGTCGGCGCCTCGCGCGGCCTTGGCCATGCTATGGCGGCGACGTTCCTCCAGCACGGCTGGGAGGTCATCGGCACCGTGCGCGATTTATCATCCCACACGCCGCTCCACGACCTGGCCAAGACGCATCCCCTGCGGCTACGCCTGGCGACGCTCGACATTCGCGATGAATTCCAGCTGGCCGCGCTGCAGGCGACGCTTCCCCCGGCAAGCCTCGATATGCTGTTTGTCAACGCCGGTACCACCAATCGTGACCCATCGCAGACCATTGGCGACGTCTCCACCGAGGAGTTTTACCAGGTGATGCTCACCAATGCCCTGGCGCCGATGCGGGTTATCGAGCGCCTGCAGCAGGCCGTTAAACCGCAGGGGCTGCTCGGCGTCATGTCCTCTGGCCAGGGGAGCCTGACCAATAACCTTACCGGCCAGCGGGAACTCTACCGCGGGAGTAAAGCTGCGCTGAATATGTTTATGCGCAGCTTTGCCGCTCGCCCCTCCTCGGCCTCCCATCCGCTGGTGGTGATGGCCCCGGGATGGATCCGCACCGAGCTCGGCGGGGCAGATGCCCCGCTGACCATCGAAGAGACGATCCCACGCCTGGTGAACGTCCTGCTCGACAAACGGCAACGTCCGGGACTGGAGTATCTCGATTACCAGGGCCGTACCGTGCCCTGGTAATCCGTGCCGGAACAACCATCATATGGCCGCCCGGAAGTTAACCCCGCCCGGCGCGGCTTGCTACCGACCTTATTCTGCAGCACATTCCCTATATTTCCGCTTTATCGTTCAAAAAATGTGAATTATGTAAATCGAAGTGAAGAAAGTTGTTTTAAGGTCAACTTTTCTATGTAAATATTAAGGCAAATGATAACTATTCTTTTTATCATTTATAGAATCACACCGGGTCAGCGCAAGCCAGACGACGAATAACGTCGCTTTTGCGCGGTGTGATATGTGCTCATAACAAAAAATAAGCCTGCATTTATCATGGAAAAAAACGCTTCTCTGCCTTTCGGCAGTTTCAACTCATTGGCATTGTTTACAGGTCTGTGTCTGGGAGCCTCGCCGGCAGCAGGCATCGCAGCGGAAAATTCGGTCAAAAATAGTGAAGAGACGCTGGTAGTGGAAGCCGCTCCGCCTTCACTCTACTCCCCCGGCGCTTCCGCCGATCCCAAGTTCAATAAACCGCTGGTCGATACCACCCGCACCATCACCGTGATCCCGGAACAGGTGATTAAAGATCAGGGCGTCACCAACCTGACTGACGCCCTCAAAAACGTTCCCGGCGTGGGGGCGTTTTATGCCGGGGAGAATGGCAGCTCAACCACCGGGGATGCCATCTTTATGCGCGGCGTGGATACCTCTAACAGCATCTATGTGGACGGCATTCGCGACATCGGCAGCGTGACGCGCGATACCTTCAATACCCAGCAGGTGGAAGTCATCAAAGGGCCCGCCGGCACGGACTATGGCCGCAGCGCGCCCTCCGGCTCGATCAATATGATCAGCAAGCAGCCGCGCCTTGACTCCGGGATCGACGGCTCGGCCAGCATCGGCAGCGCCTGGTCGCGCCGGGGCACTCTCGACCTGAACCAGGCGTTTAGCGACAACGCTGCGTTCCGTCTGAACCTGATGGGGGAAAAAACCCATGACGCTGGTCGGGACCGCATTGAAAACGAACGCTATGGCATCGCACCGTCGCTAGCCTTCGGCCTTGATACCCCAACTCGTCTGTATCTGAACTATCTGCACGTCCGGCAGAACAACACCCCGGATGGCGGGATCCCTACCGTCGGCCTGCCGGGCTATTCGGCGCCTTCGCCGAAGTATGCCGCACTCAACTCCGCCGGGAAGGTCGATACCAGCAATTTCTATGGCACCGACTCCGATTACGATAAATCTACTACCGACAGCGGTACCCTGCGCTTCGAACACGATCTGACGGAGAATACCACCGTGCGCAATACCACCCGCTGGTCGCGAGTGAAACAGGAGTATCTTTTGACCGCGGTGATGGGCGGCGCGAACAATATCACCGCCCCCGATATCAATGACGTCAACACCTGGAGCTGGTCGCGTCTGGTTAATACCAAAGATGTCAGCAACCGCATTCTGACCAACCAGACCAATATCACCTCGACTTTCAATACTGGCTCGATAGGCCATGACGTCAGCGCCGGCGTGGAGTTTACCCGGGAAAACCAGACCAACTATGGCGTTAACGCCAGGACCGCGCCGGCGGTGAATCTCTACCATCCGGTGAGCAACCTGTCGATTGGCGGGCTGGACAGAAACGGGGCGAACGCCAACGGCCAGACCGATACCTTCGGGATTTATGCCTTCGATACGCTGACGCTGACCGAGCGGATTGAGATCAACGGCGGGCTGCGTCTCGACAATTACCATACCAAATATGACAGCGCCACCGCCTGCGGCGGCAGCGGACGCGGGGCTATCGCCTGCCCGCCCGGACAGTCGACCGGCAGCCCGGTCACCACTGTCGATACCGCTAAATCCGGCAATCTGGTTAACTGGAAAGCCGGGGCGCTGTACCGCTTAACCGAGCAGAGCAATGTCTACGTCAACTACGCCATCTCACAGCAGCCGCCGGGAGGCAGCAGCTTCGCCCTGGCCGCCAGCGGCAGCGGCAACAGCGCTAACCGAACCGACTTTAAGCCGCAGAAGGCAAAATCCAGCGAGCTGGGCACCAAGTGGCAAATCTTCGACAACCGTCTGCTGCTCAGCGCGGCATTATTCCGCACCGATATTGAAAACGAAGTGGCCGCCAACGATGACGGAACCTGGTCGCAGTACGGCAAAAAGCGCGTGGAGGGGTATGAACTCTCCGCGACCGGAAACCTGACCCCGGACTGGACGATTATCGCCGGCTACACTCAGCAGCATGCGACAGTGACGGAGGGACAGAACGTTGCACAGGATGGATCTTCCGCCCTGGCCTACACCCCGAAACATGCCTTTACGCTGTGGACGCAGTATCAGGCCACCAGCGCTCTGTCCGTCGGCGGCGGTGTGCGCTATGTCGGAAGCCTGCGCCGGGGCAGCGATGGCGCAGTTGGTACCCCGGATCACACCGAGGGCTACTGGGTTGCCGACGCCAAACTGGGCTATCGGGTCAACAGCAACCTCGATCTGCAGCTCAATATGTATAACCTGTTTGATACCGATTACGTGGCCTCCATCAACAAGAGCGGCTATCGCTATCATCCGGGCGAACCCCGGACCTTTATGCTGACGGCGAACGTCCATTTCTGAGTCTGCGCGTGGGGCCGTTGCGCCCCACTTTTTAGAGAGAACACCGCGATGATGTATCACATTCCTGACGTGCTATCGACAGACCAGGTGGCGGAATTTACCCGGCAGCTGGCGCAGGCCGAGTGGGTCGACGGGCGGGTTACGGTGGGTAGCCAGGGGGCGGCCGTCAAACAGAACCAGCAGATCGATACCCGAACGCCGCTGTATGCCCGCCTGCAGGCCGCTGTGCTCGATATGCTGCGCGGCCATCCGCAGTTTTTTTCCGCTGCGCTGCCGCGGACGATTTCCGCGCCGTTGTTTAACCGCTATGGGCCAGGGGAGACCTATGGTTTTCACGTCGATGGCGCCGTTCGCCAGAACGGCGAGGCGGGCTGGATGCGCACTGATCTGTCAGCGACGCTGTTCCTTTGCGATCCGGAGAGCTATGAGGGTGGCGAACTGGTGATTGAAGACACCTATGGCCAACATCGGGTGAAGCTCCCGGCCGGGCATCTGGTGCTCTATCCCGCCAGCAGCCTGCACTGCGTCACCCCGGTCACCCGCGGCGTCCGCCAGGCCTCTTTCCTGTGGATCCAGTCGATGGTCCGCGACGATAAGCAGCGTGCGATGCTTTACGACCTGGACCGCACCATCCAGTCTCTGAAGGCCCGCTTTGGCGACGGAGAAGAGGTTCTCTCCCTGCTCAACATGTATCACAACCTGCTGCGCCAGTGGACGGAAGTGTGATCCGCTGTTGATGACAGAGGCTTGCGGCAGACAGGTGTGACGAGACAATGAACTGGCCATCCGTTGGCCAGTTTACAGAAGAATTTAGAACCGATAGCCTGCGGAGAACATAAACACCCACGGATCCAGACGGGTGCTGACTTTCTGGTCCACGCCGCCGGCTTTGAATTTCACATCGGTATCGATATCCATGTACCACACCGACACACCCACAAGGACAGAGTAATATTATGTTTTTTAAGCGAAAACACTTGTTTCCGCATGTGAAAATTAGGCTTTTACCCCTGTATTAACGTCTTGATTTGCTTGAAAATAATAATTGTTTTGCAGAATGTTTTTTACACCCGCCTCTTATTTTCCCCTATAAGTTATCTTATGTTTAAACCAACTTGTTCAAATCACGCACTTGTTTTGTTAACTCCTGCACTGACGAAACAAGATCAGCAATGATGGCTACATAGTCCACGTTCATTACCTGAAACTTTTCCCCATCGATCTCCTGCTCACATCCCATGAAGGTGTAAGTTGTGTCCACAGTATCAGCCTGCTGCGCGATAAATCCCCGGCGTCGCCGGTTTTCTCCTTTCATCTGATAGCCGCGGAGAAATTAAACTCAATACATTAAAACAAAAAAATTCACCACTTAAAGTATTGGATGAACATCTTGGATTACGTTCACTTGATCAGATAACCGTTAAAGACATTGTCAACATACTTGATGAGTACAAAGAAAAAGGTCATATCAGAATGGGGCAAATATTCAGAAAAGTTGTCATTGACGTTTTTAAAGAGGCACAGCAACTCGGGGACGTACCAGTTGGTTTTAATCCAGCAGAAGCAGCAAAAAAACCTCACGTCAAAATTACGCGCCAACGATTAACTTTTGAAGAGTGGAAGTTAATTTATACTGCGGCGAAGAAAGAACATTATTTTCTTCAGAAAGGGATGCTTCTTGCCGTGGTAACCGGTCAACGGTTGTCAGATATTTGCAAAATGAAATTTACCGACATTGAAGATAATCATCTACTTGTCGAACAGACTAAAACAGGTGCAAAAATCGCGATACCGCTCGCCCTGCGATGTCACCAACTTGATATCAGTCTGGGTGAAGTAATTTCTCTGTGTAGGGATCAGGTGCTTAGCCAGTATTTATTTCACCATCACCACGCCAAAGGAAAGGCAAAGCGTGGAGGGAAGGTACAGCCTTTAACAGTGGCATTTAGTAAGGCCAGAGACGAAGTTGAGTATGACTGGGCGCAAAACGGTACACCACCCAGTTTTCATGAACAACGTTCCTTGTCCGAGCGTCTATACAGAACGCAAGGAATGGATACCCAGGTACTACTCGGTCACTCAAGTAAAACTATGACAGATCGTTACAATGATTCGCGCGGGAAAGAGTGGAAAAAAAATAATAACTTAGTGTGTTATCGTTTGTTTTTTTCATCACGTTAGCCACTCGATAAATTTACCGCGCTAAATAATAATCAGACTTCAATAAACTGTGCTGGAATTGCATTAAGAATCCAGCATTCTTGATGAGTATGACTGTTAGATAAAATGTTTACATATCTTTTTTCAATCATTGATAAGTCCATTGCATTTTGAGGGGTGTTTTCAGCGTCTCTTGCTTTTACGGCATCTTTCCAAACCGAGTGGAGGTCTACAGAGGCTACAAAGGAGTTTACTCTAAAGTCTTTATTCATTATATTTGAGTAAGAACCAGCGAACTTGTATGAGTCAATGATTGTAATTCGCCCATCACCATCAATGTCGATTGGTTTGGAAAACCACTTAAACACATTATAAAGAAATACATTTGCAATCCAGTTAAACTCTTTCGATGGATCATCTTCAGATGAAACGTTTTCTTTAGTAGACAGGCTTAAACTGGAATGCAAATTAGTTGCACCAATAAAAATAACGTCAGCTTCTTTTCTTTCAACTGCCGCCTTAAAACGTCCAGAACCTGCACCTATATAGTTGAAAACACCAGCAAAGCACTGACCAAGATAAACTATAGCCTTTTCCAGGCCAGGCATGGTTTTAAGTGTTGTAAGTAAAAGGTATGGTGTTATGTCTTGCTTGCCAGCTATTCCATTTGGCCCACCGTGTCCAGTTACGAACATAACTAGATTTGAGTGCGCATTGGCGCCGTGTGTATTAAAGAAATGCTCAGTAGGAAGAATCTCATAAGGATTGTTACTTCCAATCGACATCCAACTGATAATGTTTTGTCTATTATCGCCATCAATATATATTTCAATATTTTCAGAAGAAACCCCTGCAGACTCTAAGCAATGCAATCCGAAAGCCAAATCAAGAACATGCCGCTCTTCTGGCTCTTCAGGGCTCGCCAAAAATAAAACCCACTTTGTCGCATCCTGCATCAACCCCATAAAAATCACCCCTTCATTGATAGATGGAAGTTACTAAGTGAATTAGGTTTATCAATATCCGAAAAATAAACTACTTCATCGATAACCATATCTTGTTTGAGTGGTCGATACATGCTAACAACTTGACCTTTATCGCCTAGAGCATAAAAATCGGCGCCATCCTTTAAAATGAAATAGATATCTTTCACATCTTCTTTGGAAGCCTTGAAGAGCAAAGCTTGACCATGATTGATGCATTCTTTGGTAAACCTACTTATTTCTGGCAAATCTGACGAAAGAATATTGATAGCCCGCATATCCCTCTCCTCTTGTGTGTACAGCTAAAATAAACATGCGAATGTAAACGCATCAATACGATAAGTTTAACCCAAAACAGCCTAAATCTCACACAGAATTACCGACAAATCGCATTTAACAGCTTGAATAGCTCATTTATCAACTATTGCTACAAACAGTCAAGGGGGAGTCACTTGGATACGATACAAAACTGGTCATTTAACGACCAGTTTTGCAGGGGAGTTTTGCTGGGGTCTTGCAGAAGAAATCAGAACCGATAGCCTGCGGAGAACATAAACACCCACGGATCCAGACGGGTGCTGACTTTCTGGTCCACGCCGCCGGCTTTGAATTTCACATCGGTATCGATATCCATGTACCACACCGACATATTCAGCAGCCAGTCGCGGTTAATCAGATAATCTAGGCCGACCTGCCCCGCCGCGCCCCAGGAGTCCTTCAGGCTCAGATCGGAAAGCCCGGCCGCCTTGCCGGTGTCGTTAAAGTCTTCATTAAAGAAGGTGGTGTAGTTGATACCGGCCCCCACGTACGGGCGCACCTTGCTTTGCGCATCGCCAAAGTACCACTGCGCCATCAGGGTGGGCGGCAGCTGATGGACGGTGGCGATAGTCCCGGTTGGCCCGGTGCCGACCTTATGGCGGAACGGCGTCGCGGCAAGCAACTCCACGCCAATGTTATCGGTCGCCATATAGGTAAAGGTTAAACCCAGCTGGGTATTGTTACTGACGTTGAAACTGCCAAGGCTGCCTAACACATTGTCAGAGCCCTCCGTCGGTCGGACGGTGGCGGTCCCGGCACGAATGAAAAACTCACCCGCTTCATGCGCCCAGACGCTGCCGGTAGAAAGCGTGCCAAGAATCAATGCCGCCGCTGCTAACTTCTTCATATCCACTTCCTCATTATGGTTTTTCAGCGCGGCCAAATATACCTATAACGAGTTACGTTTGATCTGTTTTAGATCACACTAAGTCCTCAGATTTAACATTTATTGATCCAGATTAATTTTTGCTACCGATCGCAATGCCTTGAATTGTTCGCACATCAATTTTCACTTTTCGCGCAAAAATTTATTTCTGCCCCTCTTGCCGTCGCTGAGGCGGCTGGATAAGTTAACTGCCGACAATCTGTGTTGATGCGTTTTTTTCAGGTGTAATTATGAGTGAAATCAACCCGTGCATGACGTGCGGTGCCTGTTGTGCGTATTTTCGAGTCTCTTTCTACTGGGCGGAAGCCGACGACGCGGGCGGCCTGGTGCCCTCCGCGCTGACCGAACCGCTGACCCCTTTCCTGCGCTGCATGAGCGGCACCAATCAGCGCCAGAGCCGCTGCGCGGCCCTGTCTGGCGATATCGGCGACGCCGTTCACTGCACTATTTATGAAAACCGGCCTTCGCCGTGTCGCGAATTCGCCATGTCCGGGGAAAATGGCGAGGAAAACGATGCCTGCAACCGGGCGCGGGCGCGCTACGGCCTGCCACCATTGCGGCCTCTTTACAAAGATATACCTGCCCTGACCGGCGCAGAGAGTGCTACGACGGAACGATTTGCGGTACAATCGCCGGCTAGTTAACACCTGCGACACTCAAGGAGAATGCATGTCTATCACGGCGAAGTCCGTCTACCGTGACACCGGGAATTTTTTTCGTAATCAGTTCATTACTATTTTACTGATTGCGCTGTTGTGCGCGTTTATTACGGTAGTACTTGGCCATGCCTTTTCACCCAGCGACGAGCAGCTGTCGATACTCAGCGAAGGCGATAACCTCGCCGGTAGCGCCGGGCTTTTCGAGCTGGTGCAGAACATGACGCCGGAGCAGCAGCAGGTTCTGCTGCGCGCCTCGGCGGCATCAACCTTCTCGGGTCTGGTAGGTAATGCGATCCTCGTCGGCGGCGTCCTGCTACTGATCCAGCTGGTCTCCGCCGGTCATCGCGTTAGCGCCCTGCGCGCCATCGGCGCCTCGGCGCCGGTGCTGCCCAAGCTGCTGCTGCTGATCCTGTTCACCACCTTCCTGGTGCAGATGGGGATGATGCTGGTGCTGGTGCCCGGCGTGCTGCTGGCCATCGTGCTGGCCTTTGCGCCGATCATGCTGGTACAGGACAAAATGGGCATCCTCGGCGCCATGCGCAGCAGCATGCGCCTGGCGTGGGCTAATCTGCGGCTGGTGGCGCCGGCTATTATCGGTTGGCTGGTGGCGAAAACCCTGCTGTTACTGTTTGCTTCCAGCTTTGCCGCCCTGACGCCAAACGTCGGCGCGGTGGTGATTAATACCATCAGCAACCTGATTTCCGCCCTGTTGCTGATCTATTTATTCCGCGTGTATATGCTTATCCGCAGCTAATTTTAACCAGGACCGGGGCCTTCCCCGGTCCGTCCTGAAAGACGGGATCGATGTATGAAGCAGTTTCTGGATTTTTTACCGCTGGTGGTCTTCTTTGCCTTTTATAAGCTTTACGATATCTACGCCGCCACCACGGCGCTGATTGTGGCGACCGCCGTCGTGCTGATCTACAGCTGGGTGCGCTACCGGAAAGTGGAAAAAATGGCGCTGATCACCTTCGTGCTGGTGGCCGTCTTCGGCGGGTTAACCATCTTCTTCCATAATGATGAGTTTATTAAATGGAAGGTGACGGTGATCTATGCCCTGTTCGCCGGCGCGCTGCTGTTCAGCCAGTGGGTGATGAAAAAGCCGCTGATCCAGCGCATGCTGGGTAAAGAGCTGAGCCTGCCGCAGCAGGTCTGGTCGCGACTTAACCTGGCCTGGGCGGTGTTCTTTATTCTCTGCGGGCTGGCCAATATCTATATCGCCTTCTGGCTGCCGCAGAATATCTGGGTAAACTTTAAGGTCTTTGGTTTAACCGCCCTCACGCTGGTCTTTACCTTGCTGAGCGGGATCTACATCTACCGTCATATGCCGCAGGACGACCACCACTAACCCCTCCGCCGGCGCGCCATCGCGCGCCGCGCTCGCCCCCTATAAGCTTACTGCACTGGCAAACATTCCCTGCAACCACACAACCTCAGCGCATACCCTGACAGCTTCCCGGCCACACTGTGTAGGCTCTCTTCACGATTTCTCTCAACTGCATAAAAAGTTGCGGTAATTGTGAGGATTTTATGGAGATTCATCTCGTTACATTGTAATGATAATTGTTATCATTAATATTCTCGATCTCATTTTGCATTGTTTTGAAAAGGATATTTACATGAGATCGCCGCAATATTCTGTGCCCACGACCCTGGCGCTGGTCATATCCAGTCTCCTCGCCCCTAACGCCTTTGCTGAAGAATCAGAACAAGATACCGAAACGATGATTGTGCGCAGTACGGCGGAAGAGGCGCTTAAGCAACAGCCCGGGGTGTCGATTATCACGGCTGAGGATATTGCTAAGCAGCCGCCGGTCAACGATCTCTCAGACATCATCCGTAAAATGCCCGGGGTGAACTTGACCGGCAACAGCGCCAGCGGCAGTCGGGGCAACAACCGCCAGATTGATATCCGCGGCATGGGGCCGGAGAACACCCTGATCCTGATAGATGGGGTACCGGTCACGTCACGTAACGCGGTTCGCTATAGCTGGCGCGGCGAACGCGATACCCGGGGCGACAGCAACTGGGTACCTGCCGAAATGGTCGAACGGATTGAAGTTCTCCGCGGTCCGGCAGCCGCGCGCTATGGTTCCGGCGCGGCGGGCGGAGTGGTCAATATCATTACCAAACGTCCGACCAACACCTGGCACGGTTCGCTGTCTTTCTTCACCAACCAGCCGGAAAACAACAAAGAAGGCACGACCAATCGCGCTAACTTCAATCTCAGCGGCCCACTGGCCGGCGAGGCGCTGACGATGCGCCTGTATGGCAATATCAATAAAACGGAACCCGACGCCTGGGATATTAACCATGCGCAAAACGGCTCTTACGCTGCGGGGCACGAAGGGGTCCGCAATAAAGACATTAACGCGCTACTGTCATGGAAAATGACCCCGCAACAAATTCTCGATTTCAGCTACGCCTATAGCCGTCAGGGGAATATCTATGCTGGCGATACCCAGTACAGCAACGGCAATCTTAGCCCGAACGGGCTGGTGGACTCCCTGTACGGCCACGAAACTAATCGCCTCTATCGCCAGTCCTGGGGACTGACCTACAACGGTCTATGGGATTGGGGCCAGTCCAAAGCCGGTGTTTACTACGAGAAAACCAACAATACCCGCCTGCAGGAAGGCTCTACCGGCCGCGTCGAAGGCATGATCAACAGTGAAGATTATGCCACCAGCCGTCTGGAATCCTGGCGTACTACCTCGGAATTCAATGTGCCTTTCTTCTGGCTGGCGGACCAGACGCTGACGCTGGGAATGGAATGGAACCATGATCAGCTTGACGACCCGGCATCAATGCAGGCCACTAACAGCAACGGCGAGACTATCCCTGGGACCTCGGGCGACCCTACGCAACGCAGTACCAAAAACAGCGCCACCCTCACCGGTATCTATCTGGAAGATAATATCGAAGCCGTGCCCGGCACCAACCTGATCCCCGGCATTCGCTTCGATTATCATAATCAGTTTGGCAGTAACTGGAGCCCCAGCCTCAATCTGTCCCAGGAGCTCGGCGATATGGTCACGCTGAAGGCCGGTATCGCGCGCGTGTTTAAAGCGCCAAACCTCTATCAATCCAGTAAAGGATATTTGCTCTCCACCCGCGGCAACGGTTGTCCAAACACGATCGCTGAAGGCAGCTGCTACCTGCTGGGTAACCCTGACCTCGACCCGGAGATCAGTATCAACAAAGAGATCGGTATCGAATTTAACCTTAATGGTTACGCTGCCGGAGTCACCTGGTTTCGCAACGATTACAAAAACAAAATCGTCTCCGGAACAGAGGTACTGGGCTATACCTCCAGCGGCAATAATATTTTGCAATGGCAGAACGGCGGCAAAGCCGTGGTCGAGGGGCTGGAAGGAAATCTGCTGATCCCGGTGCTGAGAGATGTCCTCAGCTGGCGGACCAATGCCACCTGGATGCTCAAATCTGAAAGTAAAGAGACTGGCAACCCGCTGTCGGTTATCCCGAAATATACCGTTAACACGATGCTCGACTGGCAGGTAAACGACGCCCTGTCTGCGAATGTGAACTGGACGCTTTATGGCCGTCAGAAGCCGCGTCAGTATGCGGAGATCCGCAACGAAACCGGGACCCTTGCCACCACCGAGGTTGGCGCCTATTCCATCGTGGGTATTGGTACTCAGTATCAGCTAAACCGGGATATTCGCCTGAATGCCGGAATAAGTAATCTATTTGATAAACAACTGTATCGCGAAAATGCCGGCGCCTCGACCTACAATGAGCCTGGCCGCGCGTATTACGCCGGCGTTACCCTCTCCTTCTGAACCACCGCGCCCGCGCCAGCGGGCGTATTCCCCTATTCTCACTGCGCTATTTTCATAGTAGCATCCCGCTGATCGTCTTTGACCACAACAGAGTAGAGCATGACAACAACAGATCTCGCCCCAAAGGGCGAAATGGTTTTACGCACCCTGGCAATGCCGGCGGATACCAATGCCAACGGGGATATTTTTGGCGGCTGGCTGATGTCGCAGATGGATATTGGCGGCGCCATTATGGCCAAAGAGATCGCCCAGGGTCGCGTGGTGACCGTGCGGGTGGATGGGATGACCTTTTTACGCCCGGTCGCCGTTGGCGACGTGGTGTGCTGCTACGCCCGCTGCGTGAAGCGCGGCAACACCTCGGTGACAATCAATATCGAAGTGTGGGTGAAAAAAGTTTCTTCAGAACCGATTGGCCAGCGCTACAAGGCGACGGAAGCGCTGTTTATCTACGTTGCCGTTGATAATCAGGGAAAACCACGTCCTCTGCCAGCGGAATAAGAAGGTGCCCGGCTTGCCGGGCACCTGACTTACAGAAAGCCCAGCAGCGAAAAGAAGAAGTAACCGATGACAATCACGATCACCGGCAGCACGTACAGTGGGAAATACTGCACCAGGATCGTATGGCGCGGTACCACAATGCGTTCAGCGAGCTGCTCGCGGGTTAACCCATCTGCGCCTTTGGCCTGTTCGAGGATCAGCTGATCCTCAATCCCCTCGCGGAGAAATTTCGCCTGCCGCGCCATTCGCGCGCCGGAAGCCTGCAGGGCCATGCCGACGAACACCAGAATGAAGATGATCCAGAAGCCGATGTTCAGGCTATGGTGAAAATCCGGCAGCGGCGAGTTGTACCAGAAAAAGTTCAGGAACGGCGTGTTAAAGCGCATCATCTCAATCATCACGTGCGCAAAATCCATCATTACCGCATCAATGCCGGGTTTCTTTTCACTGTGCTCATACATAAATTTGAGCACAGAAATCAGCGTCGACAGCACGGCGGGAATAAAGATAACCCATCCTAAAATGCGTTTGATAACCGCTATGCGTCCAGCTTGTTGGTACGTCATGAGTTCCCCTTGTTAAAGACGCGTTGGTGGTTCGCCTGCTGCCTGTTGCGTGGCGCTGGCTTCCCTCGCTCCCCCGAGTATGTCGGGTATAAGTCTATCTGCCACGGCGAATTTCGCCCAATAATGCGCGGTATGATATACCATGATTGCCGATTCGTTTATCTGATTACGCAACAGGAGAAGGACATATGTCAGCGAAGCGCCGCATTGAGGCCGCGATATTTGATATGGACGGGTTGCTGATTGACTCGGAGCCGCTCTGGGATCAGGCGGAGGTCGAGGTCATGGAGAGCCTGGGGGTGGATACCCGTCGCCGCGATGAACTGCCCGACCTGCTCGGTCTGCGAATCGACCTGGTGGTGGATCTGTGGTACGCGCAGCAGCCGTGGCACGGCGTAGACCGGGCGGAAGCTACCGCGCGCATTATTCGTCGCGCCATTGAGCTGGTGGAAGCCTCACGCCCGCTGCTGCCGGGCGTACGCGAGGCAGTGGCCCTGTGTAAAGCTCAGGGCTTAAAGGTGGGCCTGGCCTCGGCCTCGCCGCTGATGATGCTGGAGAAAGTGCTCGATATGTTTGAACTGCGCGACCAGTTTGATGCTCTCGCCTCTGCGGAGCATTTACCCTGGAGCAAACCGCACCCGCAGGTCTACCTCAACTGCGCCGCTGCCCTGGGAGTCGACCCGCAGCGCTGCGTCGCGCTGGAGGATTCGGTCAACGGCATGATCGCCAGCAAAGCCGCGCGCATGCGGTCTATCGTGGTGCCGGAAGCGGAGAACAGCCGCGACCCGCGCTTTGCGCTGGCGGACGTCAAGCTTCCGTCACTGCTGGCACTCACTGCTGAGAATTTGCTCGGCTAAGACCGCTGGCGGGTGCAACAATCGCTGTCACGCCGCCAACAACAAAATCAAAACATTGTTTCATTTTAATTGTAATTTTGTTTTCCTCCCTCTATGCTGGTCACAGGTGGCGTCATCGTACGCCAGTAGATCAGCTGACAGAGGTGAATATGGTACTGAACGCCTTCGACCTGACGGGTAAGGTCGCCATCGTGACCGGTTGCGATACCGGCCTGGGACAGGGAATGACGCTGGGCCTGGCGCAGGCCGGGTGCGATATCGTCGGCATCAACCGTAAAATTCCCCATGATACGGCCGCCCAGGTGCTGGCGCTGGGCCGCCGCTTTCACGCCATTCAGGCGGATCTCAGCCAAGAGAATGATATGAGCGGTTTGGTCGACCAGGCGGTGGCGGCGATGGGCCGGGTCGATATTCTGGTCAACAACGCCGGAATTATCCGCCGTCATGATGCCCTGACCTTCACGGAAAGCGACTGGGACGCGGTGATCGACCTGAATCTCAAAGCGGTTTTCTTTCTCAGCCAGGCGGTCGCCAGGCAGTTCATTCGCCAAGGGGAAGGCGGGAAAATCATTAACATCGCCTCGATGCTCTCGTTTCAGGGCGGGATCCGCGTCCCCTCCTACACCGCCTCGAAAAGCGGCGTGCTGGGTTTGACCCGTCTGCTGGCCAACGAATGGGCTGGCCAGGGTATCAACGTCAACGCCATAGCGCCCGGGTATATGGCCACCAATAACACCCAGGCGCTGCGCGAAGATGAAGAGCGTAACCAGGCGATCCTCGAGCGCATTCCCGCTGGTCGCTGGGGAGCGCCGAAAGACCTGCAGGGGCCGGTGGTGTTTCTCGCCTCATCAGCGGCCGACTATATTAACGGCTATACGCTGGCCGTCGATGGCGGATGGCTGGCGCGCTGAGAGTTTGTGACAAAGAGTTACACCGTCACCTCTTCCGTACACTGTATAAAAACCCTATACTGTATGAATCGACAGTTTAGGGTGTGTTATCATGACGGCGGAAGGCCATCTCTTCTTTTCAATCGCCTGCGCAGTATTTGCCAAAAACGCAGAGTTAACGCCGGTGCTGGCGCAGGGCGACTGGTGGCATATTGTGCCCTCGGCGGTATTGACCTGCCTGCTGCCGGACATCGATCACCCAAAGTCGTTTCTTGGCCAACGGCTGAGCTGGATCTCAAAGCCCGTGGCGCGGGCCTTTGGCCACCGCGGCTTCACCCACAGCCTGCTGGCCGTCTTTGGCGCGCTGACGCTGTTCTATCTGAAAGTGCCTGACAGCTGGATTGTCCCGGCAGACGCTCTCCAGGGCCTGGTGCTGGGCTATCTCAGCCACATTCTCGCCGATATGCTCACCCCCGCCGGTGTGCCGCTGCTGTGGCCCTGTCGCTGGCGCTTCCGGCTGCCGATCCTTGCGCCGCGCAAGGGCAATCAGCTCGAACGCGCCTTGTGTATGGCGCTGTTCGTCTATGCCGTCTGGATGCCGCAGACGCTGGCGGACAACAGCGCGATACGCTGGTCATCCGGGGTGATCAATTCCCTGCAGATCACCTTCAATCGCTTTATAAGTCACCAGAGTGGGCGATAAAGCGGCGGAAAACGCCATTTGGTTATAACCCATTCCATTTGAATATAAGTCCTTGATAACGCCTTCTGCTAACCTTGCCGTCATAAGAGCTGGTTATCCACCAGCCCAGGTTATAAAAATATCAGGAGAACGGGGATGAACTTTCCATTAATAGCGAACGTAGTCGTGTTCGCCGTATTACTGTTTGCGCTGGGGCAAACACGCCATAAACAGTGGAGCCTGGCCAGAAAAGTGCTGGTCGGTCTGGCGACTGGCGTGGTCTTTGGTCTGGCGCTGCAGCTGATCTACGGGTCTGACAGCCAGGTGCTGAAGGATTCCATCCAGTGGTTCAATATCGTCGGCAACGGTTACGTCCAGCTGCTGCAAATGATTGTTATGCCGCTGGTCTTCGCCTCCATCCTTAGCGCGGTGGCCCGCCTGCACAATGCCTCGCAGCTGGGGAAAATTAGCTTCCTGAGCATCGGTACTCTGTTGTTCACCACCCTGATCGCCGCCCTGGTTGGCGTGCTGGTGACCAATATGTTCGGCCTCACCGCCGAGGGTCTGGTCCAGGGCAGCGCGGAGACCGCCCGTCTGAACGCCATCCAGAGCAACTATGTGGGGAAAGTAGCGGATCTCAGCGTCCCGCAGCTGATCCTTTCCTTCGTGCCGAAGAACCCGTTTGCTGACCTGACCGGGGCTAACCCAACCTCCATCATCAGCATCGTCATTTTCTCGGCGTTCCTCGGCGTCGCAGCGCTTAAGTTGCTGAAAGAGGATGTGGAAAAAGGCCAGCGCGTGCTGACCGCGATCGATACCCTGCAGGGCTGGGTAATGAAGCTGGTTCGTCTGGTCATGCAGCTGACCCCTTACGGTGTGCTGGCCCTGATGACCAAAGTGGTTGCCGGGTCGAATTTGCAGGACATCATCAAGCTTGGCGGCTTCGTGGTAGCCTCGTACATTGCGCTGGGTATTATGTTTGTCGTCCACGGCCTGCTGCTGGCGATTAACGGCGTCAGCCCGCTGAAGTACTTCCGTAAAGTCTGGCCGGTGATCACCTTCGCCTTTACCAGCCGCTCCAGCGCCGCCTCCATTCCGCTGAACGTTGAGGCGCAAACCCGTCGTCTCGGCGTACCGGAGTCGATTGCCAGCTTCTCCGCCTCCTTTGGCGCCACCATCGGCCAGAACGGCTGCGCTGGTATCTATCCGGCAATGTTGGCGGTGATGGTCGCGCCGACCGTGGGCATCAACCCGCTGGATCCGATGTGGATTGCCACCCTCGTGGGCATCGTCACCGTCAGCTCGGCGGGCGTCGCCGGGGTGGGCGGCGGCGCGACCTTCGCCGCGCTGATCGTCCTGCCGGCGATGGGCCTGCCGGTGACCCTGGTAGCCCTGCTCATCTCCGTCGAACCGCTGATCGATATGGGGCGTACCGCGCTGAACGTTAACGGCTCAATGACCGCCGGGACGCTGACCAGCCAGTGGCTGCGCCAGACCGACAAGTCGATCTTCGATAGCGAGGAAGAAGCCGAACTGGCGCATCGCTAAACGGCAAGCACAAAAAAAACCGCTGATCATTCAGCGGTTTTTTTATTTCTGCAGCCGACTCAGGCTTCAATCTCACCTTCCTGACGCACCTGGTTAGCCCAGCGCTGCGCCGACTCCGGCACGCTGAATGCCGGTGAGCGACGGAAATGCTCCCCCATCAGCAGAAAAGCGACATACTTCCCGCGCAAAATCCAGACATCGCGAAAATGGTCCATTTTCACGGCATGTTCCGGGGGCGCAGGCTCCACGCGCGGCACGTAGCTAATGACAGGGCGATTTTGTTGGCGCAATGGTTTCATAACAAATGGATTCACTAAACATAGCGGGAAACAGAAACCTCTATCATAGCCGATTGTGGCCCCGTTCGTCGCCCCTTCGCCGCCGATGCGCATTTTAGGATAACTCCCTGCCCCCTCGCCGGGCGCAGACAGCGTAATGTTCTATAGTTAGAAGGGTTTTGGTCTATCAACGACCACTTTTAGCAATGAAAGCAGGAGACGAGTAATGTCTGATAAGCACCCGAACCCTCACCAACAGCAGGCACCGGTCCACGACAGCGAGGAAGCGCAGCCGGGTCTCGATTCGCTGGCGCCGGACGATCGGGAGTGGCGCCCCACGCCGAAACCTACCGCTCCGGGCGTCGAACCCACCGCCCCAGGCAGCCTGAAAGCGCCCGATACTCATAACAGCAAACTGGATTCCCTGGAGGCGCAACGCAAAGGGGGGGAAGATTTTCCGCTGACCACCAACCAGGGCGTGCGCATTGCTGACGATCAGAATTCGCTGCGCGCCGGTAGCCGCGGCCCAACGCTGCTGGAAGATTTTATCCTGCGGGAGAAGATCACCCACTTTGACCACGAGCGTATTCCGGAGCGTATCGTTCATGCCCGCGGCTCTGCCGCCCACGGCTACTTCCAGCCCTACAAAAGCCTGGCTGCGTTGACTAAAGCCGATTTTCTTTCGTCAGCCGATAAAATCACCCCGGTGTTTGTACGCTTTTCCACCGTGCAGGGCGGCGCGGGGTCGGCGGACACCGTCCGCGATATTCGCGGCTTCGCTACCAAGTTTTACACTGACGAAGGGATTTTTGACCTGGTGGGCAACAACACACCGGTCTTCTTCATCCAGGACGCGATGAAGTTCCCCGACTTTGTCCACGCCGTGAAGCCTGAACCCCACTGGGCCATCCCACAGGGGCAGAGCGCCCACGATACTTTCTGGGACTATGTTTCCCTGCAGCCGGAAACGCTGCACAACGTGATGTGGGCGATGTCGGATCGCGGCATCCCGCGCAGCTATCGCACCATGGAAGGCTTCGGGATCCATACCTTCCGTCTGATTAATGCCGAGGGCAAAGCCACCTTCGTTCGCTTTCACTGGAAACCGGTCGCCGGCAAGGCGTCGCTGGTGTGGGATGAAGCGCAGAAGCTGACCGGCCGCGACCCCGATTTTCATCGCCGCGATCTATGGGAGGCCATCGAAGCCGGGGACTACCCGGAATTTGAGCTTGGCCTGCAATTGATCCCCGAAGAGAATGAATTTGCTTTTGACTTCGACCTGCTCGATCCCACCAAGCTGATCCCCGAGGCGCTGGTGCCGGTGCAGCGGGTTGGCAGAATGGTCCTCAACCGCAACCCGGATAACTTCTTTGCCGAAAATGAACAGGCGGCCTTCCATCCCGGACATATCGTCCCGGGCATTGATTTCAGCAACGATCCGCTGCTGCAGGGGCGTCTCTTCTCTTACACCGATACGCAAATTAGCCGCCTGGGTGGGCCGAACTTCCATGAAATCCCCATCAACCGTCCGACCTGCCCGTATCATAATTTCCAGCGTGACGGGATGCACCGGATGGACATTGACACCAATCCGGCCAACTACGAGCCCAACTCGATTAACGACAACTGGCCGCGCGAGACGCCGCCTGCCGCCAAACGCGGTGGCTTTGAGTCCCTCGCCGAGCGCGTCGACGGCGAAAAAATCCGCCAGCGCAGCCCTTCGTTCGGCGAATATTACGCCCAGCCGCGTCTGTTCTGGCTGAGCCAGACGCCGATTGAACAGCAGCATATTATCGATGGTTTCAGCTTCGAACTCAGCAAAGTGGTCCGCACCTGGATCCGCGAGCGGGTGGTCGATCATCTGGCCCACATTGATACTAAGCTTGCGGAAGCGGTTGGGGCGAACTTAGGCATCGAACTGAGCGACGATCAGCGCAACATTACCCTGCCCGCCCCGGTCAATGGCGTGGAGAAAGACCCCAGCCTCAGCCTCTACGCCGATGCCGAAGGAGATGTGAAAGGTCGCGTGGTGGCAGTCCTGCTCAACGAACGCACCTCAGCGCAGGATCTGGTTCAGCTCCTGCAGGCGCTGCAGGCCCAGGGCGTGCACAGCAAGCTGCTCTACTCGCGAATGGGCGAAGTCATTGCCGACGATGGTTCTCCGCTGCCGATCGCCGGCACCTTCGCCGGCTCCCCGTCGCTGACGGTGGATGCGGTGGTGGTGCCCGGCGGCGACCTCAGCGCCCTGAGTCAGAGCGGTGACGCGCGCTATTACCTGCTGGAAGCCTATAAACATCTGAAGCCGATCCTGCTGGCAGGGGATGCGCGGCAGCTGACGTCCGTTCTGCATGTTCCGACCCAGGGTGAAGAGGGGGTCATCGTCACCGATGCGCTCGACACGCCAGCGGCGGACAAACTGCTCGCCCTGATGACGGCCCACCGCGTGTGGTCGAGAAGCCCGAAAATCGCCGCTATTCCGGCGTAGTAAAAAGCCCGGCACGCTGTGCCGGGCTTGATTCACTTTCACTTTCCCCCGTCGGGCTTACACGTCGCGGTAGGTTCCCAGACGATAACCCCGGTCGGCCACCGCCGCTTTCAGCGAGGCAGATGTCAGCACATCAAGCTCATCCAGTCGCGGATAGCAGTAGGCGCTGCCCATAATGATCCGATCGACATAAGCCGGATGACACATCACCTCCAGGGAGCGCTCCCCGCGGGCGATGGAGGCATCCAGCGTCTGCAGAAACAGTTCCTCAGAGACCGCTTCGCCGTAAAACTCGCTGCTGAAGCCGGCGCTGCTGCGCGCCGCCTGCTGGTCGAGCTCACTCTGCGCCGCCACCTGGCGGTCAATGCGTAACGCAATGCCCTTCTCGCGGGCAAAGGCCGCGACGATGGGATAAATCTGGGCGAACATATGCACATGGTGATGGCTGTCGATATGCGTCGGCTCATGGCCGAAGAGTTCGACAAAACGATGGTACTGACACGCCAGCTCGTGGGCGATCTCTTCCAGCGGCAGGCTATCTTCTTCCGCCTGCTGCCAGATCCATTTGCCCAGCCGGCCATCGCGGGTTAATCCCGGCATGGCCGACAGCGGCTCGCCCAGCGTCAGTACAAAGTGCATACCGACCGCCAGCTCCGGAGTACTGCGGCTCAGCTGGGCGGCGTGGTCAATGGCTGCGCCGTTGACCAGCGCGGTGGTCGATGTCACCACGCCGTTGCGACAGGCCTCGATAATGCCGTAGTTCTGCCCTTTACTGAGGCCGAAGTCGTCGGCATTGACGATCAATACGCGTTCCATTTGCTACTCCCGTTACGATTTTAGTTTTTCGATCGTCGCCGCAAAGTTCGGCAGCCATTTTTCATGCGCCAGAATCATCTCCCGCGCCAGCTGTTCGGCGTCACGATCGGAATGGATCAGCGGGCTTAAGTTCAGCGCCAACAGGACATCGTTCAGCTCACCGCTGATCGCCGCCTGGCTGGCCGCCACTTCGAACCCCTTGATGGTGTAGATAAGCCCTAACACCTTCTCATCGAAATGAGTAATGCGCGGCGTCGGCTTCGCGCCGTCGCGGCCTAAGGTGCAGCTCATCTCTACCGCCCAGTCCGCCGGGATATTATCGACATGACCATGATGCGGGATATTCACATAGTGCTCAGTCTGCTTGTCGTTATAGATGGCATTGATTACTTCGCAAGCGGCATCAGAGTAATAGGCCCCGCCGCGCTGCTCCAGCTCCTTCGGCTTAACGTTAAGATCCGGGTTTTTATACAGCTCGAACAGCTGTTTCTCCACCTTCTGCACCACCTGGGCGCGCGCACCGCCTTTGTAGTACTCGCCCATCTCAATCGCCAGCATCTCTTTTGGCTTAAAGTAGTAGAGCAGGTAAGAGCATGGGATCAGGCGCAGGGAGCGGATCAGCCCTTCGCTAAACGGCAGGTCGAAGATGTTTTTCACCGAGTTCGCGGTCAGACGGCCGGAGGCCACGCCGTCCAGCAGTTCATCGAAGCGCGAGACGCCGTTAACCAGCACGTCGCGGACGAACACCAGGTGGTTCAGACCAAACAGGTCGATATTCAGCTCATCGCTCGGGCTCAGCTGCAGCACGTCGGTGATGAACATCTTCATGCCGATAGGAATGTTGCACACGCCGATAAAGCGTTTGAAATTGGTGTGGCGATAGACCGCCTCGGTGACCATGCCCGCCGGGTTGGTGAAGTTGATGATCCATGCGTCGGGGCAAATTTCCTGCACATCTTTCACGATATCGAAAATCACCGGGATGGTGCGCAGTCCTTTAAACAACCCGCCCGCCCCGTTGGTCTCCTGACCCAGGTAGCCGTGACTCAGCGGGATGCGCTCATCTTTTTCACGCGCCTTCAGCTGGCCCACGCGCAGCTGGGTGGTGACGAAATCTGCGCCCTGCAGCGCTGCGCGGCGATCCAGCGTTTTATAGACTTTCATCGGCACGCCGGCTTTTTCCACCATCCGCTGGCACAGCGCGTGGATAATATCGAGCTTCTCCTGGCCCTCTTCGACGTCTACCAACCACAGTTCGCTTACCGGCAGTTCATGATAACGTTTCAGAAATCCTTCCAGTAATTCCGGGGTATAGCTGCTGCCGCCGCCAATAGTGACTACTTTTAATTTCTGGCTCATCTTTTTCTCCCTTAGGCGCTGCGCCTGGACGCAGGCCGCTCTCCGCAACAATGCGGACAGTTAACTTGAATGATTTTCGGTATAAACCTGGCGGCGAACGCCGCGCGGGTTTAATTAATACTGGTCAAATGTTTGCGATAACTGCTCGGCGTAAACGACGTCAGTTTTTTAAAGGTTTTAATAAACAAGCTCGGGCTGCTGTAACCTGATTCATACGCAATATCCGTCACCGAATAATTGGTAATTTCCAGCTGTTTTTTGGCAAAGTTGATACGGATATCATTAATTATCTGCATCGGTGTTTTACCATAATAGCGCTGGGTCGCCCGGGTTAAATATTCCTGCGTTTTTCCGGATAAGCGAACCATATTTTCGAGAGCGCCTTCACCGAATTTCAGCTTATCATGCATGGCTTCCACGGTATTTTTTAACCATTGCGGCGTCACGTCGGCAACCGGCTCTTCACGATAGTGACGTAAACGGTTAATGACATAAAAGGAGACCAGCTCGATAAATTCGTCAAATTCCGTTTCGCGAAAATTGAGTGAGGCGATGACCGACTCAACGTAGCCGAGAAAAGTGCTCTGCACGGCGTAGACTTGCGAAGCCACCAGACCAAACGGCAGCAGCGGCAGGTAGTGTTTCTCAAAGAAGCGTCTGCTGATGCCGACGTTAAGGATGCGCGTCGCCCCGAACTCGTAAAAGCTCTGGTGGTGCGAGCCCATCGGGATAAAGACGAAATCCCCGCGCTCCAGCAGCACCCGTTTGCCATTGATCTCCTGGTAATAGCGCCCGGTTAACACCACGGTAAATTCGTAGTAATCATGCTGGTGAAGCCCGCTCACGCTTTCCGTTTTGTTATAGATGACCACATGAAAGTTCTTCCCGTTGAACAGCTGTTGTTCTCTGGCGGTACTGATCTCGGTGGTCATCATTCTGGGCTGCCTCATCGTCGCGATGGCCTATTGTACCTTCTCGTGCAGCTCAATCAATTCGGCCACCAGCTCACGAGCCAGCATGGAGGTCATCAGATGGTCCTGGGCATGCACCAGCACCAGGCTGACCTTCATTTTCCCTTCGCCCTCGTCGCTTTCGATAAGCTGGGTCTGCACGCGATGCGCCTCGCTCAGCGCCTGGCGCGACTGCTCCATCATCGCTTTCGCTGCGGCAAAGTCGCCCTGCTTCGCCTGCTTCAGCGCGCCATAGGCCAGGCTACGGGCTTGTCCGGAGTTGATAATCAGCCCCATCACTACCTCTTCGAGGTCATTTTCCGGGGTCTCTACCGCGTCGATGTTGTCCAGATCAAACATAATATTTCCCTCATTTATCAGGCGGTACGGGACGCTGCCCGTACCGCGCGGTATCAGAATTTCAGTGCGTTAGCGATGTCTTCTTCGCTCTCTTCCTGCTCGATAACGGTCTGCGCTTTATTCGACAGCACCACAAACGGCAGGTAGACCAGGGTAGCGACGCCAAGGTTGAACAGGGCCACCAGCAGGGCGGCAACGCTGCCGTTACTGTTAAAGAACGCTCCCAAACCGGTCGGCATAGTCCACGGCGCCAGGTTGGTCACCGGTGGGATAATCCCCAGGCTGTAGGCCGCCAGCGTAATGGCCGCCAGAATCGGCTGAACCAGCACGAACGGGATGAACATCACCGGGTTCATGATGATCGGCAGACCAAACAGAATCGGTTCGTTAATCTGGAAGATGCCTGACGGCAGCGCCAGCTTAGCAACCTGACGATGGTCAGCGCGGCGAGAAGCGATAAAGATGGCGATAATCAGACCCAGCGTCGCCCCGGAGCCACCCAGCAGGATGTAGGAGTCGAGCATCGGTTTAGCCCAGAAGTGGAACTGTTTGCCCGCTTCGATGGCCGCATCAACAGAGCCGTACTGGTTGTACAGCGCGATGTTTTCCAGCGCCCACGGCGTCATGATGCCGTTATCCAGGGCGGTAAGCGCCAGAGAACCGTGCACACCGAAGAACCACAGCAGAGAGTTAAAGATAACGTATGCCCAGCCAACCACGCTGCCCATCGCCGCCAGCGGCGTCGAGATAGAGTCCATGATGATCTGGTGGAAGTTGCTGCCATAGCTCGCCAGGGCCCACGAAATAATGCCGAAGATGGAGAGGATCAAGAAGCCCGGGATCAGCGCTGAGAAAGAGCGTGATACCGACCCCGGCACGCTGTCCGGCAGTCTAATCACCCAGTTGCGACGGATCACGAAGGTGAACAGTTCCGCAACGACCAGACCGATAATCATCCCGGAGATGATGTTCTGCCCGCCCAACCAGTTGGCGCCCACCGCATAGGCTTCGCCCACGCTATACGGGGTCACGGTCATGAAGGCCGCCACCGCCAGCAGGCCAGCTGCCATCGGGTCAACTTTGCGCTCTTCCGCCAGCGCGGAGCCGATAAAGAACGGCGCCATTAGCGACATAATCCCGAGGGTGCCGTTATAGACGTTTCCGCCGATAGCCTTAAAGCCGTTTAAGGTTTCAATGGTGGAGGCATCCAGGCGAATGCCCATGGAATAAAAGAAAGAGCCTTCGCCGAAGCTCAGAAAAACGTTGTTAATTAACACAAACATGGCCCCGGCGAGGGTCAACGGCATTAATTTAATAAATCCATTTTTTATTGCATTAATATGCGGCTGCTTTCCTATTTTCACTGCAAAAGGAAGGAGTACCTTTTCAAGCGAATCGATCACTTTACTCATAGTCAATACCCTTAAAAGCCGCAATAAACTATTACGGCGATGATGTATGAAATTACTCTTTGACGGGAAAATAAACTCATTATTTTTTGACGTCCGGCAACAGGCAGCCGCCAGGCGTCAAAATACATCGAGTTTTAAAAGTTAAAATTATTGTGCTGCAGCTTTCTTAATAGCCGCGACGGCGGCTTTCAATACCCCTAAACCATCAACTTTGCCATAGAGAAGGGAGTCGATAACTTCAACCGGTTTATTCGGCAGCAGGCGCTGAATTTCCGGTAACATATACGCAATTTGTGGCCCTAATAATACTACGTCGGCTTCCGGCCCTTTTTCGCCCGCGAGGGTTTCGGGATAGGCTTCAATAATGACCGGGACTTCATATTTTTCCGCCTGCGCCCGCATTTTGGAGACCAGCAGTGACGTGGACATGCCTGCCGAGCAGAAGAGATAAATGTGTTTCTTTTCCATGAACGCTTCCTCAATGTGTGAGACCAGGGCCTTCAGTAACCGCTGAGAGCCGGTAAGACTGGTAACATCCGGTTAATTCTGTTTATGAGTTGAGTATACGGCAAGCTGAGCCGCCAGGATAATTCGCTGTTGAACAGAATTGTCTCTCATTGACCTCCGGTTTTGACTACCCTCACATTTTCATCCAAATAATTCGCGCAATTAAATAAGCATCATTACTCACAAAAAAGCCCGACCAGTGGTCGGGCTTACGTAGAAGTCAGTAAACAGTAGGAAGCTTACCTGGCGTTGCGCGGGTCGGTATCATACTCGGCGCAGGTCTGGTAGCCGGAGTTCATGACGTGACCCGTTTCGTCGAGGGCCACAAAGTAGGTTTCAACTTTACCATCTCGTTGACCGAGGATATAGGTCTGGCAGGTGCCGCGGGCATGGACCATGGTGACTTCCGTTGAAGGTTTGCCGGCGATCTGCATCACCTGCTGACGCGACATCCCTTTCTTCACATCTTTCACCACCGGCTGGGTAAACTGGTCTTTGGTACGATCGTAAGCGGTACAGCCCGCCAGTAAGGTTAACGCGACGGTGACGCCCAGTATTCCTGCTAAGCTTTTGTTCATTTTGGTTCCTCTTTTCTACTGTGTAACGATAAGCCTGGAATAAATAGTGTTATTTTTCAAGCCGAACAGCGAAATCATGTCAGGTTATGTTATTGCGTAAACAGGATTGATCTGCCGACGTCGGACGGCGGCGCAATGCGCGGTACAGCATCTATAATGAAAACCTATGTCATTGATTGCCTTCTTTTCCGGCAGTCAAAACCCCGGTCCTTGTCGTTTCAGCGGCAAAGAGGTAGCTTTAAGCCAACAGCTTGCCAAACAGATTCACTTTCGGAGGGCGCGATGACGCTACAACAAGAGATTATTCAGGCGCTGGGCGCAAAGCCGCAGATTGATGTCGCAGGCGAGATCCGCCGCAGCGTCGATTTCCTGAAGTCATACCTGCAGACCTACCCGTTTATTAAATCGCTGGTGCTGGGTATCAGCGGCGGTCAGGACTCCACCCTGACGGGAAAACTGTGCCAGATAGCGATTAACGAACTGCGTGCCGAAACCGGCGACAGTAGCCTGCAGTTTATCGCCGTCCGTTTACCCTATGGCGTGCAGGCTGATGAGCAGGACTGCCAGGACGCCATCGCATTTATCCAGCCTGACCGGGTGTTGACAGTCAATATTAAAGCTGCGGTGCTGGCCAGCGAACAGGCGCTGCGCGAAGCAGGCATCGAACTGAGCGACTTCGTTCGCGGAAATGAAAAAGCCCGTGAGCGAATGAAGGCCCAGTACAGCATCGCCGGAATGACCAAAGGAGTTGTGGTCGGTACCGACCATGCGGCGGAAGCGATTACCGGCTTTTTCACCAAATATGGCGACGGCGGCACCGACATCAACCCAATTTTCCGCCTGAACAAACGTCAGGGCAAACAGCTGCTGGCCCATCTCGGCTGCCCGGAACATCTGTATAAGAAGCTGCCCACCGCCGACCTGGAAGACGATCGCCCCTCCCTGCCGGATGAAGTGGCCCTGGGTGTCACCTACGAGAACATCGACGATTATCTGGAAGGCAAAACGCTGGACCCGAGCATCGCCAAAACGATCGAGGGCTGGTATCTGAAAACCGAACACAAGCGTCGGCCGCCGATCACCGTCTTTGACGATTTCTGGAAAAAATAGTCTCTCCCCCCGCCCCGGCCTGCGCCGGGGTTATTTTTTGTCCTTTTCGCCGCAAAAATGGCCTGCTATACTGGATGGATAGACAGTATCAGGAGTTATTGTGGCCAGAAAGCAATCAGCCCCGCGTCTCGAGTTTGAGGCGGCGGCGATCTATGAATATCCCGAACATCTTCGCCCGTGGCTGGAGGCGCTGCCGAAGCTGCCGGGCGTCTATCAGTTTCACGGCGACAGCGACACGATGCCGCTCTATATCGGTAAGAGCGTCAACCTCCGCAGCCGGGTGTTATCCCACCTGCGCACCCCTGAAGAGGCCGCGATGCTGCGTCAGTCGCGGCGTATCACCTGGCAGCGCACCGCTGGCGAGCTGGGAGCGCTGCTGCTGGAGGCGCGGTTGATTAAAGAGCAGCAGCCGCTGTTTAACAAGCGGCTACGGCGTAACAAGCAGCTCTGCGCCTGGCTACTTGCGGACGACCGGCCGCAGATTGTCTATGCCCGTGAGGTTGATTTCTCGCACCAGCAGCATCTCTATGGCCTGTTCGCCAACCGGCGGGCGGCGCTGCAGATGCTGCAGAGCCTCGCTGACGAACAGCGCCTCTGTTATGGCCTGCTTGGTCTGGAACCGCTCAGCCGCGGCCGCGCCTGCTTTCGCTCCGCGCTGGGCCGCTGCGCCGGGGCCTGCTGTGGAAAGGAGAGCGTGGAGGCGCACAGAGAACGCCTGCTGGCGCAGATGAGCAGACTGCAGCTGGTGTGCTGGCCGTGGGCGGGGCCCGTGGCGCTGGAGGAGCGCGGCCCGGACATGACGCAGTATCACGTCATTCATAACTGGCTGTGGCTGGGCGCCGTTGAATCGCTCGACCAGGCGGCGGAGTTGACCCGTCTGCCCGCCGGATTTGACCAGGATGGTTACAAGATCCTCTGTAAGCCTTTGCTCAGCGGAGACTATCCGCTGCATCCGCTTGGCTGAGAAGCCACCAATAAAAAACCGCCGGCCCTGCCCAACGCCTGATGGCATTATTGGGCAAGACCGGCGGTCTTGATTCAGTGCGCTAAATTATTCAGCAGGTGCAGGCATTTTACCTGCCGGCGCGTTGCGTTCTGTCAGATGCTTCTCAAAATTAGCATTGAACTGTTTTTTCTGCTCTGGGGTCAGAATGTTGTAGATCTTGTTCTGCGTTTCCAGACGGGACAGCGCCATCGCTTTATGCTGCGCTTCCATCTTATCGATCTGCGCTTCCGCCTTCGCCTTATCGAAGGTGTCGCTGGCGATCAGATCGTGCATCGCGCGGCGTTCTTCAAGGGACGGACGTTTCATATTTTCGCGCTGGCTCTTCATGATGTCGCGGATCTGCTGCTTCTGCGCATCGGTCAGGTTCAGGCCTTTAAACATCATGTCATGCTGACCCGGGCCGCCTTTATGATGCATCATCATCGGCTTGCTGTCGCTCGGCGCGGTGGTGGTATCGGCGGCGTGTGCCAGGTTAGCCGCGCCCAGAGCCAGAGTAGAGGCAACAAACAGTGCAGTGAGTTTCTTCATCATTCAATCCTTACTTTACGTTATTCTTACGGCGCGTTGCCGTGTTGACGAGATTAACTTTACGACGTTAATCGTCAATTAGTCAGAGCAAGAGTAAAACAATGAAAGTGTAAAAAACAGTTTCTCGTCAATTATGGAGAAAATAAGGAATTTAGCCGAAGAATTGCAATAAAAAATAAATAACTTACTGTTTTGCAGAGAAATTATGGAGAGTATAAAGGAGGGGAGATTAAAAACAAAGCATTTTACCAGGAATAATCTGCAAATTTACACTGGGGCACGAAAAAATAAGATGGCGAAAAAAGACGCGCGAAATAAAGCAGGCCGCCCGGCGGACGGCGTGCCCTCAGGATAATTTCTCCAGCATCAGGCCGGCGCGCAGTCCTTTCGCCACCGTCGGGTTAGGAAACAGAACATACTCCGTCTCAGGCCCCACCACATACCGCGTCTCGCCCTCCTCCGCCAGCAGCGTGCCGGGTTCGAAGGGGGTGAAGTTCAGCGTCTGATCCGCCATATGCAAGCGGAAATCATCACTATGGCGGGTTAGCTGCTGTACCACCCGGTAGCGCAGCGGCGCCGGGGCGTCGGCAATGGCCAGATCCCCCACCAGCAGCCGGGAGAGCGCCCGCTGGACGGCGGCAAACTGTGTCAGATCGTTTTCCCCCAACGGCAGCGCTTTGCCCAGCTCAAGGGTGCAGGCCAGCGCCGCGAACCGTTCGCAGCTGAAGTGGGTGAAGGTCCCGCCGGGCTGGCGATGAAACACCAGCGCCTCCAGCCCGGCGCCGCCCAGCCAGTGAAGAAAATCCTCCTCCCACGGCGTATCGCGGGCCGGGAGCACGCCGAAGCGCGGATGTAGCGACCCGCGGATCGCGGTATGCAGATCGAGGTGCCAGCGCGGGCCATCGTGGTCGCGATAAAAGCGGGCCACCGCCTGCTCCAGCCGCTGCGCCCGCTGCGTCTCCTCACTGAGCGGAAACTGCCGCCAGCGCTCGCCAAACATGCGGTTCATATCGCTGTGCAGATAGCGCTTATTCGCCCGCAGCGCTGGTGGGTTGCCGACGATCACCAGCAGCCGCCAGCGCAGCGGGAGCGCCTCCCGGACCAGTCGCTGCACCAGCTGGTCGACTATCTCCACCGGCGCCGTTTCGTTGCCATGAATGGCGCAGGAAAGTACCAGCCCGCGCTCGCAGCGCGCATGCGGCGTCAGCTCAAGGATCCCTTCCCCGAGCCAGTGCCAGCGGAAATGGGCCGTCTCGCCGTGAAAGTGATGGGGCAATCGCCCCGCCAGGGTTAATGCCAGAAAATGTTCCACCGCGCCCCCTTATTGCTGAAATGGATAAACCGAACCGAGCTGCAGGATCTGGGTCAACCGATCCAGCGCGTCGCGCCCTTCCCGCAGCAGCTGCGGGTCGGCGAGGTCGGCCTGGGTGAGACGATCGCGATAGTAGCGATCCACCCAGTCATTGAGGGTGGCAAACAGCGTATCGTTCATCAGGACGTGCGGATTGACCGCCTGATACTCCTCGACCGTCAACACCACCCGCAGGCGCAGGCACGCCGGACCGCCGCCGTTGGCCATGCTCTCGCGCAGATCGAACACCCGCAGGTCGGCGATAGGATTATCCCCGGCCAGCAGCTCATTGAGGTATTCCCAGACGCCGGCATGCTCCTGCGCTTCCTGAGGCAGGATAAGCGCCATGCTGCCATCCGCCCGGCTCACCAGCTGGCTGTTGAACAGATAGGTGGCAACCGCCTCTGCCACCGAGACCCGGCTGGCGGGAACCACCAGCGGCGTAAAACCCGGCACCCGCTGCGCCAGCTGCTGGAGAAGCGCGGTCTGGTCGGCAAAGGCCTGCTCATGGCAGAACAGGACCTGACGGTTGCTCACCGCGATGACGTCGTTATGAAAAACCCCCGTGTCGATCGCCGCCGGATGCTGGCGGGCGAAGATCAGCTGGCGGGGATTGACCTGATTGAGGCGCGCTACCGCCTGGCTGGCCTCAAGGGTTTGCCGCGCCGGATAGCGACGCGGCGCCTCCTCGCTCCCCCGGCGGCGGCCATAGACAAAGAGCTGGACGCCGGGAGCGCCATACTCGCCGCCGAGACGATTATGGTTCGCCGCCCCTTCGTCGCCAAACCAGGCCGAGGCGGGCAGCGCCGGGTGGATAGCAAATCGCGTGCGGTCGGGGAAAATCGCCTGCAGCAGCGCCTCTGTAGTCGGTGCTTCGCTGGCGCGGTGGAATTTATCCTGCAGATTCGCCACCGTCAGATGCACCAGGCCATCCAGCGAATCGGCGGAGGGACACACTGTCGCCGCGTTCGCCACCCACATCGCCGAGGCCGAACTCACAGCCGACAGCAGATCCGGCTCCTGCTGCGCCACCCGGGCTACCACCTGCTCATCGCTGCCGCTAAAGCCCAGCTGGCGCAGAAGCGGCACGTTGGGACGCTCCTGCGGCGGGATCACCGCCTGCGGGTAGCCAGCGTCGGCGAGGGCTTTCATTTTTTTCAGCCCCTGCTTTGCCGCCAGCTGCGGGTTAGACACCCGATAGCGATGCCGGGTGGAAGCCTCATTGCCAAAGGAGAGCCCGGCGTAGTGATGGGTCAGCCCGGGCAGACCGTCAAAGTTGACTTCGCGGGCGGTCATGACGCCTCCCCGGCCAGAAAGTCGAGCCCCGGGCTCAGGCTGGCGGGCAGCGTCAGGGTCGGCGATTCAAGGCTGGCCATCGGCCAGGCGCAATAATCGGCGGCATACCAGGCCCCCGGACGATGGTTACCGGACGCCCCGGTGCCGCCGAACGGCGCGGTACTCGCCGCCCCGGTCAGCGGTTTGTTCCAGTTAACTATCCCTGCCCGCGCCTCGAGCAGCAGTCGATCGAACTTCTCCCGTTCCGGGGAGATTAACCCACAGGAGAGGCCGAAGCGGGTAGCGTTGGCTAAGGCAATCCCCTCCTCGAAAGTGTCGTAGCGCCAGACCCCAAGCAGCGGGCCAAACACCTCTTCATCCTCGACATTGGCCACGTCGCTCATGTCGACAATCCCCGGCGTTAGCAGCGACGTCCCGGCCTGCAATAACCGCGGCTCCAGCAGGGTGACCGCGCCAGCGGCGACCCGCTGCAGCCAGGCCTGATGCACTTTCTGCGCGGCTTGTTCAGAGATAAGCCCGCCGAGAAACGGCTGCGGCTCGGCGTCCCACGCCGCCGGGATCAGCCGTTGGGTCACCGTCACCAGCCGGGAGAGGAAGGCATCGCCCGCCTCTCCGCGTCGGACCAGCAGACGCCGGGCGCAGGTGCAGCGCTGGCCAGCGGTAATAAAGGCGGACTGGATGGTCAGATGCACCGCGGCATCCACGTCCCGCGGATCGTCGACGATCAGCGGGTTATTGCCGCCCATCTCCAGCGCGAGGATCTTCTGCGGTTGCCCGGCCAGCTGGCGATGCAGATGAAAACCGGTGGTTGAGCTGCCGGTAAACAGCAGTCCGTCGATATCCGCCTGGCCGCTGAGCGCCTCGCCGGTTTCCCGACCGCCCTGCACCAGGTTGAGCACCCCGGCGGGCAGGCCGGCCTGCTGCCATAGTTTCACCACCGCTTCGCCGCTGCGCGGGGTGAGTTCGCTGGGTTTAAAGACCACGGTATTGCCCGCCAGCAGCGCCGGCACGATGTGCCCGTTCGGCAGATGGCCGGGAAAGTTATAGGGGCCAAACACCGCCAGTACGCCGTGCGGCCGGTGACGCAGCGTGGCGGCGCCGTCGGGCAGGTCGCTGTGCTGTTCGCCGGTGCGGACGTGGTAGGCCTTCACCGAGATCGCCACCTTGTTGATCATCGCCGTCACTTCCCCGGCCGCCTCCCAGCGCGGCTTTCCGGTCTCGGCGCCGATAACCGCCGTCAGCTCCGCCTTACTGGCTTCCAGCAGAGCGGCAAACTTTTCAACGATCGCCTGACGGGCGGCAAACGGCAGCCGCGCCCAGGACGGGAACGCCTGGCGGGCAGCCGCCACCGCCTCGGCAACCTGCCCGGCATCCGCCGCTTCTCCCTGCCAGACAACCTTCAGGTTAACCGGATCCTGTTTACTGAAACCTGGCCCACGGCCGGGCCGCCACTCGCAGTTAATCCACAGACTCATGCAGTTTTCTCCTCAGGGATCAGGCGCACCATGCGCACCTGGTCGCCAGCATGACACTTCAGCATATCCAGTTCGCGGGCGCTGAGGGTCAGCGTCTCGCCATCCGGATCGGCATGTACCAGCAGAGCGCGGAACTGGTGATACTGTTCATTCGCCACCAGGCACAGCGGCCAGTCACCGGGCGAGGTTTCACCTGCCTCGGTGGTCACCAGACGGCTTTTGCGGATCGCCCGCACCCGGTCGATGTCGCACTCCAGAGTCGGGCCGCCGTCGAAAATATCGATGTAGTTCAGGTAGCGGAACCCCTCTTTCTCCAGCACCGTCCGGGCCGGGGCGGTCTGCGGATGAACCTTGCCGATCACCGCCTGTGCCTCAGGGGAAAGGAAATCGATATACAGCGGATGCTTGGGCATCAGGGCGGCAATGAAAGCCTTCTGTCCGGTGCCGCACAGGTAGTCGGCACGGGAAAACTCCATGGCGAAAAAGCGTTTGCCCAGGCTCTCCCAGAACGGCGAGTAGCCCTGCTCGTCAATCACCCCGCGCATCTCGGCGACCACCTTCTCATTGAAGCGCTCGCGAAAGGCGGCCATAAATAAGAAGCGTGATTTCGACAGCAGATAGCCATTGCCCTCTTTGCGCCACTGCGGGTCGAGGAACAGGGTACACAGCTCGCTGCTGCCGGTATGATCGTTGCTGAGAAACAGCGTCGGCAGCGCCTGATAGACGTTGAGCTCCTTCGAGGCATGGACCTGGGTGCCGACCCGGTAGTTATACCAGGGATCGTTGAGCCCCACCGCCACCTCGATCGCGCAGATGCCCACCACCGCGCCGCTTTCGCTCTCCTCCAGCACAAAGACATAGCCCTGCTCGCTTTTCGGTAGCTCGCCGCGCCAGGTCTGCTGCGAGCGGGCGATCCGCGCCGCGAGGGTCGCTTCATCCACCGGCAGCGAGGTCAACCCGCCGCCGGTCTCCGCTGCCAGCTTCAGCAGCCCGGGCAAATCGCCCGGCTCCACCGGTCGAATAACCATCATGATGAGACTCCTGCCACGAAACGCGCGCAGGCCCGCTCGACGCGATCCAGCCCGCTGTTCACCTCTTCTTCACTAACGTTCAGCGCCGGCGCGAAACGCACCACGTTGGCGCCGGCGATCAGAATCATCACCCCCTCTTCCGCCGCCAGGTTACTGAGGGTTTTCGCCTTCCCGGCCCAGGCGTCGTTTAGCACGCAGCCGAGCAGCAGTCCCAGGCCGCGGATCTCCTTGAACAGGCCATAGCGGGCGTTAATTGCCTGCAGGCGTTCACAAAACCACTGATGGCGCTGTCTGACGCCGGAGAGCACTTCCGGGGTGTTGACGATCGACAGCAGTTCGCCGGCCACCGCCCCGGCCAGCGGGTTACCGCCGTAGGTGGTGCCGTGGGTGCCGACGGTCATCACGCTGGCGCAGGCCTCTGTCGCCAGCAGCGCGCCGATAGGGAAACCACCGCCCAGCGCTTTGGCGGTGGTCAGCACATCGGGCGTCACGCCGTAGTGCATATAGGCATACAGCTCGCCGGTGCGCCCGACCCCGGTCTGTACTTCATCGAAAATCAGCAGGGCGTTGTGCTGGTCGCAAAGCTGACGCAGGCCGCGTAAAAACTCGACGCTGGCCGGCACCACGCCCCCTTCGCCCTGCACCGGCTCGACGATCACCGCGCAGGTCTGGTCATTGATTAAGGCCTTTGCCGACTCGAGATCGTTAAATACGGCATGCTGGATCTGCGGCGGCAGCGGGGCGAAATCCCGGGAATAGGCCGGCTGACCGCCCGCCGAGACGGTGAACAGCGTCCGCCCGTGGAAAGCGTTCTGAAAGGCGACGATGCCACTTTTCTCGCTGCCAAAGCGATCGTGGGCATATTTACGCGCCAGCTTGAGCGCTGCCTCATTGGCCTCGGCGCCGGAATTACAGAAGAAGACCCGGTCGGCGAAGGTAGCATCGATAAGCATTTTGGCCAGACGCAGGATCGGCTCATTGGTGTAGCCGTTGCCGGTATGCCAGAACTTGCCGGCCTGGTCGGTCAGGGCTTGCACCAGACGCGGATGGGCATGCCCCAGCGCGTTCACGGCGATGCCGCCGGCAAAATCGATATACTCTTTGCCCTGCTGATCCCACAGCCGTGACCCGGCGCCCCGCACCGGAATAAACGCCGCTGGCGCGTAGACCGGCATCATCCATTCATCAAAGTGGTTACGCGTAATTGACTGAGACATATCGACCTCTTCCGGTAAATTAAAAGTAGCAATAATGTTAATAAATATGAGTTATTACGCTGTAAATGTAGATTGCACGGTTCGTGCCAGCCAGCGATAAAAATGCATAAATCGGATGAGATAACGCGGAATCAATGAGTTACAGCCGAACGCTATTCACATAAAATGCATATTTAGTGAATAAGTATCCGACAAAGGGGGATAAACAGTGATTAAAGAAGATAAATTATGCAACGGTAAGATATAATTCTGTAATTGTGATCCTCTGCGAAATTTATCGTAGCTATTTGCCCTTTTTTGGCGCGGCATGCCCGCAAAAGGGGCACCCACGGCACGCTCATGCGCAGCGATTGGCAGAATGACGCATCCGGTGGCAGCCAGCCTGGCGAATTTCTGCTACCATCCCTGCACTATTCACCTTGCACAGTGGCAGCGACTATGAAATTCGTCTCTTTTAATATCAACGGCCTGCGTGCCCGCCCACACCAACTGGCCGCCATCGTCGAAAAACACCAGCCGGACGTGATTGGCCTGCAGGAAACCAAAGTTCACGACGACATGTTCCCTCTCGAAGAGGTCGCCAGGCTCGGCTATAACGTCTTTTATCACGGGCAGAAAGGCCATTATGGCGTCGCGCTGCTGACCAAAGAGACGCCGATTGCCGTCCGCCGCGGTTTCCCGGACGATGGCGAAGAGGCTCAGCGCCGCATCATTATGGCGGAGATCCCGTCGCCCTTCGGCAACGTCACAGTGATTAACGGCTATTTCCCGCAGGGTGAAAGCCGCGATCATGAAACCAAATTCCCGGCCAAAGCGGCGTTCTATCAGAATCTGCAGAACTATCTGGAGACCGAACTCAACAAAGAGAATCCGGTGCTGATCATGGGCGATATGAACATCAGTCCTACCGATCTGGACATCGGTATCGGTGAAGAGAACCGCAAACGCTGGCTGCGCACCGGCAAATGTTCCTTCCTGCCGGAAGAACGGGAATGGATGGACCGCCTGCTGGGCTGGGGCCTGGTGGATACCTGGCGTCAGGCTAACCCCGACAATCATGAGCATTTCTCGTGGTTTGATTACCGCTCCAAAGGCTTCGACGATAACCGTGGGCTGCGCATCGATCTGCTGCTGGCCAGCCAGCCTCTGGCGCAGCGCTGCGTGGAAACCGGGATCGATTACGAGATCCGCGGGATGGAAAAACCGTCCGACCACGCGCCGGTGTGGGCCACCTTCCGGCCATAATTCACGCCCTTCTCTCGCCTCCCGCTGTGCGGGGGGCAGAATTTCCTGAGCAAAATCAACAAAGCGACGGTAAACCATTGTGACGGTCGTCGGAACAGGATACTGTCGCGCGCACTTTTTGATGTCCACTGCGTCCAGACTGTACAGGAGCACCTCTCATGCAAAAGAAGCCGTCATCCGGCCATTGGTAAAGGGCTGGGACTTCTCGCGCTGGTGGCCACGCTGGCCGTTATCAGCCACCGCGTCGGTCTCCACGATCTGCTGACTCACCTGCATCTGCTTCAGGACACCCTCCGCCATCAGGGCGCCTGGGGATATCTGGTCTATGCTGCGCTGTTTATCATTGCCACCCTGTGTCTGATCCCCGGCAGCCTGCTGGTGATCGCCGGCGGGATGCTCTTCGGCCCGCTAACAGGCTCCCTGCTCTCGTTTGCCGCCGCCACCCTCGCCTCTTCGCTGTCGTTTTTAATCGCCCGCTGGCTTGGACGCGATCTGCTGCAGCGCTATGTGGGCCATACCACCGTCTTTCAGGCGATTGAGCGCGGTATCGCCCGCAGCGGCTGCGATTTCCTGATCCTCACCCGCCTGGTGCCGCTCTTTCCCTACAACATTCAGAATTACGCCTACGGCCTGACGGCGATCCGCTTCTGGCCCTTTACCCTGATCTCGGCCGTGACCACCCTGCCGGGTCTGGTCATCTATTCGGTGATGGCCAGCGAACTGGCCCGCGAGGGGGTGACCCTCGCTTTCGCGCTCAAACTGAGCCTCGCCGGCGGGCTGCTGTTTACCCTGGTGCAGATAGGCAAACGGTTTGCCCGCGCCCGTCGCGTGGCGGCGTGCAGTGAGGAGGTGCGCCATGACCCAACCTGATCGCCGTCACCTGCGCCGCGCCCGGCTGGCCCTTGCCGTCGTGGTCGCCGCCGCTCTGGCCGCCTGGCTGTGGTTTCCTGGCGGGCGTACCTTTCTGCAGCAGAGTCTGACGGCGTTAGCCTCCCTGGATCCGCAGCAGGTCAGAGGGTTTATCGCCGCCTGGGGGCCGCAGGCCGCGCTGGTCTCATTTGCGCTGATGATCCTCCAGGCGATCGTCGCTCCGCTGCCGGCTTTCCTGATTACCCTGGCGAACGCCGCCCTGTTCGGCGCCTTCTGGGGCGGGGCGCTGTCGTGGTTCAGCGCCATGGTCGGGGCCGGGCTCTGCTTCTGCATCGCCAGAGCGCTGGGGCGCGAAGTGGTGGAGAAACTCACCGGCCGCGCGGTGCTGCGCAGTGCCGACGGCTATTTCACCCGCTTTGGCCCGCAGACGATCCTGGTCTGCCGCCTGCTGCCGTTTGTCCCGTTTGACCCGGTCAGCTATGCCGCCGGACTAACCTCGCTGCGCTTCTGGCCCTTTATGCTGGCCACCGGCGTGGGCCAGCTCCCGGCGACTATCGTTTATTCCTGGGCCGGGAGTCTACTCACCGGGGGTACCTTCTGGCTGGCCACCGGGCTTTCGCTGCTTTTTGCCCTGGCGGTGGTCATCTCTATCGCCAAAAATATTTACCGTGAACGTCATAAGAGATCGTCGCCATGAGCTTACCCCCGCTGGATTCTGTCCCCCTGATCCTTCGTCCGCAGGCCTGGCTGCACCGCCGGCATTACGGCCAGGTGCTGAGCCCCATTAGCTGGTGGGGACGGATCCCATGGCTGTTTTACCTGGTTTCGCTGTTCGTGGGCTATATTGAACGCCGCCGCTCGCCGCTGGATCCGGTGCTGCGCTCGCTGGTCAGCGCCCGCATCGCCCAGCTGTGCCACTGCGAATTCTGTATCGATATCACCAGCATGACCCTCGCGGCGCGGAGCGGGAGCCAGGACAAGCTGCTGGCGGTCGCCGACTGGCGCAGCAGTACGCTGTTCAGCGAAAAAGAGCGCCTGGCGCTGGCCTATGCCGAAGCCGCCACCCAGACGCCGCCGGCGGTGGATGATGCCCTGCGTAGCGCGATGGCCGCGCATTTTGACGCCCGGGCGCTCACCGAGCTGACCGCCCTGATCGGCCTGCAAAATTTATCAGCGCGGTTCAATGCCGCGATGGCGATCCCGGCTCAGGGGTTGTGCCAGATACCCACCTCTTCCTCGCAGAATAAGGAGTAACGATGCGCCGTTTGCGTGATTACAGCCTCTGTCTGTGCCTGCTGCTGCTCTGGCCGCTGGCGGTTAATGCCGACGACAGCTGGCGGCAGATTCAGACGGAAGCCCGCGGACAGACCGTCTGGTTTAACGCCTGGGGCGGCGATCCGGCCGTCAATCGCTATCTGGCGTGGGTCAGCGAAGAGGTCAAACGCTATTACGCAATCGACCTGCGTATTGTGCCTGTCGCCGACGCCGCCGACGCAGTGAAACGCATCCAGACCGAGGCGCAGGCCGGTCGTCGCCAGGGCGGGTCAGTGGATCTGCTGTGGATCAACGGCGAAAACTTTCGCACGCTTAAACAGGCCAACCTGCTGCTCACCGGCTGGGCCGAATCGCTGCCCAACTGGCGCTATGTCGATCTGCAAAAGTCGGTACGGGAAGATTTTTCAGTCGCCACCGAGGGCGCGGAGTCGCCGTGGGGCAGCGCCCAGCTGACGTTTATCGCCCGCCGCGGACAAACGCCGCAGCCGCCCACCAGCCCGCAGGCGCTGCTGGCCTTCGCCAGAGCCCATCCGGGCAGCGTAACCTACCCGCGGCCGCCGGACTTCACCGGTACCGCCCTGCTGGAGCAACTGCTGATCGCGCTCACCGACCAGCCAGCCGCCCTGCGCCAGCCGCCGCAGCCGGCGACCTTCGCGGCGGTCACCGCCCCGCTGTGGCGCTATCTCGATGCGCTGCACCCGGCCCTGTGGCGGGCGGGCAAGGATTTCCCGGCGTCGCCGGCGCGGATGGACGCCATGCTCAACCAGGGCACCCTCCGCCTGTCGCTGACGTTTAACCCGCTGCACGCCCGGCAGAAAGCCGCCAGCGGCGAATTACCGACGGACAGCTACAGCTTCGGCTTTACCGTGGGGACCCTCGGCAACGTCCATTTCGTTACCATCCCGGCTAACGCCCGCGCTGTCGCTGGCGCCAAAGTAGTGGCCAATTTCCTGCTCTCCCCTGAGGCGCAATTGCGCAAGGCCGATGCCGCCGTCTGGGGCGATCCGAGCGTACTGGATCCGCAGCGTCTGCCTGACGGTCAGCGCCAGGCGCTGGCGGCAGCCCTGCCGCAGGATCTGCCGCCGGTGCTTGCCGAGCCTCACGCGGCATGGGTTGACGCGCTGGAGCAGGAATGGCTGCGCCGCTACGGTACCCACTGATCCTGCTGGCCTGGGGGGCGATGGCGGCGATCTATCTGCCGCTGCTCCCCGCCGCCGGGGAACTGGTGGGCGCTGCGCGCTCCCCGGCCCACTGGCGGGCGCTGTTCGCCGACCCGCAGCTGAGCCAGGCGCTGGCCGCCACCCTCGTCTCCACGCTGTTGTCCGTCGGCGGCGCGCTGCTGATCGCCCTGACCATCGTCGCCGCCCTCTGGCCTTCGGCCCGCTGGCGGCGGCAGGCTTCCCGTCTGCCGCTGCTGCTGGCGGTGCCCCATCTCGCCCTGGCGACGGCGGCGCTGCTGCTGTTCGCCGAAGGGGGCTGGCTCTGGCAGCGGCTGCCGTTTCTGACGCCGCCGGTTGACCGGTACGGCATCGGGCTTGGCCTGACGATGGCCCTGAAAGAGAGCGCCTTTGTGCTGTGGGTGATCTATGGCCTGCTGGGAGAGAAACGCCTCGCCGACCAGGCGACCGCCCTGAAGAGCCTCGGCTACGGCCGCTGGCAGTGCCTGCGCTGGCTGGTGCTGCCCGCCCTGCTGCCCGCCCTCGGCATGGTGCTGCTGGCCACCACCGCCTGGAGCCTGTCGGCGGTAGACGTCGCCCTGGTGCTGGGGCCCGGCAATCCGCCCACCCTCGCCGTGCTGGCGTGGCAATGGTTAAGCCAGGGCGATGAGCTGCAGCAGGCCAAAGGGGCGCTGGCCAGCCTGCTGCTGATGGCGATCCTCGGCGGGCTGGCGCTGGTCGCCTGGGGCGGATGGCGGCTACAGCGCCAGTACCAGCCCGATCTGCGCGGTGTTCGTCACCCGCATCCTCATGCCCTGCCCGGCCGCCTGCTGGCGGCGCTGCTGCCGCTGAGCGGTCTGCTGGGCGCGCTATTGCTGGCGGGGCTGGCGCGCTCGGCGCCGCCGCAGATGGATGCTCTGGGCAACAGCCTTGGGCTGGCGCTGGCGGCCTGCGCCCTCGGCGCGGCTGTCTGCCTGCTGTGGCTGGCCTGCGGCCCGGCGCGAGGCGATGGCTGGGTCTGGCTACCGCTGGTCCTGCCGGCCCTGCCGCTGGCCGACGGCCAGTACCGGTTGGCGCTGTACGCCTGGCTTGACGGTGACTGGCGGACCGTCCTGTGGGGCCATCTGCTGTGGGTGGTGCCCTGGATGCTGTTTATTTTGCGCCCGGCCTGGCGCCAGCGCGATCCGCGGCTGACGGTTGTCGCCCGCACGCTCGGCTGGGGATCCACGCGTATTTTCTGGTTGCTGACCCTGCCTTCGCTAACTCGCCCACTGCTGACCGCCCTGGCGGTGGGCTTCTCAGTGAGCATCGCGCAGTATCTGCCAACGCTATGGCTGGGGGCTGGCCGAATTCCGACGCTCACCAGCCAGGCGGTGGCGCTCAGCAGCGGCGGCGAGGCGCAGACGCTCGCCGCTCAGGCGCTGTGGCAATTACTGCTGCCGGCGGTATGCTTTACCCTGACCGCTCTGCTGGCCTGGCTGGCAGGCCGCTATCGACGAGGACTTCGCTAGTGCTAACCGTAAACCATCTGACCCTGAGCGTGAGACGCCAGCCGCTGCTGCAGGAGGTCGCCTTTTCGGTAGCCCCGGGGGAGGTGCTGACGCTGATGGGCCCCTCCGGTAGCGGGAAATCAACGCTGTTTGCCTGGATGATTGGCGCCCTGTCCGGCGATTTTCGCGCCCGAGGCGAGCTGTGGCTCAACGAACGGCGTTGCGATACGCTGCCGACAGAGCATCGGCGCATCGGCATTCTGTTTCAGGACCCGTTACTGTTCGACCATTTCAGCGTCGGGCAAAATTTACAGCTGGCGCTGCCGGAGAACGTGCGCGGCGAGGCGCGAAAAACCGCGGTGGAGGAAGCGCTTAGCCGCGCCGGGCTGGCGGGCTTCGCCCCGCGCGATCCGGCCACGCTCTCCGGCGGGCAGCGGGCGCGGGTGAGCCTGCTGCGCGCCCTGCTGGCGCGCCCCGAGGCATTGCTGCTTGATGAGCCCTTCAGCCGCCTGGATGCCAGCCTGCGCGCCGGGTTCCGCCGCTGGGTCTTTGAAGAACTGGCCCGCCAGGCCATTCCGGCGATCCTGGTGACCCACGATCGCGAGGACTGCCCGCCGACGGGGCGCTGCCTGGCGATGGAGCGCTGGCAATGAAGGACAATAGCGTGCAAACCTGCGTTACCGCAAAGAAATCGGCGCCTGGCGAGTGGAGAATACGCCCTCCACTTTTTACCGTCGGGCATTTCGATGAAACGTGTTTCTCAATTGACCGCACTCGCCCTGCTCATGGGGCTTGCTGCTTCCACTACCTGCGCCGCTGAAACCATGCCAGCGCTCACTCTCTCCCACCTGCAACAGCAGCACGGCGTGGCCATCGACACCCGGCTGAGCGCTTATTACAACGGCTGGCCGCAGCGCGCCAACGGCCCGGAAGGCCATGAGCCGCAGGCCCTCAATCTTTCCGCCCGCTGGCTCGGCGCCATGAGCGACGATCAGCTGCGCGCCTGGGCTAAGCAGCACCAGCTCCAGTCCGATACCCCCATCGCGCTGTACGGCAGCCCGGAGGATAACGTCAGCGTCGCGGCGCGGCTGAAACAAACGGGTTTCACCCGGCTCAGCACCCTGAGCGATGCGCTGAGCCAGACCGACCGTCTGCAAAAGCTGCCGCACTTTGAACAGCTGGTCTACCCCCAGTGGCTGCACGACCTACAGCAAGGGAAAGCGGTCGCCGCCGCCCCGGCAGGCGACTGGAAAGTGTTTGAAGCCGCCTGGGGAGCGCCGAAGCTCTATCTGCTGAGCCATATCCCTGGCGCGGGCTATATCGATACCAATGAGGTGGAGAGCGAACCGCTGTGGAATAAAGTGTCCGACGCGCAGCTGAAGGCGATGCTGGCGAAGCACGGCATCCGGCATGACACCACGGTGATCCTCTATGGTCGCGACGTCTACGCCGCAGCGCGGGTGGCGCAGATCATGCTGTACGCCGGGGTCAAAGACGTGCGCCTGCTTGACGGCGGCTGGCAGACCTGGTCCGACGCCGGGCTGCCGGTAGAGCGCGGTATGCCACCGGCGCAGCAGCCGGCGCCTGATTTCGGCGCGCCGATCCCCGGCCAGCCGCAGCTGATGCTGGATACCGAACAAGCCCGCGGGCTGCTGCATCGTCAGGACGCCTCGCTGGTCAGCGTCCGCTCGTGGCCGGAGTTTATCGGCACCACCAGCGGCTACAGCTATATCAAGCCGAAGGGCGACATCGCTGGCGCCCGCTGGGGCCACGCCGGGAGCGACTCCACGCACATGGAGGATTTCCATAACCCGGACGGCACCATGCGCAGCGCCGACGATATCGCTGTCCTGTGGCGCCAGTGGAACATTCTGCCGAGCCAGCAAGTGGCGTTCTATTGCGGGACCGGCTGGCGGGCCTCGGAAACCTTTATGTATGCCCGCGCCATGGGCTGGCCGCACGTCGCGGTGTACGACGGCGGCTGGTACGAATGGAGCAGCAACCCGCACAATCCGGTGGCCCGCGGAGAGCGCGGCCCGGAAAGCAGTCAGTAACTCGCCCCGCCTCAGCGCGTCGCCCTTTGTCGGCGACGCGCGATACCCCGTTTACGCTGTGGTCGTTACCCGCTTTAAGGTCTGGTAGCCACTGCAGATGCGCGTCGCCGTCGTCAGCCAGCACAGCGCGCCAAACAGCCACGCCAGCCAGGCGAAATGCGCCGGAAACAGGCAGCCAAGGACAAACAACAGGATGGTCTCCGTCCCCTCCGTCAGTCCCCCGAGATAGTACAGCGATTTATGGGCGTAGCCGGGATTGGCGATCTGGTGCCTGGCCGCCAGGGCGGCAAAAGCGAGAAAGCTGCTGCCGGTGCCGATAAAGGCAAACAGCAGCCAGCCGCCCGCCAGGGCATTGTTCAGCGGATCCGCCAGAATAAAGCCGAACGGCACCAGGGCGTAAAAGAGAAAATCCAGCGCAATATCGAGAAAGCCGCCCGCGTCCGTGAGCCCGCGCCGCCGCGCCAGAGCGCCGTCCAGGCCATCCAGCAGGCGGTTAAGGAGAATGGCCGCCAGCGCCGCGCCATACCACCCCAGCGCCAGAAAGGGCAGAGCCAGCACGCCGATGGCAAAACCGACCAGCGTCAGCCCGTCCGGTGAGATGCCGGGGCGGTCAAGGACGCCGGCGACAGCGTTAAGCAGGGGTTTAAGGCGCGGATGCAGGTGGCTATCAAGCACGAAGGTCTCCAGCAGGGTTGGCGGTTGTCAGTTACGGTCTATGGCGGTGATAATAGGCCATATTCGTCTTATTAACCTTGATGCTTATGCTAAAAATGATTGATGTTGTCGCCGCCATTATTGAACAGGATGGCCAGATTCTGCTGGCGCAGCGTCCGCCCCACGCCGACCAGCCGGGGATGTGGGAGTTCGCCGGCGGCAAAGTGGAGCCGGGTGAAAACCAGCCGCAGGCGCTGGCCCGCGAACTGCAGGAGGAGATGGGCATCATCGCCCGCCCAGCTTGCTATATCGCTAGCCATCAGCGGGAGGTCTCCGGCCGCCGGATCCATCTGCACGCCTGGTGGGTGCCGCACTTTCAGGGCACGCCGCTGGCCCACTATCACACTCAGCTGCGCTGGTGCCTTCCCACAGAAGCGCTGGCCCTCGATCTCGCCCCGGCCGATATTCCTCTGCTGCACGCCTTTATCGCCCAGCGCCCCACCCTTTCCGTCCGCTGATCCGCCCGCCGCCTCGTCATCGCTTTTAGTTATGACGAGCGGGCAATTATAAATTTTGTTGTCGGCTCAATTTTTCCTTGCTTGCCTAAGGATTAGCGGTGTTATAGTCGGAAAATCGGTTTTTTCAAGGACCGAATCATAATAAATACATGCAACCACAACCATAAGGGGAACTGATATCTATGGATCAGACGTGCACTCTGGAAGGCTTTCTCACCCGCGTTCAACAGCGCGATCCTCATCAAACCGAATTTGCTCAAGCCGTCCGGGAGGTGATGACCACCCTGTGGCCTTTCCTTGAGGAAAATCCGCGCTATCGTCAGCTTGCTTTGCTGGAACGTCTGGTGGAACCGGAGCGCGTGATCCAGTTCCGCGTGGTGTGGGTGGACGACCGCAATCAGGTCCAGGTCAACCGCGCGTGGCGCGTGCAGTTCAACTCGGCCATCGGCCCGTATAAAGGCGGGATGCGTTTTCACCCGTCGGTTAACCTGTCGATTCTCAAATTCCTTGGCTTCGAGCAGACCTTCAAAAACGCCCTGACCACTCTGCCGATGGGCGGCGGGAAAGGCGGCAGCGATTTCGATCCTAAAGGCAAGAGCGATGGCGAAGTGATGCGTTTCTGCCAGGCGCTGATGACCGAACTCTATCGCCACCTTGGCCCGGATACCGACGTACCGGCGGGCGATATCGGCGTCGGCGGTCGCGAAGTCGGCTTTATGGCCGGAATGATGCGCAAGCTCTCCAACAACAGCGCCTGCGTCTTCACCGGTAAAGGACTCTCCTTTGGCGGCAGCTTGATCCGTCCGGAAGCCACTGGTTACGGCCTGATCTACTTCACCGAAGCGATGCTCAAACGTCACGGCCTCGGCTTCGAAGGCGCTCGCGTGGCGGTCTCCGGCTCCGGCAACGTCGCGCAATACGCCATTGAGAAAGCGATGGAGCTTGGCGCGCGGGTGGTGACGGCCTCCGACTCCAACGGCACCGTCGTTGACGAAGCGGGCTTCACCAAAGAAAAACTGGCCCGCCTGATCGACATTAAAGAGCGTGCCCACGGCCGCGTGGCCGATTACGCCCGCGAATTTGGCCTCACCTATCTTGAAGGCCAGCAGCCGTGGTCAGTGCCGGTGGATATTGCCCTGCCTTGCGCGACCCAGAACGAACTGGACGTCGATGCCGCCCGCCAGCTGATTGCCAATGGCGTCAAGGCCGTGGCGGAAGGCGCCAACATGCCGACCACCATCGCCGCAACCGACCTGTTCCTGGAAGCTGGCGTGCTGTTTGCCCCGGGCAAAGCGGCCAACGCCGGCGGCGTGGCGACTTCCGGTCTGGAGATGGCGCAGAACGCCGCGCGCATGGGCTGGAAAGCGGAAAAAGTGGATGCCCGTCTGCATCACATCATGCTGGATATCCACCACGCTTGCGTGCAGTACGGCGGCGAAGCGAAGCAGACCAACTACGTGCGCGGCGCGAATATCGCCGGTTTCGTGAAGGTTGCAGATGCCATGCTGGCCCAGGGCGTGATTTAACCACCCCTAACTCCATCCCGGCGGCAGCCCGCCGGGATGCGTCTCACGACGTCATCGTGATCACTACTTTCCCCAGATGCTGACCACTGTCCAGACAGGCATGGGCCTCGGCAATCTCCGCCATCGGGTAGCTGGCGTAGATCAGCGGCTTGCATTTCCCTGCCTCTAGCAGCGGCCAGACGTGGCGGCGCAGCGCCTCGGCAATCTGCTGTTTCTCCGCCGCCGTCCGGCCGCGCATGGTCGAGCCGGTGACGGTGGCTCGCTTGAGCATCAGAGTCTGAATATCAACCTCATGAGCGATTCGCCCGCCCATAAAGCCGATGATGACCAGTCGTCCATCCTTTTTCAGTAGCCCAAGGTTGCGGTTAAAGTAAGGGCCGCCAACAATATCCAGAATGACGTCCACCCCTTCATCGTTGGTCAGCTGGCCGATTTTCTCGGCAAAATCATCGGTTTTGTAGTTAATCGCCGTAGCATAGGGACGTAGCGCAGCAATTTTTTCGTCCTGGCCGACGGTGGCATAGACGGTCATCCCCAGCGCGTGGCACAGCAGGACCGCGGTGGTGCCAATCCCGCTGGCGCCGCCGTGGACCAGAATGCTTTCGCCAGGCTGCAGCTTACCCAGCTGGAAGACGTTCGCCCAGACGGTGAAGAAGGTTTCCGGAATGGCGGCCGCTTCGCTAAAGCTGAGACCCGCCGGGATCGGCAACGTCTGGCCTGCCGGCACGGCGCAGTATTCGGCATAGCCGCCGCCGTTGGTCAGCGCGCAAACGCGATCGCCGGGCGTAAACGCTGTGACCTGCGCGCCGACCTTAACAACCACACCCGCCACCTCGAGGCCGGGCACGGGGGTGACGCCCTCAGGCATGGGATACAGACCCTGGCGCTGCAGAATATCCGGCCGGTTGACGCCCGCCGCCTTCACCTCAATGAGCACCTCATGCTCCCCGTTGGTGGGGATCTCCCCTTCGCGGATCTGCAATACCTCCGGGCCGCCCGGTTGGCTGATAGCAATATATTTCACGGGTCCTCCTTATCGCCTGTGAGAGAAATGGGGCATCGGCATCAGGAAAAGCGCAGCGGGCATCCCCTGCTCAGGGGCCCCGCGTCCAGGCTCTTCCCGGCTGTTTAGTGTAGACCATTGGCCTGACTGGCGGAGAAGCGGTGGCCGCGGGGTAACTCATCCTCGCGACCACCGGCGGGTTACTGCGGCGGCGGCGCGGTATCGTCTACCGCTTTTTTGCCTTTCGGCTTCCCTTTACCTTTACTGAACGACTTCTTCGCCCCGCCCGGCCCCACCAGGCCGCGGAACTGACGCACCGGCGTGCTGCGCGCCTGATCGATCAGTTGATACAGCGTCCCCACCAGCGGCTGCATAAAGTCCTGATAGCGGCACTGTTTCTCGCTGATCTGCGTCAACACCGACTCCCAGTGGGCGGTCATGTCCGGTCGCCCGGCCATCTCCGGCAGGGAATGAATGAGCGCCCTGCCGGCCTCCGAAGAGTGGATATAGCGCCCCTTTTTGCTCAGGAAACCACGCTTGAAGAGCAGCTCGATAATCCCTGCGCGGGTCGCTTCCGTGCCGAGGCCGTCGGTGGCGCGGAGGATCTTCTTCAGATCTTTATCCTGCACGAAGCGGGCAATCCCGGTCATCGCCGACAGCAGCGTGGCGTCGGTAAAGTGGCGCGGCGGCTGGGTCTGACGCTCCACCACCTCGCCCCTCTCGCACAGCAGTTCATCGCCTTTGGCCACCACCGGCAGCGGCGTGCCGTCGTTCTCTTCATCGCGCTCTTTGCTGCCAAGCAGCGTCCGCCAGCCCGCCTCGGCCAGAAAACGCGCCTTGGCGACAAACTTGCCGTTGGCGATCTCAAGATCAATCTGGCATTTGCGGAACACTGCGTCAGGGCAGAACTGCATCAGATACTGGCGGGCGATCAGGGTGTACACCTTCGCTTCATTATCGGTGAGCTTCACCTGGCTGCTGCGGGCGGTTGGGATAATCGCATGGTGCGCGTCGACCTTTTTATCATCCCAGCAGCGGTTGCGGATCTCCGGATCCACTACCGGCTGCGGCAGCAGGTCCGCCGCATGGACGGCAATCGCATTCAACACCGCATGGCGGCCAGCGAAGTGCTCTTCCGGCAGATAGCGGCTGTCCGAACGCGGATAGGTGATGAGTTTGTGGGTTTCGTACAGCTTCTGGCAGATATCCAGCACGTTCTGCGCGCTGAAGCCGAAACGTTTGGCCGCCTCAATCTGCAGCGCCGACAGCGAGAACGGTAGCGGCGCGGGTTCGGAATCGCGCTTATCGTTATAGCCGGTCACGATTGCCGGCTGGCCTTCGATGCGCTTAACCACATGCTCGGCCAGCGGACGATGCAGCAGGCGCCCTTCTTCATCCTGGTAAGGTTCGCAGGCTTCGCTCGGCACCCAGGTGGCGACAAAACGCTCCTCCTGCGGCGTGACGATATGCGCCTTCACGTCGAAGAAATCTTTGGCGACGAAATTTTCAATCTCTTCATCGCGACGGACCACCAGGCCAAGTACCGGGGTCTGCACCCGCCCCACCGAGAGCACCCCCTGATAGCCGGCGTTGCGCCCCAGCAGGGTGTAGGCGCGGGTCATATTGATGCCGTACAGCCAGTCGGCGCGGGCCCGCGCCAGCGCCGACACGCAGAGCGGCACGAACTCGCTGTTGGCGCGCAGACGGTTGATCGCCCGCTCCACCGCCTGCGGGTTGAGATCGTTAATCAGACAGCGCTGCACCTGCTGACGCTTCTCCGGCGCCAGCTGTAGGTAGTCGAGTACTTCGTCCACCAGCAGCTGCCCTTCTCTGTCCGGGTCGCCGGCGTGGATAACCTCCTCGGCGTCGCCGAGCAGGCGCTTGATGACATTCAGCTGTTTGGTGACCGAGGGCTTTGGCTGCAGCTGCCATTTCTCCGGCACAATCGGCAGATCGTTGAGATTCCACCGGGCATAGCGGCTGTCGTAGATGTCCGGCTGCGCCTGCTCCAGCAGGTGGCCGATACACCAGGTGACCACCTGCCCGTTGCCGCACTCAATATAGCCATCGCCTTTGCGGTGCGGTTTAGGCAACACATCGGCGATAGCCCGACCGAGACTCGGTTTTTCTGCAATAAACAACCGCATCGAATCAACGGATCTCGATCATGGGTCGCCCGCCGCGGGCGGTCACCAGCTCGCCGATGGCGGCCAGCTTAATGCCGAACTCCGCCGCGGCGGCCTGAACTTCCGCCTCCGCCTCCGGGGTCACCGCCAGCAGCAGACCGCCGGAGGTCTGCGGATCGCACAGCAGATCCCGCCACTCCGTCGGCATCTCGCCCATGAGATGGCCGTAGCTGGCAAAGTTGCGCCCGGTGCCGCCCGGCACCGCGCCGGCGGCGATATAGTCCTCCACCCCCGGCAGTTTTGGGATATCGGCATAGCGCAGCTGCGCCTGCACGCCGGCCCCGCGGCACACCTCGCTGAGATGGCCGAGCAGGCCAAAGCCGGTGACGTCGGTCATCGCCTTCACCCCGTCGATGGCGGCAAACGCGGCGCCGGCGAGGTTCATCTGGCACATGGTCTCCGTCGCTAACCCTTGATGCTCTGGCTTGAGCAGCGATTTTTTCTCTGCAGTGGTCAGTACGCCGATCCCCAGCGGTTTAGTAAGATACAGTTTGCAACCCGCCTGGGCGGTGCTGTTTTTCTTGATGCGCTCGGTGGGCACCACGCCGGTGACCGCCAGACCGAAGATCGGCTCCGGGGCGTCAATGGAGTGGCCGCCCGCCAGCGCGATCCCCGCCTGCTGGCAGGCAAAGCGCCCGCCCTCCACCACTTCGCGAGCGATTTCCGGCGCCAGGGTGTTGATCGGCCAGCCGAGGATGGCAATCGCCATAATCGGTTTCCCGCCCATAGCGAAAATATCGCTGATGGCGTTGGTAGCGGCGATGCGGCCAAAGTCGAACGGGTTATCGACAATCGGCATAAAGAAATCGGTGGTGCTGACGATCGAGGTGCCATTACCGAGATCGTAAACGGCGGCATCATCGCTGGTTTCGTTGCCGACAAGCAGGTTTGGGTCGACAAACTTCGCCTGCTCGCTATGCAGGATAGTTTCCAGCACTTTCGGGGAAATTTTACAACCACAACCGGCTCCGTGGCTGTATTGCGTTAAACGAATGGCTTGCTCGCTCATGGACATCTCCTGTCATTGCAATCCCGCTATGTTAGCGCCCAAACGCCAGGGTGGTAAGTACGACAGTCTGAAATCGCGTATGGTTGCTCATTAAGCAGACAAAAAGCCGTTTTTGCGAGACACGGCAATTTTTTCCCGACCATTTTCACTTTTACTTAAAGATGACAGAAATGTGACAGCACAGGACTGTCTTCTCTGGAATGATTATGACGTAAGGAAATTCTAATGAAAAAGCGTGTTCTTGCCCTTTGCCTGGCCAGTTTCTTCTCCGTTAACGCCTTTGCTCTGGTTCCCCCCGGGAACGATGTCACCACCAAGCCCGATCTCTACTATCTGACCAATGCCCAGGCCATCGACAGCCTGGCGCTGTTGCCACCACCGCCGGCGGTGGGCAGTATCGCATTTTTAAACGATCAGGCGATGTATGAGCAAGGACGTCTGCTGCGCAATACCGAGCGCGGGAAGCTGGCGGCAGAGGATGCCAACCTCAGCGCGGGCGGCGTGGCCAACGCCTTCTCCAGCGCCTTTGGTTCGCCGATCACCGAGAAAGACGCGCCGCAGCTTCACAAACTGCTGACCAATATGATTGAAGACGCCGGCGACCTGGCGACCCGCAGCGCGAAAGAGAAATACATGCGCATTCGCCCGTTTGCGTTCTATGGCGTCTCCACCTGCAATACCACCGAACAGGACAAGCTGGCGAAAAACGGCTCTTACCCGTCCGGGCATACCTCTATCGGCTGGGCCACCGCCCTGGTGCTGGCGGAGATCAACCCGCAGCGGCAAAACGAAATTTTGAAGCGCGGCTATGAGCTCGGCGAGAGCCGGGTGATCTGCGGCTATCACTGGCAGAGCGATGTCGATGCGGCGCGCATCGTCGGCTCCGCGGTGGTCGCTACGCTGCACACCAACCCGGCCTTCCAGCAGCAGTTGCAGAAAGCCAAAGATGAATTCGCGAAAAGGCAGAAGTAACGTCATCGCCGTTGCATTCCCGGATGCGGCGCCTGGCGCGCCTTGTCCGGGCTACAAAAACCGCGATTGATTCGAATGGTAGGGGTTGTAGGCCGGGTCAGGCGCGAGCCGCCACCCGGCATAGATGCGGCTCCGAGCCTGCTGCCATCGCCCGGCGGCGCTGCGCTTGCGCGGCCAGCCGGACGGTTCCCTCTCCCTCCGGGAGAGGGCCAGGGTGAGGGGAAGCACTGCAGTGTGGTTGTTTATGTTATCTGTGGCTTCAGCGTAGTTTGCGCTCCCGGTTAATCGTCTGCGTTATGTCTCTTATGGCGCAGGGAGCGCACAGGGGGCGGCCAGTCGCCGCCGCCCCCTGTACCCCCGGGCTCCGGCCAGCAACATCGCCACTGCGTGGTGCCTTCGACTTATCCCTGCAGGCTTCGGGTCGGGCCGAGGCAGCGTCCGTGCAAAACACGGCCCTCAGCCCGCATCCATGCGGCCTGCCCCGGCCTTTCGGGAACGTCTCAGCGATGTTGAGGCCGCCAGCACCGGCAGTTTCAGCAACAATGGTGAATAAATTAACGGCAGGCCGCACGAACTGTAGGCCGGGTAAGGCGTTAGCCGCCACCCGGCAATATGAAGGCATGATGACTGATAAATTACCCGGCGGCGCTGCGCTTGCGCGGACCTGGGGGGGGGAGCCTACGGGAGGACCCCGTAGGCTGGGGAATGCGCTAAGCCGCTATCAGGGAAGCTGGACTAGACCCGGGTACCCCACAGGTCGTATTCGTCGGCGTGCTCGACTTTCACCCGCACCACGTCGCCCGGCTTAACGCGGGTTTCGCCGTTCAGGTACACCGCGCCGTCGATTTCCGGAGCGTCGGCCATGCTGCGGCCAATGGCGCCTTCTTCATCAACTTCATCTACCAGCACCAGGATTTCGCGCCCCACTTTCTCCTGCAGACGCTCGGCAGAGATCTGCTGCTGCAGCTGCATAAAGCGGTTCCAGCGCTCTTCTTTCACCTCTTCCGGCACCTGGTCCGCCAGCTCGTTGGCGGTAGCGCCTTCAACCGGGCTGTACTTGAAGCAGCCGACGCGGTCGAGACGCGCCTCTTTCAGGAAGTCGAGCAGCATCTGGAAATCTTCTTCCGTTTCGCCCGGGAAGCCCACAATAAAAGTGGAGCGCAGGGTCAGATCCGGGCAAATTTCACGCCACTGCTTAATGCGCGCCAGCTGACGGTCCGCAGAACCAGGACGCTTCATCAGCTTCAGAATACGCGGGCTGGCGTGCTGCAGCGGAATATCGAGGTACGGCAGAATCTTGCCTTCCGCCATCAGCGGGATCACATCGTCAACGTGCGGGTACGGGTAGACATAGTGCAGGCGTACCCAGATGCCGAGCTTCGCCAGCTCTTCGCACAGACTGACCATGCTGGTCTTCACCGGCATACCGTTGTGGAAGCCGGTGCGGTGCTTGACGTCGACGCCGTAGGCGGAGGTGTCCTGCGAAATCACCAGCAGCTCTTTCACGCCGGCGTCAGCGAGGCGTTTGGCTTCGGCCAGCACTTCGCCAATCGGACGGCTCACCAGATCGCCACGCATGGACGGGATGATGCAGAAGGTGCAGCGATGGTTGCAGCCTTCAGAAATTTTTAAGTAGGCGTAGTGGCGCGGCGTCAGCTTAACCCCCTGTTCCGGCACCAGGCTCAGGAACGGGTTGTGCTTCGGCTTCGGCGTATAATGGTGGACATGCTCCAGCACCTGCTCATAGCTGTGCGGACCGGTGATCTCCAGCACCTTCGGATGCACTTCGCGGATCTGATCCTCTTTCGCGCCGAGACAGCCGGTGACGATTACCTTGCCGTTCTCTTTCAACGCTTCGCCGATCGCTTCCAGCGATTCCTGCACAGCGCTATCAATAAAGCCGCAGGTGTTAACGATCACCATATCGGCGTTGTCGTAGGTCGGTACGACGTCATAACCTTCGGTGCGCAGTTCGGTCAGGATACGCTCTGAGTCCACGAGGTTTTTCGGGCAGCCCAGGGAGACGAAGCCGATTTTCGGCTGATGCGTGACATTGCTCATAGCTTAAAAAGTGTTCAATTATTGGAATGGTCAGGGCAGGAATTCTACAGATCTTTGCGAAAAAGAGTATAGCTCCGTCGCGGTTAATGGTGAAAAAGCGCCCCCGACCTGTCTTTTACGCCCCCCACCGCCAAAGCGGATCCCACACGCCCCGGAGCAGAGGGGCGGGACACGCTTCTGACAAGCCGTGCGCACAGGCGACTCAAGCCCGGCGTGGCTGCCGGGCAGAGACTTATTGCGCCGGGTTAATGGCTGCGGAGGGGGTGGCGCCGGGTTTTTTCGGCTCGCGCTTATCCTGCAGCGTGAAAATAGAGATCAGGGTAAAGAGCCCGGCGACGCTGCCGAGAATCAGATAGGTGTTGGCGAAGCCAATGGTATCGTACAGATAGCCTGCCAGCGGAGAGTAAATAGCGGTGGCGATCGAGGCGACGAACAGCACCAGCAAATAGACCGTCGAAGAGAGCTTGTGGTCGAAGTTGGCGGCGATGAATTTAAAGACCGATACCAGAATCAACGGCTTCTCCAGAGCATGCATCATTTTCACCGCACCAATCCACACCGGGCCGAGGGGCACGGCTGAGCCGACAATACGTACCGACATGATCAGCCCGGCGATGATCAGCGCCCATTTGGCGCCGGTCCGGTTAACAAACCATGGCATCAGGCAGAGGAACAGGGTTTCACCGCAGACCTGAATAGACGCGAGGATCCCGTACCAGCGGTTGCCTTCCTCCGGCGTCGGGAACTGTAGCGAGAAGTACTGGGCAAACTGCTGATCGTAGGTGTCGTAAATCTGCGTGACGAACAGGGTAAAGAGCAGCAGCATCCAGAACTGACCATTCTTCGCCAGCTCAAGGGCATGAGAGACCTTCAGCGATTCGCTTCGCGCCACATCGGCGTCGGTTAATTCAATTTTGGTTAGCATAAAGCAGATGGCGGCGATGACAATGGCGAGGCTGGCGAGCCAGAAGGCCAGATTAGGATTGCTGTCGATATATTTACCCACAATCCAGGCCGCCGCTGCCCAGCCTAACGAGCCCCACATCCGCACACGACCATATTCGAACTGATAGCGCCGGGAAATCTTATCGATATAAGAGTCGATTACTCCGCAGCCGGAGTTAAAGATGATCCCCAGATAGATCCCTCCCAGCAAGGCGCCAAACCAAAAGTTGTGCACCAGCAGCGGCGCGTAAACGTAGATAAAGAAGGGGCCCACCGGCAGGAGCAGGGCGACCAGCAGCCAGATAAGCCGTTTTTTCAGGCCGAACTTGTCAGAGATAAAGCCGAAGAAAGGCTGCATCAGCAGGGCGATAAAGGCGTTGACCGAGTAAAGCAGCCCGGTCTTCGTGGCGCTGATGCCAAGATGCTGGGTGGTCCAGATAACGAAGAAAGCCATGGTCGACGACCAGGCGAACAGGTAGAGGAAATCGAAAAGACTCAACAGAAGGTAGTTTCTTTTACCGGACGTCATGTTTCAGTTCCTTGCAAATGGGCAGAGAGAATTTCAGCGATCCGCGGGCCGCGTTCGCTGTTTTCCTGACATGTTATACGTATTACATTAATTATTTGTTATGACATCCTAATTGACGATGGTGCAACAGGTTATATGAGGTATTGTGATCATTGCTGCACTAATTTTGTCTCTTATTGCCATTTTTTGTTTATTAATTTCAGATTGAAATTAATTGTGAACGTATAACATTGTTTTTGTTATACACCCTACAATGCGTTAAAGTTGCCACATTGTAAATGATGTTAAAGAACTGGGGATTATTGACCTGGCGCATCATTTTGCACAAAAAATAACCGCATTATGGAAAGGGTAAAGGACGACAGAGGAGGAACCGTGATGACCGTTGACAGACTATACCGCCACCTTCTGCAGAAGCTTATTAACGCCAATATCGATATTGACGCCTATCTGCAACTGCGAAAGGCCAAAGGCTACATGTCAGTCAGCGAAAATGACCATCTGCGTGATAACTTGTTTGAGCTTTGCCGTGAAATGCGTGCGCAGGCGCCGCGCCTGCAGAATGCCATTTCACCGGAGGAGAGGGATGTCCTTCGCCTGGCCGGCGAATCGGTCGCCGCCGCTGCACTATGCCTGATGAGCGGGCATCATGATTGTCCGCTATACATCGCTGTTAACGTAGAGAAGCTAGAACGCTGTCTGACAGGATTGACCTCAAATATTCATAAATTGAATAAATTGGCGCCAATCACTCATGCCTGATCGGCTGAAACCCAGGGGAAGTGAACGCTTCCCCTGTTAAAGGTTATGTAAAAATCCCCGCGCAAATTTCCCCGCTGGCTACCCTTTAGCCCAGAGCTGACGAAAGGAGAATGCCATGCGTCCGATTCCACTGCTGTTGATATTGAGCGCCTTAGCGCTACCAGCCCTGAGCCAGGCCGCGGTGCGGGTGGAGGTATTGCAAAACCGGCTGGCCCAGCCGTGGGGCATGGCCTTTCTGCCTGACGATCAGGGCATACTGATCACCCTGCGCGGCGGCGAGCTCAAGCGCTGGCAGCCGGGTAAAGGTCTGTCGGCGCCGATAGCCGGCGTGCCGCAGGTATGGGCCAACGGCCAGGGTGGCCTACTGGACGTGGCGCTGGCCCCGGATTTCGCCCAGTCGCGGCGGGTGTGGCTGAGCTATGCGGAAAGCGACGCCAGCGGTAAGGCGGGCACCGCGGTTGGCTATGGGCGGTTGAGCGAGGATGCCACGCAGCTGACGAACTTTACCGTGGTCTTTCGCCAGCAGCCGAAGCTCTCCGTCGGCAATCATTTTGGCGGCAGGCTGGTGTTCGACGGCAAAGGATATTTGTTTATCGGGCTGGGCGAAAATAATCAGCGCGCCACCGCCCAGGATCTCAGCAAGCTGCAGGGGAAAGTGGTCCGCCTGACGGAGACCGGAGGTGTACCGCCGGATAACCCTTTTGTCGGCCGGGCTGACGCCAGGCCGGAGATCTGGGCTTACGGCATCCGTAATCCGCAGGGCATGGCGATGAATCCCTGGAGCGAGGCGCTGTGGCTGAACGAGCATGGCCCGCGCGGCGGAGATGAAATTAATATTCCGCAGGCGGGGAAAAATTACGGCTGGCCGCTGGCGACGCACGGTATTAACTACAGCGGCCTGCCCATTCCGGAAGCAAAAGGCAAAACGGTTCCGGGGACCGAACCTCCCCTGTATGTCTGGCCGGTCTCTCCCGGGGTGAGCGGGATGGCCTTTTATTCGGCGCCGACCTTTCCCCAGTGGCAGCATAAGCTGTTTATCGGCGCGCTGAAGGAGACATCGCTGATTGTCCTGGCGGTGGACGGTAATCAGGTCCGCGAGGAGGGGAGATTACTGGAGGCGCGCGGAAAACGCATCCGCGATGTTCGCGTGGGACCCGACGGCTATCTGTACGTTTTAACCGACGAGTCTAACGGCGAGCTATTGCGGTTGAGTCCCGAGGCTTAGCCTCAGGTCACCGGGATCTGCACTACTTCGCGCCAGGCAGGACGTTGGCTAATCTGCTGATACCAGCGCTGCAGATGGGGCCGCGGTTGCCAGCTGTCGAGGATCGACAACAGATTGTAGACGAAGGGAGCGACGGCAATATCGCCAAGGCCGAAGTGCTCGCCGGAGAGCCACGGCATTTTGGCCAGTTCGTCATCCAGCATGGCGAACAGCGCTTCGCAGGCGCTGATCCCCGCGGCGATGGCCGCCGGGTCGCGCTGCTCCGGTGGCGTTCTCACCAGGCCCATTAATACCGGGCGATGGGCGGGTGAGAGGGTGCCGTTGGACCAATCCATCCACTTTTCCCCTTGCGCGCGCTGCGCCGGTGCGGCCAGCCACAGACGGTCAACGCCATACTGGGCCGCCAGGTAGCGAATAATCGTATTTGATTCCCACAATACCACCCCGGTGGCATCGTCCTTTAACAGCGGCACCAGCCCGTTCGGGTTCATCGCCAGATATTCCGGGTCATGATTGAGACCAAACTCCAGCCCGGCGAGGATCTGCTGATAAGGCAGATCCAGCTCCTCCAGCACCCAGCGTACTTTCTTCACGTTGGTCGAGTTATTACGTCCCCACAGTGTAATCATTTTCGCTCCTGAGTTTGTTTCACTGCCGTTGCAGCGCGATCGGCGATCATGTTGGGATAAAGTTAAAAATCCGGCAAGCTTTTTTATTTGGCTGTTATTAAAGGTTTTTATGCTTACTCCCTTCAGCCAGGGGCACTCCTGGGTTACAGGGCCCGGAAAGTGTTTTTACTATTTTACAGGAGTAATATCTATAGGGTGTTACGCTACGAAGGAAAGGGCGTGGTCATGGTGTATCTTATTGATAATTAAAGATTTAAATCAAGCACGCATCTATAAAAACGCTCCCTCTCCGTCTCGGTTAAAATCTCAATGTCGCCTGAGGGTATAATTTGATGCTGATTATTGCATCGCAATCATCTGAGGAACACAGGTTAATATTAATAAATAGAAAGTCAGTGAAAGAATTATATTTTTACAGGTATAAACTGTTGTTTTTATCGATCGGATATACATCTTTTTCATCCCACCCAGAAAAAATAGACCATGAGAGGCGCCGACTGGCTGGAAGATATTCTGAAAAATAGCAAAAAAAACCCAGTGACTGGCACTGGGGAGTAAATTTACTCAGGGTTGCATGCTGTTCTCAAGATAATATTCGAGTCTCGAAGTATGGGTTAACCAAAGGTAACCATCAACTTCCATACAGACTACATGGGAAATATACTGTATTAAATAACCAGGAATCCACCCTTACTTTTGTGCTATTTATCTTACCTGGGTAATCACTGCGGGGGTAAGTGGTATATAATGCAATAATCAGTATTTGAATCTATAGCGTTAAACGAGCAGAGCCTGGTAGAGGACTTTACTTTCCCCGGAAGGATTTGAAAAAGGCGGTTAAAATGAATGACTGATAAGGATGGCCAGCATACTATCGCGGTGCTATCAAAACATCCCTGCAAAACGAAATAGGGATAAAAGAAGCACTGGCGAACTGCAGTCTGGAAGAGCGAGTCGTAGAGCTCGATATGGCATCGGACGAGAAGGGTAGGAGATTACCCGGGAAGAGATGTTAACCTTTTCATCAAACCGGCGTGATTAATAACGGGCAACAGAATCAGAGCGGCCCGGGGTTTTGAGAGCAATACTTCTGTAAAGGCCACGGCTGTGGATGCGCTGTTATGAATGTATTTGTAAAATTTATCACCATCCAGAGTCGCCTTGAAAAAAAAAGCCCAGCGACAGGCTGGGGTGTAATTACACGCATAAAGGGATATGCCATTTTCAACACAATATGCGAATCTTAATTTATGGAATAACTGCGGGTGAGCTACCCGCTTCCATAAAGATTGCAGGGGAAACTATACTGTATTTAATGACCAGGAATCCATCCTTATCGATGTGCTATTTTTCTTACTTGTGTAATACGGAAAGTGAAAATAGCCCGATAAACTATTTTTTACCGATATGCCGACTAAAACAGGGAAGCCGTCTGCCTGCTTATCCAGTGGGCGAATAATTCATATCATTAGCGGGAGGCTCTCCCTTCCTGACCTCAATCCCTGATGGTGGCGTATAGAGGGGATAGCTGATTGATATCCTTTATCAAGGATATTGCGCCTCCATCGGCGGAATGCTATGGCAATCGAAGCCTTGCTGAACATGGCGATCAGGCAGGCCCGATGGAGAGAAAAGTGCGGGCGTTGTTGCTAATTTCCTGAGACGGGCGTAATGACCGTCTCAAGCATAGCCCGGGAGTTCTCAACTGCATTTCAGGCGTAAATAGGGCCTACAGAACCTTCAGGTTTATATTTAAGCGTCTGAGACTTCTACAGCAGCAAGCCAGATGTGGTTATTGTGAGTTCGGAAGTTGAACTGGGCCTCATGGAATGCAACCGGGCCGACATTTTGAGTTTTGTGAAGGGTATCAGCAGTAACAACCATCCCCGGTTCTCAGGTGAGGGGGGGAGGGGCGAGACGACTGGATATCACTGGCCAGGCTTTCGCTTACCCCACACGGCCCCGCCATAATGTGAATCTATGACCAGGCAAACCACGATGAAAGACACGCTTGCGACCTCTCTTTAGTAGCATTTTTCCCGAAGACAAGTGAGCTATGTCATTGAAATTTAGGTGACTAATTGGTTTTGAAAGGCAATTTTTTTCTTGCCATAATAAAGTTAACATTAAGGCGATTACGATCAAAAAAATTGTTCTGATTAAAGCACAGCGGCATGTTATTGCGTAAACTTTAAAAACTTTACCAACTCGCTGTTTCTTTAAGGTCATTTGTACGCTTTACTCACCGGTTGCTGCGGCGCGGTCAGAGTGGCGCGGCATATTTTGTTTGGAAAGGATACTTGGGTGGCTCTTATGATGCATGACGCTTTTTCCCTTCGCGGCCTCGCGGCAGGTTGCGCGCTGTTATTTCTTGTCGCACCTGCGGTGCAGGCTGCGGAACAACTCCCCGACGCCCCTTCAATTGACGCTCGCGCCTGGATCCTGATGGACTATGCCAGCGGGAAGGTGCTCAGCGAAGGCAATGCCGATGAAAAACTCGACCCGGCCAGTCTGACGAAGATCATGACCAGCTACGTGGTAGGGCAGGCAATAAAAGCGGGAAAAATCAAACTGACCGATATGGTGACCGTTGGGCGCGATGCCTGGGCGACCGGCAACCCGGCGCTGCGCGGCTCATCGGTGATGTTCCTCAAGCCTGGCATGCAGGTTTCCGTAGAAGATCTGAACAAAGGGGTCATCATTCAGTCCGGTAACGACGCCAGCATTGCGATTGCTGACTACGTAGCGGGCAGCCAGGACGCTTTCGTTAGCCTGATGAACGGCTACGCCAAAAAGATGGGGCTGACCAACACCACCTTTATGACCGTCCACGGCCTTGACGCGCCGGGGCAGTTCAGCACCGCCCGCGATATGGCGCTGCTGACCAAAGCGATGATCCACGACGTACCGGAAGAGTACGCGGTACATAAAGAGAAAGAGTTCACTTTCAATAAAATTCGCCAGCCGAACCGCAACCGCCTGCTGTGGAGCAGCAACCTCAACGCCGATGGCGTGAAAACCGGGACCACCGCCGGGGCCGGCTATAACCTCGTCTCCTCGGCCACTCAGGGTGATATGCGTTTGATCGCCGTGGTGCTGGGGACCAAAACCGACCGCATTCGCTTTAACGAGTCAGAAAAACTGCTGACCTGGGGCTTCCGCTTCTTTGAAACCGTGACGCCGATTAAACCAGATGCCACCTTCGTTACCCAGCGCGTGTGGTTTGGCGATAGCAATGAAGCGAAACTGGGGGCTGGCGAGGCGGGCTCTATCACTTTGCCGAAGGGCCAGCTGAAAAACCTGAAAGCCAGCTATACCTTAAATCAGCCGCAGCTTACCGCGCCGCTGGAGAAGGGGCAGGTGGTCGGGACTATCGACTTTAAGCTAAATGATAAAACCATTGAACAGCGTCCGCTGATTGTCATGGAGTCGGTAAAAGAGGGCGGCTTCTTCAGCCGGATGATCGACTTCGTGCTGATGAAACTGCACGGCTGGTTCGGCAGCTGGTTCTCCTGATGCCTGCCCGCGCCCTGCGGGGCGCGGGCAGCGACGCTTCAATACAGTAGGGAAATCTGCTGCGCCTTCGCCAGCGCGACCAGCTCATCATCCGGGCAGATATCGCTGGCAATCACGTCAAATTTCGCTAACGCCCCCATGCGCGCCGGACGCACTTTGCCAAACTTGCTGTGGTCGACCACCAGCACGTGATAGCGCGCGTGACGCATCGCCCAGTGCTTAACCGGCAGCTCTTCCAGGTTATAGCAGGTCGCCCCCTGCTCGCAGTCGATCCCCGCCGCCGAGTAAAAGGCGATATCAGGGCTCAGATGGCTGAGGGTATCCTCAAGGCTCAGCGGCATAAAAATCGCGTTGCTGGCATGAAACTCCCCACCGCACAGGACCGCGCGGCACTGGGGTTTTTCCTGCAGGGCCAGAAAGGTGTTCAGGGAGTAGCAGACGCCGGTGAAGGGCAGGGCATCGTCAATGGCGTCAATAATCCACGGCGTGGTGGTCCCGCAGTCGAAGAAGGCCATCTGATGGGCCTCCAGCAGCGCGGCCGCATGTCGAGCGGCACGGCGTTTTTCCTCGACCAGCCGGGTTTTTTGATCGCTGAGCAGGTAATGGGTGGCGCTGCGCGGCTCCAGCACAATGTATCCGCCGAGCAGCACAACCGGGCCGCTGTGGCCATTGAGGTCGCGACGAATGGTCATTTCCGACACCCCAAGCAGGGAAGCGGCTTCTTTCAGATGCAGCTTATCGCTGCGTTTAAGTGCCTGAATGAGCTGACTGATACGTTCGTCACGGCGAGTTTCCATATTCCCTCTGCGCTAAAATCGCCCTGCGGGGGCAGGGCGTTAGCGGGATTTTACCTGTCGCTTGCGGGTTAGTCACGCGGTGGCCGCAGCGACGGCGGCGTTTAGCCGCGCACCCAGCCTTTGCGGATTGGCAAGGAGAAGCAGAGACGATACAGCCGCTGCAGCTGATGGTATAGCGCCGGGCCGAACGTGTGCCAGATCAGCGCCGCGCCAAGGCAGCCGCACATCCCGGCCAGCAGCCCGCCGACCATATCCAGCGGCCAGTGCACGCCGAGATAGACACGGGACCAGGCGATGGCGGCGGCAATGGCCATCAGCAGGGCGCCGGACCACAGGCGATGCCAGAACAGGAAGGCCAGGGCAAAGGTAAAGCTGACGGTGCCATGGTCGCTGGGGAAGGAGTCGTCCGCCGCGTGGTGCAGGAAGTTATAGCCTACGCCGGCGACAAACGGCCGATCGTGCGGATAGAGGTGGCCGATCGCCCACGACACGGTCAGGCTGATCGTCAGCGCCAGCATCAGCTTAAACACCATCTGCCGCTGGGCAGGCCCCCACAGCCACAATGTCACCACCAGCAGAGGCACGATCAGAATCAGATCTTTAGCGATGAAGATCGCCATCTCAATGGCCCACTGCGGCGAGGCAGGCGTCGCGTTGAGCAGGGCGAACAGCGCATAGTTAATATTTTCCAGCATAGACTTCCAGGCTCGTTGGTCCGATAGCAATTAAGCCGCCTACCCTAAATAAAAGCGGTGCGGAGTTAAAGGCGGCATTGTCTTAAAGATCAGGTTGTTATGAAATCCACTACCATAAAGTCTACGGCTAACAGCCTGAAAAACGTCAGTATATCGTTTGTCACATTGCTGAAACATAAACGGAATATATACACAGGCTGAATAACAGGGGAGAGGCAGGACGATGGCGCACGGCTCGTAATATTGTGCGGTGTCACCCACAATTCACTATCTCCGCGCCGGGAGTTTCATTACACTTTGCGCGATTTTTGATAGATAAGAGATTTCATGCAAAATTATTCGCTTTCAGGCCGCCGCCTCGGAAGGCAGGCGCTGTTGTTCCCGTTATGTCTGGTGCTGTACGAATTTTCCACTTATATCGGCAACGATATGATTCAGCCGGGCATGTTAGCCGTGGTGCAGGAATTTCAGGTGGGCAACGAATGGGTACCTACCTCAATGACTGCCTATCTGGCAGGCGGCATGTTTTTACAGTGGCTGCTGGGGCCGCTGTCGGATCGTATTGGCCGCCGTCCGGTGATGTTGACCGGCGTAGTATGGTTCATCGTTACCTGCCTGGCGACGCTGCTGGCGCAGACCATTGAGCAGTTTACCCTGCTGCGCTTCCTGCAGGGGATCAGCCTGTGCTTTATTGGCGCGGTAGGCTATGCGGCGATACAGGAGTCCTTTGAGGAGGCGGTGTGTATCAAAATCACCGCCCTGATGGCTAACGTGGCGCTGATTGCCCCGCTGCTGGGGCCGCTGGTGGGCGCCGCCTGGGTGCATATCCTGCCGTGGGAGATGATGTTTGTCCTGTTCGCCGTGCTGGCGGCCATCTCGTTCTTCGGCCTGCAGCGGGCGATGCCGGAGACCGCGACGCGGCTGGGCGAAAAGCTGTCGGTGAAAGAGCTGGGCCGCGACTATCGGCTGGTGCTGAAGAACCTGCGCTTCGTCGCCGGCGCGCTGGCCACCGGCTTTGTCAGCCTGCCGCTGCTGGCGTGGATTGCCCAGTCGCCGGTGATTATTATCAGCGGCGAACAGGCCACCAGCTATGAGTACGGCATGCTGCAGGTGCCGATTTTCGGGGCGCTGATTGCCGGCAACCTGGTGCTGGCGCGCCTGACTGCGCGCCGGACCGTGCGCTCGCTGATTATCATGGGCGGTTGGCCGATCATGTTTGGCCTGATCCTCTCTGCGGCGGCGACCGTGGTCTCTTCCCACGCTTATCTGTGGATGACGGCCGGTCTGAGCTTCTACGCCTTCGGGATTGGCCTCGCGAACGCCGGCCTGGTGCGTTTAACCCTGTTCGCCAGCGAGATGAGTAAAGGCACGGTCTCGGCGGCGATGGGAATGCTGCAGATGCTGATCTTCACCGTCGGCATCGAGCTCAGCAAACATGCTTACGAGCTGGGCGGCAACGGGCTGTTCAGCCTGTTTAACCTGCTGGGTGGGGTACTATGGCTGGGGCTGATGATTTACTTTCTGAAAGATAAAAGCGTCGGCAATTCGCAGCAGGGGTAGTTGTTTTCAACCCGGATGCGCTCGCATCCGGGTCTTATCAGGCGAACGGCGCTTCGCGATCCAACACCTTATCAATAATCTGCAGGACACCTTCTTCGTTGTTATGCGGCGCCTGATAGCGGGCGACGGCTTTGACGTCTTCCCGGGCGTTGGCCATGGCAAAGCCAAACCCGGCGTGCTGCAGCATTTCGATATCGTTGCCGCTGTCGCCGAACGCCACCACCTCGTGATCCTCAATGCCCCAGCGCTGCTGCAAAATGCGCAGCCCGTTGGCTTTGTGCACACCCGGGATAATTAAGTCGATGCTGCCGTAGCCGGTGGCCACCGCGGTGACCATGTCCCCCAGCGTCGCGTGCAGCTTCGGCTGAATTTCCGGGATCAGGCTGTCTGGCACGTTGAGACCAAATTTGAGGATGGTGTCATCGAGATGGTTAAAATCATCCACCAGTTCTAGGCGGTGATAATACTTCGCCGCCACCGTCTTCAGCGCGTCGTTGTAGCGATTGAGGGTGTAGGCGCTGCGCTTCCCGCAGGCGATGATTTCGATATTCGGCAACGTCTGCAGATGGTCGACCACGGCGTTGAAGTGGTGAACCGGCAGTTGGCAGTTGAAGACGTCTTCATTGCCGCTCACCACCCAGCCGCCGTTTTCCGCCACGAAGGCGATCTGATGGGCGATCTCCGGGAAAAAGGAGATCAGCTGATAATATTGGTTGCCGCTGGCGACCACGAAGCGAATATTCTGTTCGCGCATTCGCTGGTACTGGGCGAGGAAGCGCGGCCGGTTATAAGTTTTGGCATCGCTTAAAAAGGTGCCGTCCATATCCACCGCAATCAGTTTGATGCTCATTAGCTGTTCTCCATAACGGGTTCAGATTGTGGCTTAGCCACCGCGCGGGCGACCAGCGCCGCCACCATCACCAGACCCAGCACCACCATCATGGCGCTGCGCAGGCCGAAGTGTTCGCCGAGGAAACCCAGCAGCGGCGGCCCGACGAGGAAAGCGAGATAGCCGGTGATCGCCACCACGCTGACGCGCTTGGGCGCGTCCGGCCCGGTATCGCTGGCGGCGGAGATGGTCAGCGGGAAGCCGAGCGAGGCGCCAATGCCCCACAGCAGCACCGAGATGCCCGCCACCCAGGGGTTATCGACGAAGATGATCAGGCCTATGCCGAGGGCGCCCATCACTGCGCTGCCGCGGACCACCGCCACCCGGCTGTAGCGATCGATAAACCAGCCGCCGGTAAAGCGGCCCAGCGTCATGCCGAGGGTGAAACCGGCATAAATCAGGGAGCCGGAGGTGGGGCTAAAGCCGTGGCCATCCACCATCAGCAGCGGCAGCCAGTCGTTGGCCGAGCCTTCGGCAAAGGCCATCGCCAGGACAATGACGCCGATCAGCAGCAGCTGCGCGTCGCGCCACACCGGCAGACCTTTCGCCTCACCGTGGGCGACTTCGGCGGCATTTTTACCGGTGCCGTCGGGAATGGCGCGGATAGCAATGGCGATGGGCAGGATAGCCACCAGCGCAGCCGCCAGGATGTGCGGGGCGGCCGGCAGACCGAATCCGGTCACTGCCATGCCCACCCCGGCGCCGAACAGGGTGCCAAAGCTGTAGAAGCCATGCATCATCGGCAGCACCGTTTTATTCATCTCCCGCTCGATGGCCGCGCCTTCGACGTTAATAGCGACCTCTGCGGAGCCGAAGCTGGCGCCGAAGATAGCCAGACCGAAGGCGAACAGCGGGGCGGAAGTGACCCACAGCGCCAGGCTGAGCACCAGCATGCCAAGCACGGCGAAGGACATGGTGGTGCGGATGACCTTGCGGGTACCAAAGCGCTTCACCAGCCACGCCGAGCAGAGAATACCGCTCATCGACCCCACCGACAGACCAAACAGCACCACGCCCATCTCTGCGGTGGATAGCGCCAACAGATCGCGGATCGCCGGCGTGCGGGTGGCCCAGGAGGCCATTAACAAGCCGGGGATGAAAAAGAACATAAACAGCGCCCATAGCCGAAGCTGCAGCGCTCTGCGCGAGGATTGCGTCGTCATCCGTAAACGCCTTAAAGGAGAAGAGTGAAGACAACAGTAGCAAGTAAGTGTACATTTGTACATAAACCGGAAGAGGAAAATCATGGC
>OGJZ01000071.1_pt1 | contig 112961 bp, 72 predicted proteins | sample 1572321 | NCBI WGS metagenome assembly OGJZ01 (sample SAMEA2582086, study PRJEB24529) | metagenome | biome: Human gut stool | place: China | collected 2011 | reverse complement strand
TGGCGCGTATGGATCAGGAAAAAGCCTGGGAATATGAACAGAAAGCCAAGCAAATCCTTTCGCAACTCAAAATCCGTAACTTCGACCAGAAGGTGAGCCAACTCTCCGGCGGACAGTTGAAACGTGTTGCCCTTGCCAACGCCTTGATTACCGAGCCGGAACTTCTGATTCTCGACGAGCCCACCAACCACCTCGACCTTGATATGACCGAATGGCTCGAAGACTACTTGCGCCGTACCAACCTCAGCCTGCTGATGGTGACCCACGACCGCTACTTCCTCGACCGTGTATGTTCGGAAATCATCGAAATAGACAATCAGCAAGTTTACCAATATAAAGGTAATTACAGCTATTATCTTGAAAAACGCCAGGAACGTATCGAAGCTAAAAGCGTAGAAATAGAACGTGCCAACAACCTCTATCGCACGGAACTCGACTGGATGCGCCGGATGCCTCAGGCACGCGGTCACAAAGCCCGTTACCGTGAAGACGCTTTCTACGAACTGGAAAAGGTTGCGAAGCAGCGTTTCAACAACGATAACGTAAAACTGGAAGTAAAGGCATCCTATATCGGCAGCAAGATATTCGAAGCTGACCATCTGTACAAGAGTTTTGGTGATTTGAAAATTCTGGAAGACTTCTCTTATATCTTCTCCCGCTATGAGAAGATGGGAATCGTAGGAAACAACGGAACGGGAAAGTCTACTTTCATCAAAATACTAATGGGGCAAGTACAACCCGATAGCGGAACGGTGGATATCGGTGAAACAGTCCGTTTCGGCTATTACTCGCAAGACGGGCTCCAGTTTGACGAACAGATGAAAGTGATAGACGTCATTCAGGACATTGCCGAAGTCATCGAGCTGGGCAACGGAAAGAAGCTGACCGCTTCCCAATTTCTGCAACATTTCCTGTTTACCCCCGAAACCCAGCATAGCTATGTCTACAAATTGAGTGGGGGAGAACGTCGCCGCCTTTACCTGTGCACCATCCTGATGCGCAACCCTAACTTCCTCGTACTGGACGAGCCTACCAACGACCTCGACATTATCACATTGAATGTGCTCGAAGAATATCTTCAGAACTTCAAGGGCTGTGTGATTGTCGTTTCCCACGACCGTTACTTTATGGATAAGGTAGTAGACCACTTGATGGTATTCAACGGACAGGGTGACATTCGTGATTTCCCCGGCAATTACAGCGATTACCGTGACTGGAAAGACGCGAAAGCCAAGGTAGAAAAAGAAGCAGAGAAGCCACAGGAAGAAAAGACAGCCCGTGTCCGCCTGAACGACAAGCGGAAAATGAGCTTCAAGGAAAAGCGCGAGTTCGAACAACTGGAAAAGGAAATTGCCGACTTGGAAGCGGAAAAAGTCCGGATCGAAGAACTTCTTTGCAGCGGTACGCTCTCTGTTGACGAACTGACCGAGAAGTCGAAACGTCTGCCCGAAGTGAACGACCTGATTGACGAGAAAACAATGCGTTGGCTGGAACTCAGCGAAATAGAAGGCTGATTTGTGACAATAATCCCGATAACATAACCTTGTATGACAAACCTTACTAACTATCATAGCCATTGTCTCTATTGCGACGGACGAGCCAACATGGAAGATTTCATCCGTTTTGCCATCAGCGAAGGCTTTACTTCCTATGGCATCTCTTCCCATGCCCCGCTGCCATTTCCTACTGCATGGACAATGGAATGGGACAGGATGGACGACTATTTTTCCGAATTCTCCCGTCTCAAAGCAAAGTATGCTGATAAGATAGAGCTAGCCATCGGTCTTGAAATAGACTATCTGAATGAGGACAGCAATCCTTCTTCACCCCGTTTTCAGGAACTATCTCTCGATTATCGCATCGGTTCTGTGCATATGTTATATTCTCCGGAAGGTAAGATTGTCGACATTGACACTCCGGCAGCTCATTTCCGTGAATTGGTTGATGCCCATTTTGATGGCGACCTTGATTTTGTTGTCCGCCTGTATTATAAGAACCTGCTTCGTATGGTAGAATTGGGTGGTTTTGATATCGTAGGCCATGCGGACAAGATGCATTACAATGCTTCCTGTTACCGTCCCGGATTACTGGACGAACCGTGGTACGACATTTTAGTCCGCGATTATTTCGCAGCAATAGCCCGTCGTGGATATATTGTCGAAATTAACACCAAGGCTTATCACGAATTAGGCACTTTCTATCCCAATGAGCGTTATTTCACTTTGTTGAAAGACTTGGGTATCCGCGTGCAAGTGAACAGTGACGCCCACTATCCCGAAAGAATAAATAATGCTCGTCCCGAAGGACTGGAAGCTTTGAAGAAAGCGGGCTTTACGTCGGTAGTGGAATGGCACGGCGGAAAGTGGGAAGACAGGGAAATTCTGTAAATAACATATAACAAAAAGAGGGCAGCCGTTTCGAGTAATGACTTGAGACGGCTGTCCTGTTTTTATGCCCGGTGCTTATGAGATACACATTGTGTACAGATGGCTGCACTTGAGGTACAATTTCCCGCCCATACCCCGAATACAGCACTATTTGTATTGTATGTGTACGTTGAAAGTACGTAAAGTGCATACTGGTATTGATAGCTTGTCGCATCTTTGCAATGTCGAGATAAAAGAATTTTTATGAAACCCCAATAACATATGAAAGCAGTATATTTTTTACAGATGATTGTAGTTGCAGGATTGTTTTGTTCCTGTAAGCAGAGCGTGGAAAAAGTCGAGTCGTTCCCTTTTTGTCACAGTCTCACTTTCGACAAACTTCCTGAAGTATGGGATGAGGCTGTTCCGCTGGGAAACGGGCTGACCGGTGCATTGATATGGCAGAAGGAAGGACGTTTGCGCATTGCCATTGACCGTGCGGATTTATGGGATTTGCGTCCGGTAGAGCAGTTTGCCTCTCCCGATTATACCTATAAGTTTGTTTGCGACCAGGTGATTGAGAAGAAGGGTATCACTCCTGTCTATAAACTGATTGATGAACGGACAAGATACGATTCCGCACCGACGAAGATACCTGCCGGAGCCATCGAACTGAATACGGCTTCTTTGGGTAAAGTCACGAATGTAAAACTTGATTTGGCATCCGCTGTCTGTACCATAGAATGGGAGAGAGGTACCAAAGCCCGTATTTTTGTTCCTGCCAATGAGAAAGGCGGACGTTTTCAGTTTGAGAATCTGTCCGATACACTTCCCGTCCGCCTGGTTACGCCGCTGTATGAAGAAAACGGAGAGGTACTGGACTATCAGCCGGGAGTGAATAAACTGACCTCTTTAGGATATAAGTTGGGCAAAGTGGAAGAAATAACCCCTACTTCCTTGCTGTACCGCCAGCAAGGATGGGGAGACATCTCTTATGAAATAGCTGTGGACTGGGAGATGATGCCCGGCAAAAAGATGGAAGGAAAATATTGTGTTACTTCCACCGGAACGTGGTATTCGGAGAACGAAGGGGCACTGGACTGCATCAGCCGCTACATGAACGATGACTTTGAGAACAGCTTGGCCGGGCACGAAGAATGGTGGAAAGGATACTGGAAGAAATCGGGCATACATATACCGGACACCCTGTTGGAAAAGCAATGGTATCTTGAAATGTATAAGTTTGCTGCCGCTTCCCGCAAAGGAGCGCCCCCTATCTGCCTGCAAGCGGTGTGGACTGCCGATAACGGGCAAACCCCGCCGTGGCGGGGAGACTTCCATAACGACCTGAACACGCAGTTAAGCTACTGGCCGGGATATGCATCCAACCACCTGGAAGAATCATCCGTTTTCACCGACTGGCTATGGCAGATAAAAGACAATTCGGAGAAGTTCACCCGCAAATTTTACGGTGTGGAAGGGATGAACGTAGCCTGCATCGCCACGTTGACCGGAGAACCTATCGGCGGATGGAACCAATATGCCAATTCTCCAACTGCTGCCGGCTGGCTTGTGCACCATTTCTATTTGCAATGGAAATATAGCATGGATACGGACTTTCTCTCTCAACGAGCCTATCCGTGGGTGAAAGAGGTAGCCCGTTATTTTGAAAACGTTTCCGTCAGGGACAAGAAAGGCATGCGGAAGCTGCCGCTTTCCTCGTCACCGGAAATTAATGATAACCGGATAGACGCCTGGTTTCAGGAAATCACCAATTACGACCTTGCCAATATCCGCCTTGCCTATATGGTAGCGGAAGAAATGGCGGACACGCTCGGGTTCAAGGACGAAGCCATACACTGGAAGAAGCAGTTGACCGAATGGCCCGACTTCGCGAAGAATGAAAGCGGCTTGCTGATAGCTCCGGGAACCCCCTTGACCGAATCCCACCGCCACTTCTCCCATTTGCTGGCTTTCCATCCCTTCGGCATCATTGATGCCAGTCAGGGTAATGGAAGCATCGACCTGATTCTCCGCTCCATTAAAAACATCGAACAGTTGGGGCCGGACTATTGGACTGGATATACTTATGCATGGCTTGCCAACCTGAAAACTCGTGTATTTGACGGAGACGAAGCCTTGCGCAACCTGCACATCTTTATCAAAGCCTTTTGCGGGCCGAACAGTTTCCATCTGAACGGCGACCAGTTGAAGGCGGGCTTTTCACAATTTACCTATCGCCCGTTCACGCTAGAAGGAAATTTTGCCTGTGCCGCTGCCATTCAGGAAATGTTGCTGCAAAGCCATACTGGAGTAATTAGGGTATTCCCCGCCATGCCTACCAAATGGCAGGATGCATCTTTCTGCAACCTGCGGGCGATGGGAGCATTCCTGGTGACCGCCTCTTACGAAAAAGGCAAGGTAAGCTCCATCACCGTCGAATCGGAAAAAGGCGGAATGATGAAACTGCTCAATCCTTTCTTGGGAAGGGTAACGGAGAAACAAATGAAACCGGGTGAAAAGTTACTATTTACAATCAGCTCTCCTATGGGGAAGAAAATATAATCAGAATGAGAAACATGAAAACACACTTTTGCAGTATTATCCTGGCAGCAGCATTGTCTGCAAGTACACTATCCTGCTTTGCACAGCAACAGCCGGAACCGAAGACCGGACTGTCGGCAATGGTTCCCGATAAAGGGGAACTTGATAAAAGGATGCGATGGTTCGACAATGCCCGCTTTGGCATGTTCATTCACTGGGGAGTTTATTCTCCGCTGGGATGTTCATGGAACGGGAAACGCTATAACGGATACGGCGAACACATACAGCGTATGGCGCGGATTCCTGTCGAAGTATATAAGAAAGAAGTGGCAGCCAGATTCAATCCCGAAGAATTCGATGCGGAAGAATGGATACGTATAGCCAAGGAGACAGGCATGGGATACTTTATCATCACTTCCAAGCACCATGACGGATTTGCCATGTATGACTCGAAGGTGAGTGATTACAATATTGTGAAAGCCACTCCGTTCGGTCGTGACCCGATGAAGGAACTTCGGGAAGCCTGCCGCAAGGCCGGAATAAAATTTGGCTTTTACTATTCTCACGCATTCGATTGGGGCGAGAAGGACGGAGTAGGCAACGACTGGGATTATGACAATCCGGGTGGAGACAAACTGCTGGGCGGACGCAACTGGTGGGAAACCCGTAAGGAATTCCTGCCCGTCGCCCGTAAATATGTAGATGAAAAGGCGATTCCTCAGATACGCGAACTAATCGCTAATTATGACCCCGATATTATGTGGTACGATACTCCCCATAAACTCCCGGTGGAAGAATGTATCCGTATCGTGAAAGCCACTCGTGAAGCCAGTCCCGGCATTATCATCAATGGTCGTGCCATCTCGGGATTCGACCGGTATGATTATTACAATACCAGTGACTGCCCGTATGAATTCAGCAGCTATGGAGACATCTATTGGGAAGGCATTCCTACTACCAACAACTCATATGCCTACAATGAGAATGACAATGAATACAAACCCGCTTCCTTCTTCATAAAACTGCTTGTCAAAGCCGCCGCCCGTAACGGTAATATTCTGATGAACATCGGGCCGATGGGAAACGGAAAGTTCAGTTCGCCGGACAAGACGATATTAAAAGGAATTGCCGACTGGTGGAAAGTGAACGGCGAATCTTCTATCAGGGGAACGAAAGTCACCCCGCTTGCAGTCCAGTCGTGGGGAGAGACTACCCGGAAAGGCAATAAGCTCTATCTGCACGTATTCGACTGGCCCGAAGACGGAAAGTTGTGTGTCGGCGGGCTGCTTACAGATGTGAAGCGTGCCTGTCTCCTAAGCAATCCTCAAAAGAACCTCAAATGTGTCCGTTCCGGGAAAGACCTATGGGTGGACGTGCCGTTGAATTGTCCGGACACGGTCAATACGGTTATCGTCTTGGAATATACGTCGGAGCTTAAAGCAGACCCCCGCCGCCGTATTTCCGCCACCCAACCGGTGGATTACTTGCGTACATTTGATGCCCGTCTGGAAGGTAATGCCCGCTATGGTGGTGAGGAAGTCGAGGCGCAGTGTGTGCAGAATATGACGCAGAAAGGAGATGCGGTGGTATGGTCTGTCCGTCTGGATAAGCCGATGACTTATGAAGTGGGCATCGCCTACGTCGCTCCTGCTCCTAAATATAAAGATGAACTGGTGGAAGGTGATGCCGGAAAAGAAGTGCGTAAGGCAAGCATGGGAGCAGCCGGAGTATATTCGATTACATTAGGCGGCAAAAAGCTGACAAAGAAAGTCAGTAACGGAGCGAATGTGACCGAAACGGTAGGTACGGTCACATTACCTGCCGGAGAGTACGATATACGTATCGAACCGGAATCCGTTACCGCTGTAGAATTATTCCGCCCCCGTTATATTTCATTGAAACCGTTGAAAAACTGACACTAACTTGTAATAGAAAACAGATGAAACACTATATCAAATACCCGTTGTTAGTATTGTTATTGTTCTTATTCCCTTTTTCGGTTGCAAGGGGACAGGCATATCCTTATAAGAATGCCTCTTTGCCCGTTGGCGAAAGAGTGGAAGACCTGTTGCGCCGGATGACGCTCGAAGAGAAAATAGCCCAAATCCGCCATATACATTCCTGGAATATATTCGATGGACAGACGTTGGACGAAAAGAAGCTCTCCGCCTTTGCCGGGAATATCGGTTGGGGATTTGTAGAAGGTTTCCCGTTGACAGGGGAGAATTGCAGCAAGAATATGCGGCTCATTCAGAAGTATATGATAGAGCGCACCCGGCTGGGAATTCCTGTATTTACCGTAGCGGAGTCCCTGCATGGCTCCGCCCACGAAGGTTCCACTATATATCCTCAGAATATAGCGTTGGGAAGTACCTTCAATCCGACGCTGGCTTATCAGAAGGCAGCTTCTACGTCCCGTGACCTTCATACGCAGGGGATGCGTCAGGTATTGGCTCCCTGCATTGATGTAGTCCGCGATTTGCGTTGGGGACGGGTGGAAGAATCCTATGGGGAAGACCCTTTCCTTTGTGGGGTATTCGCCTGTGCGGAGACAAGCGGTTATCTGGATAATGGCATTTCTCCGATGCTGAAGCATTTCGGCCCTCATGGCAATCCGTTGGGCGGGCTGAACCTCGCGTCCGTGGAATGTGGGGTGAGAGACTTGCACGATGTATATTTGAAACCGTTTGAAATGGTAATTACCCGGTTGCCTGTCATGGCTGTGATGTCCACCTACAACTCTTGGAACCGTGTCCCCAACTCCGCTTCCCGCTATCTGCTGACCGATATTCTGCGGAAACAATGGGGCTTTAAAGGATATGTCTATTCCGACTGGGGCGCGATTGAGATGTTGCAGAACTTTCATCATACAGCCGGCAGTCCGGCAGAGTGTGCCGTGCAGTCCATCAGTGCGGGACTGGACGTAGAGGCTTCCAGCGAATGTTATCCCTATCTGAAAGGGTTGGTTGAAAAGGGACAGATGGATATAAGCGTGATTGATGAGGCGGTGCGCCGGGTGCTTGCTGCCAAGTTTGCGGCAGGCTTGTTTGAAGACCCGTATGGAGAGAAGTTCGGCAAACAGGAAATGCATGATGCGGAAAGCGTCGCCTTGTCCCGCAAGATAGCGGATGAATCTACCGTATTGCTGAAAAACGAAAACGGATTATTGCCGTTGAATATCGACCGGATTCGTTCGATTGCAGTCATCGGGCCGAATGCCGCGCAGGTGCAGTTCGGTGATTACACATGGAGCCGGAACAATAAGGATGGCGTCACTCCGTTGGAAGGGATAAAGCGTCTGGTGGGTGACAAGGCTACCGTCCGTTATGCCCGTGGATGCAGTATGATGTCCAAAGATACTTCTGCTATTTCCGAAGCGGTGGAGATTGCTTCCCAAAGTGATGTCGCCCTGCTCTTCTGCGGTAGTTCCAGTGCATCGTTGGCGCGTGATTATAACCAGGTGAACTGTGGAGAAGGCTTTGACCTGCACGACCTTCAACTGACGGGAGCGCAGAGCGAGCTTATCCGTGCGGTCTACGAAACAGGAAAACCGGTAGTGTTGGTACTTGTGGCAGGAAAGCCCTTTTGCATCCCCTGGGAAAAAGAACATATTCCCGCCATTCTTGCACAATGGTATGCAGGAGAACAGGCGGGCAACTCCATAGCCGATATTCTTTTCGGGAAAGTGAATCCGTCGGGAAAACTGGCTTTCTCCTTTCCCCAGAGCGTAGGGCATCTGCCGGCTTATTACAACCATTTGCCTTCCGACAAAGGCTTTTATAAGAAGCCGGGCAGTTATGAAGCCCCCGGCAGGGATTACGTCTTCTCGTCTCCCGCATCTTTGTGGACGTTCGGACATGGGCTGAGTTATACCACTTTTGCTTTGGAAAAGATGGCGGTCACTTTGGAACATGATTCCATCCGCGTAAAGGCACAAATCCGGAATACAGGAAATAGAACAGGGAAAGAAGTTGTTCAGCTTTATGTGCGCGACCAAGTAAGTTCAGTTGTGACCCCCATAAAACAACTGCGCGCATTTATGAAAGTGGAATTGCAACCGGGGGAGAGTAGGGAAGGCGTTCTCAGTTTCCCGGTTGCCGAACTTTCCCTTACCTTGGAAGATGGTAGGAGACTGATAGAACCCGGTACGTTTGAACTGCAATTGGGAACCGCTTCCGACCGTATCTTACTAAAGCAGACTATTCATATCGGAGCAAACGGACAGCTTGTCGGAGCAGACGGACAACCTGTTTCTGTCTCGGACAATCTTCCGGCATCTTCCGTAACCAAATCTGCATCAGCCGGAAAAGAGATAACCGTAAGCGGCACTGTCAGAGATGTGCAGGCTACATTGATAGACGGTGTTTCCATCCATTCAAAAACTTCCGGACGTGAACTGGGACGAACCGATTCAAAAGGGAAATACAAGGTGCGTATATCCGCAAGCGACATTCTGGTCTTTGAAAAGAAAGGATACCTGAAACTGGAAGTACCCGTAAATAACCATACTTCCCTGAACGTGAAGATGACTTATGGTGAGAATAACATGTAACAACCAATAAAGATGAGAAAACTTTTATTAAATAGCTGGTTGGTGGCGGTACTTTGTGTGTTGTCATTAGAAGTGTCCGCAGCCGGAAGGAATGAGAAAGGCATTTCCGTCATTCCTTATCCCAAGCATATCCAAGTGAAGCAGGGAGTATTTGAATTCACTTCCCGAACAGTTTTTGTTGCCGGCACAGAAGAGGTGGAACGAATTGCCGGGTACTTCCGGGAACAGATGAAACGGTCTACTGGATATCCGCTCCCCATCAGTAATACCGCCAAAGAAAACAAAGTACAAGAATATGACGCACGGCAGAACAGCATAACATTGGCGATAGACACTACCTTGCCTTTGAATGAAGAAGGCTACCGGTTGGACGTTACCAATCATAAAATCGACGTGATAGGCAAAAGCCTGCGCGGGCTTTTTTATGGGATGCAAACCTTGATGCAACTCCTTCCGCCTGCCATTCAGAATTCTCATAAAGTAGAAGATACACATTGGAGCCTTCCCTGTGTCTCGGTAGAAGACGAACCCCGTTTTGCCTATCGCGGCATGATGCTTGATGTCTGCCGTTATTTTATGGATGTGGATTTCATCAAGAAACAACTCGACCTGATGGCAATGTTCAAGATGAACTATTTCCATTGGCATCTGACGGATGACCATCTGTGGACGATTGAAGTGAAGAAATACCCGTTATTGACCGAAGTAGGCTCTGTTCGCCATAACGTGGACGGAAGTATCTGCCGGGGTTTCTACACGCAGGAACAAATAAAAGAGGTGGTGGCATATGCAGCCGCTCGGCAAATCACCGTTATCCCGGAGATAGAGCTTCCCGGTCATGCACTCGCCGCAATTACGGCATATCCCGAATTATCCTGTATAGACGGCCCTTTCCAACTTCGCAACCAGTGGGGAGTGGAAGACAATGTGTATTGTGCGGGAAACGACCGTGTTTTCGACTTTCTGGAAGATGTGATTGACGAAGTCGTCCCTCTTTTTCCGGGGAAATATTTCCATATCGGGGGAGACGAATGTCCCAAAGTCCATTGGAAACGTTGCCGGAAATGTCAGAAACGGATGCGCGACGAACATCTGAAAGATGAGCACGAACTGCAAAGCTACTTTGTCCACCGTGCGGAAGCCATGCTTCTGAAACATGGAAAAGCGATGATAGGCTGGGATGAGATACTGGAAGGCGGACTGGCTTCCACAGTCACCGTCATGTCATGGACTGGGGAAGAAGGAGGAATTACGGCTGCCAATATGGGGCACGATGTCATTATGACTCCCTTGCAATATGCCTACTATGATTATAACGGGCAAGGAGCGCCGGAAGTGGAACCTGTCGCTATCGGCCATGGCATTTCTCTCGAAAAGGCGTACCATTATGAACCGGTAGCGACTAAAATATCTCCCGACAAGCAACACCATATACTTGGTGCGCAAGCCAACCTTTGGACGGAATATTCGCCTACCCCGGAACATACGGAGTACTTGCTTTATCCCCGTCTGCTCGCAATGGCAGAGTTGGCATGGACGCAGAAATCCCGTAAGGATTTCACTTCCTTTGTGCGTCGTCTTGATAACCAGTATCCCCGTTTGGATGCATACGAAGTCAATTACCACATACCTATGCCCGAAGGCCCACAGTCGGATTATGTAGCGTTGATAGATAAGACATCTCTCTCGTTCCGTAACAGTCGTGACCTGGATATGGTATATACACTTGATGGAAGTGCGCCCACCGCAAAGTCAGCGCTTTACACATCTCCACTGTCGTTTACAGACGACGCAGTCCTGAAAATTGCCACCCGTCTTTCTTCCGGTAAGTTGGGGCGCACGCGGACAATTACTGTCAGAAAAGAAACAATGCGTCCCGCATTGGCCGATACAGAAAAGCTGCTGCCCGGCGCAGAACTATTACGCGCTTCCGGCAAGTATTACTACGTCACAGACCTGCTGGACGCAGGTTGGGGCAATCCGGAGATTGTTTCTGACTTCAACCTGAATGTTGCTCCCGAATCAAACGGAGCCTTTCTCTATCGCGGATATTTCAAAGTTCCCGCTGATGGCATTTATTATATGACCACAGAGATGGACGAACTGAAAATAGACGGTGAACTGCTGATTAGCAACAGTGGCAAACTAATCCGCCATTCGGTCAGCCGTAAATCAATCGCGTTGAAGAAAGGTGTACATTCATTCGAATTAATCTATATCAATAGCAATATCGGTGGCTTTCACCGTTATTGGAACAACCGCGGTTTCCGGTTCATCAATGAAAAAGGAGAACTGTCGTATCCTCAGTTATATCATGCGAAAGAGGATTACTTTGTAAAGCATCTCCGTTTTCCCGCCAATGCCACTTTGGAGCAGAAAGTGGATATGGCAGCCCGTTTGGTTCCCACTCCGGAGCAGTTGAATTGGCAACGACTGGAACTGACTGCTTTCCTGCACTTCGGTATCAACACTTTCACCGGCAATGAATGGGGAGATGGCAAGGAAGACCCCGCCCTTTTCAATCCTTCCGAACTGGATGCCGGACAATGGGTACGTACTCTGAAAGATGCCGGCTTTAAGATGGTAATCCTCACCGCCAAACATCATGACGGTTTTTGCCTGTGGCCCACGAGAACAACTCCTCACTCTGTTGCTTCTTCTCCCTGGAAACAGGGAAAAGGGGACGTCGTGAAAGAACTTCGCCAAGCGTGCGACAAGTATGGCATGAAGTTCGGAGTTTATCTCTCTCCGTGGGACAGGAATGCCGCTTGTTATGGGGATTCTCCGAAATACAACGATTTCTTTGTCCGCCAGCTTACGGAACTGCTGACCAATTACGGGGAAATCCACGAAGTATGGTTTGACGGAGCCAACGGCGAAGGCCCCAACGGTAAAAAACAAGTCTATGACTGGGATGCTTATTATAAGACTATCCGCCGCCTGCAACCCAAAGCTGTTGCGGCCATCATGGGCGATGATGTACGTTGGGTAGGAAATGAGAAAGGCATCGGCCGTGAAACCGAATGGGGAGCTACGGTACGTACTCCGAGCATTTACAGCCGTTCTACCGAAAATAACAAGCTTCTCAATGTATCGAGCACAACTGCCGATTTGGGCAGCCGCAAGATGCTGGCAAAGGCTCGCGAACTGTTCTGGTATCCGTCGGAAGTGGATGTATCTATCCGTCCGGGATGGTTCTACCATAAAGAACAGGACGCTCAAGTGAAGACTTTGCAGCATCTGATGGAAATCTATTACCAGTCGGTAGGATACAACTCCGTTCTCCTGCTCAATATCCCGCCGGATAAACGGGGACTTATCAGCGAAGCGGATGCCACCCGGCTGAAAGAATTTGCCGATTACAGAAAGCAGGTATTTGCTTCGGACAAGATAAAAGACGGAATGAACCTATGGTGTGCTGCCCCACAAGACAGCCGGATTTATCAGTTGGAACAGGAAACTTCTGTCAACGTAATAATGTTGCAGGAAGACATCGCTAAAGGACAGCGGGTTGAGAAGTTCACAGTAGAGGCGCTGACGCCCGAAGGATGGCAAATCGTAGGACAGGGAACCACAATTGGCTATAAACGATTGCTGCGTATCCCCACCGTGAAAGCCAATAAAATCCGGGTGACTATCGACGAATGTCGCTTGATAGCCAACGTATCCCGGATAGCAGCCTATTATGCCGCTCCATTGCAAGACGAATCACCGCAGGCTGCACAAGAAAGTTTGTCCAAAGATGCCTGGCATCTATTGTCATCATCTCCTGTCACCATTGATTTGGGAAAACAGACTGTTATTGCAGGATTTACATACGCTCCCGCAGGAGCCGAAGCAAAGCCGACCACTGCTTTCCGCTATAAATTCCAGATAAGTAACGATGGGAAGATATGGACAGAAGTACCGACTAATGGCGAGTTCAGTAATATCATCAATAACCCTGTTCCGCAAACGGTGCAATTCAAAGAAAAAGTATCTACTCGCTTCATCCGTTTGGATGCCACCTCTTTGAATGGCAATCCGGCACAGGTTTCGATAGAAGAATTGTCGGTACGATAAGTCGTATGTTATAAATTAGCAAACTTATGAAACAGTATATTTTTATTTTATTAGCTCTAACATTATTTTCGAGTAACATGTACGGTCAGAAAGTAGGTGGATTGATATTAAGCCGCACAAAAGATATTTATTACAAATGGGAAAGGAATATAGAAAGAGATTTGGATTTAGTTTTCTATAATGAAGATTTTTGTGATTATTATCTTTTTTGTAAAGTCGATAACTCCCATATCCTACTTCCTGGAAAAAATACAATTTATACTATAGACAAGGATTCAGAAGCTAGCAATGCATTTAAATATGCATCACAATACGTCTATTTTCGCGGTATATTTCCCAAAGAATTGAAAATAGATACCCCTTATGCTTTACCTGTGAAGAATGGTGAAAAGACAGGTTGGGTGGTTGACCAACGAGAACCGTTTAGGACAATGAATTTTCGTGTATTAGAAGATACTGTTTATGCAACTCGGGGTGGCGTGGCTTGTAAAACTCCATCTCGTGAGCATTTACTTATATATCATGCTGATAATACTTTTGCAGCTTATATGTATATGTCGGAGAATTTCATCCGGGAAGGTGACATTGTACTAACTGGACAACCGATTGGAATAGCAGGAAGTAGAGGTATTCCGATTTCATATTTCTTTTTGGATAAGAATAAATTATTAAGCGAGAATTTTATGGGGTATCCTTATTCTCATTTTACTCCGGTGTTTCGCACCACAGAAGGCGATGTGAAACTTAAGGAAAAGACTTTTTATTATGCTGCTACCGATGAAGAACTTATCATGCAGGATATGGATAAGCACGAAAAGAAAAAGTATTTGAAACAGAAATCAATGAAATGACATTATGCGTACATTATTAATTCTTTTGTCACTGTTTCTGTTGTGTGTTAAACTCTGTGCGCAAGTGGTACAGATTGAATATAACGGAGACCTGCTATCTCAAGATGAACGTGAAAAGATAGAAAAGATGCTTCTTCACGAAGCTGAATTTTATTCGCAATTTGGAATGCCTGATACGTTGACTGTAGTTCAGCTCTTTGTTTTTGAGAAAGAAAAGGCGGCTTTGGAATATTTAAAAAGTTTAGGTGTCACTGCTGCTATTCCCAGAAGTGTTACGGGTTTATATATTGCAGCTCAACAAAAGATTATATATGCTGCCTTCACAACCGTGTTCCTCTAATATAACTAAAAAATGATTTGCATTTATGCACGCTTTCATGTATCTTCGTCTACTGATTCATAAAAAGCCGATAAAAAGATGAAATATCCCATTGGAATACAGAGTTTCGACCGCCTTCGTGAAGACGGATATGTTTACATAGATAAGACCGCTTTGGTTTACAGTCTTGTGCAAGAGGGTTCAATCTATTTCTTGAGCCGTCCCCGCCGATTCGGGAAAAGCTTGCTGGTTAGCACGCTCGCCTGTTACTTTCAAGGGCGGAAAGAACTTTTCGACGGACTGGCAATCTCTCGCCTTGAAAAGGACTGGCTGCAATATCCTATCTTTCGTGTAGACTTCAACGGAGGGAACTATACCCGTGAAGGAGAGCTGGAGAAAAGCATCGAAACCTACATAGCCAAATGGGAAGTGGAATATGGAAAAGACCCCCTTGAAACCACTACAGGTGACCGCTTCAAGGGAGTGTTGCAACGTGCCTATCAAAAGACCGGACAGCGCGCCGTAGTGCTAATAGATGAATATGATAAACCTATTCTCGACGTACTCGACACCGGAGCGTCTACCCGTACTCACGAAGGAGAAAAGCGACTGCTTGAGGATCATCATAGGGAGATTCTCAAATCTTTCTATTCCACCTTTAAAGGGGCTGACGAATACCTGAGATTCGTTTTGCTGACAGGAGTTACCAAATTCTCACAAGTCAGTGTATTCAGCGGATTCAACCAACCTACAGATATCAGTATGAGTGAACAATACGAGTCTCTTTGTGGTATCACTCAAGAGGAATTGGAGAAATATTTTGAAGAACCTATGATCCAACTGGCCACTAAATACCAATGTACAGTAAAGGAAATGAAGGATTGGTTGCAACGACAGTACGATGGCTATCATTTCAGCACGAACATGACAGGCATTTACAATCCATTCAGCATTCTTAATGCTTTTCGAATGAATGAAATCCGTGACTACTGGTTCGCCACCGGAACTCCCACTTATCTGATACGCCTGCTGCAACACAGTCGCGAACAGATGAACGAACTGACAGGGAAATTCTACAAACCCTCTTTATTTGTAGATTATAAGGCAGATGTAGAGCAACCGTTACCAATGATTTTCCAAAGTGGCTACCTCACCATCAAAGAATATAATAAAAGAATGGGAACCTACTTGCTTGATTTCCCGAACAATGAAGTACGCGAAGGTTTCCTGTCTATGTTGGCTGCCAACTATATGAAACCGAAAAGCAAGGAAGTGACAAGCTGGACAACAGATTCCGTAATGGATCTTGAACGAGGTGATACAAACGCATTCCGCCGTTCGCTCACTTCTTTTTTGGCAAGCATTCCTTATGATTCTCACGGTTCGCTGAAAGATATAGATATCACCGAAAAACATTTTCAATACACCTTTTATCTATTGCTTCGTCTCATAGGCGTATACTGTATTGCCATCCACTGTGAAGACCGCCAAAGCTACGGGCGAGTGGACTGTACGCTGGAGATGGACGACTATGTGTATATCTTCGAATTTAAGATGGATGGTACGGCACGGGAAGCTCTGGAACAAATAGAGAAAAATGGTTATGCCATGCCCTATCTGGCAGACAAGCGCAAGGTCATTTGCATCGGAGTAAGCTTCTCCTCTTCCACACGCACAGTCGAGGATTGGGAAGAAATCTCACTGTAACCTGACGTGATACTTCATAAAACGTGTATCTTCTAAAAGTAAACCTGTAAATCAGCCGACTTAAGTCGGCTACATAGTCAACTCAAGTCGGCTAATCAGACGGCTATAGTTGGCTAAATGGACAACTCCAGTCGGCTGATACTGAAAAAGCTGTTGCTTACCCCAACCATATCATTATCAGTCGTCCTTCCTTTATGTACTATATGTCATTTGATTGCTGATATGAGTCGGAAGAATGCAAATTCCAGGAAAGGCGTGAAGGCGTGAACCTTGGTGAATACTGTATTTCTTATCTCTTCTTCACCGGAACTATCTATGAATGAGAACTTAAGGAAACCGTGATGAATGTGAATAAGAGATTTTATAATTAAGTATAATTATACTTGTTTTTTTAGTATCTTTGTTCCGCTTCTAACAATACAGAATATTTATGAGATACACACATTTATACTCTTTAAATACACTCCTGCGGTTATGCCTTTGGTTGATAGCCGTGTCAGGAACCACCACACTCTCAGCCCAAGACATATCCTTCAACTATCTATCTACAGAAAACGGACTATCCCAATTCTCCGTTTATGCCTTGCACAAAGATGAGCTCGGACGGATATGGATTGGAACGCGCGACGGGCTGAATGTGTATGATGGCAACCGGATACAATACTACAAGTATGACAAGGAAGACGAACATTCACTTGTGGGCAATCAGATCCGGAATATTTGCGGAAATGATAAAGGAATGTTGTATGTACAGACATCAGAAGGATTATGTGAGTTTGACATGTATTCGGAAAAGTTTCATACCATTCAGAAAGGTGGAGTGTATAATATCACCTATGGAGCTGATACGCTGTTTACGGGTGGAAACTGGCAGGTGAATTATTATGACCCGAAGTCACGTGAACTGAAACCTTATTGTTCGTTGGATGTCCATCAACTGATTGTGTCTCTGTTGAAAGATGACGACGGAAACCTGTGGATGGGGACACGTAAAGGATTGTATTGTCTCAAGAAAGGACACAGTGTGCCGGAGTGTGTGTTGTCTCAGATCCATGTGTATAACCTGTATCAGGATACGTCCGGTGATATGTGGATATGCACTTGGGAAGACGGGCTTTTCCATCTGTCGGATAGTGGAATAGCTCACTATACGGACGGCAGGAAAACGGGAAAGGAAGAACTTTCGTCCAATTCGGTAAGGGACTGTTGTGAGGATAATCAGGGAAATATGTGGATTGCCACCTTCAACGGACTGGACAAGTTTGATAAGAAAACACGGAAGTTTACCTGTTATACCCCTTCCGATGTGCCGGGCAGCCTGAGTAACTCATCTGTCTACTGTATCATCAAAGACCATCAGGGAACCATGTGGGTGGGAACCTACTTTGGCGGAGCGAACTACTTCAACCCCGAATATGAAATCTACACCTACTATCGTCCCGGAAAGAATGAAAGCGAAGGACTGACCTATCCCGTCATCGGCTGCATGGCAGAGGACAAGCGGGGGAATATATGGATAGCTTCCGAAGGCGGCGGACTGAACTATTACAACCGGAAGACAAAACAATTCAAGTGGTATAAACATAAAGAAGGGGAGAATTCTCTTTCGTCCAACAATATAAAATCATTATATTATGACTCGCAGGAAGATGTGCTCTGGATAGGTACGCATCAGGAAGGCTTTAATAAATTGGATATCAAGACCGACCGGATTACCCGATACCGTATGCCTGACAGTCGTAGTGAAAATTCGTCCAACGTGGTTCTGGATATTATTCCTTATGGTCAGGATATTCTGTTGGCTTCTTATGGCGGTGTATTCCTTTTCAATCCGCGGACAGAGAAGTTTTCCTTGTTATTCGATCTGTTCAGTAACAGCCTGTATCTTGATTCGCAAGGGATTCTTTGGGTTGCGGTAGAAGGCAGTGGCGTATATGCCTATCATTTTGACACCAAAGAGCTGATAAATTACCGTTATTCGCCCGAAGCGGAAAACTCGATAAGTTACAGCAGGGTGAACACTATCATTGAGGACAGGCATCATAATATGTGGTTCTCCACAAGCGGTTCCGGTATCGACGTCTTCTACCGGGAAACAGGGAAATTTGAAAACTTCAATGCACGGAACAACAAGCTCAGCAGCGATTGCGTCTATTCCATCGTCGAATCCCAGAATGGAAAGCTGTTGCTGACTACGAACCAGGGATTCACTATCTTCGATTACTATACCAAGGTATTCAACAACCATAGTGCCGAGAGTGGTTTTCCGTTTACTACACTCAACGAGAAGTCGCTTTACCAGTGTAAGGATGGGGAAATATTTCTGGGTGGTGTGAAAGGCATGATTTCTTTCTATGAGAAAGACTTGGATATACCTCTCAAACCTTACAGTATTATCCCCGTGCGGTTGTGGGTGAATGGTGATGAAGTCGGTATCAATGATGAAACCGGCATCCTGCAATCTTCACTCTATGACGCTTCTTCCATTACCTTGAAAAGTAACCATTCCGTACTGAGCATTGAATTTGCCATGACCAATTACATTGCGGCGAATAAGAACGAACTTGTCTACAAACTGGAAGGTTTCTCTAATGAATGGGCGCAAACGCACGGACAGAAGATGATTACCTACACCAATCTTCCCGCGGGAGATTATACGCTGATTGCCAAAACTGTGGGAGAAAACCATGTGTACCAGTCGGAATGCCGTCTGGCGATAACCGTCCTGCCACCGTTCTATAAGACGGGGTGGGCTTATCTGCTATATGTCATTGTCATAGCCGTTATCCTGTTTTATCTCATCAAGGCGTATCGTGACCGTATCCGGTTGCAGGAATCCTTGAAATACGAGCAGCAGCATATCCGTGATGTAGAGGAACTGAACCAGTCGAAACTCCGTTTCTTTACCAATATCTCCCATGAGTTCCGTACTCCGCTGACCATCATCATCGGGCAGATAGAAATGCTGCTTCAGGGGCAGTCTTTTTCGCCTGCGGCTTACAATAAGTTGCTGAACATCTATAAGAACGGTTTGCAGCTACGGGAGTTGATTAGCGAACTGCTTGATTTCCGTAAGCAGGAACAGGGACATATGAAGATAAAGGTGAGCAGGCATGAACTGATTGATTTCCTGTATGAGAATTATCTCCTTTATGTGGAGTATGCCGCTACTTGTAACATACATTTCCATTTTGATAAGGGAGAGGAGCATCTGGAAGTGTGGTATGACTCGCGACAGTTGCAGAAGGTGATAAATAATCTGCTGTCCAATGCATTCAAATATACGCCGAAAGGGGGAACCATCTCCTTGAATGTATATAAGAAAGGAGAAGAAGCGGTGATTGAAGTCCGCGACAGCGGTACGGGCATCAGTCCGGAAGAGATAGAAAAAATCTTCGAGCGTTTCTATCAAGTGGGAGCTGACTCAGGCAATATTCAGGGAACGGGCATCGGTCTGGCTTTGAGCAAGGGTATTATCGAACTGCATAAAGGACGCATTGAGGTCAGCAGCCATTTGGATAAGGGCACCACCTTTACCATTTATCTGAAACTGGGCAAAGAGCATTTCCTGGAAGAACAGATTGACACCGAACCTGTGAAAGAAGAACCTCTGAGTATGCCTGCCGAACCGCAGTTGCAACTGGAACAGCAAGTGATGGACGAAGATGTGCAAAACAGAATCAAAGGGGCTAAAATGCTGATTGTGGAAGACAATACTTCTTTGCGGGAGATGCTGGCAGGATTGTTTGAACCTTACTATGAGGTGGTGACCGCTTCCGATGGGGAAGAGGGGTTGCAAAAGGCTCAGGAAGTAATGCCGGACATCATTATAAGTGATATTATGATGCCCAAGATGACGGGTATAGAACTCTGCAAGCAGATAAAAGCGAATTTTGAGACATGCCATATCCCTGTTGTATTGCTGACGGCACGTACCGCCATCGAGCATACTATCGAAGGGTTGCGGATTGGCGCGGATGATTATATCACAAAGCCTTTCAATGTGAACCTGCTGATTTCAAGATGTAATAATCTGGTGAACAGCCGCAGGGTATTGCAGGAGAAGTTCGGCAAACAGCCGCAGACACAGGTGCAGATGTTGGCTACGAATCCGATGGATAAGGACTTGCTGGATCGTACGGTTGCCATTATCGAGAAGAATCTGGATAACTCGGAGTATTCTTTGTCCGATTTGATAAAGGAACTGTATATCTCACGTACCAATTTCTTCACCAAGATAAAGGCTATCACAGGGCAGACGCCGAACGAGTTCATACTGACCATACGTTTGAAGAAAGCCGCCTGGTTGCTGAAACATGAACAGTACTTGTCTGTTACCGAAGTTGCAGACCGTACTGGATTCAGTTCCCAACGTTATTTCAGCCGTTGTTTCAAGGATATGTATGGCATCAGCCCGTTGTATTACCGGACGGGGAATAAGGAAGATAATAGTGATGATGCTATTGAAAATTGATAACGACAGTTAGTGAAATAGCTGGAAATACATAAAAAAATGTCGTAGAAAAATTACGGAGAGTCTTTTTATGCTTATATTTGTTGAAAATATAATGATAACCTTATATGCTTAAAAAGTTTAGAGTCTCTAATTTTAAATGTTTTGAGAAGGATTTTCTATTGGATCTTTCTGAAACGAATGGATATACTTTTAATGCTGACTGCATAAAGAATGGCATAGTCAATTGTGCACTAATTTATGGGCATAATGGTATGGGTAAATCGAATTTAGGTCTGGCTATTTTCGACATTATTGAGCACCTTACTGACAAGAAAAGAAATGAGAGCAAATATCAGAATTATCTGAATGCATACAGTAAAGCTCCAACAGCCGATTTCTTTTATGAGTTTCTTATCAATGGCAAAACAATAAGATATGAATATAAGAAAACTGATTACAAGACATTGACTTATGAGCGTTTCTCTATAGACGATACTGAATTTATATTGTTTGATAGAACTAATGGAAATAATCTTTTTACAGTAAGATTCAAAGGAACTGAAACATTAAATAAAACGATTAATGACAGCCAGTTGTCTGCTTTGAAATATGTAAAAAACAATACAGTTCTGGAGGACAATGAGTATAGCCGGACATTCATTGATTTCTTTTCTTTCATTGAAAGTATGCTGTATTTTCGTTCATTGGAAGACAGAACTTACATGGGGCTAGATGTTGGAAACAGAAGAGAATTGACTGAAGACATTATTGAAAATGGTAGTATATGTGACTTTGAGAAATTCTTAAACGATGCAAACGTCAAGTGTAAATTATCAATTGTTGAGGGAATTGATAAGAAATTTATTGCATTTGATTTTAATGGGAAAAAAATTCCGATGTATGATATCCTTTCTACAGGAACAAGTGCTCTCACTCTCTTTTATTTTTGGTTTCAACGAATTAAAGAAGCCAAGGTTTCTTTTTTGTTTATTGATGAGTTTGATGCTTTTTATCATCATGATCTTTCTGCAATGGTAGTAGAAAGATTGAAAGAAACAGGAGTCCAATTCATACTTACGACACATAACACATCAATTATTTCAAATGATTTGCTAAGACCTGATTGTTATTTCTTAATGAATAAGAAGAAGATACAATCATTATCTAAAAGTACGGAAAAGGAACTGAGAGAGGCTCATAATATTGAGAAAATGTATAAAGCGGGAGCATTCAATGTCGACTAATATCTTATTTGTTTTTGAAGGGGAGAAAACCGAAAACTTGATTGTGAAGAGTTTAGAGCGGCATGTACTTAATAATAATGTGATTATAAAATGTGCTTTTTCTGCTGATATCTATCAACTATATAGGGAAGTAGAAGCGGATGATGACTTGGATATCTTTAATTTAATAAAGGAAAGAAATATTGGCAATACAAAGATGCTGGAAAACTACCAGAGGAAAAACTTTGCCGAAATTTATCTTTTCTTTGATTATGACGCACACGCTTCATTGGCCAGTTCGGTAGATAAGTATGGAAATGTTGTAAAGGATGGGGATGAAAAGATAAAGGAGATGCTGTCTTTTTTCAACAATGAGACTGATAAAGGAAAATTGTATATTAGTTACCCAATGGTAGAAGCCATCAGGCATATTATAAATTATGATCAATTTGATGAGTTAAGAGTTAAATGTAAAGGGAAAAATTGTCCCTACATAAAGGATTGTGAAGATAAGGAAGTGTGTCTGCAGGCTCCCCATTATAAACAATTGGTATCATCAGAAAGCATACCAACATTATGCAATATAAATGGTTACACAAAAGAAACTTGGAGAAAACTCATAAATGCTCATCTTTGTAAGATGAATTATATTATCTACGATATATTTGTATTTCCAAATAATATAGAGTCTCAACTTGATATCTTTAAGAATCAATTCAATAAGTATATCTGTATGAAGTGTCCAATGGTGGCTGTGTTAAGTGCATTTCCTATATTTGTGTATGATTATTATGGCCATGAAAAAACATTCAATATAGTAAGTGATGAAGTTCGGGATGCTGGTGAATAAAAGTATTTAGACACGGACTTTGTATCATCCGTGCCTAAAAGATTATTTGATGGGAATCACCATGTTCCATGATTCTTTCGCATTTCGGTGTGCGCACGTCCATAGAATTTCTTTTTATATTCTGCAAAGATACTTTATTTAAGATAATCAATATCCGGCAAATATCCCAGCCGACGTTGTAACTGTGCTTCGTAAAGGGACTTCGGATTCACTGCTTTACCGTGACTCTGGTCTAACTTCACCTGCGTGGCGTCGAATTGCACCTCTGCTCCGTGAAAGCCAACAATGACGGGAGGCAGGAATTTCCATCCCCGTTCGTCACTCCACCATATCCACGGATTGGCTTCGGCGGGAAGTACGCGGGTGGCGCAGAAATTCCAGAGCGTCAGGTCGGCGAGATGATTGGGCAGCTGGCTTGTGTCTCCACCTTGATGTGATTGGAGGAAGCCGCCCGTACAACAATCAAAAAGCGTTGCTCTCGGTTGCGTGGCGTGAGACTCGAAGTTGGTATCGTTACCCCACACGCAATCTTTGATGACTGTTCCGATGGATTGCTTGCTGACGCCCGCCACATGCCATTGTCCGGCATTGGTTTCTTTATTGGAATCCGCTTCGTCAATAACATTGGCAATCAGCACGTAGGATGATCCGGAGGCATGAACGGAACAATGTCCGCGGTTGCCGCTGATGCGGATGTCATAGGCGGATATATTGGCACACGAGGTAAAGGTGGCTGCTTCACTCACGCTGTAGAAGCCTACCCGACGTACCCAGCCGTTGGCAATCTGTTGGAAGTTGAGCGGCTTGTAGGCGGAGTTCTCGTACCAATGACTGTGGACGAAATTCTTCTCTGCGTTCCCTTTGAAAGTCAAGTCTTCCACTCCAACGTTCTCGTAGCAGTCATAGTGGCATACTGTCCACTTCCAGCGCGGGTTTACAACGTGCATAATCGGTTCGAAGAAAGTGACGCGATTACCGCTGATGGATTTTACCTTATGAAACTCGTGCACTTGTACGCCCTGCGTGTTTATTTGCGTCATGGAGGCTGTTGCCTTGTAGGGGTGCAGCTCTTCGGCTATCAACTCCGGAGAGTTGTCTTCCAGCTTGAGGCAGACACGGTCGTTTGGGCGGATACCGCTGGTGGAACTCACTTCTACGGAGAAACTTCCTTTGGAAGAACTTCCCGTCACGTTCGCCAGTACATTCGAGAATCCGTTCCAGTTTTTGATGTCGAACATAGACCCTGCCCATTCAACGTTGGGCAAGGGCGGAAAAGGGGCTGCCATAGTGAGGGTCGTTTTGTCTCGTCCGGCTCCTTTGATGATGAAGTTACCGGTACGTATCTGCATTCTCATGTCTCCTTTTTCGTCTCCCCGGTCTCCTTCGGCATAGATGATAAATTCTCCCTCGGGAAAGTAGATGAGGGCGTTGGCTTGACGGTTGCCGTTGACTCCTATTTCTTTAAGTATTTTCAATACGGCTTCCCGGTCGGATTTGCCGTCGTCAGGAATCGCTCCATATTGGGTGACGTCATATACTTTATAACCCAATGTCCATACATCGGGTGGGGTTACTTCTCCATGTTCGTAACCGGCGTAGGAGAAATCAAGGAGTATGTTCGCTTCGTTACCTGCCACGAAGTCTGTCCATGCCTTACAATCGGACGTTTCCGGTTCGGGCTCCGGTTCAGGGGTGGGTACAACAGGCAAAGGGCCTGCCTCTTCCGGCTTTTCGTCGGAATGACAGGCCGCTATCACCAGTAGACAAAACAGGTAAAGAATACTCTTTCCCGGCATGTTTCCTAGTCGTTTCATTGGCAAATGGCGGTTATCGTATTAATGCTGTTCGCTTGCAATGTCGTCGGACTGTCGGCTGTGTACCGATATGACGCGCCGTTGTCACCGATGATTTTGATGCATCTTTCGCTTAATTCCTGTGCGGGGACTACACCGCGGAAGGTGTCGTCACTGAGCCTCATCAAAGTTATTTCGGATACGGGCACATCTGACTTCACAGTTGCGGTCTGTGCTTTGAGGTCTACCGAAGCGGTCGTGTGGGCTTTCAGTATCACTTTGTCTGCCTTTACTCCTGCGGGTAGGGTGACTTTTACTTCAAGCAACGCCAGGGCATGGGTGAATGAAAGGGTAACCGCCTCATCGTTCGCTTCCGATGTCACGTTCTCAGCCAGCAACAGGTCGCTCGGGTTCAATCCGTTGGCTGCCTGGTCTGTACTGACGGTAAAGTCGAAAACGGTTGCCGTGTTTCCTTCTGCGTATGGGTAGTAAGCATAGAAATTGACGTCGCTTCCGTCGAGAGGGAAAGTGACGGGAGTTTCAGAGCTCCATGCGTTTTCTTTATACAGATAATTCAGGTTGCTGTGAAGAGTTGCGGAAGTAGACCGGTTGAGGACGAAGACCCCGATGTGGTCTTCGTCTACAAACACCGTCTTCCGGTCGGTGGTCTGCGTGCGCGTCTGCATGATGCTGGTACTGAAAACAATCTCTTTACCCGTTTCCTGGGGGAATGTACCGTCTGTTGCATCCTGGCTGCACGAACCGAGAATGAGCGTCAATAAAGACGCTATTCCCAATCGTAAGTATTGTGTTTTCATGATTTTCAATTGTTATGGAAGTTGTGTTACTTTTTCAGTTCGAGTTTCACGTCGTCCAGAACAAACTTGGTGAATTCACTGTTCGGAGAGAACATGATGAAGAAATTAGTCAGCGTTTCGTCCGATGTTTCTCCCAGTTCACCATTGCCGTCAGGATAGGGGTAGGGGGCTTTTACTTTTTGGGAGAAGTCGAAGTCGAGTGCATATTCGGTATAGTCTTTCTTCAGATTAATCTGTTTGTATCCGGCAGGTGTTTCGGATTCGCTCTTGCGCGCTGTGATGACACATTCCTTGCCGTTATTGCCGACGATGATAACTTTCATGTTATTGCCCGAAGTGCCTTTTGCCTTGAAAGTGAGGCGATATACTTTGCGTTGCATTTCCTGATTCTTGGTACGGTAGCACAGGTAAGTGCCGTACCAGCTCTTCTGCTGGTAGAAGTCGCAACGGATTACGTTACGATTCAGAGCTTTGTCGAGTTCCACCTTTACGTCTCCTGTTTCCAGTTCGTTCATCACGCGATAGAGCCATAAGTCTGTTTCTTCGGGATTGGTCTTGTCATCGTGTACAGGGTCTATTTTTCCCACAGGCAAGCTGGCGATGGCTTTAATTTCCACTTTGTCTTTTTGCTTGTCGGCGTTGTTGTCAGATGCTTTTGCGTTCATTGAAGTCAGAAGGGCGGCAGCCAATAAAGAGGCCAATCCCAGTTTAAAGTTCATTGTTTTCATACTTCTTGTTTTTTTAGAGTTGTTATTAATTAGTTCTTTTTGAGTTCAAGTACTACATCGTACAGGTAGAATTCAGTATCATTGTTTGCAGGTGAGAACTGAAGGAACAGATTCTCCAGGACTTCATCTGTTGTTTCTGTATAGTCTGTGACGGTATTATAGATACTTAAAACCTGTTTGGAGAAATCGAAGTCTATCTGATATTCCTTGTATTCTTCTGTAAGGTTGAGCATATAGGCTCCCTGATATTTATTATCGGGGGCATTGATAGCTATAATCTTTTTATCTTCTCTTAAGATGATACATCTTACCGACTTGTTGGCAGTACCTTTCATTTTGAATTTGAGAGTATATACTTCCCGTTTCGGAGTCGGCATTCTGTGAGCGATGTAGGTCTTATACCAAGTATTATTGTCATTTATCTTGCAATGTATCACGTTATGTCCCAAAGACGATTCATTGATAACTGCCGCTTCTCCGATTTGGTTAACACTCTTCGCTACAAAAATCCAGTTGCCAATCTCATATTGCCAGGGCTTATCATTTACTGTCTCTACTTTTATTGCTCCTGTCGGTAAATCGTCAATTGTCCTCTGTATCCAGTTCTCCTGCAAATTGCCGGTAGCCTGATTACCGTCAGTCCAGTCTGCAATCGGTTCTTCCGTTGTTTCAACGGAAATCTTGTCCAAAGAAATTGTGGCAGTACATATATAACGATAACCTTGTTTAAGCTCAGATAACTTTTCCGATAATTCCCAAGTATATTCCCGGTTCATTTTGGGGAGTGAAACATAAAGTTGGGCGCCTTCTATCGAAGCTGTCGGAATCACTTGTGCCGTGTCGCTGTTGGCTGTTTCACTGGCTCTCATTTTGATATCCTTCTTTGCTTCTAAGTTCTCGAACTGAGCGGTCAGTAGATTGAACTGTGCTTTACTATTCATCCCTTTCAGTAGGACGGTTGCTTCTTCCAGATATTCCTTCGTCACTCCGTCGCCGGGAACAAGGTCGAGCACGACTTGTGACAACACCGGACGGAGTTCCATAACTACCTTATTATTGTCTTTACCTACTCCTTTGCAATTGTTGGAATAAAGAAAATTAAAGGGCGATGCACTGTTCTGGTTGGATACATCCATTGCAATGCGGTTCTCCGTCAGACTCTCCGAGTAGGGGAAGTAGGCGATGAGATTCGTCTTGCTGCCGTCTTGCGGGAAATAGACAGGGTCGTCTCCCACAGGCGGGGCAAAATAGCCCGCAGGCACTTCGATGGACTTATACAAAACATTCTCGTAAGAGTTTATTATCTCCTCTCCATTTTCCGTCGTCAGGAAGATACCGATATTCTTTCCGTTTTTCCACTCTGCACCTGCGGCTTTCGGGTCGAAACTGTAGTTTTTCCCGGTCAAGACCAAAGGCGTGTCGGTGGTCTGTATTTCCTCTTCTCCTTCGTTGTTATTGTCACATCCGCAGAAGGTTAGCGATGCGGCGGCCATTAATAAAGCCGTATAAAGTAATTTGTTTTCCATGTGATTTTAATGATTGTTATTTATTAGGCTGTGTATGTCGGACATTATTCCACCACAGTTACTTTTATCTCTTTTACCTGTTCCGTGCAATTCCATGCATTGGCGTTGCGTGCAACGAAAGTGACCGTATATTCGCCCGGTTCGTTGTAAATGTGCGAGTATTTGGGCAAGGCTGCGGAATAGTTCTTGATAGAAAGTCCTTCGTCTGCACTGACCTTTGCTGCATCTATGGGCAAACTGATTGCCCATACGTGTGTACCGTTTTTCCCGTTACGTCCATTGATGGAAACTTTCGAGTCGTCTACTGCGGTAACGGTCGGGTTGTCACTCGAAGTGTCGTTCGATTTGATTCTTACGAAGTTAAATCCAAAATCAGCTTTCGGAGATGTCTTCTGTGTCATTTTTCCGTCTATGGTCTGATTCAGCTTCGGATAGAAGTAGACATCGGGATGAACATACTTTCCTTTTTCTTCCTCATTCAGGGCAGGCAGATTATATTCGATGGCCAGATAGAAGTTTTTATATTTGTAGTCCGACAAATCGACCTGCACGTTGCTGATGGTTCCGTGTTGGTAGCCCTCATTATCCGACTCTATGACAGGCACTTGCAATTGTCCGTTCATATCACTCCAAGTAGCTTTATTGATGTTTTCTTCGTCATAAATCCCGTTGAAGTCTTCCGAAATCAATACGCGTGTTCCGTTTCTGAATCTTTTGGCGGCATATTTTAATTCTAAGTTGTATGTTAAACTCAGGGCTTCCACATCAGCCATTGTCCTGTTGCGGTTAGCATATTTCTTACCATATTCTCCGGAATAGAAGAGCAGATAATCAGGGTCTCCGTACAGATTGAAAGTGACAGGTTCGCCTACTTTAAAAGTTTCTTGCGGATTGTCCAGACTTATGCTGAAATCCAGGTCGTCAATGCCGTTATTGTCGCAGGCTTCGAATGTACCTGCCAGTAGCAGGAGCATTCCATATAATAGTGTATTTTTGTACTTCATAAAGCGTTGTTCTTTTATCGTTTATAAAATTACCATCCCTCGTTCTGTCCGCATATAGGATTGGTGTTCAGTTCTGTTTCCGGAATAGGGAAATAGATATGCTTGGGTTGCAGCTCGATAGCCGGTTGTGCCTTGATGTTCGTTCCGCCACCAGATACCAAATCATAACCTATTTTGTCGCCGTCATATTCTCCGCCTACGATGATGTTCTGGTCTGCCAGCATCTTGATACGTTTCTCGAAATAATCCTTGCCCCAACGGCGCAAGTCCATTTTGCGGTTGCCTTCATAACACAATTCACGGGCACGTTCGTCGCGAACCAGTTCGCGGAAACTTTCGTAATCGTAGTCACCAAGTTTGACTTCACTGGCTTTCGCTCTCTTTCTTACCTCATTGATGGCATCCACCGCTTCCTGGGTAGGAGCCTGGTTCACCTCGTTGGCAGCTTCGGCAATCATCAGCAATACGTCTGCATAACGCATGATGGGGATATTAATGGACGTGCTGTATTGTGTCAGCGGTCGTACTACTTCATATTCCCTGCGGTATTTGGCTGCATCTCCGTCACGCATGGATTTCAGTTCGGATTCCGTCTTGTACTTGCGTGTTACCTTTTCCACGTTCTCGCTTATCTTTTCCGTTTGGAAACCATAGTTGGTGAAGTTCCACCATTTGCGTTTGTCGCCCTCTTCATACATACGGAACAGGATACGGGTACCGTTATAGAAGCCGTAGCAGAAACCGTTGTCGGGGTCGAGGGCCGAACCCTGGGTGATTCCGATTGAAAGGCCGATAGAACCGGATTCGCGGGTGATGTTCAGGTCGTTGCCGTACATTTCCGCTTCAAACATATTTTCCTTCCAGTTATATTTGTCGGAACACAGGTCGATAAAAAGCGCTTCATAGCCGTTCAAGTCACCACGGTCTTGTACCAGTTCGTGCAGTTCGCTGTCTCTTACCTTGCGGGCGTAAGTCAATGCTTCGTTCCATTTGTCGGCATAGACCGGATAACCGGACATCCACATATAGGCTCTTGCCATCAGTGCTTGTGCCGTGGTTACCGATATATGTCCGGCTTGTGCCAGTTCGTCTGCGGTGAGGCAGCCTTTTTCGGCTTCCTCAAGGTCTGAAATGATTTGATTGTAGATGTCTATTTGCGGGCTGCGCTTCAGTTTCTGCGATTTCAGGTCGCGGGTAGCCGTCAGGCGCAAGGGGACTTCTCCCCAAAAACTGACCAGATTCATGTAGTAAAGGGCACGCATACCTTTGGCTTCTGCCAGCAGGCGTTGTTTGGTACGCTCATCCTTGCATACATCCGCCGGTTTGTCGGTGATGGCTTCGATGTAAGTATTGGCACGGTTGATGCCTTTGTACAGTTCCGTCCATGCTTCTTTCAGCTCTTTGTCAACGGAAGTATAGTTGTTGAGGTAGAGCTTTGTCATACCGATACTATACTGCTTGTTGTACACCATGATGTCCGAGCCGGCATCACAGGTCGTAATAAGGTGTCCGCCGTAGAGCTTTGAACTGCTCATCGGGTCGTAGATTCCCGCCAGTCCTGCTTCGCAACTTTCGAGGGTGTTGTACACATTGTTTTCCGACAGTTCATCGTAAGTGTCCGTTTCGAGGAAGTCACAGGCTGACAGGCAAGTTGCCAGGCTGATATATATCAATAGTTTCTTCATTTTCTTCTTTCGTTTTATCAGGTTATTACAAACTCATTTTCACACCGAATGTATAAGTTGCCGAGCGCGGATATGCCGAGTAGTCGAATCCTCTCGTCATGGACGAGTTGCGGGTAGACACTTCGGGGTCGTAGCCGGAATAGTTAGTCCATGTAATCAAATCCTGTCCGGTGACATAGAGCCGCAGTGATTTGATTTTACACTTGCTCAGCCATTTGGCGGGGAAGTTGTATCCCAACTGTATCGTTTTCAGGCGGAGAACGGAAGCGTCTTCCACTTCGCGGTCGGTATTGAATCCCGGTTCGTAGAAACCTCTGGTGGGAGCCCACAGGTAATTGGTGTAATTTCCCGGAGTGATGGAACCGTCCGCGTTGACCGTGCGGGGTGTCCAGTGGTTCACCGCAGTAGCCAGTTGGTTGGTGTGCGCGCTCTTGAGCTCTTCCAGCAGTTTGCGGTTGTAGTTAATCAGGTCGTTACCGTAAGACCATTGCAGGAAAATGCTTAAATCAAATCCTTTGTATTCGAACCGGTTGGTGAAACCGCCGATATGTATCGGAAGTCCGTGACCGATGATGGTGCGGTCGTCCGTCGTAATCTTACCGTCGCCGTTGATATCTTTCAGTTTCGGGTCGCCCGGACGGATTTTGCTTCTCTTGCGTCCGTTGTCGGGGATACCTTCTTTCAGTACAAATGTGTTCGGTGATACTTCGTTGAAGTCTTCGTACTGATATACTCCGTCAAATACATATCCGTACATTTCGGAAAGCGGATGACCTACCTTGGCGATATACATATCCGGAATTTCCGGGTAGCGGATGCCCACTACGCGGCTTGTCTGTCCGTCGGACAATGCGGTGATTTCGTTCTTGTTGAACGAGATGTTGAACGAACTTGTCCATTTCAGCTTATTGTTTCCGCCTTTCAGGTTGACCGTGTTGATGGCAAACTCAAAACCGGAGTTGCGCACGCTACCGATATTCTGCTGCACTTGTTCGAATCCGATGGATGGGGGAGTGTCGGCATACAGCAACAGGTCTTTGGTATGCTTGTTATAATAGTCGATGACTGCATTGATACGGTTTCCGAAGAATCCGAGGTCTACTCCGATATTCGTCTGATAAGTGGATTCCCACTTCAAGTCTTTATTTGCCATCTGGCGTATGTAGATGGCGGGAGACATAGTATTATTGAACGCATAATTCTCATTGCCGGCATACAGCAGGTGTGACGGATAATTCTCCTGCGTACGGTTGTTTCCCGTGATACCCCAGCCTACTCTCAGTTTCAGGTTGGACATCCACTTACGGGCGGGTCTCATGAATTTTTCTTCCGAAATTCTCCAGGCTCCGGATGCTGACGGGAAGTAGCCCCATTTGTTGTATATCAGTCGTGAAGAACCATCGGCACGGACTGTTCCTGTGAGCAGGTAGCGTGATTTCCAGTCATAATTGGCACGTGCAAAGAAAGACATCATGTGTTGCTCGGTCTTCTCGGCATAAATCTTCTTGGGAGTTCCCTGGTCTATACCCCAGAGTCCGAGTTCTTCCCATGGAACCAGTGATGCCTGACCACCGAGGTATTGATACTGGTTGCTGGAGATTGACGCTCCCAACATACCCAAGATATTATGGTTCTTCACTTTCGTGCGGTAAGTCAACGTGTAGTCGTTTGACCAGTTGTTGTATTCCCTGTAGTTGAAGCTACCGTTCTGCTTGTCAGGCTGGTAACGTGCGTCACCCCAATAAGTCTGTGAATTATTGAATGTGGTACTTCTGACAATATTCGAACTCAGTGCGCCTGTCACCTTGAACTCCAGTTTTTTGGTGATTTTCCAGGTCAGGTAAGCGTTCATGTTCAGTTGGCGGCTTAAATTACCTGAATCTTCATTCTGGACCGTTTTCACTGGATTGTAGCGGTAGTCGGTAGCACTGTTGATATTCGGGTCAAAAGGCTGGTTCAATATATCTTCGTCCAGCTTGTAAGCCAGCGGGCGGTATCCTAATACGGAGTAGAACAGGTAGTGGCTCGATGTCCATCCCCCGTGACTTTCGGACGGGTTGGCACCATGTGTCTTGTTGTTGGCATAGTTCACGGTAAATCCTACGGTAACATTGGATGTAATCTGCTGGTCAAGGGTCAGACGTGTACGGAAGCTGTTGTATTCAGAGCCGGTCAATGTACCTTTCTGGTGGAAATAAGAGGCGCTTGCGCTGTATTTGGTGCGTTGCGTACCACCGTTGAGGGACACATGATGGCTGGTGAACGGTGCGCCGTCCAGTACGATGTCCTGCCAGTTGTATGCTTTTCTGTTACGGTAATCTTCCAGTGTCTGGAAACGGCCCAACTTCTCATCATAACTCAGGTAGGTTCTGTCCAGGTATTGTTCGCTGTACTGGTTCAGCTCTGTCTGCAACTTCACGAAGTCGTAAGCTCCCATCATTTTGAGGAACTGCGGTTCCGTCTGCCAGGAGAAGTAACCGTCATAAGTTACGGTAGGGGGAGCTTCCTTTCCTCTTTTCGTCTGAATGATGATGACACCGTTGGCTCCACGGGCTCCGTAGATAGCGGTGGCCGATGCGTCTTTCAACACGTCGATAGACTCGATATCGTTCGGGTTGTAAGCTGCCAAGTTAGGGTCTTCCGTCGGGAAACCGTCGATTACATAAAGAGGGGAACCGTCGGAACTGTCGGAGATAGTGTTGCTACCCCGGATGACGATATTGGAGGTGGCTCCCGGTCGTCTGTCGGTGGCAACCACCTGTACGCCTGCGATGCGTCCCGCGAGAGCCTGGTCGATGGAAGCAACCGCCGCCTTTGTCAAGTCTCCCATGTCGGCTTTGCTGACGGAACCGGTCAAGTCGCTTTTCTTCACCGAACCGTAACCGATGGCTACCACTTCGTCCAGCATCTTGGCATCTTCTTTCATTTCGACGTTGATTTGTTTCTTGTTGCCTACCGTTACTTCTTTAACGGCGTATCCTAAAAAAGAAAAGGTGAGCACGGATGAACCTTTCGGCATTGATATACGGTAGCGTCCGTTGGTATCGGTGACAGTTCCCGTTTTTGTCCCTTTGACAATGACGCTTACGCCGGGCATCGGTTCTTTGAGTTCGTCTGTCACCACTCCGGTTACGGCAACCTGTGCGAAGACAGTGGAAATAGAGAAAAGCAGTATCCAAAGAAAGGACTGGCTTCTTTTCGAAAATAAGATTCGATTCTTTTTCATGTTCTTAAATTAAGATTAGACATTTCTGTTTTTAAACTGATACGGCAAATGTCGGAACTATGGCAATTTACTACCGGCATTGTCAGTACAAACGACGGACACAATGCGTACAAATCGCGGCTGTACTATCTGAGACGGCGATTTGTACGGGGAGTTAACCTGCATTGTACGCTATGTGCCCCTGGAGGTTTTTTGTATCTCCTATCTTTGTACCAAGACACTAATATCAAAAAAAATCTAATATCAAAAAAATGATTATGAGTAAAAGTTGGTTGGTGCTTGTCGCAGGTTTGTTATTCTTCAGTTGCGGCAAGCGGAATCCCGAAAAAGAAACAGAGCCTCTTCCGCGGACGCAGAAAGAAAGAGTCAAGTGGTTTGAGGAAGCACGTCTCGGCATAATGATTCACTGGTCGTTGTGTACTCCGGCGTCCGGTCGTTTTTATGGTGAGAAAGTACGTAACTCGGAATATGCCGAATGGATACGCTGCCATAATAAGGTACAGAAGTCCGACTGGGATCAAATGGCCAAACGCATGCCGATTTCCGAGAAGGAGATAGAGGACTGGGTAATTGCCACGAAAGAGGGGGGATTCAAATATCTCACTTTTGTGACGAAGCATCATGACGGGGTTGCTTTCTGGAACTCGAAAGTCAGTGACTATACCTATGGGAAGCTGTCGGGAACTAATTTCGACGTATTGAAATGCTTGAAAGAGAAATGCGAGAAACATGGTATTGTTCTTTGTGCCTATTATTCCCACTGGTTGGACTGGGGACATCCGAACGGACGTAATAACGACTGGGACTATGCGGACGAGCAAAAGCCCGGTTTTGACCGTGTTGCGGCAGGGCGCGGGGAGGTACAGGCTCCTTTCCGCCAATTGCCGACAGAAGAAGAGTATGATAAATACTGGCGTGAAAAGGCAATGCCGCAGGTAGCCGAACTGATAAAGGACTATGGTGTGAAACTGTTCTGGTTCGACTGTTGGCGCGAAGACCCTGTTGCCGAAGGGCAAATGACGGAAAAACAGATGCGCGACATGCTTGCCATGGTGCGCGAACTTGACCCTACCGTATTGGTAAATACCCGCTTGGGGATTCATGAAGTAGGAGATAACGGCGTTGATTTCCAGACGATGGGTGACAATGAGTTTCCGGCTCAACCGCTCGGACATACATGGGAGACGGCGGCGACTTTCAATCATACTTGGGGGTACAACCGTGATGACCAGAATTGGCGTTCTACCACCTACTTTGTCCGCGAAATCGTGAAAGGTATCTATAAAGGCGGCAATGTGATGCTGAATATCGGCCCTCGTGCCGATGGTTCCATCCCGCCCGAAATCAAGACCCGTATCTCTGAAATAGGCAAGATGATACATCAGAATAAGGTTGGTTTTCACGGCACTTATCCTTCTCCTTTTGCTGAAGACTCACAGGACTGGGGGCTTATCACGCAGCGTACCGGGGATGGTAAGACGAAAGTGTACTTGCATGTGTTTGAATGGCCTTCGGACGGCATTATCCGTGTCAACGGATTGAAGAATAAGGTATTGGCAGCACGCATCCCTTCTTTGAATAATAAAAATGTGGAATTTGTGCAGAAAGGCTTACTTTTGCATGTACAAGGGCCGATAAGCGAGCCGGTATCTTATGACTCGGTCATCGAACTGGAAGTGGAAGGCGAATTACAGGCAGAGAACGGTTTCTGTGGCGAAATCAACTTCGGTGGTATTGCGATGGAACAGGCGAAAGCATCCCTTGCGGGCGGACTGGAACGTGCGAAAGGAGTGGATGTCACCGGAGTGGGGTATATATCTCCTACCAGTATCCGCGGATGGAAGTCGGCAGATGATGTTGCTTCCTGGAAAGTGTATATCCCTGAAGCAGGGGAGAGGGAACTGGCAATCTGTTATTCCTGTGATTCGGCGTCTGCCGGGCAGCCTTATCAGGTGGAAGTGGAAGGAGTGGATTCCATCAAGGCTGTGACCCTGGCAGGGCCTAAGGGATTCGGAGAGTTCTACACCCGCCATTTGGGCAAGGTTAAATTCCCGGAAGCCGGGATATATACTGTGAAAGTTCGTCCTGCCGATACTCCGAAGAAGGAATTGTTCGGATTGAACTGGCTGTTTATTGAATGAAATTTTAAATCGGTTAAATATGAAAAATAAAAGAATTTTTTGCCTGTCGTTTTTATTGCTGATAGGCGTTGTGGTAGTCTTTGCACAGTCGGACAAGGAAAAGGCTGTTCTTAAATTGCGCAATTATTATGCTCAGAATTACAGTACGTATCCTGTCCGCAATAAGATAAATAAGGCGGATACTTACTTGAAACAGTTGAATGAAGAGGGGCAGTTTGAAGACCTGATAGCTTATGAGAAGGAGATTCATGATAAGAAATGGCTGGATAAGGTGTCTTTCCAGGATCAACAGAACATGGGACTGTTTCTTGCCGATGCGACAGAACGCTTGTGGGTGATTGCCAACAACTTCAAAAGGAAAAAAGTGGAAGATGTACCGGAAAAGTTTTGGAGAGCCGTATTGAGATATGGTGACATCGAAACCCGCCGTCAACCGAACGACCGCTTTCACGCTTCTTGTTTCGCTATTCCCAAAGCTGCCTGCGGTGTCTATTTCTCTCTGTTCAAGCAGATGGATATGCCGGGGGATACGATGAAACTGCGGACTTCTGCCTGTGAAATGTTGAAGAAACTGGCTTTTCAATCGTGGACACAACCCAAACGTAATGATGATACGGAAAAGAATATTGTAAGTGTGGAGAGATTCCGCCATCATGTGTCATGGGTGGGCGGAAATGCACTGGCTTATCGCCCGTTGCTGGAGACGGCTGCCATGCTGGATTCCATTCCGATGGTAGATGTAGTGGCGGCAGTGGCGAAAGGCAGTTTGAGCAGTGTGTCGCAGCCTACTTATGAAGAAGCTTTCTGGAATGAAGGTTTCACCGCTGATGGAGCCGGTTGGGGACATGGTATGCAGTGTCTCGTATGGGGCTATCCGATTCATGGAGCGCAGAGTGCACAGAATCTGTTGTGGACACTACGTGGAACTCCCTGGGCAGAAACTCTGACCCGTGAGAATGTGGATGCGTTGCTTAATTTCTATCGTGGCAGCACGTTCTACTATTATAAAGGATTCATTCCACCGTGCCTGGATCGTTATTCAATGGTATATTATGAAGGAAAGCCGGCTCATATTCCTTATCATCAGATGATGAAAGCTTCGGTAGAACGTTGGCCGAAATCTTTCACGGAGGATGAAGTCCGCGAATTGAAGCAGCTTATCACGGAAGTGGAAAAAGACAATATCCGTATGGACGGTTATCCGGGAGGACATTATAATGGTACGCGCTGGTTTTATAATAACGATGACTTGATTAAGCGTAACGCTGATTATTATATGATGGTGAATATGGCTTCCAACCGTTGCGACGGTTTGGAAAGTGCCAATAACTTTGCGGACGAATATAATATCTATACGAACGACGGGCTTACTTATTTCCAGCGTAACGGTGATGAATACCGGAAAGTGATAGGCGCTATGGACTTGACAGCGTTGCCCGGAATCACTGCTCGCGAAGGTCAGGAAAGGCTGAAACCGTTCACCAACTGGAGAGGATTTACCAGTAAGCACAACTTTGCCGGTGGGGCGACTTATGGCGGGCAAAATGCAGTAGCAGGCTTTATTTTCGAGAAAGTAGACGCTATGACCAGAGAAAAGAAAGAGGTGAAAATCATCAATCCGGTGGCTTTTGGTGTAAAAGCGTATAAGTCGTATTTCATGCTGGGCGATTATATGATTGCTCTTGGAGCCGGTGTCACCAACTTGGAGCCGGAACAGGAAGGTACGATACGGACTACTATGGAGCAGACTGCGCATCAGGGGAAAGTCACTTTGTATGATGGGAAGAAACAGCTTGAACCGACGTCCGGTGTCAATCCGTTGATTGATAAAGGTAAGTCATTGTGGGTAATGCAGGAAGGCGGATTCGCTTATATGCCTCTGCCGGAGTTTACATCGAAAGCTTTCTTTTGCTGCGAAACCCGTCCCAACGAATGGTTGAAGAGAAATTTATCGAACAAGGGTAAAAAGAATCTTCCGGAAACGGCTGACGTATTCCGTGTGTGGGTGGATCATGGTCGGGAAATCAAGGATGGCACGTATGGTTACGCTGTATATGCCGGCAAAGGACTTCCGGCAAAGAAAAATCCGTTTGCAGTTCTCAGGAATGACACATTGGTGCAAGCTGTCCAGTCCACTGATAAGAAAGTGTTGGAAGCTGTGTTCTATTCTGCCGGTGAAACGCTGAAATGGCAGGGGATTCCGGTGAAAGTGTCCGCTCCTTGTGTGTTGCTTGTCGAGAAAGAGGGAAAAGGCTACAAAATCTCTGTGACAGACCCGACGATGAATACGCAACTCAAGGAAATGAAAGTGGAAATAGGAAACACTTCTGCTACGATTGCTCTGCCGACTGGAAAAGATTGCGGAAGGAGTGTGACAAAAGTCGTGTAATCTGATTTCTAATAGAATTGGTTAATTGGTTAGACGGACGATAAGTTGGTTTTAAAAAGACCTGTCCGGATTGTTTAGAAATTAATAAGGGTATCAAAAGCTCAGGATTCTAAGAGAATCCGGCTTTTGATACCCTTTTCTTAGTGTTCATATTTTACATGTTTTATTCATCTTGAAAACGCTTCAAATCATAAAACATGGAACGGGTGACATCATTTTGGTCTTTCTTTGAAATGAAGTCAAATCCGCATCTTTGATAAAATCCTACTGCATTCTGGTAAGCATCTACGGTTATAAAGCGACATCCTGTACGATTATCATGCGTAAACATGAATTTTATCAGGCGTATAATATCTCTGCCAAGCCCTTGACTGGCAAATTCTTCTGATATAGCTAATCTACCTATTTTAACAGCAGGATAATGTTTTCTCCGTTTAGGATTGGCCACACGTCGGCTTAATTTATTCCAAATAGAACGTTGTTCCGGATCAAAAGTTATCTTATCATTCAGTAAACTAAAATAGGCAACAGTTTTACTTTGTGGTAAATCTTCAAGTAGATAAGTTACAGCCATTAGCTCTGTCAAGTACTTTTGTGCGTCATCAAACAAAAAACCGTTTAAGTCACTATCCTTGCACTTAAACGGTTTTATTTTAGTATCTACCTTTAACGGTATAAAATCATAATTTTCAATAGCCATTGTTACAATGTAAATGAAGCAATGGCTTTGAATTTCTCGTAAACTTTCTTTGCAGCTTCTTTCTCTTCCTTACTTTCAGGTTTGAGATTTGCCATTTTCTCTGCAAAGCGTTTAGCATCTTTTCCAGTTAAAACCGGAGTTTCTTTAATTGGTCGAGCCATAGCATTTATATGAATTAATAATCTAGAACAAAGGTACTTCTATTATTTGAATCCTCAAAATAAATCAGATGCTATTTTTTGATAACGAAAGGCTTGGCAGCTACGAACTTTCCCTCTTTTACATGAATAATATACGTTCCCGGTTCTGATATAATTATCGGATTCTGACTTTCTATTAATATTTGGGTAGGATGGTAAACGCTTACGTAACATAAATCTTTGATAACAACCGCTTGCGCTTCCTTGTCATTACGGAGAATATGGATAGGGCTACTGTCGAATTTGCGGACTTTCTGTTGTGTGGTGGCAGGAAGTGTCAGATATATATAAGACGCAGGCATATCTTTGCGGTGTTTCAAATAAATGGAGAATAGTTTGTTTTTTAGCATTTCGGGTTTGTACATTCCCATGAAGTCTTTCCATTGTCCTTCTTTATTCTCGGTGACAGCTATGCAAGTGTCTGCCTGTAATATGATATACCCTGTGTTGTCATGAAAGAAACGTTTATTATCTTCTGACCATACTTTGTCTTTACTGAATCGCTGGTCGATAGATGTCATAATAGTAGCTGTGCTGTCTGCATGAATGTTGCTGCCCATGCATAGCACATAATCATCTGTAAATACCCATGTCTTGTTCGCCTCTAATTTATTGCGTTTCAGTTGCATGGCAGTGATGCCTGTATGCTGATAAGTAACTCCGCCAACGCAAGAACTGTGATTCCGTGAATCAGTTTTATTGGGATTAGGAATAGGAGCATTGCTTTCATAAGTGGTAATTCCCGGAATCCTTCTCCAATCCCAGAAAGGAAAAATGTTATGGTATTCATCTCCGCGTACATAAGTATATAGTGCTCCATCGGCCATGTAATATCCTTTCAGGTTATCTTCGTTCACCAGTTCCGTGCCAATCACTCGTTCGGAAGCCATGCGTACGGAAGCCATCCAGGCAGGAGTACGGTGGATTGTATAATCAGATTCGCGGAAATGTTTGTTCCCGGTGAATGTATTGGGAACTTGTGAAGAAGTGGAATTTCGGTCAATCATTTCTTGTATTTTACCAGCCACTTCCGGTTCGCTGCTTTTCATTAAAGAATATGCAGCAAAAAGCAGCCTGAATCCTTTGTCGACATCCGCATTTCGGAATAGTTGTCGGTTCAGTCCGTTTACGTCCCAATATCCTCTCCAAATAATCCATTGATAACCTTCGAGCAGGAGAGAAGTGAGAATTTTCTGCTGTTCTTTAGAAAAGGCAAGAGAAGTTCCGGCAAATAGTTCCGAGTAAAAACTCATATTGCAAAGAAAAGACAGTCCGTAATTTCCGAATTGCTGTTGCGGGCCATGTTGGTGGAAGCTCCAGTCCGCTTTGATTCCTTCCTTTTGTCCGAGGGTTATTTCGGAAGTAATGACCTCACGTGCATCTTTAGTCAATTCCCAGTCGTTCTCTAATAAAGCCCTGATTAGTACATTACCTGCCAGCCAGACCTTATTTTGCCCTGTCATGCCGAAAGCAGAGTTCATCATGACTTTGACGGCTGCCTGTTTTTCTTCTTCGCTCATTTCCTGTTCGAATAACAGGAAAGCCGGCCCGAGTGTACGGGGTATGCCGATTTGGTTATACCACCAATTGGGACATATCAACTCATGCTTGAACCAGAAATTCATCGCTTGGTGGATTGTGTTGGTCAGTCGGGATATTTGAACGGGTTTCAGTTGTTGTCGCTTTTGATAATAGTATTTGGCAAGCTTTAAAATTCGTTCTGCATGTATTTTGGGTTCCCAGCCGGAACGTTTGCTGTCTTTGTAATTGATGTCTTTCCATGAACCGTCCGCACAAAGAGTATTTGTGAGATACTTGATTTCTTTGGAAGATATAGGATATAACTGTTGTAACTCAATTACATTCTGATCGGAGACTTCTTGCTCCTGAGGAATCGCTGCAAGTTGTTTGAGAAGAGTTCTCTTCCCTTCATCTTCACCAAGAGTTGCATTTATATAATTTCTTTTGATCAGTGCTATCGAATCATTGAAGGGCTTTTGTGCATGAGCTGTACAGCACGTGATAAGAAGAAATAATAATAGCTGATTTTTCATTGAGGGTTTATTTGCAATATTCGTACTAAAAAGGCATTTTTATCCGTTACTTCAAAGGAATCACCATATTCCATGATTTTGTAGCATTCTCAAATCCGCCGGGGCCATCCATTGTGGCAAAGAAAGCATGCGTGGCTTTTCCATTTTCAAAGAGAAGGAACGGGCGTTCCAACTGTCCCTGCATTTCCACTTTTCCATCTTCCCATTCTACGGTGCGTGAGTAAGCCTTTGGATCTTTATCTACGGTCCAATGGACGCCGTCGGTCGAGTGAGCCATGACTCCGCCACCTCTTTCGCCCGTATATTTGGCTACGTGGTCTTTAAAGATGGCGTGATATCCTTTAGAGTCTTTCCATAAAAACGGATCTTCTGCTTCTCCCTGACCATCCACTTGGAAAATAGGCTGATCATTGTTCAATACCGTGTAAGGACCTTCAATATTGGGAGCATAAGCGATTCCTAATGCCATGTCCGAGTATTTGCCGTTTTCAGTATGAGCCCTTCCTTTAAAAATCATCATCACCGAGCCGTCTTCTTGAATAACAGGCGAAGGGTTGGATGCTAAATAGCTATAGAAAGTATTGGTTTTTGTTTTTAATATCGGTTCGTCGAAACGTTTCCAGGGACCGTAAGGAGAATCTGCGACAGCCAATCCGATGCGTTTATTGACACGTCCGACGATGCACCACGGGCTGCTTAATGTCAGTTCATCATAAGTCGGTTCACCGAATGGGTGGGTAGAACCCATATATATAAGGTAATATTTGTCCTTGTACTTCAGGATACGCGGATTGTGGGTGGAACGTCCGTCCCAGTATTGCGCACCACGTGCCGGCAGGGCAATGTCGCTGAATTGGTAAGGGCCTTCGGGCATATCAGATACGGCATGCACAATCTCTGAGGCAATCATCCATCCCGGATGGAAAGGCAGCGACTTGGGGAAGCGGGAGACAAACATATGATATTTTCCGTCTTCACCTTTGACAACGGAGCTTCCCCAACTCCAATATCCTTCACATTCAAAAGCCGGAGTGCGGGGAGCTTTGTCCAATCGATGAAACAATTCATTCTGTGATTGTTGTTTCATGACCGGTAAGTTTTCTATTTTTTGAGCATGAGTATGCACCGCATATAATACAAAGATTAGGGATAAAAAAGTCGGATAATAAGTTTTCATAGCCATTGCTTTAATTTTTTAATTAGTTTTCGGAAGCAAAGAAAGCGACTTTTCTTCTAAAGAAAGTGCTACAAAAGTCCCAAATAAGTGTTTCCTGAATCCAAAAACTGTCTTAAATCGCCTTTTCGTCACTTTCTCCTTTTCGATATGCCTGTGGCACTACCTGATATTTCTCTTTGAAACTCTTGCTGAACTGTCGTGGAGACGAAAAACCCAGTTTGTCGGATATTTCCGATATGTTCAGTTCCGGATGCTCTTTCAACAAGATTGCCGCCCGTTTTAAGCGGATGGTTACAATGAAGTCATACGGAGTTTTCCCGGTGATATCTTTCAGCTTGGTGAATAGTTTGCTTCGTGCGATACCTATTTCACGGGCAAGCATATCTACATTGAATTCCATGTTGTCTATATGCTGGTCTATAATTCTCATGGCTTTGTCTATAAACTCCTTGTCCATCGGATTGGTAGCTGTAATTTGCGGGGTTTCCTGCGGGTACTTACTGAATTTTTCCTGTAACATGATCCGGTTGTTAATCAGATTGTTGCAACGGGATAATAGAATGTTGACGTTGAACGGCTTGGTTATGTAGTCGTCAGCACCCAGACGCAGCCCTTCCATACTATGTTCGATAGACGTTCTTGCCGTGAGGAGTACCACCGGAATGTGGCAGGTTTCTAAATTTTCCTTGACTAGCTTGCATAAGTCGGTTCCCGACATTTTGGGCATTACCACATCGCTTAATATAAGATGAGGATGCTCCGATTGCACTTTCTCCCATCCTTCTTCTCCGTCGCAAGCGGTGAACACCTGGTAGAATGGGGCGAATATGCCGGCGAGCATTTCCCGGAGAGATTCGTTGTCTTCCACAATGACAATTTTTATATCCTGTTTTTTCTCGGCATAGGAGTCGGAGTTTAAAGCTGCTTGTTCACTCAGAAGATTTTGGGCGAAGTCCGGAAGCAGGTTCCCTTCAATGGGGGAGTCTTCTCCGGATTCGCAGATTTGTTCAGGTGTAAAATGTTCCTTGCCCGTTTTGAGATGTACGCTGAAGGTCGCTCCCTCGCCCGGTTCGCTATATACTTCTATACTTCCGTGATGCAGTTCGATAATACCTTTGGTTAGTGCCAATCCGATTCCCGTTCCCATATAAGATGAGGAAGTTGATTGTTCGGTCTGATAAAAACGGTCGAAAATCTTGTTCAGGTCTTTCTGAGCGATACCGGAACCGTTGTCGGTAACTTCAATCACTACTTCCTTGTTGCCTTTACGTATGGAAACAGTGATTTTCCCTCCCTCTTTGGTATGCTTGAATGCATTGGATATCAAGTTGTTCATTACCTTTTGGAGTTGCTTTTTGTCATACCAGACCGGAATTACGTCCTGTGCCTTGTTGAATCTGAATGTGATCTGCCGTTGCGCGGCATATTCCTGAAACAACAGATAGCTTTCGTATACAAAGTCTACCAGATTGTGTTCGCTCACTTTGATTGTCATATATCCTTGCTCCTGTTTGCGGAAGTCGAGCAACTCGGTAATAAGCTCACGCATTTGCAGGCAGTTTTTATATACACCCAGAATCCGGTTGTAAATGGAAGGCGCGAAGGTACGTGCCTGTAACAGCATTTCCATCTGACCGATGATAAGTGTTAATGGAGTGCGGAACTCATGAGAGATATTTGTAAAGAAACGGAGTTTTGTCTGGTTGAGCTGTTCGATATCTTCCGCATGTTTTTGTTCGTATCTCAAAGATTCCTGAAGCTTGATACGATTCTTATAAGTGCGGACGATGAAATAGAGGATGATGCCGATGCAGAGCGTATAAAGTAAGTAAGCCCATACAGTGCGGTAGAACGGCGGCAATATTTTAATGTCGAGATGACTTTCGGGAATGAGATGATTGTTTCCGGCACGTACCATTAATGTGTATTTTCCCGGATTCAGGTTGGTATAGGTGATAGTGTGCTGTTGTCCGTACAGACGGGTCCAGTTTTTGGAGAAACCTTCTAGAAAGTATTCAAGGTCGTCTCTGTTGGAAGGAATATAATTGGATATGGCATATTCGATACTGAACATGGACTGGTCGGCTTTTAATGTGATTTGAGGGGTGTCGGCAAGAGAGTGTTGCAGAATTCCGTTGTCATCATTGACTTGAACGGCTTGCCCGTTGACGGACAAACTGAATGGATAGATTTGATAGCTTTGGGGAACATAGTTGATATGTTCTTCCCGAAAAGAAATCATGCCGTCCGTTCCCCCAATATAGATGTCTCCATTGGATGCTTTAAAAACAGAACGTTCATTAATGGCAGATAAGGGAAGTCCGTTCTCTTTCGAATAGTTTGTGAATTTACGGCTGGGGTAGTCCAGAATAGAGAATCCGATATCGGTAGTGAATAAAATCTTATTCGGAGAAAGCTCACATACATCATATACACAGTTGCTTCCCAAGCCATTCTTTTGTTCATCGAAGTTTTCGAAGTCGTTTGTTTCATGCTTATATAAATCGACACCGCTTTCGGAAGTGCAGAACCATAATCTTTTTTGGCTGTCTTCGTAGATACGTCCGATATGATTGCTGCTGATACTATGTTCTAACGCATGGTTATGTTTATAGTTTTCTATTTTTTGGGTATCGTCCCGATAAGCATAGACACCTTCCCCGTTTCCGCTGATCCAGACTGTTCCCTGATAATCTACATGAACTGATACGGTACCGCTAATAGGACTATCTTGAAATAAAAGAACCGTTTTTTCAGTTTGGGGATTAAACAGGCAGACTCCTTTGTGAGTGGCAAGAAGAAGATTGTCTTTGTAAGGAACAATTTCCCGGATAATATTTGAAGGGAGAGAACCCTTGTCGCTATTCGTATGATAACGGGTGAATTTGTTACTGCGAAGATCCAGCTTGTTTAATCCTCCCATGTGGGTACCTATCCATAAGATATTGTTGGGATGATCGTAATAGATGGTTTTTACATTATTATGTGAAAGACTATTGGGATTGTTACTGTGCTTGTACCATTGAAACGTATTTGTTTGAGGATTATATTTAGTGATTCCCCCACCTTCGGTACCTATCCATACATTGTGCAGGCTATCTTCCGTTATGCATCCTACTATGGAAGCACTAAGGCCGTTCTTTTCCGCTTTTGCAGCTTGGAAGTGCCGGTATATCTGGCTTTTGGGGTTAAAATAGTTGACTCCTCCGAAATAGGTTCCTGCCCATATCGTCCCTTGCCTGTCGCATAGAAGGCTCCAGATGGACGAATTGGTCAGACTTTTGTCCGTCTCTTGTTTTTGGTAGCGGGTAAAGGTCTTGTAGGAAGCATTGAACTTATTTAAACCGTTAAAGGTGCCTATCCATATATTCCCTTCCTTGTCTTCGCAGAAGTTCCGCGCGAAATTAGAACTGATACTTGCAGGGTCATTCTCGCTGTGCTTGAAATTGGAGATTGAGGTGCCGTTGATGAGATAAACTCCCTGTTCCCAAGTACCTATCCATACTTTTCCTGTAGAATCCTTGAAGATATTGCTAATATTCCCTTGTGGAAGGAGATGAACGAGTTCATGCTTTTTATTGAGCCGGAACAGTCCGTGTTCCTCTGTTCCCATCCAAATATATTCGTCCTCTATATATAAGGCACTGATATTGATGGAAGAGAAGTCCTTCAATTCATAAAAAGGCACAAAGCGATTGTTCTCATATCGATAGATTTTGTTTTTTTGTGAGATATACAGTTGCTTATGGTAGTTCATAGTTCCCGTTGTACCCTGCAATAACGTCCTGAATTGATTTTGGGCGGTGTTAAATGCAGAAATACCTTGGGCGGTTATGATATAAATCTCGTCTTTCCCATTACCGGTGATGTGTAATACCTTGTTGTCTATCAGACTATTGGAATTATTCTTGCTAAACTTGTAGGTGATGAATCTGTTGCCGTTATAAAGATTAATACCATTTCGGGTACCAAACCACATAAATCCTTTTTCATCCTGATAGATAGCCATGACCGAATTGTTGGAAAGGCCGTCATTCGTAGTCAGGTGGTTGAAAGATATTTCCTGGGCTGTACATTTCAGGGCGGACAGCAGGAAGATATACATATAAAATAGAAATTTGCCGGAATTCATTTTATAATAGATTGTTGGTTGGCTGCAAATATAAGTCTTTTTGTTCAAATGTGCTCTTTCCATAATGGATTTGTGGCAGATAAGAGGTGTGCTCTGAGTCTAAAATAACTACGCTTAGAGTCTCTATTTTATTTTGAGAGGGTCTATAGACTCATGATGTATTTTTTATGGATTCAGGTTTCGGTTCTCTTCCCGGACAGCCGCTATCTTTGCGGTATGAATAACAAAATTAGCATTATAATATATGAGAAACTCTTTCTTGACTTTGGCAGGAATATCGGTTTTGTTCTTTGTTGGATGTAAATCGAAAGTGCCTGCAACCGGTGATCTTATTTCGGATAATGTGAATAATGCCGTTGAACAATACTCGCTGATGACCAATCAGATTGAGAAAAGCGGGCAAGTCTTGAATCCGCGTACGTTGGATAAGGACGGAAAAACAGTTTACGTTCCGTATCGGGACTGGACGAGCGGATTTTTTCCGGGAAGTATGTGGTATTTATATCATCTTACACAAGATAAGAAATGGGAAACACTGGCTGTGAAATATACGGAAGCACTCGATTCGGTGCAATACCTCACCTGGCATCATGATGTGGGCTTTATGGCGGGATGCAGTTTTTTGAATGGGATGCGCTTGGGAAATAAAGACTATCGTTCAGTCATTGTCCGGACAGCGAAATCGTTATCAACCCGTTTTCGTCCGAATGCAGGAGTGATTCAGTCGTGGGATGTGAACAATAGCTGGCAGGCGGAAAGGGGATGGAAATGTCCTGTGATTATTGATAACATGATGAATTTGGAATTACTGTTCGAAGCGACATGTCTTTCCGGAGATTCCACCTATTATAATATGGCTGTCAGCCATGCTGACCAAACATTGAAAAATCATTTCCGAATCAATAACAGTTGCTATCATGTAGTAGATTATGACCCGCAAACCGGAGAGGTGCGCAAAAAACAGACGGCACAGGGATATGCCGATGAATCTTCCTGGGCAAGAGGACAGGCATGGGCGCTTTACGGATATACGATGTGTTACCGCTATACCCGCAATCCTGCTTATCTGACGCAAGCATGCAATATATACAATTTCATCTTTACGAATCAGAAACTTCCTTCCGATTTGATTCCTTATTGGGATTATGATGCCTTGAATATTCCCAATGAACCACGGGATGTATCGGCGGCTGCCATTACAGCTTCCGCTTTGTACGAACTGAGCGGTTATGTGCCGGATATGAAGTATAAAGGAACGGCGGATAAAATCATGGAAAGCCTGAGTACATCCGGTTATCGGGCAGAGATTGGAACGAACGGATATTTTATTCTGAAACATTCGGTAGGAAGTATTCCTCATGGAGTGGAGATTGACGTTCCGTTGAATTATGCGGATTATTATTTTTTGGAAGCATTAAAACGTAAAAAGGATATAGGTAGATAGATTGGTTTTCGGGATAACAATTGAAGTAAAAAAACGAATTTGCATTAATTAGAACAATCGTATTATGAAAAATCGACAAAGTATGAAACGTGTCAGTTTATTATTGTTGGCGCTTTGTTCCTTTGCCTTCTCTTTTGCACAGATTTCTGTCAGTGGAAAGGTGATGGACGAATCGAACGAACCCATTATCGGGGCTAATGTGACTGTAAAAGGAGGAAAAACGGGAACGATAACAGACCTGAACGGAAATTTCAAGGTATCTGTCCCTAAACAATCTTCCGTACTGGTGTTCTCTTTTATCGGATATGCTACTAAGGAAGTGACTGTCGGAAACAAGAAAACGCTGACTGTGGTGATGAAAGAAGACGGAGTACAATTGGATGAGGTCGTTGCCGTAGGGTATGCGACAGTGAAGAAAAGTGATTTGACCGGTTCGGTAGCCAAAGTTGATATGGGGGATCTGAACAAGAGCCAGGTGCTTTCTTTCGACCAGGCTTTGGGAGGCCGTATTGCCGGAGTACAGGTAGTCACAGGTGACGGGCAACCCGGTTCGCAGGCTAATATTGTCATTCGTGGTAGTAATAGTATTTCCGAAACGTCGGATGGCAGTCCTTTGTATGTGATTGACGGTTTTGCTACGGAAGATGCCAATCCGGCTGCAATGAATCCGAATGATATTGAATCTATCGACGTCTTGAAGGATGCGTCCGCAACGGCTATTTATGGTGCTCGTGGTGCTAATGGAGTGATCATTATCACTACCAAACGTGGTATGGAAAGTGCGCCGCGTGTCACATACGACGGATATATCACCTATCAGGCTAAACCGAAATTCTTGAAGTTGCTGGAAGGACAGGATTATGTAGCTTTTCAGGAAGAAGCGCAGACTGCTTCGGAGATGGCAAGAACTTTTTATCGGTATGATGAAACTTTGGGGCGTAACCGGGTGTTGGAAGATTATGCGAATATCCCTTCCATCAACTGGCAGGATAAAGTGTTCCGTTCCGCACCGATGACCAATCATCACATTGCTTTGAGCGGCGGTACCAAAAGTACCAAGTATAGTTCGAGTATCTCTTATTATAATCAACAGGGAATTATTGTCAACTCATCTTATGAGAGCCTGAAAGCTCGTGCTACACTCGACCAGCAGATTTCAAAGAAAGTGAAAGCGGGGCTTACTTTTAATTTTTCAAATAATACTTCCAAAGGGTCGGCCCCTTCACAAGGCGGAGGTGGAGCCACACAATATTTTCTTTATCAGGTATTGGCCTATCAACCGATATATTATACCGATCCGGATAAAGTGCAGGACGATTTGATGCAACAAGACCCGAACTATCCTTATAATCCGGTGAAAACGATTGAGAATATGTATTCGAAGACATTAAGCCGGCAATTGAGCATGAATGCTTATCTGAATTGGGATATTGCCAAAAATCTGGTGTTTAGGGCTACTTTTGCCTACAACTGGCGTACGGATCGCAGCGAGGCCTATAATAATGCGGATACTTACTGGGGAGATCCTAAATATTCCGCCAAACACTCGAATGGAAACTTTTCTTATAAAGAGTGGACGGGATGGTCGAACGAATATACATTGACTTATCGTAGAAAAGTAAAAGGACATAATATATCGGCTATGTTGGGTGGTTCTTTGAATAGCAAAAGCGTATCAGTGCTAGGGGCCAGTTCTTCTATGGTACCGTGGGACGCGCTTGGTTTCTGGGGAATATCTAACGGTACGCCGGATAAATTGACTTCTACAAATTTCGATGACCGGATTGCTTCTTATTTCGCCCGTTTCAATTATGACTGGAAATCGCGTTATTTATTGACGGCGACCGTGCGTGCCGACGGAACTTCCCGTTTCCCTTATCACAAATGGGGATACTTTCCTTCCGGTTCTTTCGGATGGCGTATTTCGGAAGAAAGGTTTATGAAAGGAACCCGTACCTGGTTGTCGAACCTGAAACTGAGAGCGGGCTGGGGAGCTACCGGTAACTGTAATACGTATAAGAATTATCCGTCCCAATTGTTGTTCCTAGGTGATCAGAATTACGCTTTTGGCAATAACATAGACAATCCTGCCATCTATATTTCGCAAATGGCTAATAAGAACATGAAGTGGGAGACTACTTATCAAACGAATATCGGATTGGACTTCGGATTCCTTAATAATCGAATTACCGGTCAGGTAGATATTTATAATAAAGAAACCAAAGACCTCTTGTTGGATGCGGAAGTTCCTTTATCGCTGGGCTTCAACAAGGTGCAGCAGAATATTGGCAGTATTCGCAACCGCGGGTTGGAATTTGCTTTCAATACCGTAAACTTCGTTGGCGGAAAGGGACGTTTCAAATGGACGACAGGTTTCAACATCTCTTTCAATAAGAGTAAGATAACAGGACTTTCCGGTGATCAGGATTTTTGGGTATCCAACATTCAATATCCTACCATTCAGAATCTTTATATTGCCCGTGTCGGCCATCCGATTTCAGAAATGTATGGGTATGTGTATGACGGGGTTTATCAATATTCGGACTTCAATGAGGTATCTCCGGGAGTGTTCGTGTTGAAAGATGGTATTCCTAACAATACGAAGGATCGTAATAATATTCAGCCGGGTGACATGAAGTTGCGTGATGTGAACGGAGACGGAAAGGTGACACCGGAAGATCAGACGGTGATCGGACACGGACTTCCGGTGCATATCGGTGGTTTTACTAATAACTTTGAATATAAGGGTTTCGACTTAAGTGTTTTCTTCCAGTGGTCGTATGGTAATGATGTGATTAACTACAACCGTTATAAGTTGGAAAACATGACGTCCAGAAATTCAAACCTGTTAGCGTCGGCAAAAGACCATTGGACACCACGTATTGATAATGGCGACGGTACCTATACGGAGGGTAATTATACGAACTATCTGTGCCGGGTGAAAGGGGATATCGGTAATATCAATACAAGCAGAGTGGTGGAAGATGCTTCATTCCTTCGTTTGAAGAATGTACAACTGGGATATAATTTCCCCGTAAAATTGATTAAACGTTTGGGAATCTCTTCTTTACGACTCTACGTGAGCGGACAGAACTTGTGGACATGGACGAAATATACCGGTTATGACCCGGAAGTCTCTACCCGCAACTCTGCATTGACACGCGGATTCGATTATTCGGCTTATCCCAAAACGACTTCATATACTTTTGGTGTGAAATTAGGATTATAACTAGTTATAAACAGGAGAATATCATGAAAAAAATAATATATACAGCAATAGCAGCTTTATCTTTCTCGTCTTGCAATTTTCTGGATACAGAGGTGTATGGAAGCTTGGATGAGAACAACCTCTATCATGACGAAACAACGTGTATGGCAGGGCTTACAGGAGTTTATGACAAATTGGGGGCAGTGGGAACTTACGGACAGAACCTGTGGGCTGACTTGGATGCTGGTACTGATATATGCGTCTATAATCGTTCGTATGGAATAGACAATGTCCAGGTTTCCACTTATAATTACAATAATACGGATGCCAGCATCGAGACTACATGGAAGGATTTATACGAGGGCATCAACCGGGCGAATGACTACATTCCCGCGATTGAATCCCGTACCGAAGAAGAGTGCGGCGGCAAACAGAAAAAAGCGATGTTTATCGGAGAGGCGAAAGCGTTGCGCGCTCTCTATTATATGAATTTGGTAGCGTTCTGGGGTGAAGTACCTTTACGTTTGGAAGTGGTGCGTGACCTTTCTCAGCAACAACTGAAAAAATCTCCGCAATCTGCAATATATAAACAAATTATTCAGGATTTACTGGATGCGGAACAGGCATGTCGTCCGGCGGATGAACTGAATGCTTCGGGACGTATTTCAAAGACAACGGTACAGGCATTGTTAGCTCGTGCATATATGTGGGAAGCCGGTTATCCGGTAGAAGCGGACACATGGGGAGAAGCATTGAAATGGGCACGTGAGGTAAAAAAGAGCAGGCTTCATGAACTCTATCCCGAAACTGATGGTGTGAACGGATATCGTGCCATGTTTATAAATATGTGTTCCAATAAGTACGATTTGACTCACCGGGAGAGTATGTTTGAGGTGGAATTCTATGGAAATGGGCTGGATAAAACAAACGAAAGCGGTAAAGTGGGATTGTATCTCGGCATCAGCCAGGGACTTCAGACTGATCCTGACACCCCTTTTGCCTATGCCTGGTATGATGGGACGCGTATCCTTTTTAAGATGTATGAAGAAGAAGATGCACGTAAATGGTGGAATTTTGGAGATTATACTTATCAGACGAAAGACAATAAAGCCGTAAAGACTCCTTTTACTGATGCGGAAAAAGCTAAAAAGGAAGATGGAAATCCGGGTAAATGGAGAGCGGAATATGATCCGGTACGCCCGTGGGCACGTAATAACTCTTCTATTAATTTTCCGGTAATGCGTTATGCCGACGTATTGCTTATGATAGCTGAATGTGCCAATGAAGTAAATGGCGGGCCTACCCAGGAAGCAGTCGATGCAGTGAATGATGTGCGTGGACGTGCCGGAGCGACTTTGGTTTCTTTAAGTGACTTTAGCGGAGTAGAAGATTTTCGGGAGTTTGTGCGCGAAGAGCGTGCACGGGAATTATGCTTTGAAGTGCCGCGCCATATGGAATTGCGCCGGTATGGGAAAGATTATTTCTTTAGCCGGATACGGTTGCTGAAAGAACAGGCAACTGATGAAAATGGAAGCAGGATAGGGTATGATTTGACAAATGTAAAAGCTGTTCCGGCTATTAATCTGGAAGAGAAACATTTGTATCTTCCTATTCCCCAAGCTGAATTGAACACGAACCCGACGTGTGGACAAAATGAAAACTGGTAATTCTTAAAAGTAACATTATGAAAAAGATAAATATATATGTGTGGTTATTGCTTGCAGGCGGTTTATTAGCCTCTTGTGATGCTGATACTGTAGATGGAATTGATTTTGATGTGAATCTCCGCAATGAACAACAAGAGATATATGTAGGGGATGAAGTGACATTTGATTTTGATGGAAATCCTGATTATATCGTGTTCTATTCGGGTGAAGACGGTTGCAAATATGCCAATAAGGATCGCTTGAAGGTGGATGTGGAGTCTATGAATTTGTCGTACACGATGAAGCAAGTATATACAAAACCCTCTTATCAGAATCGTGCCAATATGCATATTTATGTATCGGAAGATTTTAAAGGACTTTGCACTGCTGAAGGTATTGAGGAAGCTACCTGGACAGAACTTTCCGGAGAAGGTGGATGGAGAGTCCCTACATGCCCGAATGTAACTACTGAAACTGTTACTGATAATGGGGATTTATCCGGTTATATGGATAAAAAGTTCTATTTGGCTTTCCGGTATGAAACACCGGCTTCAGAAGAATACCAACCCCGTTTTGATATTGAGCCTTTGGCGCTGACAAAAACGGTGGAAGGACAAGAAATCAAGATGACTAATCCTGAAAAGGAATTTGGTTTTACTTATGTATTTCCGAAAGGGAAACCGGCAGGGAATTATAATCCGAGTGCGACAAGGCTTCTGTTTCAGCCTTCAGCGGATAATACAGGATTTCCGGCTGAAATATGGGCTATCAGTAAACAACTGGATCCTTCGGCTGTGTCTCCTGACGAAGGAACGCCCATCAAATCATTAGATATGACTGCTTCTTCATACACGTATAAATATATGATTCCGGGTGAATATATCGTGACGTTCGTAGCGCGTAATGCCAATATGTGGAATGTGGAAAGCGCGGTAAGAGAGATAAAAATAACAGTTAAAGAAAGATGAGGACTATGGTGAGATTGAAGTATTTATATGTAGTAGCCGCTCTTTTTGCCGTTTCGTCGGTGTCTGCACAGAATGCGGAAAGGCAATTGGCTTTTGATAATTATCACCGTTATTTTGAAGAAGCGCAACGGACTTCACTGGATGCGGAAAAGGAGAAAGGACTAAAGCATTTTCGTGATTTTTATGCTGTCACTCCTTACCGCGGCCATGAGTTGAAGCGTGTTATGCCATTGTCGGACATTCTCGCTAACTGGCAGGATGACGGTCATTTCGCTGACCTGGAAGAAAGAGAACAACAAGTGATGGCGGGTAAAGACCAGGGAGCTATTGGAGAACTTCTGTCTGATGCGTTCTTTCGTATCTGGAAGGTAGCGGAAGAGTTCCGTACCGACCGTATGGGATACTCTTTGGATAAGAAAGTGTTTAAAAAGTGTCAGAAAGCAATCCTTCATTATGGTAATCTGGAGGTGAGCCGCAGTAATAGGGTACATCGTTTTCATGCTTCCTGTTTTGCCATTCCCACAGCAGCGGTTAATACTTATTTTTGTTTTTTGAAACAAATGGATAAGGTAGAAACCGGAAAAAATAAAGACCGGGAATTGGCGGATGTTTGTGATATGCTGAAAGTATTGGGGTTGCAGGCGTGGACACAACCGCTTCGACACGATGAAACGGATAAGAATGTAGTGCAGATTGAGCGTTTCCGTCAGCATGTATGGTGGGTAGGTGGCAACGCATTGGCATATCGGTCATTGCTTCCGGTAGCGGTGATGTATCAGTCGGTACCGATGATTGAGTTACTGGCTGAAGTGGCAAAACGGGGAATCGGATGTACGGCACAGTCTGTCTATGATGAGGCTTTTTGGACGGAAGGTTGTACGGCAGACGGAGCCGGCTGGGGACACGGAATGCAGTGCTTGATCTGGGGATATCCTATTGACGGTACATTGAGTGCGCTTGGCATGCTGACTTCTCTAAAGAATACTCTTTGGGAAAGTAAACTGGACAAAGATAATGTAGAAACGTTGTTTAATTATATAGAGGGTAGCAACTGGTTCTATTATAAAGGGTATCCGTTGCCGTATTTAGATAGAAATACTGCCCAATATAATCCCGATAAAAGGGATATCCGTTCTTTGGGTATAGCGAGACAGTTGTTGAAAGACTGGTCGGACTCTTTTGATGCCCGGCAGCAGAATGAACTGAACAGTTTCAAGAAAGAAGCGGAACAGCGGAATATTAATATGAATGGTTATCCTGCCGGATTATATAGCGGGACGCGCTGGTTCTTTAATAATGATAAGTTGATAAAGAAAAATGAACGTTACCACATTTTCGTGAATATGTCATCCGTCCGCTGTGATGGTCTTGAAAGTGCTTCCGGGTTTGCTGATGCTTATAATTTCTATCCTACGGATGGCATGACTTTGTTTCAGAGAAATGGGAACGAGTATGCAAAGGTGATTGGTGCCTGGGATGTGACCGCTACACCGGGAGTTACGGCAAGAGAAGGAACGGACAAACTGGTACCGGTTACTAACTGGCGTGGATATTGCAGTAAGCATAATTTTGCCGCTGCGGCTACGAATGGAGGAGAGAATGCTGTTGCTGGGTATCTTTTTGAGAAAATGAATGCTTCGGAAAAGGAAGGTGTGAATGATAAAGGAAATAATATCCGGAAAAATGAAGTCCTTTATGGGGTAAAGGCTTACAAATCTTATTTCATGTTGGGAGATTATATGATAGCTTTAGGAGCCGGCATCACTAACTTGAATCCGCAGATGGAAGGAACGATTCGCACGACAATTGACCAGACATTGCACGAAAGTGATGTATTGGCGATGCAGGATGGTAAGCAAATACCGGTAGGAAAGGGAGTATGGTCATTTTTTGTGGGTGGCAAGCCTGTGTGGGTGTCGCAAAAAGGTAAATTTTCTTATACTATATTGCCCGAATATACCCGGAATGCTTCTTTTGTGTATGAGACTAAAAAAACGGACTGGGTGGGACGGAATGGTTCCAACAAAGGAAAAAAGGACTTGCCCGGACAAGTGGATATCCTTCGCTTGTGGATAGACCATTCTCGGACTCCGGTGGATGACACTTATGGTTATGTAGTGTATGCCGGCGATGGAATGCCGATGGATAAGTTGCCTTTTCAGGTATTACGTAATGATACGCTGGTACAGGCTGTTGAAAATAATAACGGTGAAGTGGTAGAAGCGGTCTTTTATAAAGAGGGAACAGGATTGAAGACTTCTCGCGGAGAATTGTCTGTTTCGGCTCCATGCGCAATATTGATAGATAAGGATAAATTGTCTGTTACAGATGCGACGATGAATCCGGATTGTAAGGAAATCATAGTCAGTTATGGCGGTAAACGGATGACAGTAGCCATGCCGCAAGGTATGTTGTGCGGCAAATCTGTGACGGTGGATTTATAGACAATGAATGATAAACTTTTAAATGAATACCAATATGAAAAATAAGTTATTCCATATAATTACAGGAATGTTTATCGCATCCTTTTTCTGTGGATGTGAAAATAGTGATGCGGAAGACAGTCAGTTGGAACAGATTCCGGCTGTATTGTCCGGTAAAGCTTATACTTTTAATCCGGATGCTGAAGGAGAAATCTGGAAAGCAGGTAAGTTTGTCGGTATGTATATGCTGAAAGAGAATACACCTGAGTGTGTGGCACCTTATCAGAATGTGCAATACCAGACAACTGTGGAACCATTGGGCTATTTTACTCCGACTGTCAAAGAGGATGTACTTTATTATCCGCAAGATGGCAGTAAAGTGGATATTATTGCTTATTATCCATGGAAAGAGGATTTGAGGGATAACAGGTATCCGTTGAATGTAGGCAATCAGGCAGCCGCTGCTAATTTTAGCTTTTTATATGCCGGCAATGGTAAGGGGGTAAGCAAGGATAATAATAGGGTGACTTTTGAACTCCGTCCTGTATTGTCGGAAGTTGTATTTAAGTTGATTGCGGGAGATGGCGTCACGGATCAATATTTGGAAGAATCGGTTATCACTGTTGCCGGAATGAATACAAAAGCGGATTTTAATTTAGTATCGGGACAGTTTGATGCGGTTACTGAGGTAAAAGATATTAGTTTTGTGGCTTTAGAAGATGCCAATGGAGCTTCCGGCCAAGTATTTCCTGCGGTTATGGATGATAGCCATGTTGCCAGTATCAGATTACCTAAGATGAATCGGGAATATCAGTGGAACTTGACTGAAGAGATAAGTGAACTGAAACCGGGAATGCGATATACTTGCAGTGTCACGGTGGGACTTAACAAAATAGAGGTTGTTACCGATGAAGAACCGATTGGTGATTGGGGGAATGGCAGTAATAATGAAGTGGCCGGAAGTGAAAACTTAATCGGAACCTTGATTGAAGATTTACCGTTGGGAACAATGGTGTATGGCTTAAACGACCCGTTAGGTAAAATGGAAGAAGGTACGTGGTTCTATACAAGAAATAATGCAACTCCGGACGAAAGTCTTTTGAAATCTGTCGTAGAAAGAGATGAAACAATAGGGCATAATGTTATTCATACTACTTATATCGGCAAGGGTTCGTGGTTTACTTATTATATGGGCTATCGTATGAAGAATGCGAAAAGGACAAAATATAGAATCACGTTGAAAGTAAAAGGAACGGATGGTAAGAATCTCAGGTGTTTTATCCAGAATGCAAATGGTACGGATTTAAATACTGCTGTCTTTGTTGCTTCTGATAAGACAGGTTCTGGAGGTTATAATGGATTTCGACAAGTGAATCTCAAAGATACCTATCAAGTACAGACATTGGACTTCGATTTTTCCAAAATGGTAAAGGATCCATTTGGGCATACGGCGGATGAATCTCGTGAAGCGACAGATAAAGCATTGGCAGATTTCTATATAGGTTTCGGCTATAATAGTGTGGCTAACCTGGATTTCTATATAGCGGAAATTTCTATGACAGAGTTGAAATAGTAATCTTTTAAATACGAACGAATATGAATAAACAAAATATACTGACGGGAATAATAATGGCATCCGGGCTTTTATTCTCTTGTGAACAAGCTGAGATGGAACATACTCTTGGCACATCCAACGCAGGAAAAGAAGTATCTTTTCATATAGGCATCTCTTCGTTGACCCGCACTGCCACTACCGGCAATAAAACGGTTTTTGTAGCAAATGATGAATTAGGTCTTTTTGCAGTCAATCGTAGTGGGCTGAATGTGATAGAGGGGCAGGGAAATTTGAAGTATGTCTATCATGACAATCAATGGGACGCAGAGAAGGCAATCACTTTCCCAATAGATGGAAGTTCGGTGAATTTTTACAGCTATTATCCTTATTCGGCTTCTGTCACAGCTACTACATTTGAACATCAGGTGGCAAAAGACCAGTCTGTAGGAAATGCCTATGACCAAAGCGACCTTCTTTTGGCTAGTCATACCACATCTACTGCGGATGATACATCCATTACCCTGACTTTTGTCCATAAGTTAGCATTGGTAGAAGTCATTTTGCCTTCGGATAAAGTGGGCGTTTCTGCCGAAATGAAGGCAAAACGTACGGTAACCGTGGATTTGTTGAAGCAAACCGCCACGCTGAAAGACGCTGATACTGAAGAATGGATTATTATGAAAAAAGTATCGGATACAGTATTTCGTGCCGTTGTTCCTGCTCAAACTTTAGGTGTAGGGCATCTGATTCGTATAAAATTAGATAGTGGAGGATATTATCATTATAGTATAGATTCCGGAGTAACATTGGTTGCTAATGAAATCAATACATTCAGTATGACTGAGCGGTTGATTTGAAAAAAACAATAGGAAGATTTAATAACTTCTTCCTATTCTATTAATCTTTTCTGCCGTTCTATTGATCAATTCATCTAATTGAATTATCCGGTTGCACTTGTGCAACCGGAATGATACACAAGAGCAACTTGGTTGTTACACTTGTCTGTCCGACCAGTTGCACAAGTGCAATTTGATATTTGCCAGTTAGATACGAAGATAATAGGTAGTATTAGTGGCAATTCGCTGATAATTAGAATAATATGATGAAAGTGCAGTTTTTCTTCAGAAAAAAGCAAAAACATCCTATTGTTTTTTGTGAACTTATCTTAAAAATAAGGCGTTTTCAGACTTAACTGCTTGATTACTAACTCTGCAACATTTTTGTATTTCCCCCTATAATACTTAAGAATAATACAAAAATGTCGCAGCATATTATTCGGTTCGTTTGCAGGCATTTGCCAGGAAGAACTCATTCAATGTATCTTCATGGTTTCCATGAACCAGGATATGATGATTGCCCAATGGATTCTTCAGGAAATATTCTGCCGGAGTATTCATCCGTATGCGGGCTTGTGTCCGGCACATATTGATATAATTCGTATTTTCGGATAGGGTTCCGGTAGAGAGGTAGTACTCGTCCAGACATTCGCCGCCGCACTTTATGATAGTCACGTCTCCTGTCGGGAGCAATCCCTGGATGGCAATTCCTTTTTCCGTTTCGAAATGGTTGCGGATAATATACCTTTCCGTTTGTTTCAGCCCGATGGTACAGTGTGCTAAAATAAGTTCGTTGGTACGTGTATTAATCATGGAAGGATTTGCCATGAATCCGTCTTTTCCGGTTAGTGACTTCACGGCAAGCAGGGTGAATATGGATTGAAGATCACCTTCGCAGCCTGCCATTATTCCGTCGTCATTCAACAAGGACAATGCCAGACAGCCGGTAGTGTCGATTTGCTCAATCAGTTTGAAACAACTTAGTGTCAGTGCTTCCAGCTTCTCTTCTTCGCATACTTTCTTGATAGCCCGGTAGAGCCGCATCGCTTTGATAATATCTTCAGGAGTTCCCTCTCGGCAAGCAAGAGCTTGCGAGGCGACTGCGGCACAGGAAGCACCCACCTGTTCATCCGTGATTTGTTGAAAATGTTCATAGATACGTTCCAGTGGAATGTCTATGTATTCGATGCCCCAACGGCGTTTTGCCAGCAGATAGTCAACATTACTGGCGACCAGCCAGGATGAAGGAGTGCCGATAACTCCGATACGTTTGCCGAATAATGAACGTTGTGCCCGGAAATTATTATAAAGTATATGTACACGCTGTATAATGGATGGCAGTTCACCATGAAGGATTTCGCTCTTCATTCCCCTTCCGCGAAGCCATGTAGATATCTCCAGGGCGGCTGCAAGAGAGTTTTGCATGCCATCTGCCAGTAAAATGGCAGGGCGGGGGAGGTTTTCGAAATGTTGGATGACCAGCCTTTCTACTCCACCGGTAGCGATAAAAATAATTTTGAAATCATCACTCGTCAACTTGTCCATATCCTGATAGTCGACGAGTTTTACGGTATAATATTTTTCAAGTTCACTCAAAATCGCTTCGTGTGAACTGCGCAGTGAGACTTGTTTATGAAGTAGTGACGCGAATGAGATAAGGTGTATGGTCATTATGATATTGTTTTAAGTTTTCCGTATGACAAATGTATAGCTTTATTTTCAAAATCCCATAACGTTTTTAACCTTGCTAAGGTTTTTAAAGTTTTTATGTCTCTGTATTCAAATTATTGCGTACATTTGCAGCTCCAAGTAGATAAAGTAAATAGTAATTAAGTAATTTGTAGTTAAAATTATGCCAACCATATCCATTCGCGGAAACGAGATGCCTGCATCTCCTATCAGAAAACTGGCTCCTTTGGCAGACGCTGCCAAGCAACGGGGAGTCCATGTGTTTCACCTGAACATCGGACAGCCTGACCTGCCCACTCCTCAGGCCGCGATTGACGCGATACGCAATATTGACCGCAAAGTGCTGGAATACAGTCCCAGTGCAGGTTATCGTAGCTATCGCGAGAAATTAGTAGGATATTATGCAAAGTTCAATATCAACCTTACGGCAGATGATATAATCATTACATCGGGCGGTTCGGAAGCGGTATTGTTTTCTTTCCTTTCCTGCCTGAATCCGGGTGACGAGATTATTGTTCCGGAACCGGCTTATGCTAACTATATGGCATTCGCCATCTCTGCCGGAGCGAAGATTCGCACTATTGCTACGACTATCGAAGAGGGTTTCTCACTTCCGAAAGTGGAGAAATTTGAAGAGCTGATAAACGAACGCACCAAAGCGATACTGATTTGTAATCCGAATAACCCGACCGGTTATCTGTATACCCGTCGCGAGATGAATCAGATTCGTGACTTGGTGAAGAAGTATGATTTGTTCCTCTTCTCTGACGAGGTATATCGTGAATTTATTTATACGGGTTCTCCTTATATCTCTGCCTGCCATTTGGAAGGTATCGAGAATAATGTGGTACTGATTGACTCCGTTTCGAAACGTTATTCGGAATGTGGAATCCGTATCGGTGCGCTGATTACCAAGAATAAAGAGATACGTGATGCTGTCATGAAGTTCTGCCAGGCTCGTTTGAGCCCCCCTTTGATCGGACAGATTGCTGCTGAGGCTTCTTTGGATGCTCCGGAAGAATACTATCGCGAGACGTATGACGAATACGTGGAACGTCGTAAATGCCTGATTGACGGGCTGAACCGTATTCCGGGTGTTTATTCTCCGATTCCGATGGGCGCTTTCTATACCGTAGCAAAACTTCCGGTAGATGATTCGGACAAGTTCTGTGCCTGGTGTCTTTCGGACTTCGAATACGAAGGACAGACGGTATTCATGGCTCCGGCTTCCGGTTTTTATACGACTCCGGGTTCCGGCATTAACGAAGTCCGTATCGCTTACGTGTTGAAGAAAGAAGATTTAACCCGTGCGCTTTTTGTCTTGCAGAAGGCTTTGGAAGCGTATCCGGGAAGAGTAGATTAATCATTAATCACTAAAAAATTGTCTCTATCACTTTTCATAGCCCGGCGTATCTATCGTGAAAGCGATGGCGGAAAGCAGGTATCACGTCCTGCGGTCCTCATTGCCATGGCGGGTATTGCTATCGGACTGGCGGTCATGATTATAGCTGTGGCGGTGGTTATCGGGTTTAAAAGTGAAGTACGGAATAAAGTCATAGGATTCGGTTCGCATATCCAGATTACCAATCTGGATGCGGCCAGTTCTTATGAGACTCATCCAATTATAGTGGGGGATAGCATGATGGCGGCTCTTGCCGGTTATCCCGAAATAAGCCACGTACAGCGTTTTTCTACCAAACCGGGTATGATAAAGACGGATGATGCTTTTCAGGGAATGGTGCTGAAAGGTGTCGGGCCGGAGTTTGCTCCCCGCTTCATGGAAGAATATTTGGTGGAAGGCGAAATTCCGGTTTTCAGTGACTCTGTTTCCAGTAATCAGGTACTTATTTCCAAGGCTTTGGCTACGAAGATGAAGTTGAAGTTGGGGGATAAGATATATACCTACTATATACAGGACGATGTACGTGCCCGGCGGTTGACTATTGCCGGAATTTATCAGACAAACTTTTCCGAATATGATAATCTTTTTTTATTGACCGACCTTAGTCTGGTGAATCGCCTGAATGGTTGGCAACCGGAGCAGGTGACCGGAGTGGAGCTTCAAGTGAAAGATTATGATAAGCTGGAAGATACGACGTATGAAATAGCAATCGACACTGATAACCGGCAGGATGAACTGGGCGGCGTATATTACGTGCGTAGCATCGAACAGTTGAATCCGCAGATATTTGCATGGCTTGACTTGCTTGATTTGAATGTGTGGGTGATTTTGATTCTGATGGTAGGCGTTGCCGGCTTTACCATGATTTCCGGTTTGCTGATTATCATTATCGAACGTACGAACATGATTGGTATCCTGAAGGCTTTGGGAGCGAATAACTTTACGATTCGCAAGACCTTCCTTTGGTTTGCCGTTTTCCTGATTGGCAAAGGGATGCTTTGGGGAAATGCCATCGGTTTGGTATTCTGTATCCTTCAATCCCAATTCGGTATTTTTAAACTTGATCCGGAGACTTATTATGTAGATGTGGTTCCGGTTTCTTTCAATATATTGCTTTTCCTTTTGATTAATATCGGCACACTGTCGGCTGCTGTCCTGATGCTGATAGGCCCTTCATTCCTGATTACAAAAATCAATCCGGCGAGTTCCATGAGATACGAGTAAGCTATGTGGATGAATGCTATCTCAAACTCACGTTAATTTATCTTCTCATAAAGTCTCCTTTACCACGGAAGAAGCGGCAGAGTTTGAAATTCAATGACTGCATCGGTTGGAGAATATCGAACACAGGCAATGAGAAATAATATTTCCTGTTGCCACCCATCTCTTTGGCTGCCTGGTTGATAATGACGGCTTGCACTGTGTAGCGAATCAGCCAGAGCAATAATGCGATACCTGCCGGCAGCCAATGGAAGCTAAGAATGCCGAATACAATACCAGTGATACAAGCGGCATAGAACAATAGGCGTGACAGGGTTTCAAAACCTAATAAGTAACGTTGCGCTCCACGATAAAAACGGGAGGTAGCTATATAGCTGACTTTTTCCTCTTTCCAGTCTTTATAACGGTAAACAGGTTGTATTCGCATGGTAGCGTTGAAGTCCGTTTCTACACGGGTATTGCTGCTGTTAGCTATCTGATTGATAAATAAATCATCTTCTCCGCGTTGCAGGTTCAGATAACTGGAAAAGCCTTTCTGCTTGAAGAATAATTCTTTGCGGTAGGCAAGGTTGCGACCGATACCCATGTAAGGCTTTCCGGCCAAGGCAAAGCCCAGGTAACGCAATGACTGGAACAGTGTATCGAATGCGACACGTTTGTGCAGCCATCCTTTGGTGCGGTCGTAGCCGCTATAGCCCAATACCACCTGCGTTTGCGAGGTAAAGTTGCGTGCCATCAGTTTCAACCAATTCTTACTTGCGGGGATACAGTTGGTTTCCGTGAATACGAGCCAGTCGTGTTTGCTGGCTTTGATGCCCAATGTCAGAGCCAGTTTCTTATGGCTGATATAGCGGGCGCTGTCAGGAGTAAAACTGTGATAGAGATGGGGATATTTCTCTTCCATAAATCCCAGTACATCTTCTGTCTCGTCTGTGGAAGCGTCGTTGATGACAATGACTTCAAATTGCGGATAATCCTGTTCCAGTATGGCAGGCAGGACTTTACGCAGATTATCAGCTTCGTTGCGTGCACAGATGATGACGGAAAGTGGCGGCAATTCCCGTGTGAAGTGAGCTTCCTCTTTACGTACTGCCTTGTTACGCAGATGTATCCGGTTGTACAAACCGAGATAGTAAATAAGCTGAATGATAAAAAGAACTCCTGCTGCTGATAATGCAATCAGCTCGACAGTATTGAATGTAAATGCTTCCATGAATTATAGTGTCGTTTTTACGCTCACAAAAGTACGCATTTTTTCGGTAGTTCTTTCATTTTAGAAGAAGCTTATTTCGCGAATCCAGATATTCTTTCTTGAACATATCAACGAAAAGGAAGAATAATGATAGCAACAGCGGCCCGAAGATGACTCCCATAAACCCGAATATCGGCAAACCGATGACTACACCGAAGATAGTGATGAGCGGATGTGTGTCCGCCATCTTCTTTTGAAGGATAAACCGGATAAGGTTATCGGATTGTGAAATGACTATGGCGCCATACGCAAACAGGCCGATTGCATTGAACCAGTCGCCGGTCAGGGCAAAATAGACAGATACCGGAAACCATACCAGTGCGGTACCTACCATCGGGATAATAGTGGCAAAGCAAGTGAAAAAGCCCAGAAGCCATATATTGGGAGCACCAAAGATGAGGTAACCTATCATGGCGACTCCCCCCTGTATAATTGCCAACAAAGGAATGCCTATGGCATTGGAACGCACAATCATAAAGATTTCGTTTGTTACTTCCTGCGTATTCTTGTCATTGAAAGGAAGGATGTCATCAATGTAAGCTTCCATTTTTCTTCCGCCCATGAGCATGAAATAAAGGACGAATATCATGACGAACAGATTGATAGCCAGGCTGCTGATACTGCCCATGATAATTTGTCCGATACGTGGTGCTAAAGAAATGAGAAATGACAACGTATCATTTCCCAAAACGTCGTATCCGGTTTTTGTCTTGATGGCTTCTGCGGTTTGCTGGATTGGCCCGATGAAGGTTTGAGGGTCAAGATTAATGTTCTTCAGCAAGTCGACGAGTAACCATACCGTCAGACCCACAGGAACTAGGAAAACGAGAATTGTTTCTACAATAATCAGTAGTGCGGCAATGCTGCGTTTCATATTTTTCCTGTTTATCAGGTAGCCCATTTGCCCGCGTACCAGGATATAAATAGTAAGTGCGCCCAACAGTCCCCCCATAAAAGGAGTGATTTGTCGGAAAATAATGACTCCCATTAATAGTATAATGATAATGAGGGAATATCTCCAGTATTTTTCTTTCATGCTTTTTTAATGTAATAAGTTCTTTACACAATAACACATAAAAGCATGGAAAGGTTTGTTTTATAGCGGCATATCAATGTGAAAAACTGTTTTTCCGGGAGAGCTTTCCTTGACGGTGAGATGCCCGTCGTGAAGGCGGATGATTTGTTTGCAGAGACTTAACCCGATGCCGCTGCCTTCTGATTTGGTGGTAAAAAAAGGAATAAATATCTTTTCCTGCATTTCGGGCGGAATACCCGAACCGTTGTCCGTAATGTCGATAGATAGGCGTTCGTCTTGTTGTACGTGGATATTGATTCTGCCTTCTTCTTTTTCTTCCAGTGCTTGCATGGAGTTTTTCAGAAGGTTGAGCAGGACTTGTGAGAGTTGGTTCTCGTCACCTTGCATATGAATCGTTTTGGGATGGCAGGTCAGTGTGAAGGTAATATTGTTTTCTTTGAAATCGCCGGACAGGAGTTCACGGAGATTCTCGAGGGTTGCCGTAAGTGAGAAAAGTTTCTTTTCAGGTTGTGGCAGGTAGGAGAGATGGCGGAAGGATTCGGTGAATTGCAACAAACGTTCGCTTTGTGCCTGAATGATGCGGAGTCCGCGAACCGCTTTCTCGTTGATGTCCGGATAGGCGGACAGTGTTTGCGACAGGGAGATAATAGGGGCGATTGTGTTCATTATTTCATGGGTGAGCACGTGGCTTAGTTTGTTCCACGATTCACTTTCCTTGTCGCTAAGTTCGTCGCCGATATCCTTGATAGATAAGAGGGTGATTGTTTCATCTTGTAGTTTCATGTGGTTTTGTGAGAGGCTGAGATGCTCCTTTCTGCCTTTTTCTTGCAACAGGGATTCCAGTTGCCGGTATCGGGTTAATTGTTGGCAGCCCAATAAGGAGAGGGCGGCGCTGTTTGCCATGATTATCTTTCCGGTAGAATCCCATGCCAATACACCGCTGGGCACTTCTTCCAGAAGTGAGCGGTAGAAGTGTTCCTGTTTGGAATATTCTGATTGGGTTCTGGCGAGCAGGAGATTGATGCGGTTGAGAGAGCGGTTCAGCTTTTCCTGTTCTTTGCTGACGTTTTGTTCGGGGAAGTAAAGCATATTGTCCTTATCTTCTATGGCGTCGAAAAAGATACGTAACTTTTGGTTGAATGAATTCAGCTTGTTTACCAGTCCGCTGATTTGGAAGAGGGAACAGGTGATTAATAATGTGCCTATCACAAATCCGCGTTGTGAGATGATAAGCCAGGCGCCTGTTCCCGAGGTGGCGAGAATAAGTACGACGTGTAGCAGTATAATCCAATAGAGGTGTCGGCTGAATATCATGCTGTTCAGGATTTGAAGCGTTTTAGTTTGTTATAGAGTGTCTGACGGCTGATTCCCAGTTGTTCGGCAGCGGCGGTCAGGTTTCCGTTGTTTTGCAGGATGGCTGTTTCAATGGCCTGTCTTTCCACTTCTTCCAGATTGGGGACAGTACTGGTGGTTTGCGGTTTCCAGGTTTGTTTTACCAGAATGTCTTTGGGACGTATCACGTTGCCTTCACATAAGATAACGGCTTTCTCGATAGCGTGTTGCAGTTCCCGGATATTGCCCGGCCAGTGGTAGGAGCGTAGTTTCTCAATCGTTTGCTCATGCATCCTCATTTCCGGACGTTGGTATTTGGAAGCGAAACGGTGGAGAAAGGTTTCGACGAACAGGAGTATGTCGTCACCCCGTTCCCGCAATGGAGGGATTTCCAGGTGGATAGTGTTGATGCGGTAGAATAAGTCTTCGCGGAACAATCCTTGTTTTACCATTTCCGGGATGTCTTTATTGGTGGCGGAAATGAGCCGGATATCAACGGGGATGACTTTATTGCTCCCGATTCGGGTGATATTCCTGTTTTGTAGTACGGTCAGTAATTTGGCTTGCAGTGCGAGGGGAAGATTGCCGATCTCATCCATAAAAAGCGAACTGCCGCTGGCGGCTTCGAACTTTCCCGAACGGCTTTCGTAAGCGTCCGTAAAAGCCCCGCGCTCGTGTCCGAAAAGCTCGCTCTCGAAAAGGGATTCGCTGATAGCTCCCATGTCGATACTTAACATCGGGCGGGTATTGCGTGGGGACAGGCGGTGTATTTCCCTGGCCAACATTTCTTTTCCGGTTCCGTTTTCTCCGGTTATCAGGATATTGGCGTCGGTCTTGGCTACTTTATTGACTACCTTTATTAATTGCAGCATGGCGGGAGAGTGTCCTATCAGCATTTCCGGCTTGTTCGGATTGCCGGAGCCGGCGGTTTGGGTCTTTGATTTCGAGGAACTTTTCCCGTTTGATTTATGATTGTATGCTTCCTTTATTTTCTGAACCAGTGTCCGGTTATCCCAAGGTTTGAGAAGAAAATCGGTAGCTCCGTGCTTTAAGGCTTTTACGGCCAGTTCCACATCTCCATAGGCGGTCAGCATCACTACAGGGAGTGTGGGGCGGATTTCGTGAATACGTTTCAGCCAGTACAATCCTTCGTTACCGTTATTGATACCGGCTGAAAAATTCATATCGAGGATTACAATATCAATGGAAGTGGTAGTGAGCAGTGTCGTTATCTGGTTAGGATTAGCGGCTGTACGGACTGTGCTGAATTCATTTTCGAGCAAAAGCTCCAGTGAAGCCAACACGCTTTTATTATCATCTACTATTAAAATAGTTCCGGTTTCCATATATGTAAGATTGGGGGTATCTGTCTGGGTTGAATGATTCTCTAAGTTTTCGGGTAAAGATATTCGTTTTTGCTTTTCTCTGCAAGGGAGTGTCCAATAATTAGACATTTTATGATACATTTCTTGAAACATGGCTTTATTCTATGTTCTGTCTAAGGAATATTTAGAGTCTGAACGTTGGATAATTGTTGTTTGCACGTAGGTTGGGCGGCTCTTTATTGATAACGTCCAGATTTTAGACGTTATGGTGTGTAATAATTGGACGGAAATAAGATTAGGTAATATGTTATCTGTTTTATAATCAACGGTTTAAGATTTGTGGCATTGTGTTTGCTTTTTTATCTGCGTAACACACAATCCCATATATAATAGTAAAGAATGAGGAACATTTTCTTTTTATTGTTTTTATTTCCCCCGATTGCGTATGCTCAACCGGCAATGAGTTTGGACGAATGTATCCGCTTGGCATGGAAGCAGAATCCTTCTATACGGAATAGTGCTATCGGCATAAAGGAAGCACGGGCGGATTATGCTGCCGCTATCGGTACATTTCTTCCCCGCATAGTAGCCAACGCAGAAACAGGAAAGCGTTTCGGGCGTTCGATAGACCCGGATACCAATGGATATACGGAAAAAACTTTTGAAGAAGGAACAGTAGGTCTTGATATGACTTTGTCTTTGTTTGAAGGATTCTCACGTATCAATCAGGTTCGTTTTCGGAAAATGAATAGGGAACGCAGCGAGTGGGAACTGAAAGACAGGCAGAATGAACTCGCATATCAAGTGACGGATGCTTACTACAAACTGGTTTTGGAGAGAAAACTCCTGAATCTGGCCCTGGAACAAAGCCGGTTGAGCGAACGATATCTGAAACAAACCGAAACATTTATGGAACTGGGCTTGAAATCCGCTTCTGACTTGCAAGAGGTGAAAGCCCGCAGGGAAGGGGATATATATCGTTATCAGTCCCGTGCCAATAGTTGCCGGTTGGCATTGCTGCATTTGGAACAGTTGATGAACTTTCAGCCGGGCGATACACTTGTCATTCAGGATACGATTGCCGAATTGGACAAGCTCCCGTTACTTTCACTGCCGTCCACGGAAACATTGTATGGTCAATCTCTGGAAATACTTCCTGCCATGCGTATGATTGATTTAAAGCAGAAAGCTGCCCGCAAGGAATATGCAATGGCGGGCGGAGCTTTTTCTCCTTCTATTTATGCTCGTTTTACGGTCGGTTCCAATTTCTACAACACTGCATTTTCCGCCAGGCAATTACGGGATAATATAGGAAAGTATATCGGCATTGGTATCTCTTTCCCTTTGTTGAGTGGTTTTGAACGTCTGACGAATCAGAGGAAGCTGAAACTGAACCTGTATCGCCTGAAGAATGAAGAAGAACTGGAGAAGCAACAGCTATATACCGACATTGAGCAAACCCTTCTTTCCCTGCGTGCCGGATATATGGAACATCAACAGGTATTGCAACAGTTAAGTGCGGAGACTCAGGTCTTGAAAGAATCCGAACGGAAATGGGAGGAAGGGCTTATCTCTGTCTTTCAGTTAATGGAAGCCCGCAATCGTTTTATCTCCGCTAAAGCAGAACTGGTTCGTGTACGTTTGCAGGTAGAGATGATGGTGAAATTGGAGAAATATTATCGGGAAGGAACTTTTTTATAAAAAACAGAATAAATCTTATGGATACACCTATTGAACGCAAGTCCGGCATTACCCGCAAACACCTATATATAATAGGTGGCACAGCCTTTGCCATTGCCGTTATTTTATATTTCATGCTCAGGGATACCGCCTCTACCATGACTGTGGAGAAAGAACGCCTGACGATTGCCACCGTTGAGCGTGGTGAATTTAACGACTATATTCGCGTCATCGGTCAGGTAATGCCCAACCGTATTATTTATATGGATGCCGTGGAAGGCGGACGCGTGGAAGAACGTCTGAAAGAAGAAGGTGCCATGGTGAAGGCAGGCGACGTGATTCTGCGTCTCAGCAATCCGCTGCTGAACATCGGTATTATGCAGAGTGAAGCGGATCTGGCTTATCAGGAAAACGAACTCCGTAATACCCGTATCAGCATGGAGCAGGAACGTCTGCGTTTGAAACAGGAGCGTATCGGACTGAATAAGGACAGGATGGTGAAACAGCGTCGTTACGAACAATACAGTCGTCTGATAAAAGAGCAGCTCATTGCACAAGAAGATTATCGTCTTGCCAAGGAAGAATATGAGGCAGCTAAAGAACAACTGGATGTCATTGACGAGCGCATCCGTCAGGACAATATTTTTCGTGAAAGCCAGGTAAGCAGCCTGGACGAGAACATACGTAACATGAAGCGGAGCCTTGCGCTGGTGCGCGAGCGGATTGAGAACTTGAAAGTAAAAGCCCCTATTGACGGGCAGGTAGGTAACCTTGACGCACAGATAGGACAATCAATAGCAGCGGGCGAGCACATCGGCCAAATCATCACTCCTGATTTGAAAGTGCAGGCACAGATTGACGAGCACTACGTGGAGCGGGTTGTACCCGGATTACCGGCTGATTTTACTCGTGACGGTGGCAGCTATAAACTGGAGGTGACAAAGCCCTATCCGGAAGTGAAAGAAGGACAGTTCCGTACCGACTTGCAGTTCACAGCCGGACGGCCGGAGAATATACGTGCGGGACAGACTTATCATATAAATCTTCAGTTGGGCGACCCTGCACAGGCTATTTTGGTGCCGCGTGGCGGATTTTTTCAAATAACCGGCGGGCGATGGATGTATGTTGTAGATGAAAGTGGTAAATTTGCTATTCGCCAGCCTATCCGCATCGGTCGACAAAATCCACAATACTATGAGGTCACCGAAGGATTGAAACCTGGAGACCGGGTAATTGTTTCCGGATATGAATTGTTTGGTGATAATGAGAAACTGATATTGAAATAAGGTCGTAATATGATAAATTACTTCTCACAAGTGATACGTAGTCAGCGGGTTAAGAAATCCTTGACGCTGATAAATATAATGGGGTTGTCTGTCTGTATTGCGGCAACACTGCTCATCATGCTTTACGTATGGTCGGAGTTGAGCTACGATTCATTCCACAATGCCGGGCGTGTATATCGTGTCGAGAGCCGGTTGTATGAAGGTGAGACGCTGACGGATAACTGGGCGACTACAGCTTATGGGCATGCGCCCGTAATAGACAGTGAAATTGCCGGCATCGAGAAGTATGTCCGCGTGACGGCACAAGACCGCGAACAAGTGGTGAATTATTTCGATAGGAGATTTGCCGAAGAACATTACTGCTACACCGAACCTGCCTTTTTTGAGATATTCAATTTCCCGGTAATTAAAGGGGATAAAACCGGGCAACTGGTACGTCCTAATACGGTAGTACTGACCGAGAGCGCGGCAAACCGTTATTTCGATGGAGAAGACCCGATAGGCAAGATGCTGACTTTCAGTACGTCTTCATCGCAGCAAAACTTTGAAGTAACAGGCGTGATAGCCGATATGCCCGTTCGCTCCCATCTGCAATATGATTTTTTACTTTCATATAATACGATTCCCAAAGAGAGGCAGGACATTTGGTACATTCACGGAGTTTATACTTATGTCCGCCTGATGCCCGGAAAGAATCCGGCAGAGATTGAAGAGGCTTTTCTCAATATATCCGACAAATACAAGACCGATGCACTGAAACATAAGACTTGGGCGATAGAGCTGATACCGTTGAAAGACATTCATCTCACTCCGCAGAAAGCGTACGAGAAAGAAGTGAAAGGAAGTCGGACTGCAGTTCTTATACTGTTGGTGATGTCTATTGCACTATTGTTGATAGGTTGGGCAAATGCCTTGAATCTGACCGTGGCTCGTTTCTTGGAACGCGGGCGTGAGTTCGGGTTACGTAAGGTTTTTGGCGCTTCACGTCGTCAAATTATTATTCAGGGGCTTCTCGAGTCGGCTTTCATGAACCTGTTGGCTACGTTGATAGCCTTTGGCTGGTTGGAACTTCTCTTACCCCTTGTTTATCGTTGGGCGGGGCAAAGCTTCGGGACGGATATACTTATGGAGCCTGCTTTCTGGGGGATTGTAGCAGGAGTGGTTGTTACCGGTACGTTTGTCGTAGGACTTTATCCCTCTTGGCTGATGGTCACTATACGTCCGTCAGAAATTATGAGGGGTAAGCTGCTGCATGGCAAACGCGGCAACCGGATAAGGAAAGTCCTGATTGTGGTTCAGTTTCTAGCTTCTTTTGTTTTGATTGCCGGTACGTTTACAGTGGTTCGTCAGGTACGTTATATGCAAAGTGAGGCTTCCGCTGATTCTTATTCACGTATGTTAGTCATTAAATACCCTTCATTTACCGAGGGATTGGCACTACGTTTGGAAAGTTTCACCAAGCGCCTGAAGCAACGGGCAGATGTAAGTCACGTAACGGTTTCGGGAGCGGTTCCTGGGGTGGAAGTAGCCAATTATTTCACCAATCGTCCTTACGGAAGCGACCCTTCACAGGTGAAACTGATACAAATGTTTGCCGTAGATTATGATTATCTGTCTGCTTATATGCCCGCTATGATTTGCGGGCGGGGTTTCTCCGAGAATTTTGGCGGTGACCTCAACCGGGTAGTGCTTAACGAGGAAGCTGTCAGACTATTAGGCTACGAATCTCCCGAAGCCGCATTGGGGCAACAGCTTAAAATGGAGGTGGTAGGCGAACCGCTTGAAATTATCGGGGTAGTGAACAATTATCACCAGCAGTCACTTTCCGTACCTTACAAACCTATCATCTTCTTTATGAAAGAGCGGGTACCGTTCATTGCGACACCTTATATTTCAGTCCGCCTGACAGGCGAAGGGGGAGATGGTGCTTTGGCGGAGATTGAGCAGATGTATCGTGAATATTTTCCGACTTCTTTATTCTCTTATTTCTTTTTGAATGACTTGAATGATTTCCTATATAAATCAGACCGTAATTTTGCCTGGATATTTGTCAGTGCTTCTTTGCTTGCAGTGTTTGTGGCATGTCTCGGATTGTGGATTGTCACACTGTTTTCAACTTTATCGCGCTTGAAAGAAGTGGGTATCCGCAAGGTGCTCGGTGCAAATAAGAGTAGCCTGTTCCTTGTCTTGACTAAGGAGCTGATGTTACTTACCGTATTGGCATCTGCCATAGGTGTGCCCGTATCGGCGGTCTTGATGAACGGTTGGCTGGAAACGTATGCTTTCCATATTTCACTGCCTTGGTGGGTATATGCGGCTACTTTTGTGCTATTGATGCTGATTGCGTTCCTCACCGTCTTTCAACAAGTGTGGCGTATAATCCACCTGAAACCGATGCGTATTTTAAAATATGAATAACTAATAAATATTGAACTGATTATGATTAAGACTGAAAAACTGACAAAACTCTTCACAACCGAAGAAGTGCAGACAAAAGCTATGAACGAAGTTACCTTGCAGGTGGAACGTGGAGAATTTGTAGCTATAATGGGGCCTTCGGGATGCGGTAAGTCCACACTGCTGAATATTTTGGGCACACTTGATTCTCCTACTTCCGGCTCTTATCTATTTGATGGGCAACAAGTGGATAAAATGAATGAGAACCAACTGACAGCTCTTAGGAAAGGCAATCTCGGCTTTATCTTCCAGAGTTTCAACCTGATTGACGAGCTGACCGTATATGAGAATGTGGAATTACCCCTTGTTTATCTGGGTGTCAAAGCCGACAAGCGCAAAGAAAGGGTAAATAAAGTACTCGAAAAAGTGAATCTGTTGCATCGTGCCAACCATTATCCCCAGCAACTGTCCGGCGGACAGCAACAGCGTGTAGCTATTGCCCGTGCCGTAGTGACGGACTGTAAATTGCTTCTCGCCGACGAACCTACCGGAAACCTGGACTCGGTGAACGGTATAGAAGTAATGGAACTGTTGAGCGAACTGAACCGTCAGGGGACTACTATCATTATCGTGACCCACTCCCAACGGGATGCCATGTACGCACACCGTGTCGTTCAATTGCTGGATGGACAGATTGTAGCCGAAAACATCAACCGTCCGCTGGAAAAGAATACATCATCTAAAAACGAAACCGTATGATAGGAAATTACTGGAATAGTGCCTGGCGGAATCTGATGAAACGAAAAAGGTTCAGCTTCATTAATATATTCGGACTGGCAGTTGGTATGGCATCGGCATTGCTGATTCTCACTTACGTGACCTTTGAATTCAGCTTTGATAAAATGCATACGAAATATGACCATATCTACCGCGTGCAAAGTACGTTCCACGAAGGGGATGTGCTGACCGACTACTGGGCAAGCAGTTCTTTCGGATATGGTTCGGCTATGAAAGAGAACCTTGCCGGAATTGAAGATTATACCCGAATCGGCTCCCTGTTCCAGCCGGAACAAATCGTGAAATACGGAGAACTGACCTTGCGGGAGAATCAGATAGCTTATGCTGAGCCGAGTTTCTTTCGCCTTTTTGATTTCGAACTTCTGAAAGGGGATAAGAAAACCTGTCTTTCCATGCCTGGGCAAGTGGTAATTACCGAACGCATTGCCCACAAATATTTCAAAGATGAAGACCCCATCGGAAAGATACTCATCTTTACCGGAACGTACGATAAAATATCATGTGAAGTGACCGGAGTGATGAAAGAAATGCCTTCCAACTCGCATATACATTACAGTTTTCTGATTTCTTATAAGTCTTTGCCCAAGTATGCGCAAGAGTATTGGTATAAACACGAGGCTTATACCTACGTCCTGCTCGACTCTCCCGAAAGGAAAGCGGAAATAGAGAAAGAATTTCCTGTAATGGCGGAAAAGTACAAGACGGATGAAGCGTTGAAAAACAAGACATGGGGAGTCTCCTTAATTCCTTTGGCGGATATACACCTTACTCCGCAAGTAGGATATGAAGCGGAGACAAAGGGAAACCGTTCTTCCATGATTGCTTTGATTTTTGCTGCTATTGCTATTTTGGCGATTGCCTGGATAAACTATATAAACCTTACCGTAGCCCGCTCGATGGAGCGTGCCAAAGAAGTGGGAGTACGGCGGGTAGTGGGAGCTTTCCGCAAGCAGTTGATTCACCAGTTCCTGTTTGAAGCATTGGTAATGAACTTGATAGCTTTTGTACTGGCTGTAGGATTGATAGAACTGATTCTTCCGTATTTTAATCAATTGGTAGGACGTACCGTAACCTTCTCCGTCTGGTTGATGGATTATTGGTGGATTTTACTTGTTTTTGTTTTCATTGCCGGGATATTCCTTTCCGGATATTATCCGGCATTGGCTTTGCTGAACCGGAAACCGATTACGCTATTGAAAGGAAAATTCCTGCATGGCAAATCCGGCGAGCGAACACGGAAAGTATTGGTTATCATTCAATACACGGCTTCGATGATATTGCTTTGCGGCACATTGATTGTCTTTGCGCAGTTGAATTTTATGCGCAGCCAGTCTTTGGGAGTAAAGACTAATCAGACATTAGTGGTCAAGTTCCCTGGTCATACCGAAGGACTGAATACAAAACTGGAAGCGATGAAGAAAGCAATAGCCCGTTTGCCTTTAGTGCATCAGGTTACTTTTTCCGGTGCAGTGCCGGGCGAGGAAGTGGCAACTTTCCTTTCCAACCGCCGCACCAACGATGCCCTGAAGCAGAATCGCTTGTATGAAATGCTTGCTTGTGACCCCGATTATGTGGATGCCTATGGACTGCAAGTCGTAGCCGGAAGAAGTTTCTCGGAAGACTATGGAGACGATGTGGATAAACTGGTGATTAACGAAACGGCTGTACGTAACCTAGGCTTTACGTCTAATGATGAGGCGATAGGGGAGTTGGTGACCGTTGAATGTACCGATGCTCCGATGCAGATTATCGGGGTCGTGAAGGATTATCATCAACAGGCGTTGAGCAAGAATTATACCCCCATCATGCTGATTCATAAAGATAAGATTGACTGGTTGCCACAACGCTATATTTCTATTGTAATGACTTCCGGTGACCCTCGTGAACTGGTATCACAGGTACATGAGATTTGGAACCAATACTTTGCGGATTCCAGTTTCGATTACTTCTTCCTCGACCAGTTCTTCGACCATCAGTATCGTCAGGATGAAGTGTTCGGTGTGATGATTGGCTCTTTTACCGGTCTGGCTATTTTCATTTCCTGTTTGGGACTTTGGGTATTGGTCATGTTTTCCTGTTCTACCCGTACCAAAGAAATGGGAATACGCAAAGTGCTCGGTGCTTCCCGTTGGACACTCTTTTATCAGTTGGTCAAGGGATTCTTCCAGTTGATTCTGATAGCGGTTATCATTGCTCTTCCGGTAGCCTGGTTCAGCATGAATGTCTGGTTGAGTCATTATGCTTTCCGTACGGACTTGAAGGCATGGTTCTTTATTGTACCTGTATTGCTGATGCTGTTTATCTCATTTATAACAGTAGCTTTCCAGACCATGAAGATAATAATGAGCAAACCTGCCCGTTCTTTACGATATGAATAATCTCTGAATCACTCAATCGGGTATTCGTTAATATCCGATTGATTTATGTTAAATGTTAACGAGTCTGTTGCTTTTATTAAACCATGTTATAAGATACGCTGCTTCACTCCGAAAATTTGGAGATATGCGGAAAGTACGTATCTTTGCAATGTGTTTTTCATAGTATTAGATTTAAGGTTAACAAAAAAGATTGGCTGTCTGGGATAGATAGCCTTTTTTTATGCCCTTTATTGTCCTTCTATTTTTCACAAGTATATCTCATCTCCTGATTCTTTTCCGTCCATCTCCTAAAATATGTTTTTCAACACATATGCTTATTTTTCTATTATTATCTTCTTGTATTCTAAAAAAAATCTCTTAATATTGCATTTGTATTATTTGTCAGACAAATAATACAAATAACAAAAATCTAATGATATGAAGATAGAAATTAATCAAACAACGTTAATTGACCAGGTAGAAGACAGTCTACTTACCTACTTTAAAAAGAATGATTTGGGACGTGGGGACTCTATTCCTAATGAGAATAGTTTGGCGGCTGAACTGGGAGTTGCAAGAAGTGTGGTTAGAGAGGCACTGAGCCGTCTGAAAATGATGGGGTTGATTCATGCGCGTCCCCGTAAGGGAATGGTTCTGACCGAGCCCTCTATTTTGGGAGGAATGAAAAGAGTGATAGACCCTCGTGTTTTAAGTGAAGAAACAATTTTGGATTTGCTGGATTTCAGAATCGCGCTCGAAATAGGTATATCAAGTGATATATTCCGTAAAATAACTCCCAAGGATATTGAGGAATTGAGTGAAATTGTAAAAATGGGAATTGTTTTTGAAAATAACGAATATGCATTAATCAGTGAATCGGCTTTTCATACGAAATTATATAAAATCACCGGAAATAAAATCATATCCGAATTCCAGGAAATCATTCATCCTATACTTGTCTATGTGAAAGAAAAATTCAAGGACTACTTAAAGCCCATAAACATAGAGATGAGTAAAAGCGGGCGGATAGCTACTCATGCCGATTTACTGGATTTTATCAAAAAGGGGGATGAGAAAGGATACCGGGATGCCATCGAAAGACATTTTGAGGTTTATAAGATTTTCAAAGTAAACCGGAGTCAGGAGTTGCTGGCGGAGAAAGAGGAGAATGAAAAGGCGGAAAGTCTATGAAAAAGCGGCATCTGATAATTTTATGTTTATCCTTAATAGTATTGTCTATGAGTACGTCTTGTTTTAGAAAAGAAGAGAAGAGGATAGAGGCACAATGGGAAAATGCATTGTTGCTTCCGGGATGTGCCGGCATGCCGGAGAATATCGGATTAGCGGGGGCATATTCCGGGATAGTGGAAGGAAAGCTGCTTGTGCTGGGTGGAGCAAATTTTCCGGATAGGTATCCTTGGGAAGGAGGTACTAAGACTTGGTGGTCTGCTTTATATAGCTATGACTTGGATACAAAGAACTGGTCTGTTTTTGATGATTTCCTTGGCCGGCCGCTTGCTTATGGGGTTTCAATAAGTTTGCCGGAAGGTTTATTGTGTATCGGTGGATGCGACCGTGTGCAGTGTAGCAATAAAGTATTTCTTATAAAAAAAGAAAGAGATTCGTTTGTAATAGATTCTGTCAGTTATCCATCTTTGCCGGTTCCGTTGGCTAATGCAACGGGGGCTGTTTGTGGTAATTGTATTTATATTGCTGGGGGGCAGGAGTCTATGGTAAATGAACGGTCAACTCATCATTTTTATATGCTTGATTTACTTCATAAGGAGAAGGGATGGCAGAAAATGCCGGCTTGGGACGGTCCTTCCCTTTCCTATGCAGTAGGCGTGGTTCAAAGCGGGAAGTTTTACCTCTTCAGCGGAAGAAGCTATGCACCGGATAAGGCGATGACGGAATATACGGAGGGGTACGTATTTGAACCGGACAGCAAGCAATGGGACAAGTTGACCGATACTTTTCCGGTAATGGCGGGAACTGCTGTTCCGTATGAAAACGATAAGATAATTTTATTAGGTGGAGTGGAAGAACTGTTGCCGACCTCTCCTGAACATCCCGGTTTCAGCCGTAAAGTACGGATATTAAGTACAGAGACAAACAGATTGATTGATACGATTGATTGCCCTTATCCCATTCCTGTTACCACAAATGCTGTATATACGCAAGATACAGTTTATATTGTGAGTGGGGAGGTACAACCCGGCATACGGACACCGTTAATCTTGAAAGGAATTTTCCGAAAGTGAAATAAAATAATAATCTAATTAAATGCATTATGAAAAATTATGAAAGACTGGAAGGTATGGTTGCGGCCACCTTCACCCCAATGGATGAAAATGGGGATGTGAATTTATCTGTTATTGATAAGTATGCTGACTGGATAGCATCAACTCCTGTGAAAGGGGTATTTGTGTGTGGTACGACCGGTGAGTTTTCTTCGTTGACGATTGACGAGCGTAAGGCAATTCTTGAAAAATGGGTGGCTTCTGCTGCCAAGCGTTTCAAGGTGATTGCTCATGTCGGCTCAAACTGCCAGCGGGACGCAATGGAACTGGCACGTCATGCGGCACAGGCGGGAGCTGATGCCATCGCTTCAATTGCCCCTTCTTTTTTCAAACCGGGGACAGTAGATGAACTGGTTGATTTCTTTGCACCGATTTGCCGGGCTGCCGATGAGTTGCCTTTCTATTATTATAATATGCCGTCAATCACAGGGGTTAACTTGCCGGTGGATAAATTTTTGGTAGAGGGTAAGAAGAAAATGCCAAATTTAGTAGGTACGAAGTTTACTCATAATAACTTGATGGAGATGGGGGCTTGCATCGACTTGGAACAGCATAAGTTTGAAGTATTGCATGGCTTTGACGAAATTCTGATTGCCGGTTTGTCTATGGGAGCAGTGGCAGGTGTAGGAAGTACGTATAATTATATCCCTAATGTCTACCATGCCATCTTCGAATCAATGAAGAAAAATGAGGTGAAGACGGCGCGTGCCTGGCAAATGAAGTCTATTCGTACGGTAGAGGTGATTATTAGATATGGCGGCGGCGTACGTGGCGGTAAAGCTATCATGAAATTGATAGGCATTGATTGTGGCAGTTGCCGGTTACCGATAAAAGCTTTTTCAGTGGAAGAGTATGAAAAACTGAAAGGTGATTTGGATGCGATAAAATTCTTTGAGTTCTAGTGATATGAAAGAGGAGATGACAGTAAAAGTGTATTGCTGGGGTTAGCTACTTTACTTCCTGTCTATCTCCCCCTAATCTAGTTAAATGCGTTCAAATTTACCTAAAATAAAGATACTATGAAAGTAAGTAAGAAAATATTTATCATATTTTCGATGATTTTGTTATTGGTGTCACCAGTCACATCTTTAGGTAAAGACATAAAATGGATACTGGAGAGACCTGTTATTCCTGTGTTGGTAAAGAAACCGGCAAATCCTGTAATGAAGATAACTTTAATCAGGACAGATAATCAACCTTATGTTATCCGGCAAATAGATCTGGATTTATTGGGGAGCACGAATGTGGCAGATATTGTTTCTGTTGCCATATATGGTGCGAAGAAGAATGGACTGATAGATACGTCTCGTTTACTTTGTAATGCACTTCCCGCTACACAAAAAATGTCATTTACTAATGAAGTGCAGGTTAATCAGGATTCTTTGTCTTTTTGGGTAGCCGTAACATTGAAAGATACGGTTTCACTGGATCATCGTGTTCAGGTTAATTGTAACCGGGTGAAAACCACGAAAGGCAATCTGAAAATTTTGGATAAAACAAGTAAACCTTTACGAGTAGGAGTAGCTGTACGACAGAAAGGACAGGATGGATGTATCTCATCACGTATTCCAGGATTAGCTACTAGTAATAAAGGCACTTTATTGGCCATTTTTGATGCCCGCTATGATTATCCTCGTGATTTGCAGGGAAATATAGATATTGCTCTTCATCGTAGTACAGATAAGGGAGTAACTTGGCAACCCATTCAAACTGTTTTGGATATGAGGGAATGGGGAGGTTTACCACAGAAATACAATGGAGTGAGTGATGCCTGTATTTTAGTAGATAAAAATACTGGTGATATTTATGTAGCCGGATTATGGATGCACGGTCTGCTGGATAAAGACGGAAAGTGGATAGAAGGTCTGAATGAAAACAGTACGAACTGGACACATCAATGGAAAGGTAGAGGTTCTCAACCAGGAACAGGGCTAAAAGAAACTTCCCAGTTTATGATAGCAAAAAGTACGGATGATGGTCTTAGCTGGGGCTTTCCGGATAATATAACCTCAAAGACGAAACGCCCTGAATGGTGGTTATTTGCACCTGCACCCGGACAGGGAATTACGTTGACAGACGGAACGTTGGTATTTCCTACACAAGGACGTGACGAAAACGGGCTTCCTTTCTCGAATATTACGTATAGTAAAGATCATGGAAAGACGTGGGTGACCAGTAATCCTGCATATCAGGATGTTACGGAATGTAGTGTCGTACAATTGGGTGACGGCGCCTTGATGTTGAACATGCGTGATAACCGGAACAGAGGAAATAAAGACGTGAACGGTCGTAGAATCTGCACAACTATTGATCTGGGAGAAAGTTGGAAAGAACATCCAACTTCACGGAGAGCACTCGTAGAACCTACTTGTATGGCAAGTCTGCATCGACATGAGTATATGGAAGAAGGAAAGAAGAAAAGCATGCTTCTGTTTGTAAATCCGAATAATTATGGGACAAGAGATAATCTGACTTTAAAAGTTAGTTTTGATGATGGAATGACTTGGCCGGAAGAACATTGGATTCTTTTCGACCAATATCGTAGTGCCGGATATTCCTGCATTACATCCATAGATGAAAATTCAATAGGTATATTATATGAGAGTAGTCAGTCGGATTTAGCTTTTATAAAAATCAATTTAATAGAGATTTTAAAGTAAACGGACATGAATAATAAAACTTCAAATATATATCCTTGGGTAGTGGTTGGGCTGCTGTGGGGTGTTGCCTTGTTGAATTATATGGACAGGCAAATGCTTTCCACTATGCGAATTCCAATGATGGAGGATGTGCGGGAATTGGAATCAGCAGCCAATTTCGGTCGCCTGATGGCTGTATTCTTGTGGGTATACGGACTGATGAGTCCTTTATCGGGGATTGTCGGTGATCGTATGAGCCGCAAATGGTTGATTGTAGGTAGTCTGTGTGTGTGGTCAGGAGTTACTTACTTGATGGGATATGCCACCACTTTCAATCAACTCTACTGGTTGCGTGGAATTATGGGAATTAGTGAAGCGTTGTATTTACCTGCTGCTTTGTCATTGATTGCCGATTTTCATAAAGATAAGGCTCGTTCGTTGGCTGTGGGAATACATATGACAGGGTTGTATGTGGGACAGGCTATCGGTGGATTTGGAGCTACTTTTGCAGCAATCTATTCCTGGCATACAACATTCCATTGGTTTGGTATTATAGGTGTGGGTTATGGTGTTATTCTGGCATTTCTTCTGCGTGATAAAGAGAGAGGAAGTGTATCTGAAAATCAGAAGATGAAAAAGATTCCTGTATTGAAGAGTTTGGGAATGTTATTTTCCAATGTCTTTTTCTGGATTATCTTATTTTATTTCTGTGTACCGGGCACCCCGGGATGGGCGGCAAAGAACTGGTTACCGACTCTTTTCTCTGACAGCTTATCTATTGATATTTCGGTAGCAGGTCCTATGTCTACTATTTCTATAGCTTTGTCCTCATTATTCGGTGTGTTGGCAGGTGGATATATATCCGACCGTTGGGTATTAAAAAATGTACGTGGAAGAGTATATACTGGTGCTATGGGTTTGGGGCTTATCATACCTTCCTTGTTGTTTATCGGATATGGTCATTCTATTTTCGCACTGGTGATGGGGGCTATGCTGTTTGGGATAGGTTTTGGTATGTTTGACGCAAATAATATGCCTATTCTCTGTCAGTTTGTGTCTGCACGTTACAGGGCAACTGCCTATGGTATTATGAATATGTGTGGTGTATTTGCCGGAGCTATTATTACGAGCCTTCTGGGTGAGTCGATGGATGCCGGACATTTGGGACGCGATTTTGCGTTGCTTGCTATACTGGTATTTGTTATGCTGGTCATTTTGGTCACTTGTCTGCGACCTAAAACGATTGATATGAAAGATTAATCCTTATATAATTTATTCATTCTAATTTTATTTTTTATGAAAAACTCAATAAAGCATACTAAAGATTTATTAATATTATCGATGGTATTTATCTTATCATCTGTATTTTCAAATATTCAAGCAAATAATATTAATTCTGAAGATATAAAGGTCTCTGGTGTAGTACAAGACCAGACAGGAGTTGAATTACCAGGAGTTTCAATATCCGTAAAAGGTATGGATAAAGGTACTATCACCAATGCTTCCGGTGAATTTTCTATAATGGTTCCTCCTAATGCAACTCTGATTGTCTCTTTTGTCGGAATGGAAACAAAAGAGGTTGATATTAAGGGACGGAGAAATATTGTGATTGTTTTGGAAGAGAGTTCTGTGTTACTTGATGAAGTCGTTGCCATTGGTTATGGTAAACAGTCAAGAGCATTAATAACAAATTCTATTTCTAAGATAAATAAAGAGGAATTTCAAAAAGCACCAGGACAGAATCCGTTATTACAATTACAAGGCAAAGTTCCAGGTTTATCCTTACAAATATCTAATGGACAACCGGGGGCAGACCCTCAAATATTTATTCGTGGAGGTAGTTCTACTTCACCTGAAAGTGATACTCCCTTAATAATTATTGATGGTATAATATCACAAGGATTTAGAAATATATCAGATATGAATCCTGCAGATATAGAATCGATAGAAGTTCTGAAAGATGCTGCTTCTACTGCTATTTATGGTTCCAGAGCTGCTAATGGTATAATCTTGGTTAAAACCAAAGCTGGTCAGAAAGGGAAACCTACTGTCAGTTTAAGGTATACGTATGGAGTGGAACAACAACCGCAGAGAATTCCACTATTGAATGCACGGGATTATATAACATTATCCCGTTCTAATATTGCGAAATTTAATCAGGCTGATTTGACATATAATGGAAAGGAAGATCAGGCAAAATTCTTAAGTGGTTCTTTTGGTATGTCAACAGGAAATCCGAGAAACTCTAAAAATACACTTGAATTTTTGGATGTTTATTTGCAAAAGTATGGTCAAGGTTATGTGAGTAATCTGCTGGAACATGAGGGCTGGCAAACCATGGCGGACCCTGTTACGGGAAAACAGCTCATCTTCCAGGATAATGACTTTCAGAAAGCAACTTTCACAACAGGACAAAAGCATGAGGTTGATCTTAGTATTAGTGGAGGAACAGAGGCGATTAACTATTATGTAGGTTTAAGATATTTGAATCAGGATGGTATACTTAGAGGTACAAATTATAAAAATTATAGTGTCTTATTTAATGGAAATTATAAATTAAGTGAGGCATGGAGTTTGTCTACTAAAGCTAGTCTGCAGGTTAGAGATGCTGTGGGAGGTGGAAATACAGTCAATACTATATCTCGAAGTATATTAACACCACCGACCTACAGATTGTACTATGAAGATGGAACTCCAGCCCCCGGAGAAGGTATTTCTTCTTTCAGAAGTAGATTGCATGAGATTTATTATAAAACAAATTATGATGATACTAGTGTGTATAGGACAACTTTTCAGTTGGGTGCAATCTGGAATATTTTACCTGGGCTAGTTTTAAAACCAACAGCCTATTATTTTGGAACTGAAGGTATTGAGAATTATTTTCAGGCAGATAATGAGACGACTGGAAATACAATCCGTCCTGCTTCAGCTAAGCATAACTATGACAGACATTTGCAGGGAGATTTGGTTCTTTCGTATGATAAGAAAATCAAGGAGCATAATATAGGAGCTGTAGCAGGTGCCAGTTATACTCATGATTATAGTTACAGACTTTCGGCAAGCGGTAGTGGATCTTCTATAGATTTAATTCCAACATTAAATGCAACGGCAGATAGTACACAAAGAGCAAGTTCTACTAAGACAATGGAAGCTACTTTAAGTTATTTTGGACGTGTAAACTATGATTATAAAGGTAAATATATAGTTTCTGTCAGTATGCGTGCAGATGGTTCTTCACGGTTTGCAGAAGATAATAAATGGGGATTTTTCCCTGGAGTATCAGCTGGATGGAATATGCATAGGGAAAATTTCTTCAAGCCATTAGAAAGTATTATGAGTCGTTGGAAATGGCGTGCAAGTTGGGGGCGTACGGGTAATAACAATTTGAGTGTTGCCAATTCAAGAGGTGAGTACAAAATTACAGATACTAATTATCAAGGATCAGTAGGTATACTAAATACAACATTAAAAAATTCTCAATTACGATGGGAAACGACGGAATCGTATGATATCGGAGTCGATCTCGGATTTTTTAATAATAGATTGGGATTATTAATTGACTACTATAATAAACTGACATTTGATAGATTGTATGATGAACCTTTATGGAATTCTACGGGCTTTAGTTCGATTAAGAGTAATTATGGTTCAGTAAGAAACTCCGGAATAGAAATAGAGTTGAATGCTACTCCTATTCAAACCAAAGATTTTTCATGGGATTTATCATTGACGTTTGCTTACAATAAAGGAATCGTAGTAGATTTACCGGATAATGGAGAAGAGAAAAATCGGGTAGGAGGTAATTTTATTTATGATCCTGCTACAGGAGGTACTAAAAAGGTTGGGGGAATTGCTGAGGGCGAAAAGTTTGGTGGAAGATGGGCGTTTCATTATTTAGGAACCTATCAAACGGAAGAAGAAGCAGCTAAAGCCCCTAATGATCCTAATGCGCAAGGTAGAAAGAAACATGCAGGAGATGCCATATTTGAAGACGTGAACAATGATGGGCAATTGGACTCTAAAGATATGAAATTCATGGGATATATCCGACCGGATAAGGTAGGAGGTATTGTCAACTCTTTCAAATATAAAGGACTTACTGTACGAGTTGTAATGGACTGGGCTATGGGACATGTGATAGATAATGGTTTTAAAGGACAGATAATGGGTAGTTCACGTAATAACAATAATGCCATAAAAGACGCAATGACCAATTCCTGGCAAAGTGCGAATGATGGAACGAAATATCCTAAATATACAGTTCAAAGTGATTACGATTATCAATATCGAAATCATATGAGATGGGATAATCAAATAGGCAGTTCTGAAAGTGGGAGTACCAACAATAGCCTGTATTTTAGTAAAGGAGATTATCTGGCATTTAGAGAAGTGTCTTTAAGCTATATGCTACCATCAACTTGGGTTAGAAAAATAAGATTGAGTGGAGTGGAAGTTTTTGCTGGAGCATATAACATAGGTTATATAAAGAAATATGATGGTATGTTTCCTGAAATATATACCGGAGTGGATTATGGGGTATACCCAAGGCCAAGACAATATAATATGGGAGTAAAAATTAATTTCTAATTAAATAAGACTTGTAATTATGAAACAAATTAAATCAATATTATTAGGAATTTCATTGTTTTTGTTACATTCATGCAATTTGTTGGATGTAGATACAGTTTCAAGTATAACGGGAGACGGGTACTGGAATACAAAGGGGGATGTAGAAAGCTATTTGATAGGTATTTATACTAAGTTACGTGATACTTCTAATTCAACTCTTCATTTTGAAGATAGAGGAGATGCTTTTACAACAGGTCTGGAAGGTGGTCCATCGAATTTGTGGGCGCAGAATCTGACTTCACAAAACGGATATGGTTGGTCAAGTTATTATTCGGTAATTCAGCATTGTAATATGTTATTAAAGTATACTCCTGGAATAAGTTTTGGAGTGGAATCTGATAAAAACAGGCTGTTGGCAGAAGCATATTGCATAAGGGGATATATGTATTTCTGTGTAGCTCGTATATGGGGAGATGCTCCTATAGAACTGGAACCGACAGAAAGTTCCAATAAGCCTAAATTAGCAAGGGAGCCGGCAGAGCAAGTTTTAGAACGGGCTCTAAGTGATGTGAATGCAGCAATCAATCTCTTCCCGGAAGAAAGTTATACGAATGGAAAAGGAAGAGCCTCAAAACCGGCATGTTATGCACTGAAAGCCGATATTTTGTTATGGAAAGCGAAAGTCTTGAATGGTTCTGAGCAGGATTTGAAAGATGTTATCACTTATGCTGATTTAGCAAGTAAAGGTCTTTCTTTTGAAGACAATTTTGCCGATATTTATGGTACTAAATATGGAAAAGAAGTGATATGGACTATTCACTTTGAGATTTATGAAAAGGAAGCCCAATATAGTCAAAGTTTGAAGCCAAGAGATGTATTTGTGGAAAAGGCAGTAAATAAAGATGAAATACCTTATGCAAAAGGTGGGGCTCGCAGTACTTATGCACCAAGCTCTTTTTTAATAGATCTTTTTTATGCTAATCCCACTGATATTAGAACAAAAGAGTCTTTTATAATAGCTAAGGATGCGGGAGGAAATGAGATCGGTATTTTCGATAATAAGATGAAGGGGACAAAAACAGAAGGTGATCGTACCTATGATTCGGATATTATCATTTATCGACTTGCAGAGATGTATTTGTTCAAGGCCGAAGCTTATGCAGCATTGAATCAGACACCGCAGGCTATCATTGAGTTAAATAAAGTCAGGGATCGTGCTAAGATAGGTATTTATAATGGAAGTACGGATAAAAAAGTAGTGGAAAAGGAGATTCTGAATGAGCGTGCAAGAGAATTATATCTTGAAAGGAAAAGATGGCCTGATCTTCTCAGATTCCATTTTGGTGGAACAATAGATGTCTATCAGGAAGTTCCGAACTTGAAAAAGAAAGCTATTGATAATATTATTATTCCATTATATCTCGCAATTCCACTAAGTGATATGAATATTAATCCTAATCTGAAACAAACCCAAGGATATGAAAACTTATAAGATTCTGACATGTATATTTCTTATGACGAGCCTATTTACACAGGCTTGTCAAAAAGATGATGATTCACAAGATACTCCGGTTCCACCTTCACCTGAAGAGGAAGTTCCAGCATCCCAATTCGATTATGTCTATAGTCAGGGAGTAGACGGATATGAAGTCTATAGAATACCTGCTATTGTTAAAACGCAGAGTAATACCTTATTGGCATTTGCAGAGGCTAGAAAAGCTAGAAGTAATGGAGACAGTGGAGATATAGATCTTGTTGTTAAGCGTTCGTCTGATAATGGAAAAACATGGAGTAAACAAATAATGATATGGGATGATGGGCAGAATACTTGTGGAAATCCTGTTCCGATTGTTGATGATAAAGGTAGAATACATTTGTTAATGACATGGAATTATCAAACAGATAAGTGGGGAACAATAACCAATGGAACCGGAGAAAACACTCGGCGTCCGTATTATACCTATTCGGATGATGACGGTGTCACTTGGGCATCTCCTGTTGAGATAACTTCTGCTGTGAAAAAAGAAAAATGGGATTGGTACGCTACTGGACCTTGTCATGGTATTCAAATTCAGAAAGGGACCAATAGGGGACGTTTAATTGCTCCAAACTATTTTACTACTAGGGAAAATGGAAAAGTAAAAAGTTATTCGCATATTATTTATTCTGATGATTACGGAAAGACATGGAAACCAGGTGAACCAACTCCGGTTAGTGGTGTTGGCGAATGTTCTGTTGCTGAAATAGGAGAGGGAACTTTAATGTTGAATATGAGAGCGGATGAAGGATTCTACCGAAAAAATAGTATTAGTCAGGATGGTGGTATAACGTGGTCTAATCCTCAAGCTAGCAACGATCAAATAGATTGTAAATGTCAGGGTAGTATACTATCAATAGGACAATCTGTTTTTCTCTCAAATGCAGCTTCTGCTACAGAACGTATTAATATGACTATTAAGAAAAGCTCTGATGGTGGAAAAAGTTGGAAAGGGCAATATATTGTGTATGAAGGAAACTCTGGTTATTCGGATTTGGTTGAACTCTCTGATTCACAGATTGCTCTTATATATGAAGGTGGAGAAAAAAGATATACAGATGGATTGGCTTTTAAAGTTGTCAATATAAAATCGATACAATGAATTGGTGTCAATACATATTGTTCAGACTGTTTTTATTTTCCTGTTCTGATGTGCAGGAGAATACAGATATAAGTTTAACACGCATAAATATGAGTATAAAGAAAAGTGCGGATAATGGTAAAACATGGTCGGCAGGATATGTCGTATATAGTGGGGCTTCGCCTATTCTGATATCGTAATGTTCTCTGATAATGAAATAGGAATTTTATATGAAAATGGCAGCTCAAAGCTATACGAAAAGATTAGTTTTGAGAGAATTAGAATTAATAAAATACAATGAATTTAATATATCACTGATATGAAAAGAAAAGTTTTATATTTATTACAGTGTGTCGTTATGATAGTATTGTCTGCTTGTTCTGAAGATGATTTGCAATCATTACAGGCAGCATTTGAATCGAATGTTCAGGAAGTCACAATGGGTGAAAGTGTCACTTTCAAAGATGCTTCTACCGGTGAACCGACTAAGTGGAACTGGCATTTTGATGGAGGAGAACCGGAGACTTCGGTCTTATTCAGTCCTAGTGTTGTGTACAATAAACCTGGAGTTTATTCTGTCATTTTGTCTGTTGGACGAGGAAGCAATGTTAATGAAATTGTGAAAGAACAATATATTACTGTCAACTACCCATCTCAGATAACAGCCAACTTCTCTGCAGATAAGACTACTGCAACAAATGAAGATATTATATCTTTCAAAGATTTATCTAAAGGCTATCCTAATGAATGGTTGTGGAGTTTTACTCCTAAAGAAGGTGGAGAAATTATTACTTCAACAGAACAAAATCCACAAATGATGTTCTCTCCGGGAATTTATACGGTTAAATTAGTGGCAAAAAATCCGAAAGCATCTTCTGATAAAGTAATGGTGGATTATATCACTGTTATTGATAAGAATGCGATTGCCGCAGATTTTGGAGCACAATGCCGGAATACATATGCCGGAGGATATATTCACTTTTTAGATAAAACATTGGGAATGGTGGAAGACTGGAAATGGACTTTTGAAGGAGGTAATCCTTCTGTTTCAACAGATCAGAATCCTGTGGTGCAGTATGTAAATCCTGGAAAATATAAAGTGACGTTAACGGTCAAAAACTCGGTGAACAGTTCCGTAAAAGAGAAAGAAGGATACGTATATGTCATTTCTGCAGAAAAACTAGTGTTATATTTACCATTCGATGGTGATAATAAAGATATAGGTCCCAATCAATTGAACCCTGAAGAACTTATAGGAGGAACTGGGGCAAATGTCTATAATGCTCCGGCACGTTTTTCTGGCGAAAGTGCTGAATGTAGATTCGCTGCTCATTTCCAGGGAGATAAAGAAAATTATTCAATATTGTCTATTCCTGAAGAAGGGTTAAAGAGCCACTATACGGAGAGTGAGTTTACTGTTGCATTCTGGGTGAAGACTTCAAATATGACTGGAAAGAATGCTATATTCCATCAAGGTGTTGGTCCTGGTGCTACATATACTGATCCTGTCCCAAGACAAAGTTGGTTCAGACTTGATACTAGTGGTAAAACTGTTGTGTTCTGCGTAGAATATAAAGGTAAGGCTGGAAACTGGGCTGAATATGAAGGAAAACGGATGGATGATGGTGAATGGCATCATTATGTTTGTGTTTATCAAAAAGTTGATGGCAAAAGGGATAGTTATCTTTATATAGACGGAGAAAAAGTTATTGAAAAGAAAGGGGTTATTGACAAAGTAGTTGATAATTGGCCATATTACATTGGTTGTAATTATCGCTTTACTAATGGAGCATTTGCCCCTGAAAACTTTTTAAATGGTTATCTGGATGATTTTATTTTGTACGAAAGAATATTATCAGAAAGTGAAATAAAAGAATTATATAATAATTAAATATTAATAGGTAGAACTTCTCTATTATAAAGAGGAGTTCTACATTAAAGAGTTTTCATAATATGAAAAAAATTATCTCACTTGTTTTTATGTTTATTAGTTGCATTGGGATATATGCTCAACAAATAATGGACGCAACTGCGGCATATAAAAAGGCGAATGACTTATTGGAACGATTGACGATAGAAGAGAAGGCACTTATGGTCAGAGGATATAATAAATTCTTTATTAAAGGATTCGAAGAGAAAGGGATACTTCCCATTTACTTGTCGGATGCAACACAAGGAGTAAATATCCGAAATAATTTGCCTGATCCTAATGTGGTGAAACAATTGGAACGCTCAACAGCTTTTCCTTCTCCTATATTGTTAGCCTCTACATTTTCTCCAGATCTATCTTACCAATATGCAAAAGCTATTGGTGAGGAATGTAGAGCCGGAGGTATCGAAGTTTTGTTGGGTCCTGGATTAAATATTTATCGACAATCTCAATGTGCAAGAAACTTTGAATATTTTGGAGAAGATCCTTATTTAGTATCTCAAATGGTAAGTCAATATGTAACGGGACTTCAAAGTACAGGCACAGCGGCTTGTTTGAAGCATTTCTATGGGAACAACACCGAATTTTATCGTAAACGGAGTAATTCTATCATTAGCGAACGAGCTATGAATGAAATCTATTTACCTGGTTTTAAGGCAGGAATAGATGCAGGTGCTATGTCTGTAATGACCTCGTATAACCAAATTGATGGAGAGTGGGCTGGGCAAAGTTCATATGTTATTAAGAATATTCTTAGAGAAAAATTGGGATTTAAATGGTTGGTAATGAGTGATTGGAATTCGGTGTGGAATTTGGAGAAAGTTATTAAATCAGGACAGAATTTGGAGATGCCTGGTTCATATAATTTTGGAGAATCTGTGTTGGGTTTATACCATCAGAAAAAAATCACAGAAAAAGATTTAGATGATATGGTGCGTCCTATTTTGGCTACTTGTATTGCAATGGGATTTTATGATAGGTCCAAATATGACTTGTCTTTGCTTGATAAGTATCAGGAGCATGAAAAAATTGCACGACAAGTGGCAGAAGAAGGAATTGTTTTACTTAAAAACAGAGATAATATTTTGCCACTTGATCCAACAAAGAATAGAAAAATATTATTGACAGGTAAGTTTATATATGAAATACCTCGTGGCTATGGAGCTGCAGAAGTAATCGGCTACAATAATGTAAGTCTGATTGAAGCATTACAGAGAGCTTTTGGCAGAACAGTGTATTATATAGAAAAGCCTACTGTAGCTGATATAAAAGAGGCTGACATCGTTTTGCTAAGTATGGGTACGCGAGATAAAGAAGCAATAGAACGTCCATTTGCTTTGCCAAAAGAAGATGAATCATTAATGCGATATGTCACTAAAAATAATCCTAATACTATTGCTATCCTCAATACGGGATCAGCTATTGATATGTCTGCATGGAATGATCGATTGGCGGGTTTGATTTACGGGTGGTATGGAGGACAATCGGGTTTTGAAGCACTTACAGATATTATCACAGGTAAGGTAACTCCTTCTGGTAAGTTACCAATGACTATAGAAAAAACATTTGAGGACTCACCGGCATGGGGATACTTACCTAAAGGGGCGTCACTCTATAATGAACTTAAAAATGAGCATCTTATCAATGTGTATGATGTGAATTATGGAGAAAGTGTATTAGTGGGATATAGATGGTATGATACAAAAAATATAGAACCACTTTATCCTTTTGGGTATGGGCTTTCTTATACAACTTTTACATTGACTAAACCACGTTTGTCATCTAAAAAAATGAATGACCAAATGATAAGATGTTCGGTGACTATTACAAATACAGGAAGTCAGAAAGGAGCTGAAGTTATACAGCTATATCTCAAAGAAAATCAACCATCTGTGTTGCGTCCCGAGAAAGAACTGAAAAGGTTTAAGAAGATATTTTTAAATTCAGGAGAGAATCAAACTGTAGAATTTGAAATAACGCCAGAGGATTTGGCTTTCTGGGATGATGAAACGCATGATTGGAAAGTGAATTCCGGTCAATATTCTATTTTATTAGGAACATCCTCCAGACATATTAGTCATATTCTTTCTTTCACAAAAGAATGATTGTATAGCTGTCATTTTATTAGGAGATACAATAAGCATGAATTTCAGTTATGATGGAAAATCAAAAGGTCTTGATATATCGGCAAAAGGCTTTTGATTAATCATGAATTAGTAGGTTGAATCAAGTATTTTTCTTAATAATCAGTGTTTTCAGTAGCTTATTTTTATATTTGCGTATAAATGAAAGAAATATGATGAAAACTCTATTTATTAGGATACTTCGCTTTTTGATGCTTCTGATATTTATTGCTTCGTGTGGCATTGGATATGTTATCTACGAAGATACACTGACTGCCTGGTGGATACCTCTTGGAATGGCGCTTTTGATTGCTCTTGTTACTATCCCATTCTATAAGAAATGGATATGGCTGACAACCATGGATGGTAAAGTAATTAATTGTTTGTGTCATTTGGCTTGCATCGGTGCCATCAGTTATGTCTTGTTTCTTGGCGGTAATTATTGGTTTGCCGATCCTGCTTCCACACACGAAGAAACAGTGATGGTACAGAAAAAATATGTAGAAACACACAAGAAGACCCGTAGAGTAGGCAGGCATCGTTATGTTTCGGATGGCATACGTAAGGAATACTATTTGCAGGTAGCTTTTGAGAATGGAGCTGTGGAAGAGCTGCATGTGTCACTTTCCACTTATAATAAGGCCAAGGCAGGTGCATCGAAGATACTGACTTTACAAAAAGGCTTTTTCGGATTACCGGTGATTACAAAAGGACTTTAATCAATCATTATGATATAGATATGGAAAATAGAGAATTGTATGAAAGAATGTTGTCGGGGACTATGTATAATGATTTGTCTACAGAACTGGTTCAGAGAAGAGAACAAGTCGTTTTTCTGACTAATGATTATAACTCTACTTATGGAAAACCCAAAGAGGTTCGTGAAGCATTATTACGCAATTTGTTGAAAGGCATTGGGGAGAATGTTCACTTCGAACCCAATTTCCGGTGTGAGTTTGGATTTAATATCACTATAGGAAACAACTTCTTTGCTAATTTTGATTGCATCATGTTGGATGGGAATCTTATTACAATAGGGGATAATGTATTGTTGGGGCCACGTGTAGGATTGTACACAGCAAATCATGCACTTGATGCCCGGGAACGCATTATGGGAGGTTGCTATGCACATCCGATTGTAATAGAGGATAATGTCTGGATTGGTGCAGGCGTTCATATTATGGGTGGTGTTACCATTGGGAGAAATTCGGTAATCGGAGCAGGAAGTGTAGTGACTAAGGATGTGCCGGAAAATGTAATCGCTGCGGGAGTGCCATGTAAAGTAATTCGGGAGATCACGGATAAAGATAAGACCGACTTTTTAGGGTAGGTTGGCGTGTGCTATTAAAAAAAGTCACATCACTTTTAGAGGATATAAATCGTTCTGAAAGTGATGTGTCTTTTAAAAAGAGGTTCTTCTTTAAGTGAAATTCCATAGTTCGGACGATTTTTCGTCTTATCAATTTTGTGTTTTGTCTACGAACGGGATGCATTCGTCTCATTTCAAAAATCGGCAATCTTCTATACTCTATCTTCGTGACGAAATAAAAACAGAATAAAATCATGAAGATGAATAAAACTAGATTATTAGAAAAAATATCTATTCAGTCAGGTATCTCCGCAGATGAATGCAGCGCAGTACTCAAAACCTTTGAAAGAGTTCTTAGTGAAGAGTTAACCCGGAAAATACATCGTTATGGCGGGTGGATACTTTTGTTGGTTGCTTTGTTGGTATCCGCAGTGGCGTTTAGTCAGACACCGCAGAGAAAAGGACGGCCGGTACAGACAATCCGGGGAATGGTTATTGACGGGGATTCAAAACACCCGATACCGTATGCAACGGTGAGATTATCCGAAAAAGAGGGAACAGGTACGATAACAGACAGTCTCGGGCGTTTCAGCATACCACAGGTTCCTGTTGGACGGCATACGGTAGAGGCAGCCTTTATGGGATATGAGCCGGGTATTTTCAGAGAGATACTGGTAACTTCCGCCAAGGAGGTTTATCTGGAAATTCCTTTGAAAGAAAGTGTAAACGAACTCAATGAAGTAGTGATTCGTGCCAGGACCAATAAAGAGGAAGCGATGAATAAGATGGCTACTACCGGAGCCCGTATGTTGAGTGTGGAAGAAGCGAGCCGCTATGCCGGAGGTTTTGACGACCCTGCCCGTTTGGTATCTTCCTTTGCCGGAGTGGCCCCCAGTGTATCTTCCAATGGAATATCCATTCATGGCAATGCTCCCCATCTGTTGCAGTGGCGATTGGAAGACGTTGAAATTCCGAACCCGAATCACTTTGCGGATATTGCCACATTGGGTGGAGGGATACTTTCATCTCTTAGTTCGCAGGTATTGGGTAATTCCGATTTCTTTACCGGAGCTTTTCCGGCAGAATATGGAAATGCGGTATCCGGTGTGTTTGATATGAAATTGCGCAATGGCAATAACCAGAAGAATGAGAATACGCTTCAAGTGGGCATCATGGGAATTGATGTAGCTTCCGAAGGACCGTTAAGCAAGAAGCACAAAGCGTCCTATATTTTCAATTATCGGTATTCCACAACAGGACTTCTGAACTTGGAGGGCGGAAAGATGGACTATCAGGACTTGAACTTCAAACTGAATTTCCCGACACAGAAAGCAGGAACATTCTCTGTCTGGGGAACCAGCCTGATTGATAAATTCGGCAGTGATTTTGAAAAGAATACGGATAAATGGGAATATATGAGCGACCGTAACGAATCAAAAGACAAACAGTATATGGCTGCCGGAGGTATCAGCCACCGTTATTTCTTCAACAATGACGCATCATTGAAAACCACTATTGCCGGTACTTATTCACAACTGGACGGAGGAGCAACCATGTTTAACCACTCTCTGGAATCTACTCCCTACATGGATCTTAACTCGAAACATACCAACTTGATACTGACTTCAACTTTCAACCGTAAATTCAGTAACCGTTTTACTAATAAGACAGGATTTACGTATAATGCCATGTTCTATCAAATGAACCTTGCCATTGCTCCTTATGAAGCCGAATCACTGGAAACCGTATCTCAAGGAAAAGGCAATACGAGTCTGATATCTGCCTACAATAGTTCTTCTGTAGGATTGACGGAACGTTGGACGCTCAATGCCGGTATTTACGGGCAATTTCTAACCCTGAATAATAAGTGGTCTGTTGAACCCCGTATTGGTTTGAAATGGCAAGCTACTCCGAAAGCAACTTTCGCACTGGCTTATGGTATGTACAGCCGTATGGAGAAAATGGACGTCTATTTTGTGAAAACGAAAAGTACAGGAGACAAATCCGTCAACAAGGAACTCGATTTCACCAAAGCGCAGCACGTCATGTTGTCTTTTGGATACAAAATATCCGATCGCATGAATCTGAAAATAGAACCTTATATCCAATTTCTCCATGATGTGCCTGTGATGGCTGACAGCTCTTATTCCGTACTCAACCGCTCTGATTTCTATGTGGAAGACGCATTGGTTAATAAAGGAAGAGGACGCAACATCGGTATTGACATCACTTTAGAACGTTTCCTGGAAAAAGGACTCTATTACATGATTTCCGGTTCTCTTTTCGATTCCCGCTACCGGGGCGGAGACGGTGTGTGGTACAATACGAAGTTTAATCGGAATTATGTCATCAACGGACTGATTGGAAAGGAATGGATGCTGGGACGTAACAGACAGAATATTCTTAGCATCAATCTGAAATTGACCTTACAAGGAGGTGACCGGTATTCTCCGATTGACAGGGAAGCAACGATGAATCATCCTGATAAAGAGGTGCAATATGACGAAACGAAAGCATTTTCTAAACAATATTCTCCCATGCTTATCGGCAACTATACCGTGAGTTACCGCATCAACAAGAAGAAAGTCTCTCATGAGTTTGCAGTGAAAGGACTTAACTTTACCGGTGCGAAAGAACACTATGGACATGAATATAATGTGAAAACTGGAAAAATTGATGTTAGCGACGGTTCTACAACATTGACAAATGTGAGTTATAAACTTGAATTTTAGATAACCGATATAGAAGTCCAACCGGAAAAATGTTTTATCTTCGTCCCCGGAGATAAAACATCTTCCCTGATTAAATACACGATGGCTGAAACAATAACAACAGACAATAAATCTACTTTATTATATCGATTCCTCGTTAGTCCGGAACTTCGATGGGCGCGTTATCTGGTGCTTATTATGGTGTTGGCTACCATATCATTCAATCAGGTTTTTATTATATTCCTCGATTATCGGGATATATTGGGAGGATGGATTTATACATTCACTTTCTTATATCTACTGACTTATATAGGAGTTATTTATCTGAATCTTTTCTGGCTCTTTCCAAAGTTTTTGCTGAAAAGACGCTATCTAAGCTACATATCCTTACTTTCAGTAGCAATGATGCTTGCTCTGGCAATACAAATGGCAACGGAATATGTATCTTATTCCTGCTGGCCGGAATTTTACGAACGTGCCTCTTATTTTTCCATACCTATAGTGATGGATTATATATCTTCTTTCATGTTGTCCACACTCTGCATGATAGGAGGAACAATGACTGTTCTCCTGAAAGAATGGATGATAGACCATCAACGTGTCTCACAAATGGAAAAGGTTCACGTACTTTCGGAAGTGGAACAGCTAAAAGAACAAGTCAGCCCCGAACTTCTTTTCAAAACATTACATCATTCGGGGGAACTGACATTGAGCGAACCGGAAAAAGCCTCGAAGATGCTGATGAAATTAAGTCAACTACTTCGTTATCAACTATATGATTGCAGCAGAACAAAGGTATTGCTTAGTAGTGAAATTAATTTCCTGAATAATTACCTGACCTTGGAACAGAATTCTCAGGCACAATTCAATTATGAACTGCTTGCGGATGGAGAAGTAAATAGAACACTGGTTCCACCCTTGCTTTTCATTCCATTTGTGCAATATATTGTAAAATCAATCAACGAACAGCGAACATCAATCCCTGTTTCTCTCAAAATCCATTTGAAAGTAGAAGAGAACACAATTATATTCACCTGTCTTTGCCTACAAGTGAATCTTTTGGAAGATAAAGGACTTGAAAGAATCCGCCAAAGACTGAACTTATTATATGGCAATCGTTACAGACTATTCCTGACGACAGAAAGCATCTGGTTGGAATTGAAAGGAGGTGAAGTATGAACCTGAATACAGAACATAGAAGAATGGAAGATAAAAGTGTTACAGCTTTTTTGTTAAGTCCTCATTACCGGACATGCAGACATCTGTTACTGCAAATAATAGTTCTTTTGATGACTATTAATGTCTTTTGGTACGAACCTTTGCAGTCAGTTTCTTTTTGGCGGCGTTTTGGTGGATTCCTGGCATATTTTGTTTCCATTAATACAGTAATCTATATGAACCTGTATATATTAGTACCCTGTTTTCTGTTGAAGAACCGCTTAGGTCATTATGTCCTGGCGGCTGTCCTGACGAATTTGGTAGTCATCGTCTTCCTTTCAATCACCCAGGGATTACTCTTTGAAGTAATTCTGCCCGGAAAAGATCCTGGCAGATTCGCTACTTTCATTAATACTTTTTCGGGGATACTGACCATCGGTTTTGTTACCGCAGGTTCGGCAGCCATATCGCTGTTTACCCATTGGTTGCGCTACAACCTGCGTATTGACGAACTCGAGTCCACTACTTTGCAATCCGAACTGACATTTCTGAAGAATCAGATTAACCCGCATTTCCTTTTCAATATGCTGAATAATGCCAATGTCCTGATAAAGAGAAATCCGGAAGAAGCTTCCAAAGTACTTTTTAAACTGGAAGATTTGCTACGGTATCAGATTAATGACAGTTCGCGTGAAAGAGTTTCGTTGGCTTCGGATATCCGTTTCCTGAATGACTACCTGAATTTGGAAAAGATACGCCGTGACAATTTCCAGTTTACGTTGAGGCAGGAGGGAGAAGTGGATTCCATTTGGATTCAGCCTTTATTATTCATTCCTTTTGTGGAAAATGCGGTGAAACATAGTTTTGATAGTGAGCATTCTTCGTATGTCCATGTCTTTTTTAAGGTGGAGGCTCACCGGCTGGAATTCCGGTGTGAGAATTCTAAACCGGCTGTTGCAGTCCAGCAGGGTAAAGTCGGTGGAATCGGACTTGCCAATATCCAGCGTAGGTTAGGATTACTGTATCCTGAACATTATAAGTTGGAACAAAGAGAAGATGAAAATCTCTATTCTGTAATTTTAAGTATAACATTATGAATTGTATCATTGTAGATGATGAACCCTTGGCACGTGAGGCCATGAAGTTATTGATAGAAGAATCCGATAATCTCCAGTTGATAGGCAGCTTTAATAGTGCTGCAACTGCTTCCGACTTTATGGAGCAGCAGGGAGTCGATCTGGTTTTTCTGGATATTCAGATGCCTGGGATTACAGGAATAGAGTTTGCCCGTACAATTTCCAAAAAGACACTGGTTATTTTCACCACAGCCTATACAGAATATGCGCTGGATAGCTATGAAGTAGATGCAATCGACTATCTGATTAAGCCCGTCGAAGCGGAACGTTTTCAAAAGGCGGTGGATAAAGCGTTATCCTATCATTCTCTATTATTGAAAGAAGAGAAAGAAGCTATCGAAACGATTGTTGCCGCTGAATATTTCTTCGTAAAGGCAGAGCGCCGGTATTTCAAGGTGAATTTCTCCGATATTCTCTTTATTGAGGGATTGAAAGATTACGTCATTCTTCAACTGAACGACCAGCGTATCATTACTCGCATGAGCCTGAAAGCCATATTCGATTTATTACCAAAATCTATTTTTTTGCGGGTGAATAAATCCTATATCGTCAATACCGATCACATCGAGTCATTTGACAATAATGATATATTTATAAAATCGTATGAAATTGCTATCGGTAATAGTTATCGGGACGACTTCTTTGAGGGTTTTGTAATGAAACAAAGATTGTGATTTTTCATTTTTGTTTGGTTACATAATTTTCAAATGGTATATTTGTAACCAAAATAAAGAATACGTGATTGGCACAACAGACTATATTAGTATTAAGTTAACTGATGAGACGCAGTTTCGTTCTATATTCGACAAATATTACATATCTTTATGTATGTTTGCTAATCAGTATGTCGAAAATGATGCATTAGCGGCTGATATTGTTCAGGAGTGTTTTGTGAAGTTGTGGCAGTTGCGCGATGATTTCATGTATGTGCATCAGATTAAATCATTCCTCTACACGTCGGTACGCAATAAATCTTTGAATGAACTGGAACATACCAAGGTCATGAACGAGTATGCACAGAAAGTTCAGGAAATGAGTAAAGACTCTTTTTTCCAAGACAAGGTCATAGCAGAAGAAAGTTACCGGATATTAGTGGATGCCATTGAAAAACTACCGCCACAGATGAAAAGCATTATGCAACTGGCGCTTGAGGGAAAAAGCAATCCGGAAATTGCTGAAACACTGAATATTTCCGGCGAAACGGTACACTCCCAGAAAAAGATTGCCTACCGTAAACTACGCGTATATTTGAAAGACTATTACTACCTGGTTTTTTACTTTTTATAGTTTCTTTTAAAAAAAATCATTTTTAATACACCCTGATTTTCAATTCACCTGTTTTAGTATAAACAACGATTAAAACATGTGAATTATGATAAACCAACATTTCTATATTGCAAGACTTATTGCCAGATACTTATCTGATGAAATCGGGGAAGAAGAACAGGCGGAACTGACCCGGTGGAGAGATGAATCGCCCGAAAACGAACGCCTTTTTCAGGAAATCTGCAAGGAAGAAAACATAAAGCAGAATATGCAGAAGCGGCAAACTTTCCATGCAGAGGACGGATGGGAGGGAGTGCAAAGAAAAATCCAACGCCATCGGTTCAGACATCGGATACTGAATATATGTAAATATGCTGCTATTTTCATTTTTCCGGTGGCTATTGCTACTGTGGCAATATATAAGAGCGGTAATGAACCCCAGCCGTTATCTCAAGTAGAGGAACAAATTGTTCCGGGTGGTAAGAAAGCCGTTCTTATTTTGGATAATGGAGAAGCAATTGATTTGAAGTCTACCTCCGGCGTGGAATTGAAAGAAAAAGATGGTACAGTCATTCAGGTGGATTCTACCGTATTGAATTATCAGCAGGCTCCCGCCCGGACATCCGAAAAACTTGCATATAATAAGGTAAACGTTCCTCGTGGTGGTGAATATCAGCTGACGTTGAGCGATGGAAGTAAAGTACAGTTGAATTCTATGAGTTCCATCCGTTTCCCTGTTCAGTTTGCACAGGATTGCCGTCTGGTAGAACTGGAGGGAGAGGCCTATTTCGAAGTAAGCAAAACCGGACAGCCTTTTATTGTACAAACCAAAGGGATGAAAATAGAAGTATTAGGAACTACTTTTAATATATCAGCTTACGCAAACGAAGAATATCAAACTACACTTGTCAGCGGTTCGGTAAAAGTACAGACTGAAAATGGAAGTAACCGGATTCTGAAACCATCGGAGCAGGCTTGTATTACTCCGGGCAGCAACCAGATCAATGTACGCAATGTAGATACTGCATTTTATACTTCATGGATACATGGAAAGATCAATTTCAAAGATCAGCGATTGGACGACATCATGAAAACTCTTGCCAGATGGTATGATATGGATGTAGTCTATGAGAATGAAGCGACCAAGGAGTTACGCTTCGGCTGCTATGTTAACCGCTATAATGAGATTACCCCATTGGTGAAATTGTTGGAGCAAACGGGTAGAGTAACAGTCACAGTAGAAGGAAAAACTATCAAAATATTCACTAATCATTAATCCCTGTTTTATGGAAAAACTACGTAATGTTGCCAGATTTGGGAAATATGGAAAACGTCTTTGTATGATGTTCCTTTTTCTCTGTATTACGACTTCAGGGCTGATGCGGGCATCTGTATTCGCACAGACCACGGTTACAGCCAAATTCAGAAATGTAACACTGAATGAAGTTCTTTGGGAAATTCAGAAACAAACGGACTTTACCTTTATCTACAGCACAAATGATGCGAAGAAAGTCAGAGTGGAAAATCTGGATGTGAAGAATGAACTGATTTCTGAAGTGCTTAACAAATGCCTGCGAAATAGCGGACTGACTTATACGGTTCATGATGGAGTAATTGCCATCCGTAAGGCTGAACCCGTTAGGACGGAAACTGTTGCACGTGAGAAATATACGATTACAGGGAAAGTAATTGAAGATAGTGGAGAGCCGATAATCGGAGCTAATGTCATCGTGAAAGGTACAACTAACGGTATGATGACTGATATGGACGGTAATTTCCATCTGGAAGTTACAGACAAGAAAGTGACTCTGATGGTTTCTTATATCGGTTATACGTCACAGGAAGTCGTTGCAACTCCCGGCAAGCCGATGAGCATAATCCTGAAAGTGGATAATAACCTGTTGGACGAAGTAATTGTAACGGGATATGGTACTTTCAAGAAATCGGCTTATGCAGGTTCTGCCAGTATCGTAAAGACAGATGCTGTGAAAGATGTGCCTAATGTATCTTTCCAACAGATGTTGGAGGGGGCGGCTCCCGGTGTCAGCGTAAATACCGGTTCGGGTATACCGGGTTCGTCAACGTCCATCCGTATCCGTGGTATGGGTTCGTTCAATGCCTCCAATTCTCCGCTGTATGTAGTGGATGGTGTTCCTGTATTGTCGGGTAATATTGGTGCATCCGGTAGTGATTCCGGTTTGGATGTAATGTCTACCTTGAATACATCGGATATTGAAAGCATCACTGTTATCAAGGATGCCGCTGCTGCTTCACTTTATGGTTCACGTGCAGCGAATGGAGTTGTCATTATTACTACGAAACAAGGAAAAGCAGGTAAACCGGTCTTTAAATTGAAATCGGATTGGGGATTCTCTAATTTTGCCATGCCTTTCCGCGAATTGATGGGCGGACAGGAACGTCGTAACTTGATCCACGAGGGGCTTCGAAATTATGCTTTAACTTATAGCGGTAAGACCGATGATGAGGTGGGACTTCATCAGGGGATGACCGAGAATGAAGCATGGGCTTATGCCGATTCGAATATTGACCAGTATGCACCGATCCCTTGGTGTGGTTTTGTGAATTGGGATGATTATCTGTTCCGTAACGGTAGCCACCAGAATTACGAGTTTTCAGCTTCCGGCGGACAGGAAAAGATTAAATACTATACGTCCATCGGCTATATGAAGCAGGATGGTGTTACGATAAACTCCGGTCTGGAACGTATTTCTGCACGTTTGAATGTAGACTATCAGATGGCTAAATGGATGAATATCGGTGCAAAGATACAGTTCTCCAAAGTGAATCAGGATACTTATTCAGAGGGGACATCGTATACTTCTCCAATTTACGGTACGCGTAATGGAGCCACACCGTCTGACCCTATATGGAATGAAGACGGCACCTGGAACCGTGCATTAATCAAATTAGATGACCGTAATCCGATGTTATCAAATTCTTATAATTTTAAGAGAGAATATGCGACCCGTTCTTTCAATACCGTATATGCATCATTCGATATTTGGAAAGGAATCAAGTTTGCGTCTACATTCAGCTATGATTTTGTGATGAACAAGTCTCGTGCATGGAAAGACCCGCGTACCAGTGACGGTGACGATGATAACGGGCGTTTCAGCAAAGATTATAATGATATTACCAATATGACATGGTCTAATATTCTGACTTATCAGACAAAGATCAAGAAAAAACATAATCTGGACCTTTTGGCTGGTTATGAAATCAACAGTAAGGAGTCGGATGGACTGGGAACTACTATCTCTAATTTTGCACGCTGGGATAAACCGGAAGTCAACAATGGTGTAGTGTATCAGAGTATGGGAGGTTCTAACAGTACGACGCGTATTGTCTCTTATATTACACGTGCCAACTATGATTATGACAACAAATACTATTTGGGAGCGAGTTGGAGAACAGACGGAAGTTCGCGATTGGCAAGAGAGAATCGTTGGGGAAATTTCTGGTCATTGTCCGGTGCATGGAGAGTGAGTAGCGAGAGTTTTATGAAACCTCTTCAGAACTGGTTAAGTGACTTGAAACTTAGAGTTTCTTACGGTGTGAACGGAACTCTGCCGTCTTCTTATTATGGATATATGGGATTGAGCAGTCTGACTAGTAATTATAACGATAATCCGGGTATCACGCAGTCGCAACTGGAAAACAAGGAACTGACTTGGGAAACCAACTACAACTTCAACTCCGGTATCGACTTGGGATTCTTCGACAACAGACTGAATGTTACATTTGAATATTACGTTCGTACAACGAAAAATCTGCTTTACAGCCGGCCATTATCTCTTGCAACAGGTTTCTCAAGTTATCTTGCCAACATAGGCAAATTACAAAACAAGGGATATGAATTGGAAATTCGTTCAACTAATATCGAGACAAAAGATTTTCGTTGGAGCACTAGTTTGAATCTGGGACATAATGCCAATAAAATCCTGAAGTTGGACGGAGATTTGAAACAAGTAACCAGCGGAACATCTATTCATAAGGTAGGTTTGCCCTATTCTACCTATTATATGATTGAATTTGCAGGCATCGACCCGGTAGACGGTGAACCGATGTTCTATAAGAATACGACGGATGAAAATGGAAATCTGAACAAAGAAACTACTAAAGATCCGCGTAGTGCGGAAAAAGTGATACTGCAATGTGCCGATCCTACTATCACCGGTGGACTGGGTAACAGCATCTCTTATAAGTGGTTTGATCTGAATTTTAATGTGAATTTCTCTTTTGGGGCATGGAACTATGACGGCGCGGCAGGCAAACTGGAACACGGTGGCGACGGAACACTGAATATTCCTATTTATTATCGGAAACGCTGGCAGAAGGAGGGTGATGAAACGAGTATTGAACGTTTTGTAGTCGGTAGATCAATTTCCATGACCGATTATGCTACCACACGTCGTTTATACAGTGGAGATTATGTTCGTCTGAAGAATCTAACTTTCGGTTTTACACTGCCGAAGACATGGACTCGGAAAGTGGGTATAGACAATATACGTCTGTATGCATCGGGCAATAACCTGTTAACTTGGGCGGCATACGATTATATTGACCCCGAATCGGGTTCATCACCTAGTTGGGATACTCCTCCGATGAGAACTTATACATTCGGTTTGGAAGTGAAATTCTAAGTGCATTAATCTATAAATGAATAAGTATGAAAAAGATAAAATATATAGCTTTAGGTGTCTTTGCAACCTTATTGAGTAGTTGCGGAAATGACTGGTTGGATTTGCAATCTTCCACAGCTATAGAAACTGATGGTTCATTGACCGAATTAAGGGATTTTGAATTTGTGCTGAACGGTGCATACAGCAGTATGCAGTCATCCAGTTATTATGGAGCAGATATGTTCTGTTATGGTGATTTGAGGGGAGATGACATGAAATCTTATAAGTCTTCCAGCACCAATGTCAGTTTCTATACATTCAAGTACAATAAGACGAATGGACCTAGTGGTTTCTGGGGGATGTACTACGGTATTGGTAAGAACCTGAACATTTTATTCCGGGATATTGAAAAGATAAAGCTTGTTCCCGATCGGGAAATTACAACCCCGAAACTGGAGAAGCTGACAGAGCAGGAGTATTATAATGACTTGAAAGGAGAGGCTTTGGCAATACGTGCCTTGTTGCTGTTCGATATGACACGTATTTACGGGTATCCTTATCTGAAAGATAACGGGGCATCACTGGCTGTGCCCATTATTGATAAAGTGGTAGAAGATAAGAATATCAAACCTTCCCGCAATACGACCGCCCAATGTTATAAGGCCATCACAGACGACCTGACAGATGCGGTGAAGCTGCTTCGTCCGGTAAAGAAAGAGGGTAAGATCAATAAATGGGGGGCAATGACATTATTAAGCCGGGTTTATCTCTATATGGGGAATGACAAAGAGGCATACGATGTGGCTGCCGAAGCTATTAAAGGTGCGGAAAAACAAGGCTATAAGTTGTGGACCAATGATGAATATGCCAAGATATGGGCTACTCCGTTCAATAGTGAACTGTTGTTCGAAATTGTGAATCTGACAACTGATAGTCCGGGAAAATCATCCATCGGTTATCTTAGCACCAAATATAATCTGATAGCTACCGAAAAGTATTGGAAAGACTACATGAAAGACAATTCCGATGATGTTCGTAGTCAGATGGTGTCTACGGCAAGTAGCAGTAAACCTTATTGCTTGAAATATCCGGCACAAGGTTCTAAATCGTATGAAGATGCCAATATCCCGGTTTTCCGTCTGTCGGAACTCTATCTGAATGCAGCTGAAGCTGCGATTAAGAGGAATGATATATCTAATACGCGCAAGTATCTGAAACCTATTTATGTACGTACGGGTAAGGATCTGGATGCTGTGGCAGATGAAGATATAAACCTGGATCTGGTGCTTGAACAGCGTCGCATTGAATTTTGGGGAGAGGGACAACGTTTCTTTGATTTACTTAGAAATAACAAAAAAGTGATACGTGAAGATTATTTGAGCGAAGTTCCCAATGAAGCAGTAGAGTTTGATTGGAGTTATTATAAAATCGTTCTTCCTGTTCCTAACCACGAAATGGAGTACAATGAGAATATGGTTCAGAATCCGGAATATGAATTGCATTAATTAACGCATTAACGTATAGAAATTATGAAAAAGATATATAGCATCTATTTCCTTTTGGGTTTGTTCATCACGGCCTTTTATTCGTGCGGGGAAGATCTGACTCCCGTGGGACCGGATATAGCTGAAATCACTCATTTCCGTAATGATGGTCCTTACCTTTTCTATGAAAACGGTAAACTTAAAATTCTGGAAGTGACTAAAGAGAATACATTGAACATTCGTGAAGAATCCGGATTACCAGCCGGATTGAAGCTGGATGTGTATTCGGATGATAATCAACTCCTTTTTCAGGTACCCATTAATAAGATTGAGAATTTTGAACGTCCGGCATGGGAAGACCGTACCGAGTATGCTAAAACATTTGCCGTATCCGACCTTCACGGGCGTTTCGACTTGTTTGCTGCTATTCTGAAAACAGGGGAAGTGATTAATGATAAATATGAATGGATATATGGCAGTAACCATTTGGTGATTGATGGTGATATTTTCGATCGTGGAGCAGACGTACTTCCTATTTTATGGCTCATATACAAATTGGAATTTGAGGCGAAAACTGTTGGCGGCAGAGTGACAACCATCTTGGGGGATCACGAAGAAATGATAATGCGTGATAATCTGAAATATACGTATGCCAAGTACAACACTCTTTCGCAAAGAGCGATGAACATGACCTATGGAAAGATGTGGGGACTGACGAATGTGATGGGTAACTGGCTGCGTTCTAAAAACACCATTCAGATTGTAGGTGAAAACCTTTATGTTCATGCAGGATTGAGTAAGGCGTTTATGGAACGCGAAGAGACGATTCCCGAAATCAATGAACTGGTGAGCAAGAGCATTTACCTTTCAAAAGAGGAACGGAAAAAACAATATCCGGATATTGCCGATTTCCTTTATAGCGATAGTTATAACGGTCCGTTGTGGTATCGTGGAATGGTTAAGACTGGCAGTGATTACAGTCCGATAAAAGAAGCGGATGTAGATAAACTTCTGGCTGAATATGATGTCAAACGTATTATTATCGGTCATACGGAAAATAGTCGTGTGAAGTATACCTATAATAAAAAGGTATATGATATTTGTGTTAATCATCCCAAGGCTTTTGAAAAAGAGACTCGTGCTGTGGTTATTGAAGGAGATGATATTAAAGCCATCAATGACGAAGGAGAATTAGTAACGATTAAAAAATAAACTTCAAGAAAGAAAAGAATATGAGCACTCGTTTTTTGAGATTATTTCTTTCTACTCTTGTTCTCGTTTTAATAAGTTCCGGCATTCAGGCCGGAACTTATCATTCAGGAGATAAGAAAAAAGAGAAATTATCTGGTGACGGACCCTATATACTCTATCAGGCAGACGGTAGTACACGGGTTATTAATGTCAATAAGAAAGGACGGATTACAGACAAGACTTATGCGACATTACCTAAAGATTTCAGTTTCCGTGTGACGGATCATGAGGGACGGTATCCATTTGATGTAAAACTCCATCCATTGAAAAGACCGGAGTGGCAATATACCCGTCCGGAAAAAGTTTTTGTGATGTCCGATCCTCATGGGCGGCTGGATTGTGTGATTAGCCTGTTGCAAGGAAACGGAGTGATTAATGATAACTATCAGTGGAATTTCGGTAGTAATCATTTGGTGATTATCGGAGATATTTTCGACCGTGGCAAGGATGTACTGCAGATCTTCTGGCTGTTCTATAAATTAGAAGACGAAGCGGCTAAAACGGGCGGTCATGTCTCTTTCCTTTTGGGAAACCATGAGGCTCTGGTGTTGTCCAACGATCTTCGCTATACAAAAGATAAATATAAATTGCTGGCAGAAAAACTGGGAGTGGAATATCCCTCATTATTCGGCACAAATACCGAATTGGGCCGTTGGCTTGCAACACGTAATACAATGCAAATCATTGGAACCGATTTATATGTACATGCCGGATTAGGAAAATTATTCTATGATAAGGACTTGAATATCCCCACTGTGAACGAGGAAATGAGCCGGGCACTTTTCATGAGCAAAAAAGAGCGTAAGGCGCTTTCTCCACTGACTGATTTTCTGTATGGTAATGACGGTCCGATCTGGTATCGCGGCCTGGTGAGAGAAGATCCCAAGTATAAACCGTTGGTACAGGACTCTTTACAAATGATGTTGGATCGTTATATGGTAAAACATATCCTTGTGGGGCACACTATCTTCAAGGATATTTCAACCTTTTATAATGGTAAAGTCATCGCTGTCAATGTTGACAATAAGGAGAATCGGAAGAAAAAGCGTGGACGGGCTGTATTGATAGACAATGGAGTTTATTACGTCGTTGGTGACGACGGTGTTCAGAGAAAACTATAATCTGTCCCGGTTTCCAGTTAATATTTGGTATATTGCTTAGGATTCATCCCTATGTGTTTTTTAAAGATTCTCGAAAAATGACTTAGGTTGGTGAATCCTAACTGATATCCGACTTCTGAAACAGAAAGTTTTTCCTCTTTCAATAAACGGGCTGCTTCTTTCATTCTGAAGTCCTGATAATAGTTGAAGATGCTGTTACCAAAGATCTGTTTGAATAAACGTTTAAGCTTGGATGGACTCATGTGGACAGAGATGGCGAGTTCTTTTATAACAGGAGGAGTATCCAAATGGTGAAGTATTCGTTCTTTTATCTGGTAGATACTTTTTGTATCATAGCTATTCAAGGCATAAATTTGTTTTTCTTCCCGCTTTTCTAATTCCATTAATAGCCGACAAACCAGTTCCTCTGTTTTTATTCTTATAAAATACCGTTTAAAGGTTGTATTGACTGCCTCTGTCATCATTTCATTGATGATTTTCAGCAAAAAGGGATAAAGTATTTGTTCAAATAGTAGCGGTTGTGTATTTTCCAATAAACTTTTCAGAATCATTGACTGTCCTGAACAACCGAACAGTTGGCTTAAATAATCAGCATCCATTTCTATATTGATAGCTGCGGTATTTCTATCAATGGGAATGATGATGTCGGTATTCATAGCACTGGTTGTGATTAGAACCGACGGTACTGTCTTTATTGGCATATCTGTGGATGGTATTTCCAGCCAGGGAATAATGTTTTGGAATTTGAAGAGTATCATTCTCATGGGAATATTCACATCCGGATTTTCGATAGTCAGATCTACGTTCAGTTTATAATTAGTAATTAGTATTCGGATTTGTTCATTGAACACATATCCGGTACAATACCCTTTGCCATACTTTGGGGGGATTTCCAGTCTTCCGTCTTTTACTTCTGCTCCTAGTAAATGAGCAAATTTTAATAGTACATTGGGATCTGTCTGTTGTATTTCCTTTTTCATAAGAGGTCTTTTACGACTATTTTTATGACAAAAATAGCTATTTTATTCGTTTCATATCCCATAATTTTGCATTGTTGTTTTTTAGAAGTAATAGATTCAATAAAAAATTAGAAGATGGAAGCAATCAAGCGTATGAATGTTGAAGAAAACGATTTTAAACAGTTGTTCTGGCAAATCTCTCCGAAGGAAATCAGTGACAATATGTTCACACTGGTCATGGATAATTTCTATGTTATAACTGCAGGTAATGAAGCACATTATAATTCTATGATAGGTAGTGGAGGCGGTTTTGGACTTCTTTTCAGGAAGCCCGCTAGTTGGTGTGTGATCCGGACAGACCGCTATACTCTTGAACTTATTCAAAAGGAACAAACATATACCATCGCATATTTCTCCGATAGGTATAAGGAACAGTTGCTTTTTCTAGGCAGCCAATCGGGGAGGGATAGCCGGAAAATGGAGGAAGTGGAACTGACAGGTATTCAAACTCCCTCCGGAAATATGTCTTTCAAAGAGGCCCGGCTTATTTTTGAGTGCAAATTAACACAGATTACGACTCCTGATCCCGATGATTTCTGCACACAGGAAGCACGGGATTATATAGCTGACGCTTATCAGAAAGCAAGTGATTATCGTAAATATGTGTTTGGCGAAGTCACCCATGTCTGGATCAAACAGGAGTGATTTCATATCTGATCTGCCGCAGATTCTATAAAATCACAGAAGTTATCTACTGACCGCTCCTCACGAATTTGTCCGGCTAATTCCATTGCTTTTGTTTTATACACAGGATTAGTCACCAAATCATTCACTTTTTCTTTTAATTCCCGGTCGGAAACTTTATTGATTTTGATGCATTTCGGTCCTATTCCCAACTGTTGAACACGATAAGCCCAATAGGGCTGGTCGATGATTAGCGGCATGACAACTTGTGGTTTACCTGCACGGGCTACACTGTGTGTTGTTCCGCTTCCTCCATGATGCATGACAGCATCACAGTGAGGAAATATCAGACTGTGCGGAATGGTGTGTGTCAATAGGAAGATATCCTTATCGTTTGCTAAGGACTTTCCTGTACCCGACCAGCCGGAGCCGATAATCAGCCGGAAATTCAGTTGTCGGCAGATATGGATTAACCGATTACAAAAAGCATCGCTTTCTTTTGCGCTGCAACTCCCTAATGTAAAGAAGATAACAGGTCTTTGTTCTTGCTGAATGAAATCCAGAAGTTGCTGATAGGCATCCGTATCATAGTGTAGTGCGTCATTGAAACAGTATCCTCCAATATCCCATTTATACTTCCAATCGGGATCTGTATTACCGAGATAACGGCTGTACAGCATATAATTAAAGGCTCTTTCCGTGGAATAATAACCGCAGTTCTTTAAAGGCTTCAGTCCTAACTGTTCCCGGTTCTTATTAATGGTTTTCTGCGTCATATAGTTGTTGCCGATATTGAGCAGCTTCCAGATAAACCGGGGAGTGAAAATTGGATGAGGCTTTGGATAAGGGAAGATAGGAGGGGGGATATGCCTGCCGGGTATAAAAGGGGCAAAGGCAGTCCGGATAAATGGTTTCTGACAATAATCAGCAACACTGGCTGCTGCAAATTCGGAGTTGGTGGCTATCAGTATGTCATGCTCTTTCAGTAGAGGAATCAGTTGCTTGAACTGTACGTCAATCACATCACGCATCCACTTTAGATAAGGTTTGGCTCCTTCCGATTTCTCTCCTGCTTTCGATACCATTCCTTGTATATCATCAAAATCCTGTAAGACATAATCCAGCTGATATGCTTTTGCTTCTTTTTCAAATATTTGTGGAAGATTCAATGTGACTTGATGCCCTCGTTTTATCAGCGCGGAGGCAATGGTCAGATAAGGATAGATATCTCCTTGTGATCCTCTGGTAACCAAAAGTATTTTCATGGCGGAACGTTTATAGTGATTAATTCCGGATAATGCCGAGCAGACGTAATTTTTCCCGGTTGAGGTGGTAATGCTCTTCCATTTTAGACATATTGTCCTCACCGAAATCAATGGGTTTGTCGAGCTTGTTCACTTCACGATAACCTTTATATACTTTCTTAATCATTTTGCGAGGATTGAAAGTTAAAGAAGAAGTGATAAAGCAACCGTGTGTACACCAGCAGTTTGCTTTATATCCATGTCCGATCGCTTCTATTTCTTGTTTCATAGCTTCACTTTGCATGATTTGCTGTACGTCGCAATCGTAATCTTTCACGTTGCCAAGCGGTTCACGCAATTCACAGGAACGGAATCGACCGTCATAATCAATAACCAATGTCGTTTCTCCTGCCGTACAGTCCATACCCCAGGGAGTTGGCTGGTCGATATTACTTGCCCGGATATCATATAAAGCTCGGATAATACCTATATAGAAGAACTTTGTGATAGGTTTGCGCAAACCGGAAGTGTTACTCACCATTCGTTTGGCATAAGCTCTATATATAGGGGCTGCTTCATCCTGAATCCGTCGGAGGGTGGATTCGTCCAATGCTTTGACTCCGTCTTCGCGGGTGACGCCACGGGCTGCTTCAATCGTATGAGTAGATAAATGGAAACGTCCATACATCCACGTCATGAAATCATTAATCTGGTCTATATTATATTTAGTGATAACCGTGGCTACATTGAGCAATACTTTTCCATCGTCTTTAAAGTGTTCGCTTACTTTCCGTATGGTATCTGCCGCTTTATAAAAATTGCCCGGTACCCCTCGTTGTGTATCATGTGTATCTCCGAATCCATCTAGTGAGATACTGACATTGATATTACAATCCGGACAGTTGATGCGGAACCGTTTCACCCATTCGATGACACGATCCGGTTTCAGTCCGTTTGTCGGCATATTGACATCTTTGATTTGGTTATTGCGGTAAAACATTTCAAGAATTTCAGGAAGATCTTCCCGGAGCGTCGGCTCGCCTCCAGATACCCACAACTTGTTGATTTCTCCGGCCGTCTCTGATATTTTCCTGATTTCTTCGAAAGTCAAATCCTTTTCTTTCTTAGCCATATCATTGGCATAAAAGCACATGGCACATTTGGCATTACACTTTCCGGTAACAAATAAAAAGATGGACTCTAACCTTCTTTCCGAATTCATAGAACGAAAAGAACTTCTTGTACGCTTGGTCTTCATATTATTAGAATATTGCTTTAATTATTGGCTAATACATATCTATATGAGACAAAAGTACATAAATCTTCAATTCGAAGTCCAGCGGTGAAAAGTAAAATTCTTACCTTTTCACTGTAAATGAATACCATAAGGCAACCTATTATAAAGAACTAGCCCTCTATCCATCTTCAAAAGACGAATAGAGGGTAGTCACCATGACG
>OGJZ01000056.1_pt1 | contig 123846 bp, 107 predicted proteins | sample 1572321 | NCBI WGS metagenome assembly OGJZ01 (sample SAMEA2582086, study PRJEB24529) | metagenome | biome: Human gut stool | place: China | collected 2011 | reverse complement strand
TGGGCGTATGAAATTTGCGTGGCTCTGACACTAGTACGAGAGGACCGTGTTGGACTGACCTCTGGTTTACCGGTTGTGCCGCCAGGCGCATCGCCGGGTATCTAAGTCGGGATCGGATAAGCGCTGAAAGCATCTAAGTGCGAAGCCGGCCACAAGATTAGATTTCTCAGGGTCGTTGAAGACGACAACGTTGATAGGATGCAGGTGTAAAGCTGGAGACAGCAAAGCCGAGCATTACTAATTGCCCGTCAGCTTTCCTTATCCGCGCGGAGCGGATGGAAAAGTCATCAGAAAGGATGATATATACGTTTAGCATGAATGAAGTGCTGAAATTGCTTGCTTGTGAGTCATGAATACATAAATGATATTCAGGTGACTATTGCACGAAGGTTCCACCTCTTCCCATTCCGAACAGAGAAGTTAAGCTTCGTCACGCCGATGGTACTGCGCAAGTGGGAGAGTAGGTAGTCGCCGTCTTAACTGAAGCCCTGAAGCGGAAACGCTTCGGGGTTTTTTTGTGTCCGTGCGTCTGCGCCTGCGTCCGTTTCCGCTCCTTCCGCGGCAGGCCTCTTCCCTCTGCTGACGGTTTCTTTCCTTCCTTTCTTTCTTTCTTTCTTTCTCCCCTTGCTATCCTTTGTTTCCTTACCGCTCACCCGGACGGCTCTCAGAAATGCGGCAGGAGACGTTTTCTCCGAAAAGGAGAGTCATTCTTCATCGGAAGCTCCGGATACGCTCAGAACGGGCGAAACAGCTTGAGAAGAGAAACTTGATTGGAGATATGTTTACTTCGCCATAGAACTATTTCCCTTCTACAACTTCCTGACATGTTTAGATAATTAAGAAGCTACTCTGGAAGCAGGGATAGATAGAAAGTCCGTATTGTGTTAACTTCCCTGAAGTATAAGGATAAAAATTCCCCGGACTTCACAGTCCAGGGAATTCTTGATTGATTTCTATAATATAATTAGGTTAGTGAATCATTGTATTGGTGCCTTCCACAATTTTTCCGTTAGAAAATACGCATCGTACATTAATGTCTTTGTCAAGAATGACGATATCGGCATCTTTCCCTTTCTGGAGGGTTCCTTTGCGTGAATCAATACCAATCAGTTTAGCAGGAGTTTCAGAAGCCATGCGAATAGCATCTGCTAATGGAATCGCTGCTTTCTTTACCATAGTTTGAATCAGTACATCCATCGTTGCCAAACTTCCTGCCAATGAAGAGTGGTCAGCTAATTTACATACTCCGTTTTCTATAATATATTTAGGGTCATCAATAGCTTCTCCATTGTTGGCTGCATACTTAAGTGCATCAGTAACCAGACAGGTTTGCTCTACTCCTTTGAGTTTGTAGACTAATTTTAGGATAGTGGCAGGCAAGTGAATGCCGTCGGCAATTACTTCCACGCTCATTCCGTCTGTCAGGTATACGCTTTCTACTGTACCCTCGTATTTATATTCGCGACGTTTATGAAATCCTGGCATCGCATTATAGAAATGTGCTGCATGAGTGAATCCAGCTTCAAATGCGGCTTTAATTTCTGGATATTCAGCTTCGGTGTGAGTGACTGCTGTCAGAATACCCTTTGAACGGGTATATCTTGCAAAGTCGTGTCCTCCGGGTAATTCTGGGCTGATGTCCCAACGTTTGATGCACTGTGTGCTTTCCAGCAATGGAATGTATTCCTCTGGATCTGGATCTTTCAGGAACTCTTCCCACTGTGCTCCAGCCATTTTTTTGTTAAGATATGGCCCTTCGATGTGAAGACCTTGGATAATGCTTCCAGGCGCTTTCATCAGTTCTTCACATGTATTTACTGCACGTTTGATATTGTCAAAGCTGGTAGAACTTAGTGTCGGGAAGATGGAGGTTGCTCCGTGGGTCAGATGGGCCTGGGTAGCCTTTTGAAAAGCTTCGGCAGTACCTTCTGTAAAATCATGTCCGGCACCTCCATGTGCGTGCATGCTTACGAATCCCGGTACGATATACATACCCTTGGCATCGATTACAGTTGCACCGATAACAGCCAGGTCGCTGTTGGTTACTTCCAGTATTTTCCCGTCGCTGATAAGTACAGAACCGTCTTTCAGCCATCCTTGTGGAGTCAGGATATGACCATTTATAATTTGTGTCAACATAAGCGTCGAATAATTAAGTCATTAAAAAGTTTATTGGTACCTTCCACCAGTTTTCCCATGGCCCATACGGCACGTACGTTCAGGTCACGGTCGAGGGCGATGATGTCTGCATCTTTTCCTCTTTCCAATGTACCTTTACGGTCGAGGACACCCATGATGCGGGCTGGTGTTTCTGAAGCCATTCTGACTGCATCTTCCAATGGAATCTCAGCTTTTTGTACCATGGTACGGATCAAGCGGTCCATGGTAGCGATGCTACCTGCCAGTGCAGAACGATCGGCTAGTTTACAAACTCCATCTTCAATGATGACACGAGGGTCAAAGGCTTCTTTGCTGTCGCTGGCTGCACATGCTAATGCGTCGGTAATCAGAGCTGTCTTTTCAACTCCTTTGATTTTGTGTACCAGACGGAGAATTGTAGGAGGTACATGTATACCATCGGCTACTACTTCTACCGTCATGTCGTCCATCAGATAGATACTTTCTACAGTTCCTTCATATTTATATTCGCGGCGTTTGTGGAACCCCGGCATTGCATTATAGAAATGAGTTGCATGGGTATAACCGGCATGGAATCCTGTATAGATATCCTCAAACTCAGCTTGTGTATGTCCTACGGCTGCCAATACCCCTTTTGATGTGATGTATTTACCAAATTGCATAGCACCTGGGAGTTCAGGAGCGGCATCCCAGCGTTTAATGCAGTGAGTTTCTTCCAAAAGTGGAATGTATTCTTCTGGATCAGGGTTTTTAATGTTTTCCGGCATCTGTCCTCCTGCCATTTTCATGTTGAAATAATGTCCTTCCAGATGAAGTCCCAGTACCGGACTGTCGGGTTCACTCATTAATTTTTCCGTAGTTTCAGCAGCGGCACGAATCATGGGAATTGTAGACGAAGAAAGTGTCGGGAAAATACTTGTGGTACCATGCTGCATGTGAGCTTTGATGGCTGCGCGGAATGCATCTTCAGAGCCTTCCATAAAGTCACGTCCACCTCCGCCATGTACATGGATCTCGACTCCTCCCGGTACGATATACATTCCTTTAGCATCGATGAGTGTAGCACCGACGATAGCCAGGTCACAGTTAGTTACTTCCAGGATTTTATTGTCTCTGATTAGTACAGAACCGTCTTTTAGCCAGCCTTGAGGTGTTAAAATACGGGCATTAATTATTTGAGTTAACATACGGATAAGGTTTTATTTCTTTGATATGTGCTGCAAAGTTACTTAATTTGCTAATTAAATGCGCTATTAATACTATATTTATTTATGATGATAGGGTTAATTATGTTAAAAGTCTATTCTTTTTAGGGTACAATACTGGGTATATAAAGAAAAAAGTAGAGAATATGAAAAGTTCAGTCAGTAGTCAAGTCTTAATATTAAGGGAATATAGGTATATTAAAATAGGTATTGAAGAGGTGAATTGTTGGATAAACAAGTATTTTTAATAAATAAAAAGTAGAAAGACTAGATAAAATGAATTATTATTTGTATCTTTGTCGCCCGATTTATATAGTATTGCGACTTGGGAAAACTTGCTACATATAAAATAGAATTGAAGAACATGAAGGAAAACTCAGCTCATTATGAGTTTTCACTGACAAATCAGTTCTTCGCAGATATTGATGCTCCGGAGATTCAAAAAGGAAAACTGCAGGTGCAGTTGGATGTGAAGAAAACAATGGGCATTTATGTCTTGAATTTCCATATTGAGGGTTCTGTAGTTGTGCCGTGCGATCGCTGCTTGGATGATATGGAGTTGCCGGTAGAAACGGATGACACATTGAAGGTAAAACTCGGACTCGAATTCTCGGACGAAGACGATATGGTGATTGTGCCAGAAGAAGACGGTTATATAAACGTCGCTTGGTTTATGTACGAGTTTATCGCATTGAGCATACCGATGAAGCATGTGCATGCTCCCGGAAAATGTAATAAAGGGATGATGGGAGCCTTGAACAAACATTTGCGTACTTCTGCGGATGAAGAAGATGAAATGGATGACTTCTTGGATGAGGAGGAAATGACAGATGAGCCTTCAGAAGCACGTGAGATAGATCCGAGATGGAACGAATTGAAGAAAATATTAGATAATAATTAAATAAAAGTTTAGAAAAATGGCACATCCTAAAAGAAGACAATCAAAAACGAGAACTGCGAAGAGAAGAACTCATGACAAGGCAGTTGCTCCTACTTTAGCTATTTGTCCGAACTGTGGCGAATGGCATGTTTATCACACAGTATGTGGGGCTTGTGGTTATTACAGAGGTAAATTAGCTATCGAAAAAGAAGCTGCTCTTTAATAACTTGACGCTTTGTAGAACATCTTTGCATGTTCCAGGGAAATTAAAGCCGGAGAGCCATTTCGGCTCCCCGGCTGTTTTTTATAAGCCACGAAATTAAGAAATGATGGAAAAAATAAATGCTGTAATTACGGGAGTCGGTGGATATGTACCTGATTATGTCCTGACAAACGAAGAATTGTCGAGAATGGTTGACACCAACGATGAGTGGATTATGACTCGTATCGGGGTGAAAGAAAGACGTATCCTGAACGAAGAAGGTTTGGGAACTTCATATTTGGCCCGTAAGGCTGCCAAGCAGTTGATGCAGAAAACGGACTCAGATCCGGCTTCTATTGATTGCGTGATTGTAGCTACTACAACTCCTGACTATCATTTCCCTTCTACTGCTTCTATTCTTTGTGACAAACTGGGATTGAAGAATGCGTATGCATTTGACTTGCAGGCTGCTTGTAGCGGATTCTTGTATGCCATGGAAACTGCTGCCAGCATGATTCAGTCTGGTCGTCATAAAAAAATTATCATTGTAGGTGCAGATAAGATGTCTTCAATGGTGAACTATGGAGACCGCGCTACATGTCCGATTTTCGGTGACGGTGCTGCGGCTTGCATGGTAGAAGCTACAACAGAAGACTATGGTATCATGGATTCTATCTTGCGTACAGATGGTAAAGGACTTCCTTTCCTGCACATGAAAGCAGGTGGTTCGGTTTGTCCTCCTTCTTATTTTACAATCGACAATAAGATGCATTATCTGTATCAGGAAGGTAGAACGGTATTCAAATATGCTGTATCTAATATGTCTGACGTAACGGCTCAGATTGCAGAACGTAATGGTTTGAACAAGGACAATATCAACTGGATTGTACCTCATCAGGCAAATCTGCGAATCATTGATGCGGTTGCTTCTCGTTTGGAAGTTCCATTGGATAAGGTAATGATTAATATCCAGCGCTATGGTAACACCAGTGCCGGAACTTTGCCACTTTGCTTATGGGATTATGAAAAGCAACTGAAGAAGGGCGATAATATCATCTTCACTGCGTTTGGTGCAGGATTTACCTGGGGTGCCTGCTATGTGAAGTGGGGTTATGACGGAAATAAATAAAGAAAGAATTAACACTACAGATAAAAAAACGCATCCCAATCGATGCGTTTTTTTGTCTGTGAACTAATATTTACTTATGCACAAAGCCGGATTTGTGAATATTGTAGGTAATCCGAATGTCGGAAAATCTACTTTGATGAACTTGCTGGTGGGGGAACGCATCTCCATCGCGACTTTCAAGGCTCAGACAACTCGCCATCGTATTATGGGTATTCTTAATACGGAGGATATGCAGATTGTCTTCTCTGATACTCCGGGAGTATTGAAGCCTAACTATAAGCTTCAGGAGTCTATGCTCAACTTCTCGGAATCGGCATTGGTGGATGCAGACGTGTTGCTGTATGTCACTGATACGGTGGAAAAACCGGACAAGAATGCGGAGTTTATGGAAAAGGTGCGCAACTTGAAGGTGCCGGTTTTGTTGCTGATTAACAAGATTGACCTGACTAATCAGGAGGATTTGGTTAAATTGGTAGATGAATGGCACGAGATGCTGCCTGAAGCGGAAATTATTCCTATCTCTGCAATGGCCAAATTCAATGTGAATGTGGTGATGAAGCGTATTAAGGAGCTGTTGCCGGATTCTCCTCCTTATTTTGGAAAGGATCAATGGACGGATAAGCCTGCCCGTTTCTTTGTAACAGAGATTATTCGTGAAAAGATCTTGTTGTATTATGACAAGGAGATTCCTTATTCAGTAGAGGTCGTAGTAGAACAGTTCAAGGAAGACGAGAAAAGCATCCATATCAATGCGGTGATTTATGTGGAGCGTGATTCTCAGAAAGGTATTATTATCGGGCGTCAGGGAAAAGCCTTGAAGAAAGTGGCTACTGAAGCACGTAAGACGTTGGAACACTTTTTCCGTAAATCCATTTACTTGGAGACATTTGTTAAGGTGGATAAGGACTGGAGAAGCTCTGACAAGGAATTGAAAAATTTTGGTTATCAATTGGATTAATATCGGCTGCGAAGCCGTAAATGAAGATAATTATGGGAAATTTAGTTGCGATTGTGGGACGTCCCAATGTGGGAAAGTCGACACTGTTTAACCGTCTGACCAAGAGTCGTCAGGCGATTGTAAATGAACAGGCCGGTACAACCCGCGACCGACAGTATGGTAAGTCGGAATGGCTGGGAAAGGAATTCTCAGTAGTAGATACCGGAGGATGGGTGGTGAACTCGGACGATGTATTCGAGGAGGAAATTCGCAAACAGGTAATGCTGGCGATTGATGAAGCTGATGTCATTCTGTTTGTAGTAGACGTAATGAACGGAGTTACTGACTTGGATATGGAAGTAGCCGAAATCTTGCGCCGTTCCAAGACTCCTGTACTTTTAGTAGCAAATAAAACGGATAATAATGACCTGCAGTATAATGCGGCTGAGTTTTATTCTTTAGGCTTGGGCGATCCTTACTGTGTTTCTGCTTTGAGTGGAAGTGGTACAGGCGATTTGCTGGACTTGGTGTTGAGCAAGTTCAAGAAGGAAACCCCTGAAATTTTGGATGATGATATACCTCGCTTTGCTGTGGTAGGACGTCCGAATGCCGGAAAGTCGTCTATTATCAATGCTTTTATAGGAGAAGACCGTAATATTGTGACGGAAATTGCGGGTACCACGCGCGATTCTATCTATACCCGTTACAATAAGTTTGGTTTTGATTTCTATCTGGTCGATACAGCCGGTATCCGTAAAAAGAATAAAGTGAGCGAAGACCTGGAGTATTACTCTGTAATCCGCTCTATTCGTTCAATCGAAAATTCGGATGTATGTATTCTGATGCTGGATGCTACACGTGGTATTGAAGGTCAGGATTTGAACATCTTCTCTTTGATACAGCGAAACCAGAAAGGACTTGTGGTAGTTGTCAACAAATGGGACTTGATTGAGGATAAAACGGCTAAGGTAATGAAAGGATATGAAGATGCGATTCGCAATCGTCTGGCTCCTTTTACTGACTTTCCGATTGTCTTTACATCAGCATTGACAAAACAGCGTATTCTGAAAGTGCTTGAACTGGCGAAGGAAGTTTACCAGGCACGTACGACAAGAATCCCGACAGCTCGTCTGAACGAGGAACTTCTGCCGCTGATTGAGGCTTATCCGCCACCTTCAAATAAAGGAAAGTATATCAAGATTAAGTATATTACACAGTTGCCGAATACACAGGTTCCTTCATTTGTGTTCTTTGCCAACTTGCCGCAATACGTGAAAGAGCCTTACCGTCGTTTCCTTGAGAATAAGATTCGTGAACGCTGGAAGCTTTCGGGAACTCCGATAAACATCTTTATTCGTCAGAAATAAACGGTGAAACTATATAATCTCTTGTTGCTACTTGTGTAATACGAGGACAACAAGAGATTTTTTTTGATAAAAATCAGCATTTTTCTTGTGTATTTAGAAAATTGTGTCTATCTTTGCACACGCAAACGAAAAACAAATGCCCAGATGGCGGAATCGGTAGACGCGCTGGTCTCAAACACCAGTGGAGTAACATCCATCCCGGTTCGACCCCGGGTCTGGGTACAGAGAGGTTGACTTGATTAAGTCAACCTTTTTTATTACCAATCAATTCTTATGCTCCATGAAAAATCGTATAGCAGAGCTTGATTATCTGAAATCCATCTTTATTTTATTGATGATAGTGTTTCATCTTGTATATATCGGTGACAAATATCCATACGCTAAAGCTTTGGTTTATACTTTCCACATGCCTGCTTTCTTGATTATTTCCGGCTATGTCATGAACATAGCCAAGGGGATACGTCCGTTTCTGCGTACGATGTGGTGGATTTTTATTCCATACGCTGTGATGGAAACAGGTTATGTCATCATGTCTGCTATTCTGCCGGTTCGTGAATCAGTGGAGCATTTAAGTGTTTCTCTGTGGCTGGATAAATTGTTCTTGCATCCTTTGGGGCCCTATTGGTATCTTCATACGTTGATGCTGTGTGGACTTGTTTATTTATTGGTGGACAAATTGGCTGGAAAGCGGAGTAATACTGTTTTCGTCTTAATTATACTGACTTTATGCTATGCCGTATTGTCAGCTTGTGGAATACTTTCTTTGATAAATGCGCTTTACTTTACCGCTGGAGTGGTTTTGAGACGGAGCTCACTTGACTTCCGTACTTTCTTTTCAGCTTCATTCTGGGCTTTGCTGCCTGTAATATGGTTGGCTGCTGATGAGACAAATCTGAATAAATCAACTCTTTCAGGGGCAGCTCTGACTTATCTGATGATTAGTTTTCTGTTGGCTGTATATCGCTGTTTCCCCGATTGTTTGAAAAGGGGATTGGGCTACATAGGCTCTCATACCTTTGTGCTGTTAGTGTTTTCTCCGGTATTTACAATGGCAGTGAAGCCTTTGGTACCTGTATTGGCTTTTGAACCTACCGGGATGCTCTTTTTATGTGTGTCCTTATGCTTCTGTGTAATCGGTTCGTTTGCGATAGCCTGGGTTATGGATAAGCTGAATTTATCCCGTTTCTTTTGGGGAAAAGCTCACATGCTTTCGTAGATAGACTTGGTTTGGTGACATCCTGTCAGTTCGTTGGAAAAAATGTGGTAAGAACTTTTCTGGCATCTTTTTTGTGGTTTATTTTATAGATGTTGAATTACTTACTTAAACACATAGAACTATGATTTCAGAAAAATTGCAAAATGCCATCAACGAGCAGATTACTGCGGAAATGTGGTCTTCTAACTTGTATTTGTCCATTTCTTTCTACTTGCAGAAAGAAGGTTTCGACGGTTTTGCTTCATGGATGCGTAAACAGTCACAAGAAGAATTGCAGCATGCTTATGATTTAGCTGATTATTTAGTTAAACGTGGTGGTGCAGCTAAAGTGGATAAAATTGATGTTGTTCCACAAGGATGGGGCAGCGTACAGGAAGTATTTGAACATGTATACAAGCACGAATGTCATGTATCCAGCTTAATTGACGAGTTGGTAAATGTCGCCTCTGAAGTAAAAGACAAAGCTTCACAGGATTTTTTGTGGGGATATGTTCGTGAACAGGTAGAAGAAGAAGCTACTGCACAGAACATTGTAGAGAAACTTAGAAAATGTGGCGATGCAGCTGGCATTCTGTATTTGGATGACAAATTGGGACAACGTAAGTAAACCACGTTTTTCATGAAATATTGATCCTGGATGGAAGCGGAATGATTTCTGCATCCATTCAGGATATTTTGTATCATAATTACACTATCCTTTTCGTTTTTCCACTATAAATTTTATCTTTGTCCCCCGTTATCAACCAGTATTAGCGTCCGAAAAATGGGGGATTTTATATTAAGAGGGTGGAACTGGTGTCGTCGTTTCCGGCATCGTTGCGGATACGGAGTACATTCTCCTTCCGATTTCTTTTTTATTACGTTTGTCATTTACGAACGTTTACCATTCTATGCCTATGCACCATTGCATCACTTGAGACGTGTGGTGGCTTTTTTGCCTCATTATCGGGAAAAGGTCGATAAGTTCTTATTCCGTCTGATTAATCACCTCCGGCCTTCTGTAGTATGGGAAGTGGGAACGGGCAGCGGAATAAGTACCCGTTATATGGCCGAAGCCAATGCAGGCATGCAGGTTTATACGTTCTCAGAACAATCGGAAGATGCAGTGAAACGGATTCTTTCCGGAAAATCTTCTATTGATTATCTGACTGGAAACTGTGAGGCAGATATGGATAAGTTGCTCAAGGAGGGTGTAAAGCCGGAAGTGGTACATATTGCCCATACTCCAGCGTATAAGGAGATGTTTGAACGACTGATTCCACTGGCAGGTAAACATACTTGTTTTATCATTGGTAATCCTTATGCTACTCCAGAGAAGAAAAGGTGGTGGAAGGAAGTTATAGCAGATCCTCGTACAGGAATTACATTCGACCTTTATGATGTCGGACTGGTATTTTTTGATAAAGAGCGTGTAAAGGAGCATCGTATCGTGAACTTTCTTTGACTTTAAGACCTTAAATATATGAAAATGATCAAGATTTATACCAAGACAGGTGATAAAGGTACCACTTCGCTGGTAGGAGGAGTACGTGTTTCAAAAGCAGATATACGTCTGGACGCATACGGAACCATAGATGAATTGAATTCTTTTATCGGATTATTGATTTCGGTAATGAAGGATGCAGAGCATGAAGAGTTATTGCGTTTTGTGCAGCATAAACTGTTTTCATTAGGCTCTTATCTGGCTACCGACTTGGAAAAGACTACTTTTCCGGTAGAGAGTCATGTCTCAGTAGAGAACGTGCAGCGCCTGGAGCAGGCTATCGATGAGATAAACGCCTCTTTGCCATCGCTTGCAGGTTTTATCCTTCCGGGAGGGAGTTATCCGGCTTCCGTTTGTCATGTCTGTCGTACGGTCTGTCGTCGGGCAGAACGTCGGATTCAGGCCTTGGAAGAAAGTCTTTCCTATGAATTAGAGGAGCAGGCAAAGTGTTTTGTGAACCGATTGTCTGATTATCTGTTCGTTTTGTCACGTCGGTTAAACAATTTAACAGACGAAAGCGAAATTTATTGGGATAAGCGTTGCGAGTGAAGGAATTTGTTATATTTTTGCGAATCAATATAAAGAAGTAAAACTGTTTAAAATTATATACTATGTATTGGACATTGGAATTGGCCTCAAAGCTGGAAGATGCTCCTTGGCCAGCAACTAAAGACGAGTTAATTGACTATGCAATGCGTTCAGGTGCTCCATTGGAAGTTATCGAAAACTTGCAGGAAATGGAAGACGAAGGAGAAATTTATGAAAGTATAGAAGATATCTGGCCTGATTATCCGAGTAAAGAAGATTTCTTCTTCAACGAGGAAGAATATTAATAGCCTACAGATGGGTTAAATAATTGAATATCAACGCGATAAACAAAGATAATTTGTTTGTCGCGTTGGTGTTTTAAGGTCTTTTATGGTGTGATTTGTTTGTCTAAATTACGGTTTTTCCTCTCAAAACCGGAGTTTGTTTGTCTAAAATACATTACCTTTGCTTCTCCTCAGGAATATTAAAATAGGAGGAAAAAGCATATGGGAAGACCAAAAAGACTATATCCGTTGGGTAAATATCGTCTTCGCACTCCGAAGGTGATAGATAAAGAGAAAGCCTATCCTATTGAGTTGGAATATACTTGGAACAGGCAAATAATCCGTAAGACTACAAATGTCTTTGTTAAAGTTGCGGACTGGAATCAGAACGGTAATCAGGGACGGGGTGAAATTCGTGTTAGTTATGGTAGTGAATTTAAACGGCTCAATCAACTCTTGTTATCACGTGTTGAACGTATAGATTCTCAACTGGCAGAGTATAACGAGAAACATCCTAATCAGATTACTGCTGATGTTATATCCGGTTTCCTCTCAGACAAACCTCTTTCACGTCGTGATCAAGGAAAAGATTTTGTTGAATTCACATTGGAGCGTCTTTCTTCCGATTATTCAAGAAATAGAATAGGAAGGAGCCGATATGAAAACGGAAGAAGCTGCATGAATATCTTCCAGACTTTTTTAAGAGCTACCAAGCAGGCGACCTGTGGAAACGATTCTATCTATGTGGGTGATGTAACACCTGAATTATTGGATAGTTATATTGCTTGGCGTAGAGAAGTCAAACAGAATACCGATGCCACGATAAACCATTCACTGACACCGATATTGAAAGCTTGTGCTTATGCATGTGAAATGAATATCATGGAACCCGCTATAAATGCGAGGATTCAAGATATGCGTATCATTACCAAGACTTCATTATCTGAGGAAGAGAGTGAATTTGACGGTAAGAGTTTGAATAAAGAACAAATGCAGGCTCTCATGGAATATTACAAAACCTGTCAAGAACCGCGCAGAAAAGAGTTTCTTGAAATGTTTTTCTTTGCTTTTCATGCTTGCGGACTTCGGGTTGTCGATGTAATGACATTGCAGTGGGGACATGTAAATTTTGAAAAGAAAGAATTGAGGAAGATTATGATAAAGACAAACAAACGTCATGTGATTCCTCTTACAGAGCCTGCTATACATATTTTGAGACAGTGGCAAGAAAAACGTGAAGGCTGCCGCTATGTGTTTAATCTGGTAAAGGAAAATCTGGAACTTGATGATGAGGAAGCTCTTTATAAGGCTCGTAATAACGCAACCAAATGTATTAACCAGTCTTTGGCAGTGGTAGGAGAACAGATTGGGTTACCTTTCAACTTGTCAATGCATGTGGCCAGACATACATTTGCTGTGTTTGCTTTGAATAAAGGCTTGTCTATGTCTGTAGTCAGTCGTCTTCTTGGACATGGAAGTACGGATGTCACAGAGAAGGTCTATGCCCGCTTCCTTCCGGAAACACTGTCCTCGGAAGTGGCACGTCTAAAAGATGAATTTGCTTCACTTGAGATAATATAATTATCATTAATTTATAATAGTTTGTTTTTGAACAAATAATTAAATGTGTTTTATGTTAAGAGTAATATTTTTGATTATTGGTATTTGTGTCATCATACTTGCTTTATCTTTTGTTTTTAAGAAACATGCAAGAACGATACTTTGGTCAAGTGCAATAACTTTATTCGCCGGTACTCTATTACTTATCGGAATTGGAGTTATAAATCCCGTTGGTGAGGATAAAACTGGCTCTGTAGAATTTTGGGGTGCTATCATCACTTTGATTTCCGGAGCAGCTTTAGCTTTCTGTGCGGAGAAACTAAAAGAGAAAAATAATGGGAAAATAACCGAAGTGAAAAATGAAGTACTCATTGAGGATTCTAAACAGGAGGAAAATCCTGTATGCAATGAAGGAGAGGTCGTTTTGCCGAAAATATTAGATACAGATACAGCCAGAAAAGTTTTTGCCAAGGCAATAGAAGCCGGATATATTACGGAATGTGGCAGCTTTTATAAATGGAATAATTCAAAGGTTCTTCTGGCATATATGTGTGGTAGGATATATTGTGGAGACAAACCGAATTATTCTAAAATAGAAGAAAAAACGTTCTGGAAATTCGGAAGACAAGATATGTTCCCAGATGCTGAATTAAAAGTTTTGTTTCAAATACAAGATTTGGGGCAGTCAAGAGCTAATAGAAAAGATGCAATAGTCCCATTTAAATCAGAAGAAATAGATAAATTCTTTGAGTAGCAGGTGTGCTACTCTTTTTTATTCATTATCAGCAAGTTGCAATTCTAATCCTAACTTCATCCTAATACCAGTCCTAACATATCCTAATCTATCCTAACATCATCCTAACATGTTAGTCTAACTTATCCTAACTTTTAAGCCCCTAAGGACTTGCTAAATTCGCAGTGGTTACGGACGATGTGCACAATCGTACCGTGACAAATAACTCGGCTTAAGATCCGAATGTGCATAAGGAAGTTTAAGCCATAAAACTGTAGAATATGGCTGATGTTAAATTAGAAAAAACTCCGTGCGATCGAGAACTTATAGAAAAGATTCTCGCAATATTGGAAAAGCATGAAAAATTATTGCCGCAGTTTTTGTCAGACAAACATAAATTGTATGATAATAAAACTTTGATGGCAAAACTAGGGGTGAGAGAGAAGTATCTGAAGAAGTTGCGTGACAACGGTTATCTCGGCTACTCGCGTGAAGGTGATAAATACTGGTACACGCAGGAAGACGTGGACCGCTTTCTGCGTCGTTTCCATTATGAAGCTTTCGCTATTGGCGATGAACTTCCAAAACAGGAAGGAGGTGGTTATGTTTGATACTCTTCATTTGACCAACATGCTCCGTTTGGAAGTGGAAAGTATTCCGGAAACAGGTCTTCCATTGGATGCCTTTCCGGACAAAATACAGGAGATTATCCTCAACCTTGCCAGATACGAAAATTTTAATGTGGAATATACTGCGTCTATTATTCTGTCTGCCGTTGCTACTGCAATAGGTAATTCTTGTCATATCCGTATAAAGGGAGAGTGGAAGACTTGCCCTTCCCTTTATATGATGTTGGTAGGTCGTCCCGGGCTTGGAAAGACTCCTCCCCTCGGTTTTATTTATAAGCCGATAAATGAGTATGATGACCGGCTGCATGAGAAATATAACGAAGAATACGATGAATATGAGAGAGCCATGTCAGCAGGTAAACACGGTATCGACGGGGAAGAGCGGTTGCTCAAAAAGCCTAATTTTATAACTACTGTCATTTATGATTCTACTCCTGAGGCGATGATGAATATTCATCAGCATAATCAGCGTGGAATAACATTGGTAGTTGATGAAATTCTGGCTTTGTTCAATTCCGTCAAAAGGTATAATAGCAAGAACAACCTCATTGAAGATTTGCTGACAGCTTATAGCGGACAGCCGTTAAAGATTATCCGCAAGTCAGAATCACGTCCTGTTCTAATCAAGAATCCATGTATAAATGTCATCGGTTCAGTACAGACAAATATGCTGCAGGAAGTCTTCCGTACAGAATTTCTTGCCAACGGATTGCTTGATCGCTTTCTGTTTGTCTATCCTAAAAACCGGAAGATATCCGGATGGAGACGGGAAGAAAGAAATACACTCCGTCCTGACATCATGAATCAATGGAGAACAATAATCAACAGAATTCTCAGTATCCCTTGTATTCTTGATGACAAAGGAACAACGGTAAATCCACGGATTCTTACAATGTCTGATGATGCGGAAGAATGCTTTTATGAATGGTATAATGGAATAATTGATGCAGTAAATGCCATTGAGGACGATGCCGATGTTGAAAGCCGCAAGATGAAACTCAACGGGCATGTAGCACGTCTTTCCCTATTGTTCCAGGTAATGAAATGGGCTGCTGATAGTGGCGATATGCAATATGTCGAACAGGATTCAGTGGAATCAGCAATCCGTATGATTGATTATTACGAGGAAACATACCGGAGGATTCAGGAAACCATTGTCACGAACAGTATTGGTGAAACGAAGGAAGCCTGGCTCTCCCTGTTAGGAAAGAAATTTACTTCTGGGGATGCAGTTATTGCCGGTAGAAAAGTTGATATGTCCAGACGATCTGTTTATTATGCGCTTGACCAATTGTGTCGGCTTCAGCACCCTCTTATAGAGAAGCTTCAGCATGGAGTCTATCGTAAACTTATGACAGAAAACACTGATGCACCTTGCACTATTGCACTTTCATCCTGTCAAGATTCTGTGCAATCCTCTCAAAGTGCAAAAGTGCAGAGTGCAACAACACTAAAATCAGAGAACCATGGGTGAATACAGATTTCATTTACAGAAATACAAACCCGGAACCAAGACTACTTGTCCGAGTTGTGGTAAAAGCCGATGTTTTGTCAGGTATATAGATGAATTGGGCAGCATTATCTTTCCAAACAATGTCGGTAAGTGTGATCATGAGAATAGTTGTGGCTACCACTATACACCCAAAGAATATTTCAAAGATAATCCTGATAAATTGGAAATGAATGTGGATAATGGTAGGTCACTGCTTTCAGCCTCTTATAAGTCTGTAGATAAAACATCCGTTTGTATTACCCCTTCGTATATTCCTTCATCTTATGTGTTAAGGAGTCAGTCACATTATTCAATAAACCCTTTGTATCAATATTTCTGTCGCGTATTTGGTGAAAGTGAGACAAACAGGTTATTTGACATGTATCGTATAGGAACATCCGCAAAATGGGGAGGTTCAACAGTCTTTTGGCAGATAGATATAAATGGACAAGTAAGAACCGGCAAGGTAATGTGCTATAATGCTGAGACTGGTCATCGGGTTAAAGAGCCTCAGGCTTTTGTCAGCTGGGCACATTCTGAGTTGAAGTTACAAGATTTCCATTTGAAGCAGTGTTTGTATGGAGAACATCTTCTAAAAAACTCATCGTCTCCGGTAATGCTGGTAGAAAGTGAAAAGACCGCTGTTGTAATGAGCCATTTTATCCCCGATTATATATGGCTGGCAACAGGTGGAAAGAACTGTTGTTTCAACAGTGAAGCTATGCAGGTTCTCAAAGGAAGGGAAGTTACTCTCATCCCTGATTTAGGAGCAACTGAACAATGGAAAGAAAAGTCAGCTTTGTTATCAGGAATATGCAAACGGGTTGTTGTGTCCAATGTATTGGAATGTACATCAGATGAAGAGCAACGCAGCCAAGGATTGGATATTGCAGACTTCTTTTTGTATTCACCATCAAAGAGGCAGATACTCCGTCAGATGATACAGCGTAATCCAGCATTGCAGTTGCTCATTGATAAATTTGATCTGGAACTTATTGAATAGTAAAGGAACTTGTTCCATGGATTTATAGAAAGTCCATAACACAATAAGGACTTTTTGCCTACAGGCAATAAAGTCTGGTCATTGTCTGGCATTACAGACTGGTTAAGGAGCAAGCTCCAATAATGAATAAACACATATTGGAAAGACATTTATGAATACAGATATAAAACAGGCCATGCATGTCGAAGCTGCGAAATCATTGAATGCAGCCGAGGCTAATGAAAACGAAAGACGTTGGAATGAAACAAAAATTGATAGGAAAAATGAGGATCCTACTAACCATTATGACAAGACTAGAATGAAGTTGAATTTTGAAATAGGTCCTGATGGAAAAATATATCCGTTGGGATATCATCCGAAGTCTCTTGATGTCAGATTACAGGAAAGACTTTCTGAACTTGGATGGAAACCATTTAAGCCTGACAGTAAGATTCAGCCGAATTGTTGTGCTCGATTTTTATTTGGCGGTAACCATGATCGTACACTTCAGATGGCTTTCGGCAGCCAGATTGTGAACCTGGAAAAGAATGCCGACAATAGTCATTTACGTAGATGTGAAGAAGTTGAACTTTGGGCAAAAGATGTTTATGATTGGTGTTCTCGTCGCTATGGTAGGGAGAATATTATTGGATTTCAGGTTCATTTGGATGAAACTTCACCTCATATTCATGCTTTGATTGTGCCAGTGGGTGTACGCCCAAAAAGTGGACGCGAATGTGTCATGTGGTCTGCTAAATTTGGGAAAGACAGGTATGAATATGGAAAAATATTAAAGGATATGCATACTTCTTTGTATGAAGAGGTTGGAAGTAAATACGGTCTGGAACGTGGTGATAGTATTGAAGGTCGTAATGTAATGCATTTGAATAAACGTGATTATATCCGAAAGTTGACAAAAGAGGCAAAACAAGCGGAGAAGGCTGTTAAGGGATTGCAGACAATGATGAGAAAGTTGGAGTCGAAGATATCTAGTTCTCAATCACAACTTGAAGAAATTGACAAGTCTTTGGCTTCTGGTAAAATTCTTCTTCGGGAATATGACTTTCAAAAGGCTAGGATACAGAAACAGATTTCAGAGTATCAAATCAAACTTGAAGACAAGGTATGTAAACTTCATGAAAAAGAACAAGCTTTGGGCAGATTAACCAAAGATCTTGAGATGGCAGGTTCCGTAATACAGCCATTCCGTAACCATAAAGTTGATTTTGACCCGCCTCGTATTTCAGGAAAGGTTCCTTTGTTTGGTACTGACAAGTGGATTGAAACTCAGAATCAAGAGATAGCTAAACAATTTACTTCTGCAATTCGTAAGTTAGAAACTCTTTATAGGAATGAAGCTGAACGCCATAAAGGCTGCACAACATAATGTATTGGCAGACTATGGCGAACTTAATCAATTGAGGAGGGAAGTTAAGATGTTGTCTGAAAGTAATGATGATTTGAAATCAACTTTGGAAACAATACTTGACCAATTGTCTGTTCCATCTTTCCGTTCTCAAATATTTACCATTGCTGATGCGCTTTTAGGGGGAACACCGATTACTGTTTCTTCCGGTGGAGGAGGTTCTACTTCCGATCTTCCTTGGGATGGACGTAGGCCGGATGAGGAGGAAGAGACATATCGTAGGAGATGCTTGCTGTTTGCGGTAGGGGTGGTGAAGAGGCTGAATGGAATGAGAAGTTATAGAAGACGTTAGTCTATATAATTATGTTTGCTTGATACTTTCTACATTTATGTGTATTTTTGCACATAAATGTAGAAATGTTTTCTATGGAAAAGAAAGTATATAAAAATAGAATTCGTGTGGTGCTTGCAGATAAAATGGTTACAAAGACATATTTGGCAGAACAGCTTGGAGTGTCAAAGATGACAATAAGTCGATGGTGTACCAATACTACACAACCGAGTGCTCCACAGTTGATTGAGATCTCTCAGATATTACAGTGTGATTTGAAAGATTTATATGAACCATTTGAATAAACAGGAAAATGACGAAAAAGAAATATACATTTATTGATTTATTTGCGGGTATTGGTGGTTTTCATACAGCAATGCATTATGTCGGTGGCAAATGTGTTTTTGCCAGTGAATGGGACAAAAATGCACGCTTGTCTTATGAGGCAAATTATAAGGATATAGAACCTGAACTTTTTCAAAAAGATAAAGATGGAAAGTATCTTTTTTTCAATGAAGATATAAATGATGCTATACCAAATGAGATTCCTGATTTTGATATTTGCTGTGGTGGATTTCCATGCCAACCTTTTTCTGTAGCTGGTTTAAAAAGAGGTTTTGAAGATACAAGAGGTACTTTGTTTTTTAGCATAGCTAATATTATAAAAGAGAAAATAAATGCAGGGTGTCCACCAAAGGTATTGTTTTTAGAAAATGTGCGTGGATTAAAAACGCATGATAAAGGGAATACTCTTAAAGTTATATTGGCTACGCTTGAAGAATTAGGATATGGTTATTCCTTTGAAGTTCTAAATGCAAAATATTTTGGAGTACCTCAAAATCGGGAGCGTCTATTTATTATTGCATGGTATAAAAAACAGATAGATGTCAAGGCTTTTAAATTTCCATATGGAATAGCCGAAGATGGTTCTACGATATATGAAAAAGAAAAATTGAAAGATGGAACACTTTCGACTAAGGTCTCAGATATATTTGAACCATTAGCAACATTGGATTCACATTATACGATTAGTGATAGAATGTGGGAAGGACATCAAAAGAGGAAAGAACGAAACAGGCAGAACGGAAAGGGATTTGGCTATTCTTTATTTAATGCTGATAGTATTTATACAAGTACTATTTCTGCTAGATATTGGAAAGATGGAAGTGAAATACTTATTGACCAATCAGAAAAAGGGCTTAACCCTCGTGTGTTAACTCCTGTTGAAGCCGGACGATTACAGGGCTATCGTATTTTAGGTAATGGTTGGGAACATCCAGAATGTGCAAACAATTTTAATAACAATAGTTCAAACATTGAATTTAAAATTGTAGTATCACGTAAAGAAGCATATCGGCAATTTGGAAATAGCGTTGCTATTCCTGTTATTAAAAGGTTGGCCGAGGAAATAGTTAAACAATTGTTGTAATAAGATTATGAAAGATTTATTTTCGTTTTTGAATAATGCGTCTGATACTAGTGATTTTAAAGCTAAGTTGAGTGAAAGAGGAGGATTTATAACCTTTAGTAATTCTGGCAGACGTGGTGGAATTAAGTTCTTCCAAATAGGATTAGATAATATTTTGCAGACTTTAAAAGATATATTGAATCATATTGAAGTCTTTAAAAACTTGACAGAGTATGAGGAAACTCCTTGGAGAAATAATGGTTCTGAATATTTTACAGATCCGGTAGCAAACGCCAATTCTACTGTACAAACTAAACCATTGTTTTCAACATTAAGTAAAGTTGTAATGTGGGCTAATCAACCCAAATTAGATGATATTGATTCTGATACAGAGATTTGTCTTGACAAAGAAGCTATTGAAATAACAATAGCTAAATTGGAAGATGTTGCTGACAGTTTTAAACCATTAAAAAAGAGTCTTAATATTGCTGATGATAATAGTCGTCAGCAAATCTATTATGGTGCTCCAGGTACGGGAAAGTCTCACAGAATAAAAGAGCAATTGGAAGGTGTTTCGAAGGAAAATATTTTTAGAATTACATTTCATCCGGATAGTGATTATTCAACATTTGTTGGGGCATATAAACCAACAAGGAGTCAACGCCCATTATATGGATTATTTGGAAAAGAAACTGTAAGATTAAAGGATGGTGAGGATTTGAGTGAAGACATAATTACATATAAGTTCATTCCCCAGGCTTTCTTGAACGCTTATATGCAGGCATATAGAAGACCTGATGAAAACGTGTATCTTATCATAGAAGAGATTAACAGAGGAAATTGTGCTCAGATATTCGGTGATTTATTTCAATTGCTTGACAGGGATGAATACGGGGTTTCTGAATACACAATTAAAGCAGATGCCGATTTGAAGGCTTTTCTTGAAGATGAAATGGGTGAAGATAATGATGCTATTAAAGATGGAGAACTTTGTTTGCCTTCAAACCTTTATATCTATGCCACAATGAATACTTCCGACCAATCCTTATTTCCTATTGACAGTGCGTTCAAAAGACGTTGGGATTGGGAATACGAGCCAATCAAATATAAAAATACTAATTGGGTGATTGATATTCAAGGAGAAACTTATTCGTGGGTATCTTTTCAGAAAGAAATAAACAGGCGTATTTTTGAATCAACGAGTTCTGAAGACAAGATGCTTGGTGACTATTTTGTTAATCCGAGCAATGGAATAATCACTGAAAAAATGTTGTTAAATAAGATTCTGTTCTATCTATGGAATGATGTCTGCAAAGATGGTGAGGGAGATATTTTCAAGGTTAGTGATACAGAGGATGTCTCTTTTTCTGAATTATATGGTGATGGAGGAAAACAGAAACTTGTTGGTATGATGAATTATCTTGGAGTGAATCGTTCTCAAGAGCTTGTGGATGAGGATGATGAAAGTGATGAATCCGAGGAAGAAAGTAATAGTGGAACAGGTAAAGATAAAACAAAATATTCAATAAATGGCATCGGTGAATACGCTAAGAGGAATCTTGCAACAGAGTTGGTTAAACTATACATAGAAAAGAATCCGGAAATGTCTGCTTCGGAAGTGGTTGATATATGGAAGTCTTTAGGAAACTTTGTTTCTCATTTTATTGAAACTCAGGAAGATTATGATAAGAGAACAGATAAATCTCCTAGAGTTAATGCAATACAGTGCAATGGAGAGACTATCTATGTATCTACAAATGGATGGGGAGGACAAGGTATTATGGATAGTCTTATAAATGCGATACCAGTGGATTGGAATTTGAAGGTAGAAAAGTTATTATAAGAATTTATGCTATTATTCATTGAAGGCTACCCATATAATCTGAATGATACAGTCAGAGGTAATCTGACAGTCAGAAATGTACTCAAAGATGTTGTGTCTGTCCCTGTAAAAGAAGACCAATACTCCTTTGGGTATGTAGGTTATTGCTATAGTCAAGCTGCAAAGGATGTAATTTTCTTTTTGCCAAAAGTCGTCTTGACCGGTGAGCAGAATGAAGAAAGTGGTGATGATACCATCTTCGGAGCATCCCCTCAGGAGATTATTGATTTTGAATCAGAGAAAATAAAATTAAAATTTACAGAGGAAGGCTGTAAAGAATATAAGGAGTTTCTTTCTACGCTTTCTATTTGGGTCTATAGGACTATAAGTGTATATAAGCAGACACATAATGACAATATACTCGAGAGTAAGGATTATCAGACGGAAAGCCGAGGCAGAAAGCAAAAGCATAACACTTTGCTTGATGTGATTATAGCACTTAGAGACTTCAACAGAAATAACCAGGATTATTTCACGTTCATTGCCAAGAACGTACATTCCGGATATAACAGAATCAATTGGAGCAAGACTATTGCGTCATCACAAGCTTTTATTCAGAATGGAACTCCTGTTTACGTTGAACCTGTGAACAGGAAGAAGATGGTTAATTTTGACGAGGAACTGTTGGTCATCTATTTCTCTATACTGAATTATATATGTGAAACACACGGTTTTTCTTTTGAAATAAACATACATTACCAGCTTATAAGTCCCGAAAAGCTAAAGAATACATATATAAAGAAGAATTTGGGATGCAGACGGCTGAAACAGATTAAATACAAATACTTTTCGGATAAGGCTTTAAGAATATGGGATTTGTGTTATGCTTTTTTTGATAGGGAATATAAAATATCCATGAATAGGCAGGCTGAAGACTTTTTGCTTGCCAAAGATTTCGATCACATTTTTGAAGTGATGATTGATACTCTTGTCGGAGGTAATGATAAGCAGGAACTGCCTAAGGAGCTGACTGAACAGAAAGACGGGAAATTGGTTGACCATATGTTTATAGGACAGGGGCTTATTGAGCAGTCTGACTTGCCTGCAGACCTGACTTACTACATAGGTGACAGCAAATATTATAAGCGTTCCAAAAACGACAGGACATTGCTCGGTGAAAAGTCTGTTTACAAGCAATATACTTATGCGAGAAATGTCATACAATGGAATATGAACCTGTTTTTGGACGGTGATGGAATAGGTGAGCATCCGCAGTTAAGGGATACGTTGACAGAGGGATATAATCCTATTCCTAACTTTTTCATTAGTGCAAGAATCCCGAATAGACGAAGTGGCGGAGCCAGATTCTTGTCGTTTGATGATAAGGAACTGAAGTCTCAAGAAGGTGGTGTCCAGTTGAATCGCCAGTTTGAAAACAGGTTATTTGATCGTGACACTCTTTTGTTGTGCCATTATGATGTGAATTTCTTATATATAGTGTCCTTGTATGGTCGTAATAACAAAAGTTCTCAAACTGCATGGAGAGAATATGTACGTAAGGAATTCAGAAGTAAGATTCAAGATACTCTAAACAGACTATATACATTCAGAACTTTACAACCGCGTGACGGTATGGATTGTTATCAGTTTATCCAGGATAATTTTCAGCGCTTGAATGGAAAACTGTATCGCCCGAAGACAGATAGTAATTATTTGGTTCTTGCTTTGATGAAAGATGAAGATAGCGGTATATGGAAATCACTTGGTATTAAATCTGAAACTGTCGGAAAGGAGATTGTTCAAAACAAAGAATTATTAGATGCACTGCATACTCATTTTCATGTTAGTAACCCTTTCATGCTTGATAATGAATTCCAAATTGAAAGTGTGGATAATGTCGGCACTCTTGATAAATTACCAAAACCTGAGGTTAAGGATGTTCTGACTGGTTTAGTTCGGAGAACAGATTCGGATTATGCAAATTTCTACAATCATGTTGCGAAGACTTATACAATGGAAAAGATACCTACTTCTATTAATGTAATGGATATTAGATATTTTTTACCTATGGTTGGCGGAGATATTGACGGCTATTATAAAGTGGAGAAAGTATATTTGGGTACAAGGGATGGTAATATATGCTTAAAATTAAATCTTTCTACTTACATTTCGTTAGGAGAGAAATGGATCCCTATATATCGAAGTAAAATGCAGCCAGGAGAATTGATATCTAACAAACAGATGGCAGATTTATACGAATAAAAGATTTAGAAGATGGAAGAAAAACTATTAAGAATGGATTTCGATGCTTTTTTAAGGTCTTTTAAACAAAATAAGAATGCTTCTTTTGCCTTCTTATTAGGAGCTGGTGCATCAATATCTTCTGGTGTTCAATCTGCAGAAGACTGTATATGGGATTGGAAGAAACTTATTTATGTAACAAATAATCCAGCATGTACATCATTTCTTGATATCCATACTGATTGTTGTAGAAAAAGAATTCAGGCATGGATTGATGAACAAGGTGGTTTCCCAAAAGAGAAATCAGATAGAGAATATGTTTTCTATGCAGAAAAAGCATTTCCACTGTCTGGTGATAGAACAAGATATTTTGAGAACTTGTGTTTTGATAAGAATCCGAATATTGGTTATAAGCTTTTGTGTTTATTACATAAATATGGAGCCTTAAAATCAGTATGGACTACTAATTTTGATGGATTAGTAGTAAGGGCTGCACATAAGGCAAATATCACCCCAATAAATGTAACACTTGATAATCCAGATGATATTTATCGACAAGAAAATACTCATGAATTATTGTGTATAGCTTTGCATGGAGATTATAAATATTCGACACTTAAAAATACTGCAACAGAATTAGATTCTCAACAGGATACATTTAAAAATAGACTTAAAGAATACTTTGTTGATAAAAATTTAATTGTAATTGGGTACAGTGGAAGAGATAAGTCTTTGATGAAGGCATTGACTGAAGCTTTTAGTCGTCCGGGAGCAGGTCGTTTATATTGGTGTGGATATGGCTCATTTATAAATGAAGACATTAAGGGTTTACTTACTGTAGCTAGGAATGCAGGAAGAGATGCTGTATTTGTTGAAACCGATGGTTTTGATAAGACAATGATATCTATACTACTTTCTACATATAATGATGAGCAAGATAAATACCAAGAAATTCATAAGATATTAGAAGATATAAATACAGATATTCCTATTACGCCATTTGCTTTGCATAATTTGAATATTGGTGGATGTATTAAAACAAATCTATATCCGATTTCTATTCCTTATGATATATTTACTTTCGAGATTTCTTTCCCTCAGAATGAAACTCAATGGAATTTTCTTAGAAATAGGATTAAAGGAATGGATATTGTTGCTGTTCCTTATAAGGGTAAAGTATTTGCTTTTGGCTATTCAGAACATATACACCAAGCATTCTTTGATTGTCTTAAAGAAGATAATATATCTCGTCTCCCATTATCAATTAAAGAATTGAAGGAAAACCATGCGCTAAAATCTGTTATAATCAAAACTTTGATTTTGGGCCTTTCTTCTTGTTGTGGCAAAGATGCTGTTATATCCAAACGTTTGATTTGGGATAGAACACGTCAGTTTGAAAATTATAAAGGTGTATATGAAGCAATTAAAATAGATATAGTGTTTTTGGATGATAAGAATTATGCTCTTATGTCTATTGTTCCAACATTGTATTTTAAAGATGAGCATATAAATTGTGACAGGCGTAAAAATCTAATGTCTGAATATCTTGACAAAAAACACAATATCAAGTACGATGAGCTTATTTCTAGTTGGGAGCGAATTCTTTTTAATGGCAGTAAGCGTACATTTGATTATCCATTAAATAGTGGTTATAATTTCAATTTTAAAATAAGTAATAATAGAGGACTTGTTGCAGTTGATTATACAGATAAAGGTCTCATATCTCAGACTCAGTTTACAAACAATAAAATAGTATACTCAGGGATATATATATCTGAGCCAAATCTTGATTTTTGTAGTAAGGTATCTCGAAAAATAATCCAAGATACAAATCCAATGAGAGGATTGCTTCAAAATAATCCCTATGATTATGAATTTCATTCTAATTTCAATACTAATGTTAAAATTGGTGTAATTTGTCCGATTACTCATACATTTCAGTTCCGGGAATTCCTTAATGGTTTGAATGGAAATGTTACTGTTTCTGGAACTGATTATGTACAACCATATATCGGTTTTGAGCAAATTTATGCAACTTCGTTAGATATACCTGCCGTTAATTCTAATTTATGGGTTAAATGTAATGAGACGCAAAATGATTCTGTGAATTTAGCACAAAATATATGTAAGTTTGCTCATAAGTTATCCAATAATAATCCAGATATTATTATTGTAATTTTTATTCCAAATTCATGGGAAAAACATCGCTTCTTTAAAAATAACGGTGAAACATTTGACTTACATAATTATATTAAGGCATATGCGGCTCAAAATGGATTTACCACACAATTTGTAGAGGAAAAAACTATATCTAATACATATATGAAGAATCAGATATATTGGTGGCTTTCATTAGCTTTGTTTGTCAAATCAATGAGAACTCCATGGGCTTTGTCAGATCTGAATACAGAGACAGCCTATGCTGGTATTGGATATAGTGTAAGACATGATGCAAAAGGTAAACCAAATATTGTTGTAGGGTGTAGTCATATATATAATTCAAAAGGCCAAGGTCTAAGATACAAATTGTCTAAAGTAGACAATCCCATTTTGGACAGAAAAAACAATCCTTACCTATCCTATGAAGAGGCTTATAAATTGGGTGTTAGCATTCAAGAATTATTTGTAAAATCTATGGACAGGATGCCTAAGAGAGTTGTTGTTCATAAAAGAACTCCATTTAAAGACGAGGAGGTGAAAGGTATAACTGATGCTTTATCTCATTCTGGCATAAAAGATGTTGATTTAATAACAATAACAATGGAAGATAAGGTTAAATGTATAGACCAATATATACAGCATGGTTATCCTGCTAATGCTTCTTTTCCTGTAATGAGAGGAATTTGTTTTGCGGTTTCTAAATATGAATGCTTATTATGGACACATGGAACTATAGACTCAGTAAAGCCCAACAGAAATTATTATCCAGGAGGGCGAGGTATACCTTCGCCTTTGAGAATAATTAAATATCATGGTAATGGCTCAATGCAGACAATAGTTAAAGAGATTCTTGGTTTTACGAAAATGAATTGGAACTCTTTTAATTTTTATACTAAATTTCCTGCAACAATTGATACCTCCAATACATTAGCCCAAGTTGGGAACTTGTTAGGGCATTACGATGGTAGGACTTATGATTATAGGTATTTCATATAGTATTGTTGGAAATAAAAAAAACAGAAAATTATTATGGAATTAGGTATTAAGTCATTTATTGGTGAAGCTACATCATATGATAAAAAACAAATGCTTGAAATCAAGCGGCCTAAAAGCTGGCTTAAGAGCGTGTCTGCTTTTGCTAATGGTGAAGGTGGTACATTGATATTTGGCATAAGTGATGATGATGAGGTCGTGGGGCTTGCGAATGCCGAAAGTGATGCAGAAAGAATCAGTGAGGAGATAAAGACCAAACTTGACCCAGTGCCTGTGGTCAATCTTGAATACAAAGAGATTGATGGAAAGAGACTAATATTGCTGCATGTGTATCCAGGACAGGAAACACCATATTACTACATTGGAGACAAGCAGCGATTGGCCTTTGTGCGCGTAGGAAACGAGTCGGTTACGGCAGATCGTATTCAACTGAAAGCCCTTGTTTTGAAAGGATCCGGACGTACTTATGATAGTTTGCCATCCAATTATAGATTTGAGGATATGGCTTTCTCAAAACTCAGATCTGTCCATTACAAACGGCTGCAACGTTCGTTTGATGACAGCGAGTTCGTATCATGGGGCATCATAGATGAAAACGGCAATTTGACAAATGCCGGAGCGTTGTTGGCAGATGAATCTCCTATACGACAGTCCCGTATTTTCTGTACACGTTGGAACGGTTTGGATATGACTAGTGGTTTGGGGGAAGCGATTGATGATGTTGAATTGGAAGGTTGTGTGATTGGCCAATTGCAAGATGCTGTGTCTTTTGTGAGAAATAACTCTCATAAGAAATGGTGGAAGGAGAAAGATTATCGTGAAGAACAGCCAGATTATCCTGAACGTGCGGTAACAGAAGCGATAGCGAATGCAATCATCCATCGTGATTACTTACAGGTGGGAAGTGAAATACATATTGACATGTATGATGACCGTTTGGAAGTATATTCTCCAGGAGGAATGATGGATGGAAGACTTATTCAGCAGCTAGATCCTATGAAAGTACCATCCAAAAGACGGAATCCGTTACTTGCAGACTTTTTTAATCGCTTGGGGTTAATGGAACGTCGTGGAAGCGGAATGAAGAAGATTATTGATGCATATAATAAATATATTCATCTTTTAAATTATCATACTCCAGAATTTGTTTCTAATGCTTCTGAGTTTCATGTAACGCTATGGAACTTGAATTTTGAGAATGAAGTTGTTGGAGAAATAACACCCAATGGCATTCCTTTGATACAAGAGTTCGTAAAAGAGTCTGGAGAAGTGGTCGTAAAAGAGTTCGTAAAAGAAGAATCAAAGTTCGCAAAAGAGTTCGTAAAAGCAGGTCGTCAGATTTATAAGCTAATTTCACAAAACCCACAAATCAGTGCTGCGCAGATGGCTGAGAGTATGGGGTTATCTGCACGTCAGGTTCAGAAATATCTTAAACGACTTCAAGAGTCAGGGAAGATTACTCGTATAGGTGGACGTAAAATGGGAGAGTGGAAAATAATTGATGAAGAATACGAAGGATTCTTTGATCGAATATGACAGACAATTGATATGTAAGTTTTCTATATTGGCATGGACAAATTAAACAAAGAACAGAGACATCGTTGTATGTCAGCTATAAAATGTAAGGATACAAAGCCGGAATTGTTGGTGCGAAAGTTCTTGTTTAGTCGTGGATTTAGATATAGATTGAATCATCCTCGACTTCCAGGACATCCGGATATTGTATTGCACAAATATAGAACTGTGATTTTTGTGAATGGATGTTTTTGGCATGGGCATCAAGAATGCAAGTATTTTGTCCTTCCTAAAACGAATGTGGAGTTTTGGAGTGCTAAAATCGAAAGGAATCGAAAACGAGATGTGGAAGAACAACGCCAATTAGCATCTATGGGATGGCATTGTATTACCATTTGGGAATGTCAGTTGAAACCTAGAGTTCGTCAGCAGACTTTGGAGTCATTAGTATATACACTTTCTTTTATTTTCTTGGAAGATAGAAAGGTGAGCTATTACAAAGAAAAATATGAAACTCCCACAATAGCTGCTGATTCGGAAATTGAATATAATGTATAGAATGATGCTATTATTTTTTATAATAATTTATATATATCCTTTTTTAGTTACTTTTAAATATTAATATTATGTTATACACAAATAAACAATTAGTATCTAAAGGCTTTGATCATAGAATTGCAGTAAAAAGATATCTCTATAAATATTTGAATCAAAAGAAAGAATTTAAACGCCTTAAACCACATGAAAAAGATTATTTGTTTGGATGGATGCGTGTATCTTATAATGAACAAGGTAAGCCTGCTTTTGATTTATATGAGGAGACTGAGGCACAAGAGTATATATTTTTTAATATAGTCCTGACATATGGAGAAGATATTGATAAATTTGAAGGGCCAATAATGGGACCGCATGGTAAATTGATGGATGAGGAAATACGTAAGGATCATGCTTTTTTTGATAAATATTTATCAATATGGAAAAAGCAAATAGAAGAACGTAATGGGCCATATTTATCAATCATTGCCCCCATGCTTTATCAGAAATTGAAAGAATTAAAAAGTGTTTGTTCATCAGAAGATGAATATAATTCACGTGAAAGGTACTGTTATGGCATATTTTTTTATATATATTATAAGTCTAAATTGTTATTTGAAGAGAATAATAAGCGATGTTTAATCTTTAAAATTAAAGAGTTTGATTTTGTTATTAATATATATACTTTTTGTCATATATTTACTAGACATTATGTTCCTAGCTTAAATAAAGGTTTGTCTATCTCTATGAATAGTAAGATTCCCTATATTGACGTAAATAATTTTGTTGAAACTCTGAAGGGGCTAATAGTATTGTATTTTAATGAAGATGATAGCTTGAATATAGCAACAGAATATATGTTGTTCAAATTTATGAATGATCCATATATCCTTTGGATAAAATATAAAAGAATGGATGAACTGTCAAAAAATATGGGGTTTGAAGTGCGATCTTTTTATAAATGTGAAGAAGAAGCAGATATCTCTAAATTTGATGGTAAAAAAGAAATTATACTTTCTAAAGGCTGTTTTTGTTATATATAATAAGAAGGAGAATATAGGTAATTAAATTATTGCAAAATGTTTAAATTAATAGCTGTTAAAGTATTGGAAGGATGTCGTAAGTCGGTATGTAAATGTTTGAGTGTCGGTAAAATGTATTACTTTAATAATGACTACTACATTACTGATGATAGTATATGTCTTCGCGATGAATATATAAGACTATTGCCAGATGATTTTTTCTCATTAGACGCTACTTCAACTTTGCAGATAAATATTTCTGCTGTGGTTGGTATGAATGGTGATGGCAAGAGTACATTGATGGAGTTGGTAATGCGCTTGATTAATAACTGCGCAAAACACTATAGACTGGCAGATAAAGATAACTTATTGCAAATAGATGGAGTGAAAGCCGAGTTGTATTATTTACTTGATAATGTGGTATATTGTATAAAAGAGGCAAAAGAAGATAACTATGCAAGTCTGTGGAAATGTGCTGATATGAGTGACTCTGATGTACGACAATGGAATAAAATAATGACTCCAGTTAAAAGCGTCAGTAGAATGAATGAGTTGTTTTATACTATTGTGTCTAACTATTCTCATTATGCATATAATACAAGGGATTTTAGAGAAGAATGGTCTGATAAAGTACAATCAGAGGAAGATTGTAAGAAATGTTGGCTACATTACTTATTTCATAAGAATGATGGTTATAGAACCCCAATAACAATTCATCCATATAGATATGAGGGAAATATTGATATTAATAAGGAAGTTGAATTAACTATGCAGAGACTGATGGCTTTGTATATTCAGGAGCCTAATCCTAGAGAAAATGACGGTTCATTTAGAAGAATAGGTAATAAGGAGGCTGAATTTCTACAATTGACCGATTTGGGATATTCAAAACTTCAAGAAATAACTGTTGTTCAATATTTTAAGGATAATAAATCTTGTTCATTATTATCAAAGCAGATTAACCATATAGAAGAATTGAGGAAAAACGCTGATGATATGATGATTAAAGGTGCTTTAAGTAATATATTAGGTCCCATAAAAGAGTGTCTTGATTTATTAATCGGAGAGAAAGATCAATATTCCTATATGAATACGGACTTATCATATAAAGATTTCTTGCAGATATTTTATGAATGGATGCGTAATAAACGTCAGGTGTATTCAAGCAATAGTGATTTGAGGCTACTTTTGAATGCTTTGAAAAAATTAAGTAATATTGTTGATAAAGGTGCTTCGTATAAGCAGTTTGCAACCAAATATAAAAAATATGACAAAATGAATATTCAACAATTGAAAAGAGTTAGGTTCATATATGAGGTAATACGAAGCTGGGGGTTCTCTATTGATATTCTTACTAAAGAATATGAGATACTTGATGATATTGAGCGTTGTCAGCATTATATTGTTTATAAGACTATAAGTATATGTGCAATCTATCCGGAATATCGAGATTTTATTAATGGTAAAGATTCAGGTTGGAATAATATTGGGTTCGTTTTTGATAATTCTGTTATTGATGATGTTGTAAAGCAAATTAAAGCAGATAAAACACATGTTACTTTAAAGTTGCGTCAGTGTTTGAATTTTATTGATCAACTGAATAAGAGTAAAAATAATGTTTTTGAGATTCTTTCTAATGTGAATCTGCAACAGAAATTTAAAAAAGAATATGAATATGGCTTTGTTGTAAATTTTGATGATTTAAAATCTTATTATAAGAAAGACCTTTTCCCGTTAGAATTATTGCCTCCTCCTATTTATAAGTCAGAAATTCTCTTTCACTCTATACAAGATGAGAATACATATATTCCATATAAGTATTTAAGTTCAGGAGAAAAGCAGTTATTAAATAATTTTGGGGCATTGATTTATCATTTGAGAAATATAGATTCTGTAATAGACAAAAAAAGATCATACGAAAACGTAAATGTGATTTTTGAAGAAATAGAATTGTATTTTCATCCGGAATATCAACGGCTAGTAGTAAAAATGTTGGTGGAAAAATTGCAAAAGATAGATTTTAATCACATAAAAAGAGTTAATGTTATATTTGTTACTCATTCTCCATTTATCTTGTCAGATATTCCAATTTGTAATGTTCTGTTTTTAAAGGATGGTAAACCCGCAATTAGAAAGATTCAAGAGAATACATTTGGATCTAATATTCATGGATTATTAAAGAATGGATTCTTCCTGCCATCCTTACCAATGGGAGAGTTTGCCTACGATAAGATCAACGAACTATTTGAAAGACTTAATGGATATAAATTGGATCCTAACAATCGAGAACTTCGGGATTGGTTCTATTCAAATATTATGAGAGTTGGTGAACCATACCTAAGAGAACAATTAATGAAATTATATAATATGCATTATTCATTTTACGTACAATGATAGATATTAGGAGAGGTAGATATGTAAATCTGATTGCTGATGAATGGCTTGGCATGGTAATGAAATTCTTTAATGATCCTTGTCGTCCATATATAAAATTGTCATCTAATAAAAGACTGTATTTTGCTTCGTATGCTCACAAATTGAGATACGAATGTTTATGTCAGATTTCTGTATATGCCAAAAATAGAAAACATAGAAAAGCTTGTGTGAGAAAACTATATTATTGGTGGCAACACCTTAATGATATCATATTGATTAGCCCTGCTTCTATGGATTCACAAATAGAAAAATGGGAAACGAAAAAAATAGGAGACATTATATTATTGAGAGCATTATCTAATATCTTAGTGAGATATTACGAGACTTTATCTAATAAATATGGGCACGATTTGGTGAACAAATTAAATATAAAAACATGTCCATATTGTAATAGACAGTTTATATATACTTTTAAAGGACGAACAGCAGAGAGACCGGAATTAGATCATTTTTATTCGAAAACTATCTATCCGCTTTTTTGTTTATCATTTTATAATCTTATTCCTGCTTGTCATTCTTGTAACCATGTGAAATCTGAAGAGAATATCGGTTTAAATCCTTATTCTAGGGCTTTTGGAAGGAAGTTTGTTATAACAGATAAAAGAGGAGGTCAACTTACGAAATCTCAAATATATAAGTTGACGGAAAAAGAAATCAAATTAGATTTTTCAGGGAATGACATTGCAGAAGAAATAAATGAAAAAGTATTAGGGCTAAAAGATGTATACAACAAGCATACTGATTATGTAAAGGAACTAATTGATAAATCTATGGCTTATGATGCTTATGCGAGAAAAGCTTTGGTGGAAAGTTTTCAAGGTGCTGGATATCACCCTCGCCAAGTGTATGATTTTATATGGGGTAGACATTTGATGGATGCTGAGTATGAAGATAGGCCTCTTTCTAAATTAACAAAGGATATTTTGGATTTATTGGATATAAAGAGAAAATAGTCGTTAATAAATAAAAGATCGTGAATATTATTTGTTTGTCTCAAAATCATTATCTTTGCCTTTGACCGCTTTAGATAGCGTGGTTTGTTTGTCTAAACAACAATATAGTTTAGACAATAGATTGAAAATAAGGATGAAACAATTTCTTCAACGAGGAAGAGTATTAATAGCTGTCAGGGCAGATTAAAAGATTAAATCTCAGCGGGATGAACAAAGTATATTTGTTTGTCCCGCTGATGTTTTATAGTATTCCATCGGACTTTCTCAATAAAAGTTATAAACACGCGTTTCTCTCAACTTGTTTGATTCAAAATTTGTTCTTATTACAAAATGCACTATTTTTGTGCACAAAGAAAAGAATTGATAACCCGTTATTTTGTGAATTATGAAAAGATTGCTGTTGATGGCGCTGGCTGCTGCCATGCTGACTCCGGCTTGTGGAAATAATGCTGGTAAAGAAACCAAGGCTGAAGTACAGGAGAGTGCAGCCGTACAAGCCAATGTTACTCATCTGACTAAAGCCGATTTCCTGGCCAAGGTATATAATTATGAGAAGAATCCGAAGGAATGGAAATACGAAGGTGATAAACCGGCTATTGTGGATTTCTATGCCACTTGGTGTGGTCCATGTAAGGCTATTGCTCCGGTACTGGAGAAACTGGCTGCGGAATATAAAGGGAAGATTGTGGTCTATAAGATTGATACGGATAAGGAACCTGAGTTGTCGGCAGCTTTTGGTATACGCAGCATCCCGACCCTTCTGTTCATTCCGGCAAAGGGAACTCCTCAGGTGGCGCAAGGAGCCTTGCCTGAAGAAGCTTTGAGAAAGACCATTGACGAATTTTTATTGGGAAAGAAGTAAACTTCTGATAAGAAAAAATGAAGAGGGCCTGAAGTCGTTGGAATTTCAGGCCCTTATTGTATATTTCTATCTGCGGTTACTGTCTTCAATTAATTCACAGATTGTCTGGTTCAGTTCCTTTTCTTTCAGAAGTTGCTCCAGTGTGAGGTGCATTCTCCATCGCCAGTAATGTCGTGGATGGGCCGGTATGTTAATGCGCTCTCCTTCTATATCCGGATTACGTAACTGTTCGTTGATGCTCATCCAGTCCTGCCATGCCAAAATGCAGAGCAGTGAAGGGCTTTTCAGGTGATGGAATACGATGTCCTTACAGAGCCATCCGGGAGCATGTACGGGAATCTCTCCCTGATGGTGCATTTCCTGATGATAGAAGCGCTCCGTGAGGGCTGGGTCTTCTTCCCACCATCCGCGGAAAGTGGACATGTCGTGCGTACCGATGGTGCATACCGACAGGAACGGATAGTTTTCAGGGTGTCCGAAGTCTTCGTACATTTGTTTGGGCATGCGTTGGATTTCAAGTGAGAGTATCTGCAACTGTCTCATTACCCATGGAACACATTCCGGAACCATGCCTAAATCTTCTCCGCATACTAACATAGGCGTGGACTGGGTGAGCACCGGAAGCTTTTTCATGGCTTCTTGATACCAGAATTCGTTGTGGCGCTGGTAGTAGTAATGATTGTACAAGTGGTTGAAAGCTCCCTGCTGTTTCCAGTTTAGTTGCTGGAACACGGAATCATTCTGTGCGGCAATTCTGGGATGGAGTTTCTCGGCGTCGTGGTGGTCTGTGACAAACAGCACGTTGCTGATCAGGGAATAAAGCCCTTCTTTTAGTTTCAGGCTATCTTCGTCTTCTTTTCCATTGAAATAAGCTTTCACTTTTCGTTGGGTATCAAACTCCTGTAGCAGTGCATAGCCTCCTTTTCCGTTGGCCGTGACAAAATGTTGCCGTACGTATTCACTTTGTGCGCCGAAGACTTCTTCCAGCACCTTGTCGTTGATAAACGGCTGTGTCATGAACTCTCGGTCCAGATTCAGACCAAAGCTTCTGATTTCATCCATGCTCAGTGGAAGGGAAGGGGAGAACTGTCCGAGCAGACCGTGTACCGAATGGTCGGGAATTTCCCAGATGCGGAAAAATCCTAAGATATGGTCGATGCGGTAAGCTGTAAAGTATTCTGCCATCTTGGAGAAACGGCGGCGCCACCAACGGTAATTGTCTTTTTCCATCACTTCCCAGTTATAGGTTGGGAATCCCCAGTTTTGTCCGTTGACGGAGAAAGCATCAGGAGGAGCACCTGCCTGACCGTTGAGGTGGAAATAATGGGGTTCTACCCAGGCTTCTACGCTGGAACGGCTGATACCGATGGGGATGTCGCCTTTCAGCAGAATACCTTTTGCTCTGGCATACGTACTTACGGCGAGCAGCTGCACGTGCAACTGGTATTGCAGGTAATAGTAGAAGGCGATTTTTGTATAGGCTTTGTTTCCGGGCGTGCACAGTTTGGCTATTTCATCGGCTTCGTAGGTAGAATATTTCGGCCAGTGATTGAAGTCCGGTGTGCCATACGAGTCGCGCAGGTAGCAGAAAGCAGCATAAGGCTGAAGCCATTCCTCATTATGCTGGAAGAAATTCAGGAACTCTTCCGAGGCTAGTACTTTTTTCCCTTCCATCTGGTACACTTTCCTCAGGTAGTCCATCTTCAGTTTATTGGCCTTTTCATAATCCATCATGGGAAGGGAATTCACTTTGATGCGTGCTTTTTCGAACGCTTCTGCGGCTTTCTTGTCCTTCAGGGCAGGGAGCTGGCGAAGGTCGATGTACATCGGGTGAAAAGCGTAGATGGAGATGCTATTATAAGGATAAGAGTCAGTCCACGTGCCGCTCATTGTCGTGTCGTTGATGGGAAGAATCTGAATCGCTTTCTGTCCGGTCTCATCTGCCCAGTCGGCCAGTAGTTTCAGGTCACCGAAGTCGCCAACGCCGCAACTGCCTTCCGAGCGAAGGGAGAATACGGGAATGGCGCAGCCGGCTATCCGTTGCGGGGCATCGTCAAAGAACACTTCCGTTTCCATGGGCAGGTAGGTTTCTCCGCGTTGCAACGGTTGCAGAGGGAATATCCGGTTCGGGCGGGTTTCCCATTTTTCTACGGCTCCGGTCTCTTCATGAATGGCCACGAACTTATACTCAAAAGGATATTCTAATGAGGAGGCATCCAGTGTCAGGTGCCATACGTTGGGTTGTACTTCCTTCATTCGCAGCGGGCGGCAGTACTCCCAACTGCCCAGTGCCGCACAGCTACCGATGAGGCCCAGGCGCTGTCTGTGGGTACTCAGGCCTGGGCAAAGTGCGCGGAAGGTGATACACCTGCCGGTATTGTCAGACAATCGGGAAGGTTGCTCCAGCGCATACGTATTGTTGAAAGCCGATGTATAGCGGTAGGCATCTTGTGGCAGATCTCTCCAGCAGTCTTCTACGAGGTAGTGCTGTTGTTGCAGGTTGCCCGGGTAGAACGAATGGGGGATGGCGCCAAATTCCTGGCGTACAAGGGTTCCTTGACGGCTTACGGCATAACGGTAGCAAATAGGTTCGGAAGGGTGAAAGTCGAATTCTGCCTTTCCGGTCCATTCTTCTCCGTTGCGGGTAGTCATTTCTACGGTATGTTGTATGTGATTCTGGCTGAGAAGCACGCACAGGCTTTCTCCCCAGACTGTACGGTATTGTATGCGAAAAGTAATTTTCATATCTTATGTATTAGTTGTGGCTCATAGTTTTGTCCAAAAATAATGAATCTCATGGATTCATGCAAATAAAAAACCTCCGGATGTCCTTTCGACTTCCGGAGGTTCCCTCGTGTAAGATGTGAGGATGGATTTAATAATAATGAATTAAAAAATGAGATTATGCGTCGATATTTGCATACGTCGCATTTTTCTCGATAAATTCACGGCGTGGACCTACATCGTCGCCCATTAGCATGGAGAATATATAGTCGGCTTCGGCCGCGTTTTCGATATTTACCTGTTTCAGGATACGGGTTTCCGGATTCATGGTCGTTTCCCACAGCTGTTCCGGATTCATTTCACCCAAACCTTTGTAACGCTGGGTGTGGATGCCTTGTTCGTTTCCTTCACCATATTTCTGGATGAAAGCCTGACGGGCTTCGTCTGTATAGCAGTATTCGCTGATTTTACCCTTGCTGCATTTGTACAACGGAGGAGTAGCGATATACAAGTGACCACCCTGAACTACTTCAGGCATATAGCGGTAGAACAATGTCATAATCAGTGTGTCGATGTGAGAACCATCAACGTCGGCATCGGTCATGATGATGACCTTGTGGTAGCGCAGCTTGTCAATGTTAGCCTTCTTGCTGTCTTCTTCACCGTCTACACCAAAACGTACGCCCAGCGCCTGAATGATGTTGTTTACTTCATCGCTTTCGAACGCTTTGTGCCACATGGCTTTTTCCACGTTCAGAATCTTACCGCGCAATGGCAGGATGGCCTGGAACTGACGGCTTCTTCCTTGCTTGGCTGAACCACCTGCAGAATCACCCTCGACGAGGAAGAGTTCGCATTCTTCGGCTACACGGCTGGAGCAGTCGGCCAGTTTTCCCGGCAGTCCGCCGCCGCCCATCGGACTTTTACGCTGAACCGATTCGCGGGCCTTGCGGGCAGCCACACGTGCGGTAGCAGCCAGTACCACTTTGTCGACAATAATCTTTGCTTCTTTCGGATGTTCTTCCAGGTAATAAGTCAGGGCTTCTCCCACAGCTTGATTCACAGCACCGCTCACTTCGTTGTTACCCAACTTGGTCTTGGTCTGCCCTTCAAACTGAGGTTCCGATACTTTTACAGAAATCACGGCAATCAGTCCTTCGCGGAAGTCTTCACCTGAGATTTCCACCTTAGCTTTTTCAAGAGCCTTGCTCTCTTCTGCATATTTCTTCAATACACGGGTCAGTGCCATACGGAATCCGGCTTCGTGTGTACCACCTTCGATGGTGTTGATGTTGTTCACATACGAGTGAAGGTTTTCGCGGAATCCGGTGTTGTACATAATGGCGCACTCGATGGGAATACCCTGTTTTTCGGTATTCAAGTAGATTACGTCATCAATAAGCGGTGTATTGTTGGAGTTCAGAAAACGTACGAATTCTTTTACGCCTTCTTCTGAGTGGAATTTTTCCTGCTTGTAAGAACCATCTTCCTCCTTTACGCGCTTGTCGGTCAGGGTGATGGTGATTCCTTTGTTCAGGTAAGCCAGCTCGCGCATGCGGGCCTGAAGAATGCTGTATTTATATTCAGTTACGGTGAAGATACTTCCATCCGGCCAGAAAGTCTGGCGTGTACCGGTAATGTCGGTTGGGCCCACTTCTTTTACGGCATACAGCGGTTTTCCGCATTCATATTCCTGCTGGTAGATTTTTCCGTTGCGGAATACGTTGGTGGTCATGTGAGTAGACAAGGCGTTCACACAAGATACACCCACACCGTGCAGACCTCCGGAAACCTTATAGGAACCTTTGTCGAACTTACCTCCGGCATGAAGCACGGTCATTACGACTTCGAGGGCTGATTTTTTTTCTTTTTCGTGGAAATCGACCGGAATACCGCGACCGTTGTCTTGTACGGTAATCGAGTTGTCTTCGTTGATAGTTACTTCTATATGTGTACAATAACCGGCAAGGGCTTCGTCAATGGAGTTGTCCACTACCTCGTAGACCAGGTGATGCAAGCCTTTTTCGCTGATGTCGCCGATATACATGGCGGGGCGTTTACGAACGGCCTCCAGTCCTTCCAGCACCTGGATACTGCTGGCCGAGTAGTTGCTTCCGCTGTTCTGTGTCAGTTCTTCACTCATGTTTTTTCTTCGTTTTTTTAAGCTTTCAAAGATACTAAAAAAACTGGAACGAAGCGATTTTCAGCACTCTAAAAATCGTGAAAAAGACATGAACCGAATCTATACGACAAAAGGCCAGATGTAATCATCCAGCCTTAATATCTTTCTTGCGTCAAGCGTAGACTTAAGCCAATTTGCTGATGTGAGCAGCCAGTTTAGACTTCAAGTTAGCAGCCTTGTTCGCGTGGATAATGTTGCGCTTAGCCAACTTATCCAACATTTTCTGTACACTAGGATACAATGCAACAGCTTCAGCTTTGTCTGTAGTTGCACGAAGTTTCTTCACTGCGTTACGCATTGTCTTAGCATAATATCTGTTGTGAAGTCTTCTTTTTTCTTCCTGTCTGATTCTTTTAATAGATGATTTGTGATTTGCCATCTCGACTAATCTTTAATATTGTTCTTGATTTTTGTTTATTATGTAGCCCGTGGGGGAATCGAACCCCCCTTTCAAGAATGAAAATCTTGCGTCCTAACCGATAGACGAACGGGCCATCCTTTATTTCAGGAAGAACTCCTGAAGTCTCACGAGGATACATATCTCTCGTTTGCGGATGCAAAGGTAGGAAGAATTTTGAAATCTCCAAAATATTCGCCTCTTTTTTTATCAAATTTGTTGCGTTTTTCTTTATCTCCCTCCATTAAGAGGGATTCTTTTTGTTGTTTTCTATGTTTCCCATAGCCAAACTCTATGTTTCTCTTTCGTAAGACTTACGGTTCCGCCTTGAAAAACGTAGGTTTCGCGGGAAGGAAACATAAAAAGTGTCTCGTGATGTGAAGAAAAAGTTTACGGGTTTTGTTTGTTTTGTATAAGGACTTTTTCTATCTTTCGTCCGCAAAAATAGATTTTATATTTAGGATAATTTGAAAGATGGAATGCTGTAAATTAAGGTCCGTCGGCCTGTATAATGGAAAGGTCTGTCTGGCAGAATGGGGAGATAAAGAAGGGGAGCCTTCTTCTTTCCAGGTGTTGGCTGAGTGTACGGAATTAGTGTATGTGCGTTTACGTACGTTGGAGGCGGTGGCCTCTTTTCGTTTTTTAGAGAGGGCTCTTGCCGTGATGGCGCATTATGACATGCCTGTTTTTGCCATGGCTTCTTCGGCCGGAAGTTTTTCTGTAGTGACGGGGGCGGATGCTTCTGCTTTGCAGAACGTTTGTAAGGAACTTTCCGTATTTGCGGAAGTGACGGTAGAGAAAGAGGTGGAAGTGATATGTGTACAAGAGACGGATGAGCGCAAAGGGAAGATGTCGGAAAAAAGTCTGGTGACTTTGCTAAAGGATATTCCTTTGCTGATGGTATCTTCTGAGGAAGGTTCGGGCAGTGTTTCGCTGGCGGTACGGAGAAAGGACCGTGACAAAGTGCTGAATTTGTTCTTTTCTTGCTGATATGTTGCAGAAGTTGGATGGAGTAGTGCTGCACGTAGTCAGGTACAGTGACAAATCGAATATTGTGCATATCTATACTTGTCAGCATGGAAGTATGTCGTTTGTGATACCTGCCACGCGTTCGCGCAAGTCGCTGGTAAACGGGGCGTTGTTTCGTCCGCTTTCCCTGGTTGAGGTAGAAGCCGATGTGCGTTCCCGTACTTCTTTACCTCCGGTGAAGGAAGCAAGATTGTCTTATCCGTTGGAGTCGGTGCCTTACGATCCGTACAAATTAAGTATCGCGATGTTTTTGGCTGAGTTCTTGTCGCATGCCTTACGCGAGGAAGGGAAGAACGAACCGCTGTTTGCTTATTTGGTGTCGTCTATTCGCTGGCTGGATGCCTGCCGGAGTGATTATGCTAATTTTCACCTGGTGTTTCTGATCAGGTTGTCCAGGTTCTTGGGTTTTTATCCTAATCTGGAAGATTATCGGGAAGGTAGCTGGTTTGATATGCTGAATGCATGTTTCGTAGAGAACAAGCCTTTGCATGGCATCTGTCTGTCTCCTGAGGAGTCGTCGCACATCTGCCAGTTGGCACGTATGAATTATGAAACGATGTTTCTTTTCGGTATGAACCGTATGGAGCGGCAGCGTTGCCTGACTGTGATGATGGAATATTATCGTCTGCATCTTCCGGAATTCCCTGAACTGAAATCGCTTGATGTGCTGAAGGAACTTTTTGCTTGATGTGCGATAATGATAGAATAAGAAAAACGGGACTCTCCTTTCATTTGAGAAAAGAGAATCCCGTTTTTTTGATGGAGATATGAATGAGATTATCCCAGCAATTCTTTTACTTTGACAGAAATTGCTCTACCTTCAGCCAGACCAGCCAGTTCTTTAGAAGCTACTCCCATCACTTTACCCATGTCTTTTCCGCTGGTAGCACCTACACGGGCAATGATTTCTTTCAGTTTAGCTTCCAGTTCTTCCGGAGAAAGCTGTTTCGGAAGGTATGCTTCAATCACGCGTACCTGAGCCATTTCCTCTTCTGCCAGGTCAGCGCGGCCTTGTCCTTCGTATACGGAAGCCGAATCTTTTCCTTGTTTCACCAGTTTTTGCATGATTTTCAGGGCTGCATCATCGGTCAGGGTATCGTTGGCACCCGGAGCGGTTTTTGCTTCCAGAAAACATTTCTTTACGTTGCGCAAAGTCTCTAGTCTGACTTTGTCTTTGGCTTTCATTGCCTCTTTGATATCGTTGCTAATCTGTTCAAATAAATCCATATTCATTATAAAGTTTAAATGTTGTCCTCTTTGTGATGTTTAGAAAGTAATCGTCATGGAGCCGGTGTTGTTTGTAGCTTCCGGTTCCGGTGCAATCTTTTCTTCTGTAGTCGCTTTTGAACGGATATTCTCCAGTTCCATCTTGGTGCGCTTGTAGGTAGGGGTTGTTTCTACCATGCTGATGATGTCATCGTTGGCCAAGTCTTCCTGACTGAAGATGTAGATATTCGGACGTTTTTTGCGAATGCTGCTCTTCAGGATGCTCTTTCCGTAGTAGTCGCTTCGACGTTCGTCCTTCTTTTGCTCTTCTTCTTCCAGATCGTCCAGGCGTTTCTGCTCTTCAAGTGAACGCTGTTTGAGTACATTGTCCATGCCCGGAACGTCTTTGATACCGAATCCCGTAGCCAGAATGGTGAATTTCACTTTGTTTTCCAGTGTTTCATCAGTGTAAAGACCCCATTTGGTTTCTACGTCCTTGCCAAACTTGCTCATGAATTCATGGATTTCATCCATTTCACCCATCATCAGTTCGCTGTTCGGACTATAGGTAATTACGAACAACACTTTCTTGGAGTTGAAAATATCGTTGTTGTTCAGCAGCGGGGAATGAAGGGCATCGGTAATAGCCTGTGTAACTCTTCCTTCGCCTTCTCCGTATCCTGTACTCATGATTGCTACACCACCGTCCTTCAACACGGTTTTCACATCGTTGAAGTCCAGGTTGATGATACCTCTCAAGGTAATGATTTCTGCAATACTCTTTGCGGCGATAGACAGCGTGTCGTCTGCCTTTCCAAAGGCATTCATTACACTGATGTCAGAATATACATCGCGCAGGCGTTCGTTGTTGATAACCAGCAGGGCATCCACATGCTTGCTCATTTCTTCCACTCCGTCAAGAGCCTGGTCGATTTTCTTGTTACCTTCGAACAGGAAAGGAATGGTCACGATACCTACGGTCAGGATTTCCATGTCCTTAGCCGTTTTGGCAATGATAGGAGCCGCACCGGTTCCGGTTCCACCACCCATACCAGCTGTGATGAATGCCATGCGGCATCCATCGTTCAGCATATTCTTGATGTCTTCGATGCTTTCTTCAGCAGCAGCACGTGCCTTGGCCGGACGGTTTCCGGCACCTAGTCCTTCGCTACCCAATTGTAGTTTCCGGAGTACGGGTGATTCTTCCAGTGCCTGGTTATCCGTGTTGCAGACCACAAATGTCACATCATGGATACCTTCTTTGTACATGTGGTTAACGGCATTGCCACCGCCGCCACCCACACCAATTACTTTTATTATATGTGGAGAGTCTTTCGGAAAATCGAAAGGTACCATTGTTTCGTCTGACATAATCCTAATATGTTTATGTAAATGAATAATCAGTTATCTTTTAATATTTCATCAGAAAGGTTTGTAACTTTCTTGGCAAAGAGGTCAAACCAACTGTTCTCTTTTTTCTCCTTGTTGATTTTCTTCTCCAATTCATTCAGTTCTTCTTCCTTTTCAGCGAGGTGCATGCGCCGTGCATTTTCTACTTCCTTCAATGCTGCTTTGTATTTTTTCTTGCTGAGAAGTAGACTGGCTTCTTCTACGTATGCGGTATATTCTTCCAATCGTTTACGGTTACGTTCTTCTTCCTGACGTTTTTTCTCTTCATTGATTTTGCGAATACGTTCGGCTTCTTCTTCCGCTTTTCGTCTGGCTTCTTCTGCCTGAATACGTTCAGCTTCTTTGCGTTTAGCCTCTTCTTCCTTTTCTTTTATTTCGTCAATGAAGTCCAGTTGATGTCCTTTCCGTGGGTCAATCTTAAGGCAATTTTCTTTTCCTTCTGCCAAGAGTCCGATGTGTGTGTTTTGTGTACCGTCTTTCGGTAACTGTATGGCACCGGTTAAAGTGATATTTCCACCTTTTGCGATACGGATTTTTTCAATTTTGGTAATTTGCTTGAACGCTTCATCCATATTGGGCATATTAGATGCTCCACCGGTGAGAACCAGCCCCGCCAGCAGTTTGTCACCGTATTCGGACACCATAATCTGATTCCATACATTGGAAATAATCTCGTTGATACGAGCCTCAACAATGTATTCAAGTTTATGAGCAGGAACGGAACATTTACCTTCAATGCTATATTCTTGTTCATCCACAGCTTCGTCATCTTCTGTCGGAGGAGTCAGGGCGCATCCGTAGCGTATTTTCAATTGTTCTGCATCTTCTTCTTCGATTTGTAAGCTACAAATATCTTTAGTGATGTTGTTACTTCCCAATGGAATAACTGCCAGGTGACGCAGGATATTGTTTTTATATACGGCCACGGTAGTTGTATCAGCTCCTAAATCGACGAGTGCACAACCTGAGCGTTTTTCACTGTCGGTTAGAACTACATTGGCGGTAACGACCGGAGACAGGAAGTAATCTGCTATTTCATACTTAGTCTGGTTGAAGCATTTGGTAATTCTATCTTTGAGCGTATGGTGTGCGATAATATTCAAATAACGCCCTTCAATACGGTCTGCTGAAATACCGACAGGTTCAGTCAGCAGATTGTTTCCTACTTTGTATTCCTGTGGTTCCACATCCAGGATTTCCTGATCTATCAGAGAGATTTCCCGGTTGCTTTCCATGAGTGATTCAATCAGCGCCTGTGATATTTTAGTTTCTTCTCCTAATTGTTTGGTTACATTATTACGTGTACTCCGTATGGATTGTCCGCCTATTCCTACATAGACTTTTTTGATAGAAGCTTGCAAATCTTCCTCTAGCTTCTGGATAATGGAGACTAGTACCTGTGTGGTTTTGTCCAAATTGAAGATTGCTCCTTTTTTGATGCAATCTGATGAAGGAGTATTGGCATAGGCAAGAATCTGAATGCTTCCATCTGCATTCTTTTTGCCGGCGATTCCTGTAATGTGAGTCGAACCCAGTTCGATAGCTGCTATAAAATCTGTTACTGCCATATCTTAGTCTTCTTTTTTTGTTCCGATAATTTGATTGTTAAACTCAATACTGATCCGCTCATATTTGTTCCAGCCGATACGGTTGAGCACTTTGCTGTAAAACGTTTGCAATTTACTGAATTTTTCTTCAAAATCAGTGGCTTTCCCTAAAAAAAGAATGTGATCGCCTACTCGGGGAACAATTTCCAGTTCTTTTTTAGGGGTTACGTTTATCTGCTCTATTTGAGCCTTCCAAAACGGGTTGCGCTGTAGGTATAGTCCTAGTTCATATAATTCTTGCTGAGCAAATTTCCGGTCGATAAATCCTGTGGCAACTGCTACATGAATAGGCTTTCCTGTGGCATTCATAATTTTTCCGGAATGATCAATGTAGTAATTGTCCCCATTGCTGCTCATGACTCGTAAGAGGGGGATACGTTGGTAGATTTCGACTCCAACTTTTCCTCCTGAGGTAAGATAGCATTCAGCTCTGCTGATGAAGGGATGTTGTGAAAGGGTCTCTTCCAACTGGCGGACATTGATTGTGCCAATACGCTTTTCTCCCGGATATAGTTTCTTTTGCTTTAGTAACTTGGTTACTTCTGCTTCAGTAATAAAACCGTAGTCAATGCTGTCTTTGACAACCAATTCCATACCCTTGCAGACCTGATTTTCGGGTTTGCGGTTAAATACGGTAACAGCTACTACAAGATAAATAGAAACCATTACAAGAATGCAGAGTATGAGAATTCGTTTAATCATCTATCTTTTAGTAATTCATAAATTTGTGGAACGTAATTGTCAATATCTCCAGCTCCAAGCGTAATAAGTACGTCCAGTTTTTTATTTTTCAGCACTTCCATAATCTGCTCTTTGGAACACATGCTTTTTTCTATGCCCGGTCGTAAATTGTCATAAATAAGTTGACTGCTTACTCCAGGAATAGGAGCCTCTCTGGCTGGGTAGATATCCAAAAGAATCACTTCGTCTAATAATGACAGACTATCGGCAAAATCCTGATAGAAATCACGGGTACGCGTGTAAAGATGCGGTTGGAATACAGCCGTGATTTTCCGGTTAGGATATAATTTACGGATAGAACTTACGCTCTGCCGGATTTCTTCCGGATGATGTGCATAGTCACTTAGAAAGACAATGTGTGAGTTCTTTATCTTGAAATCAAAGCGACGGTCCACACCTCTGAACTGTGGCATTGCAGCCTTTATTTCTTCTGTGGTGGCACCTCCGATTTGTGCTAAAGCCATAGCGGCAATACCGTTTTCAATATTGACAAAGACTGGTACTCCTAGCTGCACGTTGGTGATGTTGCCTAAAGGAGATATGTAGTCGAAATAAATTTCACCGTCATCAATACGGATATTTTCAGCATGGAAGTCTCCTTTTTCGGTAGAGTAGGTGTACACGGTAACTCCCGGCTGTACATCAGGTTTCAGTTCCAGTCCTTCCTTAATAATCAGGTATCCGTCCGGACGGATAAGTGAGGTGTATTTACGGAAACTTTCCAGATAAGCTTCGTGCGTACCGTAAATGTCCAGATGGTCTGAATCGGTGGCGGTAATTACCGTAGCATACGGAGTCAGCCAGTGGAATGAGCGGTCGAATTCGTCTGCTTCGATAACTACGTAGTCACTTTTATCCGATAATAACAGATTGGTCTGGTAGTTCTTGGAAATACCTCCTAAAAATGCATTGCATCCCACGTGCGAATGGTCCATCAAGAAAGCGGCCATGGTAGAGGTGGTCGTTTTTCCATGGGTTCCGGCTACGCACATTCCTTTCTCAGTCTGAGTCAACATTCCCAGTACTTGGGCACGTTTGTGAATCTCAAACTGATGTTCCTGGAAATAAACTAATTCTTGATGGCTTGCAGGGATAGCAGGGGTATAGACCACCAGTGTGGTTTCCGGATGAAGAAATGCTTCTGGAATGAGAGATACACTCTCTTCATAATGAATGTCTGCTCCTTCTGCAATCAGTTTCTCTGTCAGCTCGCTTGGAGTGCGGTCATAACCGCCTACTTTTTTCCCTTTTGACAGGAAATAACGTACCAGGGCACTCATGCCTATGCCTCCGGCCCCAATGAAGTAGACTGCTTGTATGGTATTAATGTTCATGACTTTCTTTATATTTTAATGCTAGCTTGCAGACTTCCTTTGCGATGATGTTAGCAGAGTCTTTAATAGCCAGCTTGGTAATGTTGCTACTTAATTCTTTCAATAAATCCGGTTTGTGAACCGTCTCAATAGCTGTATCCAGCAATTTTTGAGTCGCCTCATTATCTTTAATGTAAAGTGCCGCATTTTTGTTGACAAGTGCCAGTGCATTTTTGGTCTGGTGGTCTTCTGCCACATTGGGAGAAGGTACCAGGATGACTGGTTTGCCTAGCAGGCAGAACTCAGAAATAGAACCAGCACCTGCACGGCTGATCACCACATCTGCAGCACTATAAGCTGCAGCCATATCGGATATGAAGTCGGTTACGTGTAACATCGGAAGTTCTCCGTAAGCCTTTACAGCTTGTTTGGCCTCATTGATATAGATTTTTCCAGTCTGCCAGATAAATTGCACTTCTGATTCTTTGATCTTGTCGAATCCCTGCATCATGCAGTTGTTGATTGTACGTGCTCCCAGGCTGCCTCCGATAATTAGAATGGTCTTTTTCTCTGGGTCTAATCCGAACGAGCGGATGGCTTCTTCACGTGATATGTTTTTGTTCAACAATCCTTGTCTGACTGGATTTCCAGTCAGAATGATTTTGTTTTTATCAAAGAACCGTTCCATTCCTTCGTATGCCACGCAGATCTTTTCAGCTTTTTGAGCTAATAACTTATTAGTGACTCCGGCATAAGAGTTTTGTTCCTGTATCAGCGTGGGAATACCCATCATGCCTGCCATTTTCAAGGTAGGACCACTGGCATAGCCTCCTACGCCTACAGCAGCATGAGGTTTGAAGTTCTTTATGATTTTACGGGCCATCAGCTGACTTTTGAATAACTTGATAAGTACGCTGATGTTTTTTAATAAATGTTTTCTGTCAAATCCAGCGACCGGTAATCCGATAATCTTGTAACCTGCGGCAGGAACGCGTTGCATTTCCATTCGTCCTTCTGCTCCGATAAACAAAATCTCAGTGTCCGGATATAATTCCTTTATGGCGTTGGCTATGGAAACGGCGGGAAAAATATGTCCTCCCGTGCCACCTCCACTTACTATGATGCGTAATTTTTCTTCCATATTCTTATGTGATTTACCTGCAAAGGTAAGAATAAACTTTTAAACGGATTTCTCCTGTGGTATGATATTATTTTCGGGAGCAACCTCCTGAGGCTGTATCGTTTGTTGTGCGAGCAACTCTTCTTCTCGTTGACGTTTCAAGTCATTTACATATCGGCTGATGCTTAGAATCATTCCAATGTAGACGCAATTTACAAGAGTTGAAGTACCTCCTTTACTGATGAGTGGCAAAGGCTGTCCGGTGACAGGCATGATTCCTACAGCTACCAGCATGTTAAATGTGGCCTGCAACACAAGCAGAATCCCAATGCCCGTAACGAGAAATACGTAATATGACTTGTCACAATTCCTGGCTATTTTGGCAATTCTCATCAGAAGCAGGATGTAAAGAATGGCTACGAAAGCTCCTCCTACAAGTCCCAATTCTTCTATGATGATGGCATAGATAAAGTCAGAAAAAGCTTGTGACAAGAAATCGCGCTGCACGCTGTTTCCCGGGCCTTTCCCTAAAATATGGCTGCTTGCAATGGCTATATTGGCATGGGCTATCTGTGCGTCATTGTCAATGTCAAATTTTGCAGCCGGTATTTCACTTTCATCAAAATGGTTGTTTAAACGGCTCTGCCAAGTTACCATACGGTGAAGACCAATTTTATCCCAGGCTTCTCCTGGAATATATTTGATAGTTCCTACACCAATGATGATGCAGGCAATACCGATACCAGCAAGTAATCCGAGTTGCTTGAAAGGAACTCTCCCTACAAACATGAGAAGAAAAACACTTCCCGCCAACAGAACTGCTGTAGAAAGGTTTTCACTCACAATGAGTCCACAAGTTGCAGCCGTAATACCGCATATATACTTAAATGCTTTTTTGTTGGCTCCATTTTCTTCCTGCATGCGCGAAAGAATGAATGCGACGGTAATGATGGTTGCCATTTTTGCGACTTCTGAGGGCTGGAACTGAATGAAACCTAAATCAATCCATCGTTTGGCACCGTTGGTAAGAGCACCAATCACGAATACGGCTATCAGTAATCCCCATGAGATCGGTAGCAAGGCAATAAAAGTTTTAAACCAGCGGCAGGGAATATTATGCACAATCCATACAGCGATGGTACCAACCATCAGCAATGTCAGATGGTTGGTAATCGGTTCCCAGTGGTCTCCACTTTTATAGGTAAGCGTACTGGATGCACTGAATACCTCTACAATGGATATCAAGCAAAGGAACAGATAAATAATCCAGATAGCTTTATCCCCTTTAAAAAAGTTTTTTAGCAAATCCATGTGCTATGATTCTAACTTTTTAATGATGCTTATAGGTTTCTTACACACTCTTTAAACTGATCGCCTCGGTCCTCATAACTTTTAAACAGGTCAAAGCTTGCGCAGCACGGACTTAGCAATACGGTTTCTCCTTTTTTTGCCATGTTGTAAGCCGCATTTACTGCATCAGGCATGCTCTGTACGTCTACAATCGGAAGACCAAAGTTGCCGAAAAAGTCGTGCAGCTTTTCGTTGTGGAGCCCCAAGAATATCAGTCCGCTACATTTCTCTTTTACAAGGTCGGCAATCTCATTGTAGTCATTTCCTTTGTCTTTTCCTCCCAAGATTAAGATGGTTTTAGTCTTCATACTTTGAAGGGCATACCAGCATGAGTTGACGTTCGTAGCTTTTGAGTCGTTGATATAATCCACTCCTTTCACACGTGCTACCTTTTCCAGTCTGTGCTCTACGCCTTTGAAATCATTCAGAGCTTCGCGGATGCATTCTTTGCGAATGCCTGCAATGTTAGCAGAAATACCGGCAGCCATAGAGTTGAAGAGGTTGTGAGTTCCATTCAGAGCTAACTCCTCCTGTTCCATATTGAATGCGATAGGACGGGTGAAGTACACTTTGTTTTCTTCGGTAAAGGCGGCTACTCCTTCTTCGTTCTTTTCTGCGAATGGGAAGTATTGTCCGTGAATACCGTATTTATGAAGTTCCTTCTGTATGATAGGGTCATCGTTCCAGAAAATAAAGGCATCATCATCCGTTTGGTTCTGGATAATGCGGAATTTGGCATCCACGTAATTCTGCATTTCGAATCCGTAACGGTCCAGATGGTCTGGAGTAATGTTCATCAGCACGGCGATATTGGCATGGAACTTATACATGTTGTCGAGCTGGAAGCTGCTGAGTTCAATGACATAATAGTCATAGTTACATTCAGCTACCTGATAAGCCAGACTTTGCCCAATATTGCCTGCCAGTCCCACATTCAGACCTGCTTTCTTGAAAATGTGATAAATCAGTGAGGTTGTAGTTGTTTTACCATTGCTGCCTGTGATACAAATCATTTTAGCATTGGTATATCGGCCTGCAAATTCAATCTCCGAAATGATGGGAGTGCCCTGATTCTTTAATTTCAGAATGATAGGAGCATCATTGGGAATTCCCGGGCTTTTAATCACTTCATCCGCATTCAGAATCAACTCTTCTGTGTGTTTGCCTTCTTCCCATTGAATACCTCTTTCGTTCAACATTGCTTTGTACTTGTCCTTGATGAGGGACATGTCTGATACAAATGTGTCAAATCCTTTTTTCTGTGCCAGGACAGCGGCACCAGCGCCGCTTTCTCCTGCTCCTAAGATGACAACTCTTGCCATTGCTTTATCTGATTTTAAGTGTGATTATCGTAATTGCTGCTAATACAATGGTTACAATCCAGAAACGGACTGTAATCTTGGACTCATGGAATACGCTGTGAGGGCGTGTGATCAAATAAGTACAGTTTGGGTCGAGCTGTGCCAATGTCGTACGGAAATGGTCATGAATCGGTGAGCGTTTGAATATACGCTGTTTGACTCCTTTTTTCTTACCGCGCTGGAAATACTTCACTTGAAGAATAACCGACAGGTTCTCGACCAGGAATACTCCACATAAAATAGGAATTAATAACTCCTTGTGTATGATGATGGCAAATACAGCGATAAGTCCTCCAATAGTAAGACTTCCGGTATCGCCCATGAATACTTGCGCAGGGAAGGCATTATACCATAAGAAACCGACTAGTGCTCCAATGAAGGCACAGATAAAGATTACCAGTTCCTCACTTCCTGGAATATACATGATATTCAGGTATTCTGCATATTCTATGTGACTGGATACATAGGCCAATATACCTAAGGTAACCCCGATAATGGCCGAGTTTCCGGCTGCCATTCCATCCATACCATCGTTCAGGTTGGCTCCGTTGGAAACGGCTGTGACCACAAAAATGGTGATGAATACAAAAACAATCCATCCGGCATCTTGTGCATGTTCTCCTAAGAATCCTACAAAGTCGGCATAATCCAAGTTGTTGTTCTTGAAGAAGGGAATCGTTGTCTTGGTTGATTTCTCATCCACGGGTTTATGAACTACGTCAACCACACGACCGTCTTGTTGAATTTCAATGTTCTCTCGTATTACTACATCCGGACTCAGGTACAGAGCCAGACCTACAATCAGTCCGAGACCTACCTGGCCGATGATTTTAAATTTGCCATGAAGTCCTTCCTTGTCTTTTCGGAACACCTTGATATAGTCATCCAAAAAGCCTAAAGTTCCGAGCCACAGGGTAGTAATCAACATCAATATCATGTAGATGTTATGCAATTTACCTAATAGCAGGCAAGGAATCAGAATTGCTACAATGATAATGATACCTCCCATTGTCGGGACACCAACCTTATTGACGTTAAAAGGGTCAATAGATGCATCACGTTGCGTCTCTGTAATCTGCTTCTTTTTGAGCAGATTAATGAAATATTCTCCAAAGATGGCAGAAATCAACAAAGAGAGAATGACAGCCATTAATGAACGGAACGATACGTATCCGAACATTCGTGCTCCTGGGAAATTGAATTGCTCTAAATATTGAAATAAATAATATAACATTGTCTTGTTTCTATTTTTTAAAGTTCTCCTTTGAATATTTCGTCCAATACTTCTTTGTCGTCAAAATGTGATTTGACACCCTTTACATCCTGATAGGTTTCGTGTCCTTTTCCGGCAATCAGGATGACATCTTGTGGTTGAGCCAACATACATGCGGTACGGATCGCTTCTTTGCGATCGACAATGCTGATCACTTTTTTCATGTCGTCCTTGCTAAGTCCCGCTAACATGTCATTGATGATGTCTTGAGGTTCTTCAAAGCGTGGATTATCAGAAGTGATAATTACTTTGTCACTTCTTTGAGCGGATTCTTTCGCCATTAAAGGACGTTTTCCTTTGTCACGGTTTCCTCCGGCACCTACTACCGTAATGACTTGTCCTCTTCCTCTTAATACTTCGTGGATAGCTTCTAGTACGTTTACCAGTGCATCAGGAGTGTGTGCATAGTCTACAATAGCTGTATAGCCTTTGGGAGAACGTTTGGCGTCGAAGCGTCCGGAAACAGGACGAAGCATGCTCAGTTTTACCAATATATCTTCCGGGCGTTTACCTAACAGGCATGCTGCTCCATATACAGCCAGCAGGTTAGAAGCATTGAAGCGTCCGATAAATTGCACGTTTACTTCGCGGTTGTTAATGTCAAGCAGCATTCCGTCAAAACTGTCTTCCAGTACTTTGCCTTTGAAGTCACATAAAGAATGCAGAGAGTAGGCAGCTACTTTGGCCTTGGTATTTTGTGTCATGACTGTACCGTTCTTATCATCCAGATTGGTCAGTGCAAAAGCCTGTTTGGGGAGATTGTCAAAGAATGCTTTCTTTGCTTTCAGGTAATTTTCAAATGTCTTGTGGTAATCCAGATGATCACGGGTAATGTTTGTGAAAATACCACCGGCAAAAGTCAGACCACTGATACGTTTCTGTACTACAGAGTGTGAACTGACTTCCATGAATACATATTTGCATCCTTCATCAGCCATACGTCCCAGTAGCTGATTTAGTGTAATTGGATCAGGAGTAGTATGGTCAGTGGGGATTGCTTCTCCGTCAATGTAATTGCATACTGTAGAGAGTAATCCGGCCTTATATCCAAACAGACGGAACATATTATATAATAAGGTGGCAATGGTCGTTTTTCCGTTAGTACCAGTTACTCCTACTAATTCCAGTTTGGAAGTCGGATCTCCATAGAATGTAGTGGCAAGTTTACCAACGGCTTCTTCTGTATCCGTCAGTTGTATATAAGTCACATTGGATTCAATTTGTACAGGCAGCTGTTCACAGACTATTACTGTTGCTCCATTTTCAATAGCTTTGGAGATATAGTTATGTCCGTCAGCTTGCGTTCCTTTTACGGCTACAAACATGAATCCGTTTTTCACCATGCGAGAATCCATGTGAATACCATTTACCTCCAGGTTGGTATCTCCTATGATTTGCTGTGCGTTGACAGCTTTTAGCATATTCTCAAGTTTCATTTCTTTCTAGTTTAATGTTAATGTAATTGTTTGTCCTTTATGTAAATAAGAGCCTGCATTCAGGCTTTGTCTGATTACCTTTCCTGTACCAGATAAGCGTACGTGGAGTCCTTTGCTTTCCAGCAGATAAACTGCATCTTTTGCTCCCATTCCTCTTACGTTTGGTACTAATTTTTTTTCTGTATTTGTTCGTTTCAGTTCAGCATAAGTTGTTGTGCAGTTTGCTTTTCCCCAAATAGGAGTGTTGCTTTTCGGTATACTTGAGCTGTTACTTTGAATATTCAGATTCTGTAATACATAAGATGCTTCGCGCAAGTCACCATTCTTTACTTCAGGAATAATAATTGAAGTAGAGTCTTTTGCTGAGGCTAAATCCTGATACAGATGCTTAGCATAAATACGTTCAGCAATCCGGCTGAATACGCTACCGGCTTGCAAACCTCCTGATGCAGGACCATGCGGTATTTGAATGGACACCATACAACTGTATTTAGGTGCTTCAGATGGAAAATAGCCGCAGAAGCTGACCAAGTAACTTACACCTCCAGCTTTGTATCCAGCCTTTCCTTGAGAAACCTGGGCGGTGCCTGTTTTTCCGGATACACTAAACTGTTTACTTCCGGCAGGCTTGGCCAGTCCTTCAGAAACCACCTTTCGTAGAATCCCTTGAATCATGGTAAGGGTAGTGTCCGAACAGATTTTAGGATTTACAATCTCTGTCGGGAATTCTTGTATGATTTCTCCATCTTTTGCGATAGCCTTTACAAACTTAGGCTTGACCATGACTCCGTTATTTGCTATGGCATTGTAAAAATTTAGCATGTAGATAGGAGGAATCATCGTTTCATATCCGATACTCATCCAAGGTAAGGAGGTCTTGGCGAAGTATCGTTCTTTAGGCCCCAATATACGAGGACTTGCTTCTCCTACGAAACCTAAATTTAAAGGCTTGTCAATACTCATGCGTTTCAGTCCATCTATAAATCTCTGTGGATTATCTCCGTAGAATTTGTCGATGATGCTTGATACGCCGACATTGGATGACACTTCCATGATTCTGGTTACGTCTATTTTTCCATATCCGCCTTTATACCAGTTCCAGTCCTTCATGTTGCTTCCGTGCATATTGACCACACCATTGCCTGTATCTACCATGTAGTCGGGTGTGATGAACTTGTCTTCCAAGGCTACCATGATCGAAGCTGTCTTGAAGGTAGAACCCGGTTCCATTAAGTTGCTTACGGCGATATTTCGCATCTCATAATAGTTTCCGTCACCAGCCCGGGTCATGTTTACGTTGGCCTTTACCTCTCCGGTTGCTACATCCATGACAATGGCTACACCAAACACCGCTTCTAGATTCTTTAGCTGGTCTACAAGAGCCTTTTCTGCAATATCCTGCATACCGACATCAATTGTGGTAATTATATCACAACCGTCTACGGCAGGTTTGTCGATAATATTTAGGTATTTGTTCATGACTTTTTGTCGGTGAGTAATACCGTCCTGTCCTTTCAAAATAGAATCGTATGTCAATTCTATTCCGTTCTTTGCTCCTAATGCTACATCCGGATACATATCGCCTAACGTACGTGCCGCCAGTGAACCGAATGGTTTTTTACGCTGGTTGAAAGCCAGTTCATGAAATCCTCCCTTGAATTTACTCAAGTTGAATACGGGTAATTTCTTGGCTTCTTTGTATTCTATGTAAGAAATACGACGTGGATAGAGAAGGTAATTCCGGCTTTTCTGTCGTCTGCCTTTCAATATGTGCTGTCGAAATTCCTTGGCGCTCTTGTCTGGAAAAATTTGATGAAGTCCTTCGCATATTTCGGTCAGGTGGTTCATCAGCATGGTGTCTTTCTTTTCACCTCCAGCTTTGAAGTCCATATAGATTTTATATTCTGGCAGGCTGCTGGCCATCAATTTCCCGTCTGAAGAAATGATATTTCCTCTGGTAGGATGGACAATTACATTTTCTTTGATAAAACGGTCGGCCACATCTTTCCAGTATTGCCGCTCTGCAAACATGATAATTGCCGCTTTTGCAATGATTGCAATAGCCAGCAATGCCATGATGAATACAATAAGCGTATATCGTAGTATGATGTTTTTTTGTCCTGGTACCATTTTAGTCCTTGTTTTTTATTAGATAGGGCGGTGTGGAAGCTGTTTCCAGTGGGGTCCCTTCTGCAGAAATATACTCTTCAATGCGCGACTGGCGGCTTTTCTCTGTCAGTTCAGAGGAAATAGTCAGAGCGTCATATTTGGTGTCGATTAATTCCTTTTTCAAACGGTCTATTTCAATCATTTCTTGCTGACTGGAATAGCGGTTGTCTATGTACAGGATGACAAGAATCATAATCAGTATGATTAAGTTAGCCTGCTTTCTCATCAGGTGTACCAGTACTTCTCCTCCTAATATGCTTCTCCATGTAATATGTGGAGATGCTTGTGGTGTCATTTCTTGGTGTTCCATGTGTTACTTCTTTTCTGCGATTCTCAGTTTGGCGCTGCGTGAACGTGGGTTACGCTGTATTTCGTCCTCGCTGGGGATAATAACCTTGTTGTTTATTAATTTAAACGGAGTTTCTACGTTTCCAAAAAAGTCCTGTTTAGCTTTCCCTTCAATATTCCCTGTTTTCATGATGTTTTTTACCATGCGGTCTTCCAGCGAGTGATAGGTAATGACTACCAGCCTTCCTCCAGGTTTGAGGGCTTCTGTTGCGGCATAAAGCATTTCTTTTAGCGCTTCCATTTCTTGATTCACTTCAATTCGGAGTGCTTGGAAAACTTTTGCCATTTCTTTCTTTTTTCGCTCTCTTCCGTAAAGTGGTTTTACGATTTCGATGAACTCTCCAATGGTTTTAACCGGTTTTTGTGCTCTGGCTTTTACGAGTGTTGCGGCTAGTTTACGGCTGTTTTTTAGTTCACCATAAAGATAAAACAGATCTGCCAGCTTTTCTTCCTCATATGTGTTGATGATATCAGCAGCGGTAATACCGGCACGTTTATTCATACGCATATCGAGCTTTCCGTCAAAACGGAAGGAAAATCCTCGTTCCGAGTCGTCAAAATGATGAGACGAAACACCTAAATCTGCTAAGATTGCATCCACTTCTTCTACTCCGTAATAACGAAGGAAATTGTGCAGGTAGCGAAAATTACTTCTGACAAAAGTAAAACGTTTGTCGTTGATGATATTTCTTTCTGCATCGGTGTCCTGATCAAAACTGAACAGCCGGCTTTTATCATCCATATTTCGTAATATTTCTCTGGAATGTCCTCCTCCTCCAAAGGTTACGTCTACGTAAGTACCTCCTGATTGAAGATGCATACCTTCAATGCTCTCGTGTAATAGTACTGGTATATGATATGTAGGCTCTGTTTTCTCCATGCGATTTTCTTGTAAATTCACCTTATTATATATTCAAACGGTAAAATTAGAAATTTCCATAGAATCACGCATCATGTTTTCTATAGAAAATATGAATAAGTTATCAACAGGTTACTCTTTCTGTGTAAAACGAGGAAGAAACGTCAAAGATTTGTCTTAATGAAATCAGTTCTGCAATTTTTTTTATCAGTATAAGTGTATTTTTTGTCATAAAATGAGTGTCTTTTCAAAAGATGAGTTACTTTTGCAAAGTAAACTTTTGTAGAATGGGTGAAAATTCAATATTTTTAATTGACATTGATAAAGTATTGAGAGACAAAGCCGGGAAAAAAGCGAATCGTATACCGCGTTTTTTAGTGTCATACTTAAAGCATATTGTGCATCAGGATGAGATTAACGTGTTCCTGAAAAGTGTTGCAGACAAGACCGGTGTGGATTTTCTGGAGGCTTGTATGGAATTCCTTGACATTAAGCTGGAAGTGAAAGGGATAGAGAATCTTCCTTCCGATGGCTTGTGTACGTTTGTGTCTAATCATCCTTTAGGTGGTCAGGATGGTATCGCCTTAGGCTATATATTGGGCAAGCATTACAATGGTCGTATAAAATACCTTGTAAATGATTTGCTGATGAATCTTCATGGATTAGCTCCCTTATGCATCCCTATTAATAAGACTGGCTCCCAGTCGCGCGATTTTCCCAAGATGGTAGAGGCTGGATTCCGCTCTGATTCTCATATTATTATGTTTCCGGCTGGCATCTGTTCCAGAAGGCAAAAAGGTGTGATTAAAGATTTAGCTTGGAAGAAAACCTTTATCTCTAAAAGTGTGGAAACACAACGGGATGTTATTCCTGTGCATTTTGAAGGAAGGAATTCTGATTTTTTCTACAATCTAGCCAATCTGTGTAAATTTTTAGGGATTAAGTTTAACATAGCCATGCTTTATTTGGCTGATGAAATGTTTAAAAACCGTCATAAGACTTTTAAGGTGACAATTGGCAAACCGATTCCATGGCAGACGTTTGATAAATCACGTTCGGCCACGGAATGGGCAGACTATGTAAGAGAGTTAGTTTATAAACTGTGAAAAGAAAATACGATTTAATCATTAGATTATGGAAGATATAATTGCTCCGATTGACAAAGAAGTTCTAAAATCGGAACTGACGGAAGACAAACGCTTAAGATTTACGAACAAGAGCAACAACGAGATTTACATTGTTACATGGAAGAATGCGCCTAATGTGTTGAAGGAGATTGGGCGTTTGCGTGAAATTGCATTCCGTGCCGCTGGAGGGGGAACCGGTAAGTCAATGGACCTTGATGAGTATGACTTGATGGAAAATCCTTATCAGCAATTGATCGTATGGGATCCTGAAGCTGAAGAAATTCTGGGCGGCTACCGTTATCTGTTAGGAGATGAAGTGGAGTTTGATGCCGATGGCAAGCCTTTACTGGCAACGGCGCACATGTTTAATTTCTCCGAGAAATTCTTGAAAGATTATTTGCCTACTACGATAGAATTAGGACGTTCTTTCGTTACGCTTGAATATCAGTCTACTCGTGCAGGTTCAAAAGGGCTGTTTGCCTTGGATAATTTATGGGACGGTCTGGGAGCATTGACGGTGGTAATGCCGCAGGTAAAATATTTCTTTGGAAAGATGACCATGTATTCCAGCTATAACCGCTTCGGACGTGATATGATTCTTTATTTCCTGAAGAAACATTTCAATGATAAGGATAAGTTAATTACCCCGATGCAGCCTTTGTTGATTGAAACCGATGAAAAGATACTTGAGAAGCTGTTCTGTTACGATACCTTTAAGGAAGATTATAAGGTATTGAATACAGAGGTGCGCAAGTTAGGTTATAACATTCCCCCTCTAGTGAATGCCTATATGAGTTTGTCACCGACCATGCGTATGTTCGGTACGGCGATTAATGATGGCTTTGGCGATGTGGAAGAAACCGGTATTCTGATTGCTGTGGATGAGATTCTCGAAGAAAAGCGTGTGCGTCACATTGAATCCTATCTGCGTGAACATCCGGAGGCTCTGCAGATAACTTCTGGAGCCAATCCGGTGGTAAATAAAACGCAGAAATAATAATATTCTTTATAGAGCAGGCAGGCTGTTCCCGTTTATTTTTCGGTATAGGTCAAGTGCATAGACATCTGTCATACCGGAAATATAATCGAGTACAGCCTGAATTTTTTCATATAAGGTAGGAGCCTGGATATGATATTGGCTGGACACTCGGTTGATTAACAGCTGGGAATACGCCTTTTCCGGGTATCTTACGGCTTCAATCATTAAGTCGACCAGCGTGGTGATTACCTGATAACCGGCCAGTTCAATGTCGACTACATCTTTCGAGCAATAAATCTTTTCAAAAGCCGTATGTGAGCAGTTTTCATAGGCATCTCTGACTCTTGAACTGAGTTTTTGAATCAGCGTTCCTTGAAATTCACCTTTTAGAATTTCTTCTTCGTGCAGAATAAAGGTGCGTACACATTCACTGATTAATACTCCGATGGCCGATGAACGCAAGTAGGCTATTTGCTCATTGGTATCGTCCACCATTTTGCATATCGATTGAATATGGTCTAACTTCTCGGGCGCAAAGAAACGTAAATACAATTCTTTGGTCTCCTGTGTAGTCAGTATTTTCAGTTTATGCGCATCTTCTATATCCATCATCTGGTAGCAGATGTCATCTGCCGCTTCTACAAGGTACACCAGCGGATGGCGGCAATACTTCAATGGTTCTCCTTCCTTGCTAATCTTTTTAAGTCCCAGTTCATGGGCAATCTTCTGAAAAGCCTCTTCTTCGCTGGTAAAGAATCCGAATTTTTGCTTGCTGCCGGCCAACTGTGAGGAAAATGGGTATTTCACAATAGCGGCTAATGTGGCATACGTCAATACGAAACCGCCGGGACGTCGTCCTTGAAACTGGTGGGTAAGCAGACGGAATGCGTTGGCATTCCCTTCAAAGTGAGTGAAGTCATCCCATTCCTTTGCTGAAAGATACGCTTGTAAGGTGCGTCCTTTTCCTTCGGAAAAATACGTGCCGATCGCTTTCTCTCCCGAATGGCCGAAAGGAGGATTTCCCAAGTCATGTGCCAGACAGGCAGCCGATACAATGGAGCCTATTTCTGAAATATGCGTATCATGCAGTTCCGAATGAAGCTTTAATAGCTCAGAGGCGATTTTATTGCCGAGTGAACGCCCTACACATGAAACTTCCAGGCTGTGTGTCAGTCGGTTGTGCACGAAGATACTTCCCGGCAAGGGAAAGACTTGTGTCTTGTTTTGCAAACGCCGGAAAGGGGCTGAGAATATCAGTCGGTCATAGTCACGTTGGAACTCTGTACGGTCTTCTTTTCGGGCTTCATGAAGATTCTCCAGACCGAACCTTTTATTTGATAGCAATTGTTTCCAGTTCATAATGTAACTCCTTTGTGATGTGGTACTTAAATTTAAAGAAGCTCTAAAAGTTAAGTGCAAAAATATAAAAAAATGGTAAACGTAACTATTAATTCTGTGGATTGTGTAACTTCGCAACTTCATAAAAGCATAAAATAGATGAAAATACAGATTATAAATACTTCCCGGCATCCATTGCCGCAATATGCTACTCCGCAGTCGGCTGGGGTAGATCTTCGTGCGAACCTGAATGAACCGATTGTGTTAAAGCCTTTACAGCGTTGTCTGGTACCTACCGGCTTGTTTTTAGCGTTGCCGCAAGGATATGAGGCTCAGGTACGTCCACGTAGTGGACTGGCTATCAAAAAAGGTATTACCGTATTGAATTCTCCGGGAACCATTGATGCCGATTATCGAGGAGAAATCAACGTGATATTAGTCAACTTGTCGGCTGAAGAATTTGTGATTGAAGACGGTGAACGTATTGCACAGATGGTGATAGCCCGTCATGAACAGGCTGAATGGGAAGAAGTGAAAGTGTTGGACGAAACGGAACGTGGGGCAGGAGGATTTGGTCACACAGGAACCGTATAAACCTGAATGTATGAAAAAACTATTAGGAATCATCGGGATGGTTTTCCTGCTGTTTGCTTGTGGTACCACTGGAAAGCAGCATTCGGCAAAGCGAAACCTGGCAAATGAGGAAAGGGATACCTTGTCATACGAACAACACAGAAAGTATAACTATTTTTTTCTAGAAGCAGTTCGCTTGAAACAGAAGGGAGACTATGATGCGGCTTTTGAACTTTATAAGCATTGTCTAGATATTTATCCGGGCTCTGCTCCAGCTTTGTATGAGATATCTCAATTTTATATGGTGCTGGGACAGGAACAGAAAGGTGAAGAAGCGTTGAAAAAGGCTGTACATTCTGACGAATCAAATTTTTGGTATAAACAGACTTTGGCGGCTTATTATCAGCGGAAGCGTGATTGGGCGAAAGCCATTGCCGTGTATGACGACATGGCACATCAATTCCCGTCTCGGCTGGAGCCGTTAATGGCTTTGGTCGATTTGTATAATCAGACAAAGAGTTATTCACAGGTAGTTTCTGTGTTGAATCGTTTGGAAGAATTGGATGGCAAGTCTGAGCAAATCAGTATGGAGAAGTTCAGAATGTACCTGCTGTTGGATAACCAGGAACAGGCGTTTAATGAAATTGAAAGTTTGTCGAAAGAATATCCGTATGATTTACGTTATCAAACGATTTTGGGAGATGTGTACCTGAATAATGATAAGCTGGATGAGGCTTACGCAGTTTATCAGCGAATCTTAAAGGAAGAACCAGGATATGCTCCGGCCTTGCTTTCGATGGCCTCTTATTACAAACAGTTGGGTAAGGACAGTTTGTATCGCCAACAACTGGATACTATTTTGTTAAATGAGGATGTAGAGTCGAATACCAAAATGGAAATCATGCGTCAGCTTATCCTTCAGTCGGAACAGACCACAAAAGACAGCACACAGATTGTATCTTTGTTTAAGGAAATTCTAGACCGGCCGCAGCAAAATGCCGATCTGGCCATGCTTTGCGCACAATACATGATCACAAAGCACATGGAAAAAGAGTCTGTCCCTGTACTGAATCAGGTCTTGTCGCTTGATCCGGAAAACAAGCCTGCCCGCTTACAGTTGCTCAGCTATGCCATTCGTGACAATAATCTGGACGAAGTGATTCGTGTGGCTACTCCTGCGCTGGAATACAATCCGGACGCCATGGAGTTTTACTACTATTTAGGCTTGGCTCATTATCAGAAAGAAGAAACGGATAAAGCGATGGAGATTTTCCAGCAGGGACTGAAGCAGGTAAATGAAAAGAGCGATAAGGGAATTGTTTCTGATTTTTATGCCATTCTGGGAGATTTGTACCATTCTAAAGAAATGAAAGCGGAGGCCTATGCTGCCTATGATTCTTCGTTGGTTTATAACCCGAACAACATCGGTACACTCAACAACTATGCTTACTATCTGTCTGTAGAGCGGACTAACTTGGATAAAGCTGAGGAAATGAGTTACAAGACCGTCAAGGCAGAGCCTGAAAATGCCACTTATCTGGATACTTACGCCTGGATTTTGTTTGAGAAAAAGCGCTATACGGAAGCGCGTATTTACATTGAACAGGCTATGAAGAACGGAGGCGACAGCAGTCAGGTGATTGTGGAACATTGCGGTGATATCTATTATATGTCAGGTGAGAAAGAAAAAGCATTAGAATGCTGGAAAAAGGCGGATGGCATGGAAAATAAGGAAGAAGATGGTGCAACGCCTCGTACAGAAGCTGAGTTGAAACGCTTGAAACGTAAAATCGCATTGAAAAAATATATAGAATGAAACGACTGATTTACTGGATATATGTGGTATGCCTGATTGTATTGGCTTCTTCTTGTGGTTCTTTGCGTCATACGGAACGTGCTCCTATGATTGGAGGCCTGAAAGGAGAAGAATATCAAGAAAAGGTGATTTCCAGTCTTCCTCACTGGAACTGTGTGACGGGAAAGGTGGCCTTGAACTTGAACACGGGTAGTAGTAAAAATACAAAATTGTCGGCCACTCTCCGTATGAAAAAAGGAGAAGTCATACAGTTGTCGGTAGCTCCTTTGTTGGGGATTGAAGTGGCGCGCTTGGAAATTTCACCGGAACGTATTCTGGCAGTCGACCGTCTTCACAAACAGTATGTGGAAGTTTCTTTTGAAGACCTGAATCGGATGGCCAATTTGAATTTGAGCTTTAATGTGTTGCAGTCATTGTTTATGAATGAGATTTTTTTGCCCGGCAAGGAAACTGTTGAGGTGTACGATTTACACCGTTTCCGGATGACTTCGGAAGGAAATTATGCGTTGTGGAAAGTAAAGGATACCAAGAAACTGGCTTATAGTTTTCGAACTACAGCCGATAAGGGATGGCTTGAAAATACATCCGTAGCTCTTTCCGGTACTCCGTATGCGTTGAACTGGACATATGGTGAATTTTGCAAACTAGGAGCAGCTTATTTTCCTCAGCATATTTTGGCCGAATTGATGGGGAGTGGAAAAACTTATAGTTTGGATATGAAACTCTCCCGTATGTCGGTAGGAGAGGATTGGGAAACACGGACAAGTTTGTCCTCCAAATATAAAAAGATAGAACTGGCAACCTTGCTCAAAATGTGGTTGGAAAAATGAAACGTTTTGTAGTCATATCTTGTATTTGTTTTTATGTTTGTACGCTTACTGCTCAAACAACTCCTAAGATTCGTCAACTGGAAAAACAGCGGAACGAGCTGAAACAGCAGATTGCCGAATCGGAAACCTTATTGCAGTCTACCAAGAATGATGTAAAAAGTCAGCTGGGTAATCTGGCCTTGCTTTCGGGACAAATAGAAGAACGACAAAAATACATTCAAACCATAGAGAATGATGTAAAGGCCATTCAGCAGGAAATTAGTCGTTTGGAGAGAGATTTAAAGAGCCTGCAGAAAGAACTGAAAGAAAAGCGACAGAAGTATGAATTGTCTGTAAAGTATATTTATCGTAACAAGTCTATACAGGACAAGCTGATGTTTATTTTTTCAGCTGAAGATTTCGGACAAATGTATCGGCGTTTGCGGTACGTGCGAGAATATGCTGATTATCAGCGTTTGCAGGGGCTTCAGGTACAGCGGAAACAAAAGCAAGTAACTGAAAAGGCAAATTCTTTGAAAAACAGCCGGAAGGCGAAGGAAGACTTGTTCAAGCAGGGAGAAGCGGAAAAAGCTAAACTAGAAGCACAGGAGCAGGAACGCAAGCAGATTTTGTCGGGTTTGCAGAAGAAGCAACGGAGCATTCAGTCGGAACTGGCCAAACAGCGTCGTTCAGCAGATAAATTGAATGCGCAGATTGACCGGTTGATAGAGATTGAAATTGAAAAAGCTCGTAAGCGTGCGGAAGAAGAGGCGCGTCGTAAAGCTGAAGAAGCTCGTAAGAAAGCGGAAGCAGCAAAGGGAAGTACTGAAACTTCAGCGTCCACTAAAAAAGAGACGGTAAAGACTCCTGTTGAGAAATTAGAAGCCTATAAGGTTGATTCGGAAGATCGCCGTTTGTCAAGTAGCTTTGAGAAAAATAAAGGTATTCTTCCCGTGCCAATTACCGGACCATACGTGGTGGTGGGACATTATGGACAGTATCAGGTGAAGGGGCTTCGTAATGTGAAATTGGATAATAAGGGAATGGATATCAAAGGAAAGGCGGGAGCCAATGCCCGTGCTATTTTTGATGGTGAAGTGTCGGCTGTCTTCCAGTACAATGGCTTGACTAATGTGTTGGTACGTCATGGAAGTTATATTTCCGTTTATTGTAACTTGTCTACTGTACGTGTTAAGAAAGGTAGCTTGGTACGTGCCCGTGATGTGTTGGGAGAAATCCATACTAATGCGGAAGGAGAAACGATTTTGCATTTCCAGTTGCGTAAGGAAACGGTGAAATTGAATCCGGAACTTTGGATACATCGTTAAACTTCAATTAATATAGTAGTATAAGGAGCTTCAGACACATTGTGTGTCTGGAGCTTTTTTTATGGAATGCAGGGAAGACAACAGGTAAGTTGTTAGTCGCTTTTTATGTTTCTCAAGGCGGAACCGTATGTTTCCCTTATGGGAAACGTAGGTTTCTGCCCTGAGAAACATAGGGTTCCCGTAAGGGAAACATAGAAAATTATTATGAATTGGTGAAAAATTTATAGGACGTTAGACACTGTATTATAATCCTTCCTAAGATTATATTTATTTTATATTGAATTCATGTTATTTTCTATGTATTTTTGTAATAAAGTTATGAGTTGCATAGTAGTAAGACAATAGTTTGATGAAGAATCATTATTTTCAGATGGATGACAGGGCATTGTGGTCAGAGTTGCGTAGTGGTAGTCTGATTGCTTTGGAGGTTATATATAGAAGATACTATTCATTGCTTCTCAATTATGGGATGAAATGTACTCCTGATGATGATATGGTTCGCGATTGTATTCAGGAGCTGTTTGTGAAGCTGGCTAAGAGTTCAAGTCTGTCGGATACAGAATATCCCCGCTCTTATCTTCTGAAGTCGTTGCGCAATATGATTAATGATAAGTCTACTTCAGCAAGGTCTCAGATAGAATGTTTCTCATTTAATGATGAGATTTTTTCGGATATTATGGATGATGATTCTTTTGAAAAGATTTTTGGAAACAGTGATGAGGATCTTCGGAAGAAGAAAGCACTTGTCCAGGCACTTTCTCAACTAACCTCTCAACAAAAGCATATTCTTTATCTTCGGTATATAAAGGGGTTATCTCATAAGGAAGTGGCTGAGGCTATGGATATGAATGTACAATCTTCAATGAATCTATTGTCTCGTAGCGTTTCAAAACTTCGTGAAATTCTTGCAACTCATTCGATAATGTGTATCACATTCCTTCAGTGGATGCAAATTATTTAAAAATAGTTTCTTGATTATAGACTCCGATATATATTTTGATGAATATATATCGGATTTTTTCTTTTTATATTATCTTGAAAAACATTATGTTATAAAAAAGTCGCATAAAAAAGTCATTAAACGTGAGTAGGTTCTTGTTATATCATCGTATTAAAGATAAAAGGCAGGAATAATGAGTAGAGAAAACAATATATCATACTTTAGGAAATTGATTTATTATTTTAAATCGTGTGAGGTATCACCAACGGTTGATGAAGAAGACAGATTGTGGAATAATATAATGTCTGAAATTAGTGCTTCTAAACGTCGGAGAAGATATGAGCTAAATAGATGGCGTATCTCCTTAATTTCTTTGGGAGTAGCTGCAATGCTTTCAGGAATAGTCTGGATACTTCAGGATAATAACAGAAATGAGTTGCACTCTCTTTATGTAGCCTATCAGACAATGGATGTCAGTACACATATAAAGAGTGACAAGGTGAAGATTCTAACAGGTGAACAAGAACTGGTTTCTGTAGATAATGGTACGAGAATAGATTATACAAAATCTGATGAGAAACTTGTTTTAGGAGATAGGGAAGTTGCGATGCCTGATGATGCAGCATATCACCAGCTTGTGGTTCCGAATGCTAAACATGCATCTTTAGTTTTGTCAGATGGCTCTGTTCTCTATGTGAATGCGGGTACACGCGTGGTTTATCCTGATAAATTCAAGAAAGACTATAGAGAGATTTTTGTGGATGGTGAAGTCTATATAGATGTGGTAAAAAATGAAAAGGCTCCTTTCAAGGTTCATACTACCTCTTGTGATATAGAGGTTTTAGGTACGTCTTTTAACGTTCAGGCATATAGCAGTGATACCGATGCGGAGGTTGTATTACTTCGCGGTTCTGTGAAACTTAAGGATAAACATGAGGAAGAGTTGCTGTTGCAGCCTGATGAACTGGCTGTGATAATGGGCAGTAGCATAAAAGAGAAGAAGCATGTTAATGCTTCAGACTATATATTGTGGACGAAAGGTCTTCTTAAACTTGATGCCACACCTCTTTCTGCTGTATTTAAACGATTGGAAAGATACTATGGAGTTAAATTAGCATATCCTGAAGAAATGGAGAGCATGAAATTATACGGTAGTCTTGATTTGCAATGCTCACTTGAAGAAATACTTCGCCGTATAAGTTTAACAGCTCCTGTTTCTTTTCAAAAGATGGATAACAAGATAGAGATACATATAAACAACGTGTATAAAAATAAATGACTTGTGAATCAAGAAATATAAATCGGATAAATATTAACCCAATAAAATCTGTATACTATGGTTTTAATGAATTATTACTCAACTTAAGAGAAGTCATTGTCTTTTTTGTATTTGAGAAAGATACATGAAGAAGATTTTTAACCTTTTAATTTAATACCAAACATGGAAAGCAACAAAAAGATTTTCAGGAGTAATAGTATAAGAACACTATGTACTCTACCTTTATTTTTACTGCCTATAGCAGAAATGAATGGAACTACAACTTATGCTCAGTCAGTGCAGTTTAGTTTTAGTTTATCTAATTCAACTGTAAAAGAAGTGTTGGAGCAGATAGAAAATGAAAGTGAATTCGTTTTTGTATATTATGAAAACACATTTGACCCTTCAAAGAAAGTTAGTATAAATGCAAACGGAAAAGAAGTCGATGAAATTCTCGATGAAGTATTTGCCGGACAAGGAGTCAGTTATGAAATAAACGATCGCCAAGTTATCTTGAAAAAAGAAGAGGCTACAAGTACATCCTCTAAAGCTGTACATCAGCAGGAGACAAAGAAGATTCAAGGACTTGTTAAAGATATTTTTGGAGAACCTATTATTGGTGCTTCTGTTGTGATAAAAGGCACAACTAATGGAACAATAACAGGACTTGATGGCGAGTTCTCTTTGAATAATGTTGAAAAAGGTTCTGTCATTCAAGTAAGCTTTATTGGATATCAAACTCAGGAAATAGCGTGGAATGGCCAGCCTCTGACATTGACTCTGAAAGAAGATTCTCGTCAATTGGAAGAGGTTATTGTTGTGGGATTTGGTACTCAAAAGAAGGAAAATCTGACAGGATCTGTTTCTCAGGTTAGCATGGATGAGGTTTTAGGTGATCGACCAGTAACGAGCGCAGCTGCAGCATTGCAAGGAGCAATGCCTGGGTTAACAATTGGTGGTGGTTCTGGACCAGGGCAGTCTAAATCTTTCAATATTCGTGGAACATTGTCAATCAATGGAGGATCTCCTCTGGTACTGATAGACAATGTAGAAGGAGATATAAATATGTTGAATCCTGAGGATATAGAAAGTGTAACGGTGCTAAAGGATGCGGCTTCATCTGCGATTTATGGAGCACGTGCTGCTGGAGGTGTTGTTTTGGTGACGACTAAGCGCCCCAAATCTGGCGCTAATTTCAATTTGAATTATAATTTTAATGTAGGCTGGGAGAAGCCTATCAATGTATTGGAGCAGGCAAGCCTTCTTGAATATATTGATGCGTACCAGGTGGCTGGTTATACTCAGACTTATTGGGCTGGTAACGGTGATGTAGCAAAATGGAGAGATTATCTGGTTCAATATAAAAAAGATCCTTCTTCATTAAATACTATAGGAGATGGTATATATAAAGATACTGATGGAAGGGTATATTGGTTAAGTGAAAAGAATATATATGATAATATTCTGACAACCGGTTTTTTAAACAATCATAATATTTCTGCTTCTGGTGGTACAGATAAAATAAGATTTCGTCTTTCTGCAGGTTTAAGTAAAGAAAACGGACCTTTGTATACAGACAAAGACAGTTACTATAGAAAGAATATTAGTGCTTTTGTTTCTGCAGATGTGTTGAAGTGGTTTACACAAGAGATAACCGTTTCATATTCTGATGCAAAGAAAAAAATGCCAGAAAGGGTCGGTAATATGGGAGACTTCTATTCTACAAGACTTGTACAATATTATCCTGAAGGGAATATGCCTGCTGAAATAATTGGAACAGATGAAGAACTGCCTACTCAAACTCCAATGAACATGATTAGGTATGCTCCGGTATCAACTACAAGAACCGCGATTCCACGTATTTCAACACGTTCTATTTTTAAAATTCTGCCGGGCTGGTCTGTAACAGCTGAATATACATTTGATAGAAAAGATGTAAATTATGATTTTTATTCAGGATCGTTTAAATATGCAGACTGTCAATTGGCTGTTAAAAACTCAATAGAAGCTGGTCAGGATTATTATAAACTGCAAGATGAACAAACAAGATATAATGCTTTTAACTTGTATTCTAATTTTGAAAAGAAATGGGGCAAGCATGGCTTTAAAGCAATGGTTGGCTTTAATCAGGAAAGTTCATATTATAAGCTTTTTATGGGACAGGTAAAAGGTCAGACAGCTCCATCTGTACCTTCGTTTGAAGGTGGTAGTGGTGAAAAATTATTACAGGATAGCTATTCAGAGTACGCAATTCGTAGTGGCTTTGCGAGGTTGAATTATTCATTTAATGATAGATATCTTTTGGAGTTAAACGGCAGATATGATGGTTCATCAAAATTTCCTAAGAATTCACGTTTTGGATTTTTCCCATCTGTATCTTTAGGCTGGAGAATGGGGCAGGAAAAATTTATGAACTGGTCGAAAAGCTGGCTGGATGATTTTAAACTCCGGGCATCATATGGTTCAATAGGTAATCAGAGCATAGACCCATATAGTTATACACCAGCTATGAATGTTGGTTTAGATACAGTTTGGCTGGATGGAAACGATAAAGTTAGTGTCATATCTTTACCGGGATTAGTAAGTAGTACATTTACTTGGGAAACTGTAAACTCTTTTAATGTAGGATTTGATGTTAGTGCATTTAATAATAGGTTACAAGTTGTATTTGACTGGTTTAAAAGAAAGACAACTGGAATGTTGTCTGAAGGAATAGAAATACCTTCTGTTGTAGGCGCTGGTGCACCTTTGCAAAATATTGCAGACTTATCAAGTAAAGGATGGGAAATTAATCTTTCATGGAGAGACAGAATCGGAAATTTCTCGTATAATATCGGCTTTAATATTTATGATAGCAGAGCCTTTATTGATAAGTTCAATAATGAGTCAGGTTTTGTGGATCGTAATTATGTAGGAAAGGAACTAGGTGAATATTGGGGGTATGTATCTGATGGATACTATACAATTGATGATTTTGTATTGGAAGATGCCCAGAAAGGTGTATGGACTTTAAAAGATAATGTAGTATCAATTCAAGGAGTAGTACCTCAACCCGGTGATGAAAAATTTAAGGATTTGGATGGTGATAATATAATTTCACCGGCAAGTAGTACTTTGAGTGATTCGGGTGACAGAAAAGTTATAGGAAGCAAGACGCCGCGTTATCAGTTTGGAGCAAATATTGGAGTTGGTTACAAAGGATTTAGTCTGGATGTGAGACTTCAAGGTGTTGGTAAGAGAGATTATGTCTTAGGTGGGGCAGCATTATTCCCGTTTGCTGGGTCTTCAGCTTCGGATGCGGTGTTCCAGCCTTTATTCTACAATCAGACAGATTATTGGTCTGCAGTTAGCTATGATCCTAATGATCCTGATTTTATGAAGGCAAAGAATCCAAATGCGAAATTATTCCGTATATATGATCAAGGCAATAATGTGACTTCTAATACAAGAGCAAGTGACAAATATATACAGAATGCAGCATATTTAAGAGTTAAAAATATCACTTTGGCATATAGCTTCCCTAAAAACTGGGTACAAAAGGCTTTTATGAAAGATGCAAAGATATATTTAAGTATAGAGAATCCTTTCACCTTCTCTTCTTTGCCAAAGGGATATGACCCAGAAGGTAATGAATATAATGAGATTGTATGGAATTATCCATATTATAGGACAATTTCATTAGGTGCCAATATTACATTTTAATCAATTTTTAAGACGATTATTAATATGAAAAAGATATTATTAGCAGGAGTTTTAGGTATTGGACTTTTTTCAGCATGTAATGATAATTATCTGGAAAAATATCCGCTTACATCATTGACGGAACAAAATGCTTTTTTGGACTATAGCAACTATAAAGCTTACATGTATCCGTGTTACGAACTATTTACCAATACAACAATTCAAACTAATTTTAAGGAGAACAGCTTAAACTCGCAAAGATATGGAGATTGGTATGCTGGTCTTGTGACAATTCGTGATAATGAATTTAATCCGTATGCATACCAGACCATTACTCAAACAACTTCAGGAGGAGGTTGGGATTTTTCATATATTAGACGCATAAATATTATGCTTAGCCATTTGGGGGATGGAGTGTTAAATCAGAAAGAGGCGGCTCATTGGCGATCTGTAGGTTTCTTTTTTTCTGCTTGGTGGTATATGGAATTAATAGATCGATTTGGTGATGTTCCTTGGGTTAATATAGTATTGAATGAAACTTCTCCTGAAGTGTATGCAGAAAGAACGCCAAGAGCTGAAGTTGCAGATAGTATTATTGCCAGATTGGAGTATGCTGCTGAAAATTTAGGTGATTTTAATGATGGAGATAATACTATCACTGTCGATGTTATAAAAGCTGCGTTGTCAAGATTCTTACTTCGTGAAGGGACATGGGCAAAATATCATGGACTGGATGAACCTTATGAAGAATATTTGAGAAAATGTTTGGCTGTATCACAGGAACTGATGACCAAGTATCCAACGTTATATTATGGTGGCGGTACTGAGTCTGAAGATGCTGCTGGATATGGAGAATTATGGACTACTGAGAACTTGAATAATATTCCAGGGGTCATTTTCTATAAGCAATATTTGGATGGACTTCTTATGCATCGAGGAAATGATTTTGAACATATTGCGGCACATCGTGTGGATGTACCACAGTATACTGTCGATATGTTTTTGATGAAAAACGGATATCCAATCAATAATCCAAATTCGGGATATAAAGGAGGAAAAGGTAAAGATATGTGGGATACCTTTGAAAGTAGAGATCCAAGATTGTATCAGAATATTCAGCCTCCATACGTTGTCGCTGCTAATACTACAGGTACTTCAGATTATGTCACTACATTCCCAACATGGCAATTCTTAAAAGAAGGTGATATAAATGAAGGGCATACCGTTACGGCAGATGAAGCTGTAAAATACAGAAAATACATTGATTACATGGGAATCAATGATAAGTGTTTAAGAGGTGGGAGTTTTGGTGGTCAAGGAATGAAAAGATGCCCAGGACAAAATTGGGGGGCATCATTAACTCCAAGCAGTCCTAATCTTACGACTGATTCACGTGTGGCATATATGTGTTCAAGAACTGGCTATTATACATGGAAACATTATGATATGTGGGAGTTCTCAACGGGGTCTAGTGCATATTGTACATCAGATAAGCCGATATTTAAAATAGAAGAAATTCTTTTGAATTATGCGGAAGCTGCTTGGGAGCTTGGATTATTTGATCAAACAGTTGCTGATAAAACAATAAATTTGCTTCGTGATAGAGCTGGTGTGTCACCTATGAATGTTTCAATGATTACTTCAGATTTTGATCCTATGAGAGATAAAGGAAATGCTCCTTGGTGGACAGGTAAAGGTGGTAAATTGGGAAATTATGAAGTGGATCCAGTTTTATGGGAGATAAGGCGCGAAAGACAAATAGAATTGTTTGGAGAAGGTTTTGGCTTTTATGATATTAGAAGATGGGCTAAAGCTGCCTACTATGTTAATAGGCAGCCTTGTGGAATGTGGATTGAAGCCAATGATAATCCTTATGGTACTAAAGCAAGTAAATATTCAGGAAACTTTGTTGACTATGAAACAATTATGACTGTAGGTCAGGCTTCTGGTGAAAATAATAATGTGGGTAGCGGATGGATATATACATATCCTAGTCCATTGACTAAAGGTGGATGGTTGGATACCTATTATTTGATGATGGTTCCTACTAACGAAATCGTTCTGAATCCAAAACTTACGCAGAATCCAGGATACAATGAATTGTTTGGTTTGAATTAATAATTATTGAGTATTAGGAAGGGAGGTAAATTGAATTTTGTTGCTGTCGATTCATTTACCTCCTTTTTATTAATATGAAAATTAAATCAGTTATACTATGAATAAAATATCGATTTTTTCAGGAGTACTTTTGGCTTCAATTTCATCTGTGTGTGCATCCTCTCAGCAAAAGCCTAATATCATTTTTATTCTTTGTGATGACATGGGATATGGTGATTTAGGATGTTACGGTCAGAAATATATAAGTACGCCTAATATAGACCGTATGGCTCAAGAAGGAATGAGATTTACTCAAGCTTATGCAGGTAGTCCGGTGAGTGTACCTTCGCGTGCTACTATTATGACAGGACAGCATTCTGGACATTCTCATGTACGTGGAAACAAAGAATATTGGATTAATGTTCCGTTAATGAAGTATGGGGCGAATGATGAATATACGGTTGTCGGTCAGGAACCATACGATCCGAGTCATATCATTCTTCCTGAAATAATGAAAAAAAACGGGTATACTACAGGAATGTTTGGCAAATGGGCCGGTGGTTATGAAGGTTCTTGCTCTACGCCAGACAAGCGTGGTATTGATGAGTACTACGGGTTTATCTGTTAGTTTCAGGCTCACCTCTATTATCCAAACTTTTTGTGAACTTATTGGTGACAGGAGATTCCCTAAAAAATACATCAACAAGAAGCTTAAAGGTGATTGCTTTGATGGTGTTTCTTTTGCTTCTACATTGTTAGGTGATGATACAAGTCAGAAAAAGCATGATTATCTTTATTGGGAATTTCATGAAACAGATCAGATGGCTGTACGGATGGGAGATTGGAAACTTGTAGTTAAGAAGGGTGTTTCTTATCTGTATAATTTGGCTGACGATATTCATGAGGACAATGATATTTCTACCAATCATCCAGAAATAGTAAAGCAAATGATAGAGATAATAAAGAAAGAACATAAGGAAAGTGATTTTTTTAAGGTGACTTTGCCATTATGAAAAAGAATACATTATTCCTTTTTGTTTTTTGATGTTACCATTCCTATACATTCTTGATATAAAGAGCTGGATATTTATTATGATTCTTAGTCTGAACGATAAATTTTCATGATAAGTTTTCTTATATGCTAAGCTAAAGAGAAAATGGTATTTATGGATATGTTACTTTTCTGTGACAAGTTTACCTTCAAATAGAATCTGCTTTATGAATTGAGCTCATTCTGGTATATTTGTACTTAAAATTTTGTGGTATTTATCTGTTAGAAAATAATAAAATAAAAAATGTAATTTATATATCTTTTTTTACTTCAATAAATAGTTATACATTCGTGCGGTTTTTGCAAAATATGCAAAGAGAGAAAATAGAGAAGTCTAACCGTTAGTAATGTTATACTATGAAGCTAAAGTATTATTCTGTCTTGTCTCTGTGTGTACTTGGGGGCCTGTTGACTACCCCTGCCTCTGTATGGGCTGCACAGCAGACTGAGATAACTATCAGCAGTGCCAATGTGCTGAATCCGTCGGCGGTGGAAGTGGTCTTTTCCAACCAGCAGCGCATGACGCTTGATTTTTATGGTGAAAATATTTTCCGGATGTTCCAGGACAATCAGGGAGGCATTGTGCGCGACCCGCAGGCTTCTCCTGAAGCTCAGATTCTGGTAGACCGTCCCTGGAAAGAGGTCGGCGAGTTGTCGCTGACAGACAAGGGCGGAGTGATTACGATTTCTACGGCCAGAATTCAGATAGAAATGAACAAGCGTACATCGCTGTTCAAGATTACGGATAAAATCCGCCAGAAGGTGGTAGTGGAATCAGCACGTCCGGTGGATTTCATGGAAAAACAAGTCTGCCTGTCACTCAAAGCACACGATAATGAGTATTTTTATGGAGGTGGTGTACAGAACGGCCGTTTTTCTCACAAAGGGAAAAGCATCCGTATTGTCAATACGAACCAGTGGACAGATGGTGGAGTGGCTTCTCCTACTCCTTTTTACTGGTCTACAGAAGGATATGGTGTCATGTGGTACACGTTCCGTCCCGGACTATATGATTTCGGAGCAACCGATAAGGAAGTGGTGAAGCTGTCGCATGAAGAAAACTACCTGGATGTCTTTTTCATGGTAAATGACAGTCCGGTAGCCTTGTTGAATGATTTTTATCAGCTGACCGGTAATCCGGTGCTTTTACCGAAGTTTGGTTTTTATGAGGGACATTTGAATGCCTATAACCGTGACTATTGGAAAGAAGACGAAAAGGGTATTCTGTTTGAAGACGGAAAGCGATACAAGGAAAGCCAGAAAGATAATGGTGGTATCAAGGAATCGCTGAATGGTGAAAAGAACAATTACCAGTTCTCGGCACGTGCGGTAATTGACCGTTACAATGCGGCCGATATGCCGTTAGGATGGATTCTGCCTAATGACGGTTATGGAGCCGGCTACGGACAGACTTCTACGCTGGATGGTAATATCCTGAACTTGAAGGAACTGGGTGAATATGCCCGTGCCAAGGGAGTGGAAATCGGATTGTGGACACAGTCGGACTTGCATCCCAAAGAAGGAGTAGAAGCTTTGCTTCAGCGTGACATTGTGAAAGAAGTGCGCGATGCAGGTGTACGTGTGTTGAAAACCGACGTAGCCTGGGTAGGAGCAGGCTATTCTTTCGGACTGAACGGAGTGGCCGATGTGGGACAGATTATGCCTTATTACGGCAACAATGCACGACCGTTTATTATTTCACTGGACGGATGGGCAGGTACACAGCGTTATGCAGGTATCTGGTCGGGCGACCAGACTGGAGGTGAATGGGAATACATTCGTTTCCATATCCCGACCTATATAGGTTCAGGATTGTCGGGACAACCTAATATTTCTTCGGACATGGATGGTATTTTCGGTGGAAAGAATATTCTGGTCAATGTACGTGACTTCCAGTGGAAAACGTTTACTCCCATGCAGTTGAACATGGACGGATGGGGAGCAAACCCGAAATATCCGCAAGTGTTGGGTGAGCCGGCTACTTCCATCAATCGCTGGTATCTGAAGATGAAATCAGAGTTCATGCCTTATACTTACAGCATAGCTCGTGAAGCCGTGGACGGAAAACCGATGGTTCGGGCCATGTTCCTGGATTATCCGAATGACTATACACTGGGAACGGCTACCCGCTATCAGTTCCTTTACGGGCCTTATGTACTGGTGGCTCCGGTATATCAGAACACACTGGCCGATGCGGACGGAAACGATGTACGTAATGGCATTTATCTGCCTGAAGGGAACTGGATAGATTATTTTACCGGCGACTTGTATCAGGGCGGACGGGTTCTCAATAATTTTGAAACTCCTTTGTGGAAACTGCCATTGTTTATCAAGCAAGGAGCTATTTTACCGGTGACTACATCGCATAACAATGTGAGTCAGATGGATAAGCATTTACGTGTATATGAGCTTTATCCGGGTGGCGATACAGAGTTTACGGAATACGATGATGATGGAGTATCTGAAGCTTATCGTACGGGACAGTATGCTACTACGCATATCCGTTCCGTGGTAGAGGGAGAGGACTTGACAGTGTGTGTGGAACCAGTGCAAGGCTCTTTCGAAGGAATGGTAGCGCGTAAGCGTACCCATTTCCGTATCAATGTAACTGCACAGCCGAAGAAACTGACAGTACGTGTAGGCGGAAAGAAAGTGAAACTGACTCCGGTGACTTCTTTGGAAGATTTACAGAAAGGAGCGAATGTATATTATTATGAATCGGACCCTGAATTGAATCGTTTTGCCACTCCGGGCAGTGAACTGGCTCGTCTGCACGTCATTAAGAATCCGGTAGTACATGTGAATCTGGAAGAAATGGACGTGACTCAAAACGATATTCAGTTAGAAATGAAAGGTTTTGTATTTGCACCTGCTGAGAAACTGCTGGTAAGCCAAGGTACACTGCGTGCTCCGGAAGCAGAGGTAACAGAAGAAAATACAGGAGCTTATACATTGACACCTTCATGGAAAAAGGTTGATAATGCCGATTATTATGAAATAGAATATAACGGTATGCTGTATAGTACCATTCGGAACACTCAACTTCTGTTTGAAGATTTACGTCCGGAAACTACTTGCACGTTCAAGGTACGCGCCGTGAATGCTACAGGTGCATCAGAATGGACTAATGTGACGGCTACTACTAAATCAGATCCGTTGGAATTCGCCATTCATGGAATCAAGGGAGAAACCACTTGTCCGAACCAGGGAGGTCAGGGTGTGAATAAACTCTTTAACTTCGATGAGGGAGATACATGGCATACGAAGTGGAGCACGGTTGCAGTTCCTTTTGATTTGATTATTGACCTGAATAGTGTAAATCAGTTGGATAAATTCCAGTACCTGCCTCGTCTGGATGCCGGGAACGGTACATTGGGCAAGGGTACTGTATATTACAGTATGGATAAGTCTGATTGGCACGAAGCTGGCACTTTCGACTGGAAAGGAAGTGACGTGAAGACCTTTGTATTCGAGAAACAGCCTGTTGCACGCTATATTAAGTTGTCGGTTGTATCTGCTACAGGTCAGTATGGTTCAGGTCGTGAACTTTACGTGTTCAAGGTACCTGGCTCAGAAAGCTATATTCCTGGTGACATTAATCAGGATAAGCTGGTAGATGAAAACGATTTGACCTCTTATATGAATTATACAGGATTGCGCAGAGGAGATTCTGACTTTGAAGGTTATATCAGCAAGGGTGACCTGAACGAGAACGGTCTGATTGATGCGTATGATATTTCGGCAGTAGCCATCCGTATGGAGTCTGGAGTGAGCAGCCGTCAGGTACCTTCAGTAGCTGGAGAAATCACAGTTGCTTCATCTAAGAAGGTGTATAATGAAGGGGAAACCGTAGAAATTCGTGTTTCAGGTAAGGGATTGCGTTCGGTCAATGCTCTCAGCTTTGCATTGCCTTATGACCCGCAGGCATTGGAATATGTAGGAACAGAGATGATAGGTATGAAGGAGATGCGTAACCTGACCAATGATCGTCTGCATACGAATGGAATGAAGGCTTTGTATCCTACTTTTGTAAATATTGGAGAAAAGCCTTGCCTGGAAGGGGATGCTGAACTTATGACAATCAAGTTTAAGGCAAAACGCAAACAAAAGATCGACTTGAACATACTGGACGGTATGCTGGTCGACAAGAATCTGAATACAGTGAAGTTTTGATAGATTATCCGGGACTCGTTCCCGGATATAAAAAAGAGGAAAATGGTTGTCTAGACTCAACAGACAATCATTTTCCTCTCTTTTTATAGTGCAGATAAAGATTCTATCAGATTTTTAATCCGTCCAAGATTTGCACATAGGTTGAAATCGCTTCCTCTATTTCACTGACGAGAATGTATTCATCAGCGGTGTGCGAGCGGGAAGATTTTCCCGGTCCCATTTTTACAGAAGGGAAGGGCATTAATGCCTGATCGGATAACGTGGGTGAGCCGAATGGTACTTTCCCCAGTTCTATGGCACGTTTTACAAACGGATGATCAGACGGAATGCTGGAAGAATTGAGGCGGAATGAGCGTGCTTTGGCTTCGCTTTGTATATGTTTACAGATTTCAGCGAACAGCTCTTCGTTAGAGTAACATTCGTTGCTTCGGATATCTACTACGATACTGCACAAATCAGGAATTACATTGTGCTGTGTACCTGCATTGATTTGAGTGACACTCATTTTTACAGGTCCCAGGATGGGTGATTCCTTCGGGAACTTATATGTACGGAACCATTCAATATCTGGAAGTAGTTTGTAAATGGCATTTTCTCCTTCGTTACGTGCGGCGTGACCGGATTTTCCACGTGCAGTGACGTCGAGCACCATAAGTCCCTTTTCTGCAATGGCAGGTTGCATTTCCGTAGGTTCACCTACTACTCCTAATGCAATAGGAGGGAGTTGGGGCAAGACGCTTTCAATTCCGTTTTTTCCGGATACCTCTTCTTCGCAGGAAGCCAGGAAAATCAGGTTGTAGCTTTGGGTTGTCATGCTAAGGTGACGGTACACCTGGAATAATGATACCAGACTGGCACCGGCGTCATTGCTGCCCAGACCGTATAATTTCCCGTTTTCATTTTTTGGAGTAAACGGTTGCTTCCTCCATCCGCTGACCGGCTTCACGGTATCGATGTGTGAGTTGAGCAGGATGGTAGGTTTATTGATGTCGAACATGGGGCTGATACACCAGATGTTATTTCCGGATCTTCCGGTCATAATTCCCGTTTCTTCTATGTAGTTCTGCAGGAAGTCTGCTGCGGCTTCTTCTTCCCGACTGATGGACGGGATTCCAATCAGGGAATGTAACAGAGTCAGTGCTTCAGATGTGTAGTAACCTGTGTCTATCATAAATAATCCGTTTTTTGATTCTTTGCAAAGATAGTCTTTTTTAGGAGAAATGCTTTAGATTGGCCGGACATTGCAAATAAAATCCTATATTTGCAGAATAAACCAATAAAATAAAGTAAGATAGATGGTTAATTCATGTTTGTCTCGGCTTGTACGACAACAAGCTGAAAAATATGGGGATAAAGTTGCCTTAAAATACCGTGATTACACCACTGCTACATGGATTCCTGTCACATGGAACGGGTTTGCTGAACTGGTAGATAAAACAGCCCGTGCGTTTGTAAAATTAGGAGTGGAAGTACAGGAAAATGTAGGAGTATTCTCTCAAAATAAACCGGAGTGTCTGTATGTAGATTTTGGAGCTTTTAAAGATAGAATTGTGACTGTGCCTTTGTATGCCACAAGTTCAGAGGCTCAGGTACATTATATTGTAGAGGATGCTGGAATTCGCTTCTTGTTTGTAGGAGAGCAGTATCAGTATGATGTGGCTTACCGGGTGCAGGGTTTATGTCGTTCGTTGAAGAAGATTATTATATTTGATCCCGAAGTAAAGCGTGCTGAAGGTGACAATAATTCTATCTATTTCTCGGATTTCTTGCAGATGGGTGAAGAAGAGGATTGTCAGTCAGAAGTGGATAAACGCACTTCAGAGTCTTCTTTAGATGATTTGGCGAATATTCTGTACACTTCTGGTACGACTGGTGATTCGAAAGGAGTGATGTTGCATCACTCTAACTACGACGTTGCTTTTAAAGGACATAACGCACGTTTGACTAATCTGGGTGAAAATGATGTCGTCATGAATTTCTTGCCGTTTACGCATATCTTTGAAAGGGCATGGTCGTATTATTGCTTGTATAAAGGATGTATGCTGTGTATCAATCTGCGTCCGCAGGACATTCAGAAGACAATCAAGGAAGTACGGCCTACGGCTATGTGTAGCGTTCCCCGTTTTTGGGAAAAGGTATATGCCGGCGTACAGGAAAAAATCAATGAGACTACGGGCTTGAAAAAGAGTTTGATGCTGGATGCGCTTCGGGTTGGGCGTGAACATAACATTACGTATCTGATGAACGGAAAGACGCCCCCTTCCTTGTTGCACATGAAATATAAGTTTTATGAGAAAACGATTTATAGCCTGCTGAAGAAAACGATAGGAATAGAGAACGGGAATTTCTTTCCTACGGCAGGAGCTGCTATTCCAGAGAAGGTGGCAGAGTTCGTGCATTCGGTAGGTATTAATATGATAGCTGGTTATGGGCTGACGGAAAGTACGGCCACTGTCTCTTGTGAATGGATTGGAGATTTCCGTCTGGGAGCAGTAGGCCGTGTGCTCGACGGGGTAGAGGTACGTATTGGAGAAAATAACGAGATACAGCTTCGTGGAGGTATCATAACGAAGGGATATTATAAGAAAGAAGCCATCACCCAGCAGGCATTTACAGAAGATGGTTGGTTCCGTACGGGAGATGCCGGATATATGAAAGATGGTTTCTTGTACTTGACGGACCGAATCAAGGATTTGTTTAAAACTTCCAATGGTAAGTACATTGCTCCGCAGGCCATTGAAACCAAGTTGGTGGTAGATCGTTATATTGATCAGGTGACCATTATTGCAGACCAGCGGAAATTTGTATCGGCCCTGATTGTGCCAGAATACAGTCAGGTGGAGAAGTTTGCGCAGGAACATCATATTGCTTTTGGAAGTAGAAAGGAATTGCTGGAGAATCCTCAGATTATTGAGTTGTTCCGTCTTCGAATCGATACGCTTCAGCAGGAGTTTGCGCATTATGAACAGGTTAAGCGTTTTACCCTTCTTCCGGAGCCGTTCAGTATGGAACGTGGCGAGCTGACCAACACGCTGAAACTGAAACGTGCGGTGGTGGCCCGTAACTACAAGGATATTATCGACAAAATGTATGAAGAAAATGTCGGTTAAATAGCTGACTTTTATCTACAGGCACTCTTTCAGGGGTGCCTGTTTTTTCATATCTTTGCAACGAGAAAAAATAACAGACTAATTTATCGTATTTTATGATTACCATAGAGCAACTGAAAGGCGTGAAAGAACGTACGGAAGCCTTGTACCGTTATCTGGACATTGAAGGAAAGAAAATACAGGTGGAAGAAGAACAGCTTCGTACGCAGGCACCCGGTTTTTGGGATGACCAGAAGGCTGCCGAAGCGCAGATGAAAAAAGTAAAGGCTTTGCAGCAGTGGATTACCGGTTATCAGGAAGTGAAGACATTGGCGGATGAACTGCAGTTGTCTTTTGATTTTTATAAAGATGAACTGGTTACTGAGGAAGAAGTGGATGAGGCTTATTTAAAAGCTATCTCTGCAGTAGAGGAGTTGGAATTAAAGAATATGCTTCGCTCAGAAGCTGACCAGATGGATTGTGTATTGAAAATCAATTCAGGTGCAGGAGGTACAGAAAGTCAGGATTGGGCTTCCATGCTGATGCGTATGTACATGCGCTGGGCTGAAAGCAATGGATACAAGTTGTCGGTGGCTAACCTTCAGGAAGGAGATGAGGCCGGTATCAAGACGGTAACGATGAATATTGAAGGGGCCTACGCTTATGGTTATCTGAAAGGCGAAAACGGGGTACACCGACTGGTTCGTGTATCTCCTTACAATGCACAGGGTAAGCGAATGACTTCTTTTGCATCTGTCTTTGTTACTCCTTTGGTAGATGATTCAATTGAAGTGACCGTGGAACCGGCTCGTTTGTCATGGGATACATTCCGAAGTGGTGGTGCCGGAGGACAGAACGTAAACAAAGTAGAATCTGGTGTACGTCTGCGTTATCAGTATAAAGACCCTTACACAGGTGAAGAAGAAGAAATCTTGATTGAAAATACGGAAACCCGTGACCAGCCGAAGAATAAGGAAAACGCCATGCGTCAGTTGCGCTCTATCCTTTATGATAAGGAGTTGCAGCACCGTATGGAAGAGCAGGCTAAGGTTGAGGCCGGAAAGAAAAAAATCGAATGGGGTTCTCAGATACGAAGCTATGTATTCGATGACCGTCGTGTGAAAGACCATCGTACCAACTACCAGACATCGGATGTCAACGGGGTAATGGATGGAAAAATTGACGGTTTCATTAAAGCTTACTTGATGGAGTTTTCAGATAGCGAAATCTGATAACTTTGAGTAAAATCGCTCTTTTTTATTTGTCTTTTTGCAAAGATGTTGTAATTTTAGGGTTGTAAATCTAAAATTGAAAACTTATGGGACGCAACAGGAGTGTAAAAAGACAGAATTTTGAGAAACGTGAGGAGGAAAAAGCCAATAGATTGTTCAAGATGATTTGTATTGTCTTGATTCTATTGGCTATTTTAATGATTGTAGGTTACACGTTGGCTTCTTGATAGCTTGGATAGAATATGCCGCAAGAAATAGAAAGAAAGTTTCTGGTGCGTGATGATTCTTATAAGGCTATGGCTTATGGAAGGAAGCGTATCAGACAAGGCTATATCTGTAGTGAAAGAGGACGCACGGTGCGGGTACGTATCCAGAATGAAGAAGGTTATCTGACCATAAAGGGACCTTCGGACGTATCGGGTATGAGTCGTTATGAATGGGAGCATGCTCTTCCTTTGCAGGAGGCGGAAGAATTGATGAAGTTGTGCGAGCCGGGAATGATTGATAAAACTCGTTATCTGGTACGATGGGGGACGCACGTTTTTGAGGTGGATGAATTCTACGGAGAAAACAATGGACTGGTCGTGGCGGAAGTTGAATTAACCGATGAGAAGGAAACTTTTGAGATTCCTCCTTTTTTGGGGGAGGAAGTGACCGGACAAGTGAAGTATTATAATTCGTTCTTGATGAAACTTCCTTATCGGGAATGGGGTAAAACTTCTCCTGAAAACTGTCAGAACAAGGGGTAAAAACTCTCAATTGACAGTTTTTACCCGTTTGAATACCAGATTTTGTGAAGAGCTCTCTTTGTTTTTCTACTAATATTGCAGTGTCGAAATAAAGACAGACATTGTTTCAATTAAAGAAAAGAAAGACTAAAAGATTTATGAAAACGGCAAATTTTGCTCAGAACTTGTTGAGCATGCAGACAGAACTACTTCATTTCGCTTATAAATTAACGGCAGACCGTGAGGAAGCGAATGACCTTCTCCAGGAGACTTCATTGAAGGCTTTGGATAATGAAGAAAAGTATGTAGCAGAAACGAACTTCAAAGGATGGATTTATACCATCATGCGTAATATATTCATCAATAATTATCGCAAGACTTTGCGTGATCAGACATACGTTGACAATACCGACAATCAGTTCTTCTTGAACCTGGGAGTGGATATTGAGGATGACTCCATGCAGGGGGCTTACGATTTGAAGGAAATGCGCCGCATTGTGAATGCATTGCCGAAAGAATATCGTGTACCTTTTGCGATGTATGTGTCAGGTTTTAAATACCGGGAAATTGCGGACAAACTTAACCTCCCTTTGGGTACGGTGAAAAGTCGTATCTACTTTACCCGTCAAAGGTTACAAGAAGACTTAAAGGATTTCAGATGATCATGATAACTCTCTATCTTTAAAAATAATATATTTATTATTACATAGACGCCGGTTGCTGTGAGAGCACCCGGCGTTTAGTGTGTTTATGGAGTGGGGAAAGATATTAGTGTGAATTGTGTAACCTTTTTTTGATAAATGGACGATAAATGTAGTAACCTGCCAAAGATGCCAGGAGTATGCCTGTGCAATTGGCTATAAAGTCCATCCAGTCTCCACTACGGTTGTCTGTACACTGTGATTGTAAGATTTCAATGATTCCGCTCATCAGGATGGGCAACAGAATACCTCCAATTGTTAGTTGTATTTTTTTGATTTGTTTATGCCGGATTAGGTGTTCTATCCATATAATGGAACTGAGACCACCATACATGCATACATGTACTAGTTTGTCGAAATTATTAATTTCTTCCAATTGAGTATGTGGAGGAGTAAAAAAGGATAAATACCAAATGGCAAGAATTGTCAAAATAGAAAATGGGTAATGTCTTAAAATCTGCATTTTGTGTAAAACTTTAAATTTTCATGCAAAAATACGATATTTTTTGTACTTTTGTCCCCGTTTTAAAGTGTAATTATAATAAAATGATTTATGCAGCATAAGAGTGAAAGAGCAAACTTTGGAAGTAAATTAGGTGCAATTCTTGCGGCCGCAGGTTCTGCGGTAGGTTTGGGTAACATTTGGCGTTTTCCTTATGAAACAGGAAATCATGGTGGAGCTGCATTTATATTAATTTATCTGGGCTGTGTCATTGTATTCGGGTTACCTATAATGATTGCGGAATTTACCATTGGCCGACGTGCAAAGGCCTGTACGGGTGGAGCGTATGAAACGTTGGCTCCGGGTACACATTGGAAATGGGTAGGCTATGCCGGAGTATTAACTGGCTTTTTGATATTGGGATATTATTCGGTAGTAGCCGGATGGACCTTGGAGTATGTATGGCAAGCTGTTTCGTTTGGATTGTCAGGAAAAACCTCTGGAGAGTATGTCTCTATGTTTCAAGACTTTTCTCAACAACCGTTCCGACCGCTTCTGTGGTTGTTTGTGTTTATGTTTGTTACTCATTTCGTTATAGTGAAAGGTGTAAAAGACGGGATAGAGAAATCTTCTAAAATCATGATGCCATTGCTGTTTATTTTGGTTATTCTGCTAGCTGGTTGCTCTATCATGCTGCCTGGGGCTGAAAAGGGAATCAAATTTTTACTTCATCCAGATTTTAGTAAGGTTACTCCAGATGTTTTTTTAGGGGCAATGGGACAAGCTTTCTTCTCTATGAGCCTGGGGATGGGATGTCTTTCTACTTATGCTTCTTATTTTGGAAAGGAGACTCGTTTGGGGCATACGGCCATGAGTGTAGGGTTGATTGATACGTGTGTGGCTGTGTTGGCTGGATTGATTATCTTTCCGGCAGCCTTTTCTGTGGGTATTCAGCCCGATGCAGGTCCTTCTTTGATATTTATCACTTTGCCTAATGTGTTCCAGCAGGCTTTTGCCAATGTACCTTTCCTGGCCTATATATGTTCTGTGGCTTTCTATGTGTTATTGGCTTTGGCTGCCTTGACGTCTACAATCTCTTTGCATGAGGTTTCTACGGCCTTTCTGCATGAGAAGTTTCATTTTACACGAGGACGAGCTGCCTGTATTGTTACAGGAGGATGTCTGCTGATAGGTATTGTATCTTCATTAGCTTTAGGAGAATGGAGTAGTTTGAAGATTGGTGGGTTAAATATGTTTGATGCATTGGATTATCTGACTGCTAAAATTATGCTTCCGGTATGCGGTATGTTTGCAGCCGTGTTTGTCGGTTGGGTATTAGACAAGAAAATCGTAAGAGGAGAAGTGACTAATTATGGTATGTTAAAAGCTCCTTATTATCCACTGTATCTGATAGTTTTGCGATTTGTTGCTCCTATTGGTATCCTTGCTATATTTGTCAATGAATTGGGCTTGTTGAGCTGGTAATGTGGAAGGATTTTTTCTATTATTCCCGTTCTGAGAGGAGAGTAATTCTGCTTCTGTTAGGCATGCTGGTAATCTTAGGCATTTCTTGGTTGATATGCCATAAAGTCTATAAGCCAGAATATGTACGTCAGGAAGACTCTGCTGAGATAGATTCTTTTCTGGCTTCTGTGAAGCAACGTGAGGTTTCCTATGCTAAGCGTAACTATACGGCATCAGGTGTCAGGAAAGGGCAGGAGGTTGTTTTGTTTGATTTTAATCCGAATACAGCCGATTCCGTACAATTGAAAAAACTGGAATTACCTTCCTTTGTAGTTCGTAATATTCTTCGGTATCGGGAAAAAGGAGGCATTTTTCGTACTCCGGAAGCTTTTGCTCGCATTTATGGATTGAAGGAGGAACAATATTTATTACTGAAACCCTATATTCAGATACCGCCAAGAGAGGAGAATAAACAAGATTCTGTTTACGAACAGGTTAAAATACAACGAATAGAAAAATATCCGGAAGGAACCCTTGTGTCCTTAAATGAAGCGGATACCACTCAATTGAAACGTATACCTGGTGTGGGAAGCGCTATAGCTAAAATGATTGTAGCCTATCGTAATCGTCTTGGAGGTTTTGTATGTTTGGAGCAGTTGCAGGAAATTCCGCATGTAGATGCTAGCCTGAATAAATGGTTTACTATACAAAGTGCTCCTTTTAGGAAAATAAGAGTAAATAAAGACGGGTTGGATAAATTACGTAATCATCCTTATATGGATTTTTATAAGGCCAAAGCTATTTTGGAATATCGCCGGAAAAGGGGCAATATAAAAGGTCTTTCCCGGCTTTTTCTCTTTGAAGAGTTTACCGAAAAAGACCTTCAACGCTTGTCTCCTTATTTATCTTTTGAATGATTTATTTGCGTGAATAACCTGCTGCTTCAGCTATTTTTACTGGAATCTCGGTATTGTCAATCCGGTTTTGGAATTTCTCTGCTCCAGCTCCAATGGCAAAGACCGGTACATACCCTGCAGAGTGTCCTCCACTTGTCCAGCCAGTTAAAGCTATTTCATTGATAATTCGTTTAGCTTCTGCTGCAATAGGTTCGTCTTGTGCATATTCGCTCTTTTCCATTTTTACTTGTTGGTTTTTCATAGTCTGCTCGTACACGTTTTTCAAGCGAGCTTCCTGTTTTTCGTTTAACTGGATTTTATCCCAAAATCCGAAATTGTCTTTTAAAGCCTGTTGTACAGCTTCCCAGGATACCTGATTATTCGTTTTAGAGCGAAGCTGGTTGATGACTTTGGTGAATCCACTTTCACTGACCTTTTGGTTCTTGAGTACCTGCAGGTTCAGTTCATACGGACCTTTTCCTAAAACAAAACCTCCGGTTTCATGGTCGGCAGTAACTACAATTAAGGTTTCATCCGGATGTTGTGAGTAGAATTCGTAAGCGACCTTAATGGCATTGTCAAAGTCGATTACTTCATGAAAGGTCGTAGCGGCATCGTTGCTATGGCATGCCCAGTCGATTTTTCCACCTTCTACCATCAGGAAGAACCCTTTTGATAAATCTTTAGAGAGGAAATTAATTGCCGAACGGGTTATTTCTTGCAAAGTAAGGTCACTTTTTCCCCGGTCAATAGCGTATGGGATGGAAGAACGGTCCGCCTTAGAAGCGGCTTCCGACTGGAACAGAATCATCTTGTCTGCTTTTTTACTTTTCTTGAGATAATCTTTATATCCTCTGGCAATGATGTATCCGTATTGATCAGCCAGTGAGTAAAGATTCGTTGCTTGAGGATTATTTTTGTCCTGTGGTTGTAGAAAGTCTGAACCGGCATAGAAATCAAACCCTGTTTCATATAAGTCTTTTCCTATCTCGTAATAACTTCCTCTTCCTGAAGCATGTGCATAGAAAGCAGCAGGAGTTGCATGGTCTATGCTGACGCTGGTAGCTACTCCTACCCGGCATCCATGTTGTTTAGCCCATGTAGCTACACTGTAAACGGGGGTCTGTAAATCTTTTAAAACTCCGATAGCTCCATTTTTTGTTTTGTTTCCTGTTGCAAGCGCCGTACCTGCAGCAGCAGAATCTGTTACTCCGTTAGTGGCAGAGAAAGTGGTGGCTACGGTTGTGTAGGGGAATTGTGTAAACTGTAGGGGAGTTATACCGATTTTTCCTTCAAGTTCACCAAGATATAATTCTGTGCCTTGTACTTGATTGACTCCCATTCCGTCTCCGATGAAATAGAATACGTACTTGGCTTGCTGTGCATCTATCCGGCAAAAAACCATCAAGAAGAACATAATAGTGATAGATAACTTTTTCATAAAGCCTTGTGTTGAAATTATTTTTTTTCGCGAAAATAAGAAAAAATACGGCTTCGGAGATTTTTTTTAAAAAAAGATGCCTTAAAATGGGAAACGATTTCAAGTTCTTTCATTTTACTTATTGAATGATGTTACATTTTTTAAACATGTAATTATGAAAAAAAGAATTTTATTAGGGGCGTCTTTGATTTTGTCCCTGTTGGCTTCTTGCCAGCAAAAAGAGAATTTGCAGAACGTGAGTGATGAATTGAACTTGAGCTTGGAAGCTTCTGTGTATGCTTCTTCTGGTAGTTCTAGGGTTTCCACGGATGAGTCGGGAGTTACGACTTTTTCAGAAGGAGATGAATTAGGCTTTTTCATGCCAGAAGAAGATGAACCTGTGAAGTGGACGTTGAGCGGTAGCCAATGGATTCCTGAATTTCCCTTATCGTGGAAAGATAAAGTAAGTAAATTTTCATACTGCGCTTATTACCCTTATTCGTCTGAGGCTACGGTTCGTGGAGATATTCCGATGCCTGATTTGAGTTTACAGAAAGGAACGCTTGCAGGCATTGGAGAATTTGATTTTCTGACTGCCCGTTGTGAGGTTAGCTATCAGGAAACGGATAATGGAAAAGTTTCTTTCACAGGGGAATCGTCTTTCAGACATGCGTATAGCCTTATTTCTATTACGATAAAGAAAGATTTACCAGAAGAAAATGTATTGATTAGTCAGGCATCCTTTAAAGGAGATAACTTATTTGGTAATAGTACCTATCATTTTGCAGAATCGGAAGCAGAGGATGGTATTTCTTATTTGGAATTACCTGAGGTAGATGCTTTGACATTGAATTTTGAGGAGCCGGTTACTGTGGTTGAGGATACCGGTTATACTTTGTTCTTATTGTGTAATCCACAGGATTTGGTAGAGGATTCTGAATTCTCTATTTCTTATCAGCGAGATGGAATATCTTATACTGCATCTACCCAAAAACTAGGAAATCAGTTTGCAGCAGGTAAATATTATCAGTTTATTCTGAAATTAACGAAGGCTGAATTAAGTTTGGAAGGTTGTGAGGTAAGTGATTGGATTTCTGAAAAACTTCCAGAAATAGCTATTGAAGAAACTCCTGCGTAAGTTTACTACTGATGATTGTTTCCGGAGAAGCTATAAATGAGTTTCTCCGGATTTTTTATGCCTGCTTTTATCTCTTGAAATAGAATTGTAATAAATCTCAGAAAAAACATATAACTTTACACCTTCAAATAAACTAACAGTCAATTTTGTTCATTTATATAACAATGAAAGCACTTAAAGACCGCATCATTCGTGATGGAAAATGCTTTGAGGGAGGCATCCTTAAAGTAGATAATTTTATTAATCATCAGATGGACCCTATTCTGATGAAGTCAATGGCAGTAGAGTTTGTACGGAGATTCGCCAGTACGAAGATTAACAAGGTTCTGACCATTGAGGCCAGCGGCATTGCTCCTGCAATTATGGTTGGTTATCTGTTGGAACTTCCGGTTGTTTTTGCCAAGAAGAAAAAACCGAGCACAATGGAGAACATGCTGACAACCACTGTCTATTCGTTTACGAAAGATCGCACGTATGATGTGTGTGTAAGTAAGGATTATTTATGTCCGGGAGATAAGGTGTTGTTCATTGATGACTTCTTAGCCAATGGCAATGCCGCAAAGGGGATTATCGATCTGGTACAGAAAGCAGGAGCTGAATTAGTGGGAATGGGCTTCCTGATAGAAAAATCTTTCCAGCACGGAGGAGATTATTTGAGAGCACAAGGCATTCATGTGGAATCTTTGGCGATAATTGAAAGTTTGGAAAATTGTCAAATTAAAATAAAAGACTAAATCTTTAAATGGAAAAAGAACAACAGCAAACTGCCCAGAGTGCTGGGCTTATTTACGGGTTGAATGACCGTCCGCCTTTAAAAGATTCTATTTTTGCGGCTTTGCAGCATTTGTTGGCAATCTTTGTAGCTATTATTACCCCTCCGCTGATTATTGCAGGGGCATTAAAATTGGATTTGGAAACCACCGGATTTTTAGTTTCCATGGCTCTTTTTGCATCGGGTATTTCTACATTTATCCAGTGCCGTCGCGTAGGACCGATAGGTTGTGAACTGCTGTGTATTCAGGGAACCAGCTTCTCATTTATTGGTCCGATTATTTCTGCGGGCTTAACAGGTGGACTAAGTGCTATTTTCGGGGCTTGTATTGTAGCTTCTTCGGTGGAGATGTTAATTAGCCGAGTGTTGAAGTATACACGCAGAGTTATTACTCCTTTGGTATCGGGGATTGTGGTGACACTGATAGGTATGAGTTTGATTAAAGTGGGAATCTCTGCTTGCGGGGGTGGAACTGCTGCACAGGCAGATGGTACTTTCGGGGCTTTCCGCCATATTGGTTTAGCTGCTTTGGTACTTGTCTTGATTATCTTTTTCAATCGTAGTTCCAACCGTTATTTGCGAATGAGTTCCATTGTTATCGGCCTGGTGGTTGGCTACGTATTAGCGTGGGCATTGGGAATGGTTGACTTTTCTGCTGTACAGAGTTATGGTGGTTTCAATATTCCTATACCTTTCCGTTACGGTATTTCATTTGATATTTCTGCAATCATCGCTTTGGCGTTGGTTTATTTGATTACGGCAATTGAAGCGTATGGAGATATTACAGCCAATTCATTGATTTCTGGGGAGCCGGTAGAAGGGGAAACGTTTGTTAAACGTGCTTCTGGAGGTATCTTGGCTGATGGTTTTAATTCCATGCTGGCCGGATTCTTCAACTCTTTCCCTAACTCGATTTTTGCTCAGAATAATGGTATGATTCAGTTGACAGGAGTAGCCAGTCGCTACGTAGGATACTTTATTGCAGGTTTCCTTATTTTGCTGGGCTTGTTCCCTGCAGTAGGATTGATTTTCTCGTTGATGCCTGAACCGGTGTTGGGTGGAGCTACTCTGTTGATGTTTGGAACAGTGGCTGCCGCAGGAATCCGAATCATTTCTGCACAGAAAATTAACCGTAAGGCTACGCTGGTGATGGCTTTGAGCTTTTCTTTCGGCTTGAGTGTGGAACTTGTGCCGGATATTCTTTGTCAGTTGCCGGAAACCGTTCGTAATATATTTTCTTCAGGTATTACAACTGGTGGACTGACTGCCATCTTGTCTAATCTGCTGATTCAGATAAAAGAATAAAAAATATATTGGATAAAAAGAAGAAAGGCTGTCTTATTTTGGACAGCCTTTCTTTATGGTTTTAAGGTGTTACTTATCGAGAAGCAAACATTGATTGGCTATTAGCCTGACGTGCAGAAATCATACCTTGCAAATCGGGAGATACAGTCACCGGAGTGCCGTCCTGCTGTTTGAAAGTGATAGTTCCGTCTTCATTCATGGTAATCAGTTCGAATGTCTGACCTTCGGCAGAAGCATTCCATGTATTCTTTTCTTTGTCATAAATTAAGGTAAGTGGCTTGTCTTCTTCACCTTTCTTTGTGATAGTGTAGCCATCTTCATTGGTCTGTACAAGGTATTCTCCGCTTTCACCTTTTACTGTTTTTACGCTACCTACATCGGCCAAAGGATTTGAACCAGACCAGAACTCGATAGAGTTCAGTACAATGACGTCTGCCAAATAAGCTACTTCATATACAGGTACGATATGAAATGCTAAAAAGACAATTTCATTTACGAATTTATTGCCAATGTTGTTGTTCCAGTCCTTCAGACTACTCCATAAACCAAATGAACCGATACATGAGGAGCATATAATGCTGCCGCTCAGAATCAGGCAGGCAGCTGAAAGTTTTAGTTTTTTCATACTCAATTGCATTTTGGGGTTAATATTTTATATGTATTGTCGTTTTGCTATTACAATTTGTTACAAAGTTAGAAGTTATTTTGGATTATGAAAGAAAAAGGTAAAAAAATAGTATCTTTGCGCTGTTTTTTGTGAGAAATTAATGATTAAATAAAAAATAGAATGAAAGAAACAATTCAGAAGAGATTGAGCGATTCGAAGACGGCACGCTGGACCGCTTTGTTTATCGTTTCGTTTACCATGATGTGTGGTTATTTTCTGACGGATGTGATGTCTCCGTTGGAAAACTTGTTGACAACAAAGGGGCAGGTGGTATATTTTACAGATGATACCTCTATGCCGGCAGACAGTCTGGTGGCCAAAGTGAATTACTTTTCTTCGGAAGAAATGCTTTCAAATCCGTTGCTGACTGTAGAGCAACTTAAGGAAGGAAGTAAGGTGCAGTATTATGAGATGCAGAATGGTGCACAGATACAGACAGAAAAGACAATTAGTTCTGTCGCCAGAGGGGAAGGCTGGTCAAGTACGGAATATGGCTTCTTCTCAGGGGCTTATGGCTTGATTAATGTGTTCTTGCTGATGCTGTTTTTCGGTGGGGTGATTTTGGATAAAATGGGAATCCGTTTTACCGGAATGATGTCTTCTGGATTGATGTTTATGGGAGCTCTGATTAAATGGTATGCCCTTTCTTCCGATTTTGGAGATGCACAGCTTTTTGGAATGGACATGCAGGTGGCATTGGCTTCTTTAGGATTTGCGATATTCGGAATGGGCGCTGAAATCACAGGTATTACTGCATCTAAAGTCATTGTAAAATGGTTTGCCGGAAAGGAACTGGCGCTTGCCATGGGACTTCAGGTGGCAATGGCTCGTATTGGTACTGCCGTGGCTTTGGCGGTAAGCTTACCAGTAGCCCGTTGGATGGGAGATGTTTCTTATCCGGTGTTGTTCGGAGCCATTTTGTTATGCGTGGGATTTGCTTCATATATGATTTATTGTGTCATGGACCGCAAGGAAGATGCTTCTGCCGCAGCTGTTCGCATGGAAAACGGAGAGGTTGAAGAAGAAGGTTTCAAATTGTCCGATTTGAAACTGATTTTCTGTAGCAAGGGCTTCTGGTTGATTAACCTGCTGTGCCTGATGTTCTATGCCGGTGTGTTCCCCTTCCTGAAGTTTGCGACAAAACTGATGATTTATAAATACGATGTGCCGGAATCTTTTGCCGGATTGATTCCTGCCTTATTGCCTTTTGGAACCATTCTGCTGACACCCGTATTCGGCTCTTTATATGACCGTATCGGTCGCGGAGCTACCTTGATGATTATTGGTTCAGTCATGTTGACAGTGGTTCACGTGTTGTTTGCTCTTCCGGTAATGAACTACTGGTGGTTTGCTGTTATTGTCATGATTGTATTGGGAATAGCATTTTCTTTGGTACCCAGTGCCATGTGGCCTTCAGTTCCTAAGATTATCCCGATGAAGCAGTTGGGTTCTGCTTATGCCACCATTTTCTATATCCAGAATATCGGGTTGACAATGGTGCCTTGGTTGATTGGATGGGTTATCGAACATTTTGCAACTTTGCGTAACGAAGCTGGTGTAATTGTAGGCTATGACTATACGGCTCCGATGGTTATTTTTGCAGTGTTTGGTCTGTGTGCCATCCTTATTTCTACATTGCTTCGTGTAGAAGACAGCAAAAAACATTATGGACTGGAAGAAGCTAATATGAAAAAATAATTTTTAAGTCTCTTTCATGGAAGGAGCGGGGGGTGTCAGGCACATCTTCAGCTCCTTTTATTTTTATTAATACCTCATAAGAAGGGGGAATGGCGGTATATACTTTGTCTTGTGGATTTTTTCCCGTATCTTTGGACTGTTTTTATGTGAGAATCTGTCAGTGAGATAACAAATGGCCTATAAAGGGCAATAAACTACCGGATAGATTTCTACATGAGAAATGTGTAACAAAAATTTAGCTATGAATAATACGAAGAAAAAATCACCTATATCATGGGTTCCTACTGCATATTTTGCTATGGGACTTCCTTTTGTCGTACTCAATATGGTTACCGTGTTAATGTTTAAAGGGCTTGAGGTGGATGATAAGCTAATCACCTTCTGGACGTCGTTGATTCTTCTGCCCTGGACATTGAAGCCATTGTGGAGTCCTTTTCTTGAACTTTTCCGGACAAAGAAATTTTTTGTGATTGTCACTCAGTTAATTACGGGAGTCACTTTCGGGCTGGTAGCTTTTGCGTTGAACCTGTCCCATTTTTTCAGTATTTCCATTGCGCTGCTGGCCATTGTTGCTTTTAGCGGAGCTACTCACGACATCGCTTGCGACGGAGTATATATGAGTGAACTGTCCAATGAAGACCAGGCAAAGTTTATTGGCTGGCAGGGAGCCTTTTATAACATAGCAAAGATTCTGGCAACGGGTGGTTTGGTATACCTGGCTGGATATTTCATCGAGCTGAATGCAGATGCCGGATTGCTGATTGCCAACAAAAGGGCTTGGATGATTATCTTGCTGATTCTTTCCGTAACCATGATTCTTCTGGGAATCTATCATCTGTTTGCTTTGCCTTCTACCCAGTCGGCTTCTTCTAAAAAAACATTACGGAGTAACAAGGAAGTGATGAAGGAACTGGGACAGGTATTGATGGACTTTTTCCGCAAGACACACATCACTTATTATATCTTCTTCATCATCCTTTATCGTTTTGCAGAAGGATTTGTGATGAAGATTGTACCGCTGTTTTTGAAAGCAGACCGGGAGATGGGAGGTTTGGGACTCAATGAAAAGGAAATCGGACTTTATTATGGTACGTACGGAGCTGCGGCCTTTGTGTTGGGTTCTTTGCTGGCAGGATATTATATTGCCCGACGGGGATTGAAAAAAACAATCTTCTCGTTGTGCTGTATTTTCAACCTTCCTTTTATGGTGTATGCCTTGTTTGCTTACTTCCAGCCGGAGAGTGGTTGGATAATATGCAGTGGCATCGTCTTTGAGTATTTCGGATATGGTTTCGGCTTTGTCGGACTTTCTTTGTTTATGATGCAGCAGGTGGCTCCCGGCAAGCATCAGATGGCTCATTATGCATTTGCTTCAGGAATCATGAATTTTGGAGTGATGATTCCGGGAATGTTAAGCGGCTGGGTGTGCGAAAGTCTTGGCACATGGTTTGACAAGCCGGGAGGCTATGAGCCTTTCTTTGTCTTCGTACTGATTGCTACAATTCCAGCCTTCCTGATTACTTATTTCCTTCCGTTTAAGTATGATAATGGAGGAAATTTGCTGGAAGGCGAAAAAGAATATGTATAATAATCAATTAAACTAACTGGATATGAATGAAAAATTTGTAATGCCCTGGGAAGAACGCCCGGCAGACTGTAAAGAAGTGATGTGGCGCTATTCGAAGAATCCTGTTATCGGACGTTATCAGATACCTTCATCGAATAGTATTTTCAATAGTGCGGTAGTTCCCTTCAAGGATGGATTTGCAGGGGTGTTCCGTTGCGACAACCGAGCTGTACAGATGAATATCTTTGCTGGTTTCAGTAAGGACGGTATCAACTGGGAAATCAATCATGAGCCGATTGTCTTTAAGCCCGGCAATACGGAGATGATAGATTCAGAGTATAAATATGACCCTCGTGTGACTTGGATTGAAGACCGTTACTGGATTACATGGTGCAACGGTTATCACGGACCTACCATCGGCATCGGTTATACATTCGATTTCAAGGAATTCTATCAGTGCGAGAATGCCTTCCTTCCATTTAACCGTAACGGCGTATTGTTCCCGCAGAAAATTAACGGTAAGTATGCCATGCTGAGCCGTCCGAGCGACAACGGTCATACACCTTTCGGAGATATTTATATCAGCTACAGTCCCGATATGAAGTATTGGGGTGAGCACCGTTGTGTAATGAAAGTGACTCCTTTCCCGGAAAGTGCCTGGCAGTGTACAAAGATTGGAGCCGGCTCTGTACCTTTCCTGACAGAAGAAGGCTGGCTGATGTTCTATCACGGGGTTATTACCACTTGTAACGGTTTCCGTTACTCTATGGGAGCAGCTATTCTGGATAAGGACCATCCGGAAAAGGTACTTTATCGTACCCGTGACTACCTGTTAGCACCTGCTGCACCTTATGAACTGCAGGGAGATGTCCCCAATGTAGTGTTCCCGTGTGCTGCTCTTCAGGATGGAGAAAGAGTAGCTGTGTACTACGGAGCTGCTGATACCGTGGTAGGAATGGCTTTCGGTTATATTTCCGAAATCATTGATTTTGTAAAGCGTACTTCTATTTTGTAAATGTAAATATTTAATAAGGCTGTTCCTGTAACCAGACGCTATGGGAGTAGCCTTTTTTATTTTAGGCCTATGAAAAAACTAATCGCATCTCTGAGCTTTTTGTTCATCTGGAATTGTGCCAATGCGCAGGACCCGGTGGACTATGTAGACCCGTTTATTGGAACAACCAATTATGGTACGTGTAATCCGGGAGCTGTCTGTCCGAATGGTTTGATGTCGGTCGTTCCTTTTAATGTGATGGGGTCGGATGAAAATACCTATGATAAAGACGCTCGCTGGTGGTCTACTCCTTATGAATACACGAACAGCTATTTTACTGGACTCTCTCATGTCAATCTGAGTGGGGTAGGTTGTCCTGAAATGGGTTCTCTGTTGCTGATGCCCACAACCGGCGAATTGAATGTCGACTATCATCACTACGGAAGCAAGTATGAAAAGGAAACGGCTTCACCGGGATATTACAGTCTGCAGCTGACCAAATATAATATTAAAGTAGAGGCTACTTCTACATTGAGAACAGGGCTTACCCGCTTTACTTTTCCAAAGGGGAAGAGCCATATCCTGATGAACCTGGGAGAAGGACTGACCAATGAATCGGGAGCTTATCTGCGCCGGATAAACGACCGTGAAATTGAGGGTATGAAGTTCTTGGGAACGTTCTGCTATAATCCTCAGGCAGTATTTCCAATTTACTTTGTCATGCGTATCAATAAGGCTCCTAAGCAGACTGGTTACTGGAAATTCCAGCGTAAGATGACGGGGGTGGAAGCAGAATGGGACAAAGACAATGGCAAATACAAATTGTACACGCAGTATGACCGGGATTTGGCTGGCGACGACATCGGTGCATGGTTCACTTTCGATACAGAAGAAAATGAACAGATAGAAGTGGCCGTAGGTGTATCGTTTGTAAGTATGGAAAATGCCCGTCAGAATTTGGAAGCTGAGCAGCATGGAGCTGGATTCGATAAAATCTATGCCAGCGCACGGAAACAGTGGAACAACGATTTGAGCCGTATCACCGTAGAAGGAGGTACAAAGGAACAGAAAACGGTGTTCTATACTGCCTTGTATCACACGCTGATTCACCCGAATATCCTCCAGGATGTAAACGGGGAATACCCAGCCATGGAAACCGGAGAAACGAAGACAACTAAAAACAATCGTTATACCGTATATTCTTTGTGGGATACCTATCGTAACCTGCATCAGTTGATGACTCTGGTGTATCCCGAACGTCAGATTGACATGGTACGTACCATGGTCGATATGTACAAAGAGCATGGGTGGTTACCTAAATGGGAGTTGTACGGACGTGAAACCCTCACGATGGAAGGTGACCCCAGTTTGCCGGTGATTGTGGATACCTGGATGAAGGGTCTGCGCGACTTTGATATGGAAACAGCCTATGAGGCTATGCGCAAGTCGGCCACTCTTCCTGGAAAGGAAAACCTGATGCGTCCGGACAACGATGATTACATGAGCAAAGGCTATGTACCTTTGATGGAACAGTTCGATAACTCCGTATCGCATGCTTTGGAATATTACATTGCCGATTATGCTTTGTATACGCTGGCAAAGAGCATGGGAAAGAAAGAGGATGCCGATTTGTTCTACAAGCGGTCTATGGGATACAAGCATTATTATTGCAAGGAATTCGGCACACTTCGTCCTATTTTGCCGGACGGAAAATTCTATTCTCCGTTCGATCCGCTTCAGGGACAGAACTTTGAACCTAGTCCGGGATTCCACGAAGGTAATTCCTGGAACTATACCTTCTACGTGCCGCATGATGTAAAGGGACTGGCTCGCCTGATGGGAGGACAGAAGAAGTTTATCGACAAACTGCAGATGGTATTCGACAAAGGTTATTATGACCCGGCCAATGAACCGGATATTGCTTATCCTTATCTGTTCAGTTACTTCAAGGGGGAAGAATGGCGTACACAGAAAACCGTTCGTGAACTGCTGGCTAAGTACTTCACTCCCAAACCTGACGGTATTCCGGGAAATGACGATGCTGGTACCATGTCAGCCTGGGCTGTATTCAGTATGATGGGCTTCTACCCTGATTGTCCGGGTGTTCCCGAATATACGTTGACTGACCCGACTTTCGACCGTATTACCATCCGTTTGAATCCGGAATTTTATGGAAAAGATAAGCTGATCATTGAAAAGAAGGAGAATGGTTCACCGGAAGGGTATATTCAGAAGATAGAACTTGGCGGCAAGAAAACAGGTTACCGGATTAATCACAATGACCTGGTAAAAGGCGGCACATTGACGTTCTATAAATAAGCAGATTAGTTTTCCCCTTTAGTTCGTCTTTTCTTTACGGTGTGGCGCACCAGAAAGATGCTGACTTCGTATAAAAGCACGATGGGGAAGGTTACAATCAGCATAGTAAACACGTCTGAGGTAGGAGTGATGATAGCAGCGATAATCATTGCGACAACCCAGGCGTGTTTTCTGTATTGTGCTATGAAATCGGCAGACAAGATGCCCAGTTTGGCCAGCAGCCAGGTAAGAATCGGAATCTCAAACGTGATACCCATCATCAGGCTCAGCATGTTCAGCGTATCAATATAAGAACTGAGCAGAATGGTATTTTCCACTTCCTGACTCACTTGATAGGTCGAAAGAAAGCGGAATGTAAAAGGAAATATCAGGAAATAACTGAATAATACTCCCGTCAGGAAGAGCAGATAGCCCCAGAATATCAGCCAGCGGGAATATTTCTTTTCATTCTGGTAGAGTGCCGGCGAAATAAAATGAAAAAGCTGATAGAGTATGTAAGGAGAAGCCAGCAGAATACCCGCATAGAACGAAACACTCATGTGAGTGAGAAACTGTCCTGAAAGTTGTGTGTTGATAAGTTTTACCGGCAAAGTTTCCGCTTCCAGTCCGGCTATATGCAGTATTCTTCCTAAACATGCAAAGAAACGGTAGGTACAGAAGTCGCCCTCTTTGGGAGCAAGGATGAGGCCGAAAAGCTCTTCTTTGAAACAAAAGGCCAGCAGCATAAGCACAATTACCGCACAAGCGATGTGGATAATCGTTTTGCGCAATTCGTCCAGGTGATCCCAGAAAGTCAGTTCCGTTGGTTGCGTTGGCTTCACGGCAGTTATTTTTCTTTTTTCTCGTTCGAAGTGGTTTCTTCCTTCTTTGGGTCTGTTTCTTTCAGGTTATCTTCCACTTCGTTCATGCCTTCCTTGAAACTTCTTACACCTTTGCCAATACCTTTCATCAGTTCGGGAATCTTTTTTCCGCCGAACAGCAGCAGAATGATTAAAGCAAGAAATAAAAATTCCTGGGTACCAATACCCATAAACAGCAATGTAGTATTCATGTACTTTTTGTGTAAATAGTGAGTGAATTTGTCATTTATTCTTCCGCAAAAATATGGATTGTTTTTTACCTGCGCAAATGTGTGTCGAGGGCATTTTACATTAAAGTGAAAAATGACAGGGTCTGATATATTCTTTCAGGTGTCTTTTCATATTCTTCCTAGTTCTTTGACATATTCTCTGTTCCACAGTGCGGGATTTGTATCCCACAGTGTGAAATATGTATCCCACACTGTAGTTTTTGTATTTCACAGTGTGAAACAGAGAATTTGCTTTTAAGTTAGGGAAAATTTGCAGGTAAGATGGAGAAAAAAGAAGGGGGTGAATAAAATTGGAGGGTAGAAAATTGAAATGTCAGTGAGATGTCAGTAAAACTTTGAGGTTATTGCAGAGGAGAGTTCATAGCTTTGTGGTGGTGAAACAGAATGTGTAATGAAGATAATTGGCTATGAGAGAAAAGAGACATTACGTGGGTATGCGTTGGTTTATGATTCTGTCCTCTTTTTTGATTGGAATCGTGTCTTTCTTTATTTCTTATAATAAGAAAAAGGATTCGTCTTTGCCCGATAAACTGGAGCAAATGATGTGTCGTACGAAGATGAATGTGCATTGCGATCCTTTTTATGGTTACCAGGTACATTATCCTGCGTTCTTCGAACAGGTTCCGGATTCACTCATTCATGAAACGGGATGTTGCCAGTTTTATTTTGGGAATATGCTGAAGATTGCTCAGACAGCTTTTATCGTAACTAATCTTGAAGGATTTACTGTGCGGCAGGGGATGGAACATTTTGCCATAGAGCAGCATGCTACTGAACGGCGGTGTGGAAATGATTATTTCATTCTTTCCGGACCTCTTTATATCAACCATCGGCCGGTAGAGGGCTATCGTTTTTATGCCAAATATGTGCAACGGCAAAAACTCTGGTTTGTGCAGTCTTTGTCTTACCCTGCAAGTTGCACACGTGCTGTTTCGCGGCTTATTGAACAGATAGATAACTGGCAAGTGTGGGAGTAAGTGAAAGGGTTCAGGTATTCTATTGGATCCAGAAAGCCAACGAAATTTTTCTTTAAAAGTTTCGGGCTGTCTTGTCTCTTCCCTAAAAGATGGGTATCTTTGACTCGTTTTTCATTTAACATTGATACTCATGCAGGATTTTGTTCATTTGCACGTTCATACGCAGTATTCTATTCTTGACGGACAGGCTTCTATTCCCCGGTTGGTAGACAAGGCCATGGCCAACGGCATGCGAGGAATCGCAGTGACCGACCACGGAGATATGTTCGGTATCAAGGAGTTCTTCAACTATGTCAACAAGAAGAACGGGGGTACGAATGGGGAGATTAAGGATTTGAAGAAGAGAATTGCCGCCCTCGAAAGTGGTAAGGAAGAGTCGGAAAACCCCGAAGCTGAGATTGCAGCTTGCAAGGAACAGTTGGAGGCTGCGAAAAAGAAGCTGTTCAAGCCGATTTTCGGTTGTGAAATGTATGTAGCTCGCCGCCGTCTGGAAGATAAGGAAGGTAAGCCTGACCAGAGCGGGTATCACTTGGTGGTGCTGGCCAAGAATCTGAAGGGTTATCATAACCTGATTAAATTAGTGTCGAAGGCATGGACCAAGGGATTCTACATGCGTCCGCGTACAGACCGTGCGGAGTTGGAGAAGTATCACGAAGGACTGATTGTATGTTCGGCTTGTTTGGGAGGGGAAGTGCCCCGACGTATCACGGCCGGACAGTTTGAAGAGGCAGAAGAGGCCATCCGCTGGTACAAGAATCTTTTCGGGGATGATTACTACCTGGAGCTGCAGCGTCACAAGGCAACGGTGGCACGTGCCAATCATGAGGTGTATCCCATGCAGCAGGTGGTGAATGAAAAACTGATTGAATATGCCAAAAAATACAATATCAAGCTGGTATGTACGAACGACGTGCACTTTGTGGACGAGGAAAATGCCGAAGCCCACGACCGGCTTATCTGTCTGAGTACAGGTAAAGACTTGGACGACCCTAACCGCATGCTTTATACCAAGCAGGAATGGATGAAGACGCGGGAAGAAATGAACGAAGTCTTTGCCGATGTGCCGGAAGCTTTGAGTAATACGGTTGAAATCTGTGACAAGGTTGAGTTTTATTCAATTGACCATGCGCCTATTATGCCGACGTTTGCCATTCCGGAAGATTTCGGTACCGAGGAGGAGTATCGTAAGAAATTTACGGAAAAAGACCTCTTTGATGAATTTACCCGCGATGAGAATGGCAACGTGGTAATGGATGAGGCTGCGGCGAAGGCGAAGATTGAACGTCTGGGCGGATATGAGAAATTGTATCGTATCAAACTGGAGGCCGATTATCTGGCAAAACTGGCCTACGACGGAGCCAAACGGCGTTATGGCGAGAACCTGTCGGAAGAGGTGCAGGAGCGTATTAAGTTTGAGTTGTATATCATGAAGACCATGGGGTTCCCGGGATACTTTTTGATTGTGCAGGACTTTATCAATGCGGCACGTCATCAGTTGGATGTATCAGTCGGCCCGGGACGTGGTTCGGCGGCGGGTTCAGCGGTAGCTTACTGCCTGGGGATTACGCAGATTGACCCGATTCAGTACGACTTGCTGTTCGAGCGTTTCTTGAATCCGGACCGTATCTCTTTGCCTGATATTGATGTGGACTTCGATGATGACGGACGTGGCCGCGTGCTGAACTGGGTAACGGAGAAGTATGGACAGGAAAAAGTGGCACACATCATTACGTATGGTACGATGGCTACTAAACTGGCTATCAAGGATGTGGCTCGTGTACAGAAGCTTCCGTTGTCGGAATCAGACCGTCTGTGTAAGTTGATTCCGGATAAACTGCCTGATAAGAAACTGAATTTACCGAATGCCATTGCTTATGTGCCGGAACTGCAGGAAGCGGAAGTATCTCCGAATCCGGTATTGCGTGATACTATTAAATACGCCAAGATGCTGGAAGGTAACGTGCGAAACACGGGTGTACATGCCTGCGGTACGATTATCTGTCGTGATGATATTACCGACTGGGTACCGGTGAGTACGGCAGACGATAAGGAAACCGGAGAAAAAATGCTGGTTACCCAGTACGAAGGTTCGGTAATTGAAGATACGGGGCTGATTAAGATGGACTTCCTAGGGTTGAAGACCTTGTCCATCATTAAGGAGGCCATTGAAAATATTCGTCAGAGTAAGGGAATCGTACTGAATATCGATGAAGTACCGATTGATGACCCTGTGACTTACCGCTTGTATAGTGAAGGGCGAACCATCGGAACCTTCCAGTTTGAATCGGCGGGTATGCAGAAGTATCTGCGCGAGCTTCAGCCCAGTACGTTTGAGGATTTGATTGCCATGAACGCCCTTTACCGTCCGGGACCGATGGATTACATTCCGGACTTCATCGACCGTAAACATGGCCGGAAGCCGATTGAGTACGATATTCCGATTATGGAGAAATACCTGAAGGATACGTATGGTATTACGGTATATCAGGAGCAGGTGATGTTGCTGTCGCGCTTGCTGGCCGACTTTACGCGTGGTGAATCGGATGCCTTGCGTAAGGCCATGGGTAAGAAGTTGCGTGACAAGCTGGATCACATGAAGCCGAAGTTTATTGAAGGTGGAAAGAAGAACGGACATGATCCTAAGGTATTGGAGAAAATCTGGGCCGACTGGGAAAAATTTGCATCGTACGCGTTCAACAAATCGCATGCTACTTGCTATTCGTGGGTGGCTTATCAGACGGCATACCTGAAGGCCAACTATCCGTCAGAGTACATGGCGGCTACGATGAGCCGGAATATTTCGAACATCACTGAAATTACGAAGCTCATGGATGAGTGTAAGTCGATGGGCGTAAAGGTACTTGGACCGGATGTGAACGAAAGTAACCTGAAATTCTCAGTCAATTATCACGGTGATATCCGTTTCGGATTGGGAGCTATTAAGGGAGTCGGAGAGTCGGCTGTACAGAGTATTCTGGAAGAAAGACGGAAGAATGGGGAGTTCAAAAATATCTTTGACTTCGTACAACGTGTGAACTTGTCGGCTTGTAATCGTAAGAATATTGAAAACCTGGCTCTTGCTGGAGGTTTCGATAGTTTTCCGGGTATCAAGCGCGAAGATTTCTTTGTAAAGAACGCAAAAGATGAGTCCTTCTCGGATATACTGGTGCGTTACGGTAACAAATACCAGCTGGATAAGGCAGCGGCTGCTAATTCTCTATTTGGAGGGGAACATGAGGTAGAGGTGGCTACTCCGGAGATTGTGCCGGCTCCGTCGTGGAGCGATTTGGAGCGTTTGAATAAAGAACGTGATTTGGTAGGAATTTATTTGTCGGCCCACCCGCTGGATGAGTTTGCCGTGATTCTGGAAAATGTGTGCAACGTACACATGGCCGAACTGACCGACTTGACTCCGCTGCAGAACCATGATCTGGTGCTGGGAGGAATTGTGACTGGGGTACGTGAAGGATATACCAAGACGGGAAAGCCCTATGGTATTGCAAAAGTGGAAGATTACTCGGGTACGGCCGAATTTGCTTTCTTCGGTAACGAATGGGTGGAAAAGAAAAACTTCTTCATGGAAGGTATGTTCCTTTTCATGAAAGGAAAGTGCCAGCCTAAGCAGTGGAAACAGGAGGAGTGGGAAGTGAAAATCAACAGTATTGAACTGCTTCCTGAAGTGAAGGAGAGAGTGGTGGAAAAACTGACGGTAACGGCTCCGCTTTCAGCCATTGATGACCAGTTGATCATGGAGTTCTCTTCCTTGGTGAAAGACAGTCCGGGAAATGCCGAACTTCATTTCCTGGTTCGGGATGAAGACGGGCAGATGTATGTAAACCTGATGTCACGTACGATGAAGATTTCTGTACAGAAGGAGCTGGTCAACTATTTAAAAAACCAGCCATTGTTGGACTATAAAATAAATTAGTATATATTTGCGTAGAGAACTTAAAAACATAGATAATTATGGCATTGAATATTAAAGATGACAACTTTGAAGCTATTGTAGCTGAAGGTAAACCAGTGGTGTTGGATTTTTGGGCTACATGGTGTGGTCCTTGCAAGCAAATTGCTCCATATATCGAAGAACTGGCAGAAGAGTATAAGGATAAGGTAAATATCGGTAAATGCGATGTAGATGAAAATGCAGACCTTCCTGCACAGTTTGGTGTGCGCAACATTCCTACCGTATTGTTTATCAAGAACGGAGAAGTTGTGGACAAACAAGTAGGAGCTACCACTAAATCTGCTTTGCAGGCAAAGGTAGAAGCTTTGTTGAAATAACTAAAAAAACAGATAAGTTATGGGAATGGAAGACGATTTCTTGTTGGAAGATGAGGACGATGAAAAAACCATCGAGTTCATAAAGAACTATTTGCCTCAGGACATGAAAGAGGCTTTCTCGGACGATGATTTGTATTACATCTTAGATTTGATTGTGGATTATTATACCACGAGTGGTTGTCTGGATGCACAGCCGGACGATGAAGGGTATATCAACATCGATCAGGATGAAATTGTGAACTACATCGTTAAAGAGTCTGCCAAGGATGGAATGGGCCCGTTTGACCCAGATGCGATTTTCTTCGTCGTGCAGGGTGAAATGGAATATGGCAATCAGTTGGGACAAGTAGAGTAACAAAGTACCATATTATTATTAAAAAAATCCGGAGCTAAAAAAAAGTAGCTCCGGATTTTTTTGTTTATAGTTTACGGAATTCCATTCCATCAGCAAGTACTCCATTTTCATAAATAGCGAGATACATCACGTGATCGGTTAGTTTTATTATTTTAAAGGCTTCAGTCTCTCCGTCAACAGTGAATACTAGTTCATGAGAGTCAGAATTATAAGTGTAATTAAAGGTCATCTTATCTCCGCCTTCAGTCCAAATTACGTCGCTGAAATTTTGTCGGAATTGTAGGGTAATGGGGCTGCCGTCATCATAGCTAAAACTGGTCCATTCGTCACCATATAAAAGAGATTCATCGCCTACTACGAGTTCATCAGGTTCTGGTATACGGAACAGTGTCATAGAACTTTCTTTTGTAAGATTTTCTCCGTCTGAGCTAAAAACATCTATGGACAGTATATCTTGGGTTACTTGTTTTACCTGCCAGAATCCACCGCTCCAGCTTTCATTTTCAAAGAAATAGATACGGTTATAGGCATCATACTTGAATGCTACTGTATAGGGCGCTTCTTCTCCTTCATAAACAGTGCACAATCTGTTGCCTTCTTTGTTTGTGAACTCTATTGATGGTTTTCCTAAAAATCCCCATTTCCCGTAAAGAAGTTCTATCCAAGCCGTGTTTGTGTATACCGTTAGCGTAAGTTCCTGCCCATCGTTATCTTTTACTTTCAGCGTGTCATTGGTTAATGAAAGAATAGTCCATCTTACTACTTTACCATTTACGCGATGGAGTGTAAGCTGTTTGTTGGCTTCATCATATTCATAGGTGATATCGTTTGCTGATGTTTCTTCTTTAGCCTTGTAAGTTCCGTTACCATCATTATTGAAGGTATAGATATCTTGTGTTTCCGAAATCCAGGTATTGTATAGCAGGGTAATGTCAATATCCGGTTCTGAAGTGGCATCTTTTTTCAAGGTTATCAATTCTCCTTCTTCATCTTTTATTTTCAGTGTATCGTCGGTCAGTGTGACAATGGTCCATCGCATGACATCTCCGTCGATATGAATCGTGAGCGTCTGAGTCGATTCTTCATACGAATAAGTGAACGAATACGTGTCTGTGGTGCGTGTGCCTGTCCTACGCATCAGTTTTGCGGTGGAAATCTCGTCTGTTTCTGTGTAGACTCCGGTTCCATCCGCATTGAATGTAATGTAAGTACCTTCTCCCATATACCAGGTCTTGATAAGCTGGGAAGGAATGTTTCCGATGTTTTCATCCTCGTTACTGCATGAGGAAACACCAATCAGGATTAGCATGAGCAACATGAGTGTGCTCGTTAATTTTAAAACTCTCATAACTTTGAAATTTAATGATATTATGCCACAAATATCCCGAAATATTCGTGGGAGGACAAACCGGTGAAATCTCTTTTCTGTATGAGAGCGGGCAAATAGAGCATATCCTGCTATATTCTTCGTATGAAACGTATTTTATTGCCATTCATAGGAGTACTGATAAGGTATGAAGATACTGATGGCAGTTCCTTCTTCTTGTCCGGGCAGTATCTGGAAAGTAATTTTTTCTTTGTTGTGGGTGTTCAGTAATTGTATACTTTGATAAATGATTCTGAGACCGGTGCCAGTGCTTTCCAGTTTGTTGTTGGATGGAGCAAATGGAGAATATTTGTGTCCGTTGTTGTTAATGTGGATGGTGACTCCCCGACAGGCTTCTTCTATAATCAAGTCAATATGCCCTGTTTGATTTAGGTTGGCAAATCCATGTTTGATTGCATTTTCAACAGGGATTTGTATCATCATGGAGGGGATTTGCAGATCGTCTACATTTCCGTTTTTATGCAAACTGAATGTGAATTGCTTGCCTGTGTCCTGTAATAACGCTACATAGTTGGATACGAAATCAAGTTCCTCCGAAAGGGGAATCGCAAAACGGTTGGATAAATCCAGTCCCTTACGTAACAGACGGGTGAGCCGTATCAGCCGTTGATGTTCGGAGGTAGATTCCGGGTGTTGATTTATTTCATTGTTCAGCACATTGAAGAGGAAGTGAGGTGAAATTTTTTCTCTGATATTTTGCATTTTCAGTTTACTGATTTCGTATATATGCTGTTTAAATTCTTGTTGTTGGTTCTTTTTGACTCGTCTTTTGTACTCGATAAAACACACGACAAGCCCTAAAATGAGAATAACGCCCAAAGCTATTTCCAGCTGGAGTGTTTTTATTTCATTTTTCTGATTGGTTATTGTTATGCGGTTTTTGAGATGGGTCGTATCATTTTTATACCGTAAATCGAGTTCTGCCACATAGTTGTTGTGTTCTTCGCTTCGGATGGAATCCTCTATCGGTAGCTGGGCTGCTAATATGGCCAGGGCTTTGGAGTAATTTCCGGTACGTTTATAATATTCAGTTAGTACATCGTTTCGTCTTTGTTGGTAGTTGATAGGTACATTTACGGTGCTGTCATGTGAAATTTGTTGAACTAAGCTAGCTGCTGTTTGTAAGTCATTTTGCTTTAATGCAAGTTCCAGTTCCATGGTCATGATATAGTAAATGCTAATTGCCACTTTTGTACTTTGGAAATAGGCCTTAGCTTTTTGCAGATAATCTTTGGCTTTATTCAAATCTTTGTTTAGCTTGATAGATAGGTCTGCATAATTTGCTTCTAATGTGGCATATTCTGAGGGCATATCATTCTGGTGCTGTGCTACTTCATCAAAAATCTTCATCAGATAGCTCCATGATTCTTCATACTTTTTTTGGTAGTAATAGAAATTGACGAAAGTGTTTAGCAGAAAATACCGGTTATATAACGGCATGTCATTAATTTGCGGATAGACCTTATTAAGATAATAATGGGCTTGTGGATAATTTTTCAGTTGTACATAACAGAATGCCAGCATAAAGTAACTGTTGTCCCTGTAAATCTGAGGCAAGGATAGCGAATCGCATATGAAGAGAGCTTTTTTGTAGCAATAAGCTTGCATGGGAAGATCATTTAGTGTATAGTATACATAGCCTAGATTGTTATAGACATTGGGGAGTCTTTTATGCATATTCCCTCTTTGGTAATATTGGATAGCTTTTTCATAAGCTGTTTTGGCAGATAAAGGATGATTGGAGTTTTCCAGTAAAGAGGCTTTGTTGTTTTCTGCTATTCCAAGAGTGAGGTAATGAATCGGTAATAATTTAGGAAGGCTAAGACAGAACTTTTCGCATCTGTTTATATAATAGAATGCAGAATCTTCTTGTTGTCTGGTCATAAGCAAAGAAGAATGCACGGCTTCTGCATAATAATATTCTGTACTGTCTTGTGCCTGTTGCTTGGCTTTTGCCAGTAACATTTCAGCTTCTTGAGGCTTGTATCTGATGATTGAATCTTGTATCAGTGTAGTGAGCTGGACAGATGGTGATTTTTCATAGTCTGTGAAATGCTTGCATCCGGTGCTGAGTAAGCAAGCTATCCAGCAGGCACACAGTAAGTAAATGATGCTTTTCATAATTTAGAAGATACATTAATGTTTTATGGACAAAAATACAAATTTTTATGGGCGATATAACAAATATTGATTTAGGTGTTTAATTTAGTGCATAAAATACGAATAATCCTGAATAATGTGACGAAATAAATACATCGGAGGCTTTGCTTCAGAAGTAGGGAAGTTGGATTGTTTGGTATTGTTTTCTACATTTGTGTGAGTTTTAAAAAATCAGTTTTAATGGAGCAAAAGGCATATAAAATATTTATTATAGAGGATTCAGATAAAGATAGGGAGTTATTGGAAAAAAGCCTTGCGTCATATAATCTGTTTCAAGTTGTAGGGTGTCTGCCTGGAGGTTCCGGAGCATTGGCTCTCATTCAGAGTTTACATCCTGATTTGCTTTTTATTGACGTGGAATTGCCGGGGCTTCCCGGATATGAGATTGTCAATAAGCTCCATGACGTGATTATGTGGGATATGAAAGTAGTTTTTTATACTGCTTATCCTCAATATATGTTGGAAGCGATACGGAGTGCCGCTTTTGATTTTTTGCTGAAGCCTTTCGAAATGAAGGAACTTGATTTAATTATAAATCGTTTTGTACAGGCGAAAATAGAAAAAAAAGGAGAGGTAAATATCGTGAATGCTATGCGTGGTATAGAAGGGGAGAGCGGTAAAGGTACGTTTTCTATTCAGCTGCCTACAGGGGAAATCCGTGTATTGCGTCTTTCAGAAATAGGATATTTTAAATTTAATGCTTCGCGCAGATGCTGGGAGGTCTTTTTATTTATCCAGAAATTGCTGGCTATGCGTTCTTCTATCAATGCCATGAATATCTTAGGGTTTTCTTCTCAGTTTGTGCAAATACATAAATCTTACATTATTAATATTCAACATCTTGCGATGATAGACGGAGATGAGTGCATTATGTATCCGCCGTTTAATGGAGAGAGATTGCCTATTTCCAGTAAGTATAAAAAAGCGCTGCAAAGTAGCTTTATTCAACTATAGATAACAGTCCTCGTTCTCCGGGTTTTACTCGCTTGTTTTTCAGTCGATTTATGATAAACTAAAAACGTCCTTGTGTTCTGTTTCAAACACAAGGACGTTTTGTTTAAAACTCTTTGACGTTTTATTTTAAACGTAAGGGCGTTTACACCCAAACGTACTTGCATTTTTCCTAGCCTATTTTGTCTGGCTGTATCCCTCTGCTTTCAGCAGGTCGATTATGCGTTGTTTGAACTCTCCCTGAATGAGAATTTCACCGTCTTTCACGGCACCTCCTACACCACATTTGGTCTTGAGCATTCTTCCCAGTTCTTTTAAATCATCTTCCGAACCGATAAAGCCGGTAATGACGGTAACGGTCTTTCCGCCTCGTCCTTTTTTCTCAATACTGACCCTTAGTTTCTGTTGTTTCGGGTCGACAGTTGCCGGCTCTTCCTCCTCATCAAGCTGATAGCTGAAGTCTGGGTTAGTGGAATATACAATGTTCAGGCGGTCTTTCCAGTCATTCTTTTTCATGTGAATTTAATTTAATCTACTTCAAAGGTATGACATTTTTCAGGAATCGTGTTCAGGGTTTACAAGAAATAGTTTAATTTTGCATTATTGATTAATTGAACACACTCCGAATGGCGGTACGAAGTCGTAAAATGACGGACAAGATTCCTGAGCCTACTTTACGCAGACTCCCGTGGTATCTTTCGAATGCAAAGCTGATGAAAGAGAAAGGGGAAAAGTATGTATCTTCTACACAGATTTCCAGACAAATAAATATTGATGCCTCACAGATAGCCAAAGACTTGTCGTGTGTGGATATTTCCGGACGCACGAGGGTGGGGTATGAAGTGGACTTGCTAATCCGGGTGCTGGAGGATTTTTTGGGTTTTACGAATCTGCATAAAGCGTATCTGTTTGGTGTAGGAAGTTTGGGAGGAGCTTTGCTTAGAGACTCCGGCCTGTCACATTTCGGACTGCAGATAGTGGGAGCATTCGACATTAACCCGAATCTGGTAGGGACGACCGTAGAGGGAATTCCGATTTATCATACCGATGAGTTTGAAGAGCGACGCGCAAAGGACGGAGTGAAAATCGGTGTGTTGACCGTGCCTATCAATATTGCGCAGGATATTACAGACAAGATGGTGGCCGGAGGTATTCAGGCAGTGTGGAACTTTACCCCCTTCCGTATCCGTGTGCCGGAAACGATTGTCGTGCAAAATACGTCACTGTATGCACATCTGGCAGTGATGTTCAACCGTTTGAATGAAATTATAAAGAAATAACTCCATGAAAATTATTGCTATAGGCATGAACTATAGCCTGCATTGCCATGAACTGCATGCAGGAGAAGCCTTGCCCCAGGAGCCGGTTATTTTTATGAAACCGGATTCTGCCTTGCTGAAAGACAGCAAGCCTTTTTTTATTCCTGACTTTTGTGAACAGGTGGATTACGAGACGGAAATGGTGGTGCGTATCTGCCGCCTGGGAAAAAATATTTCCGAACGTTTTGCTCATCGCTATTACGATGCCGTGACGGTAGGTATCGACTTTACCGCCCGTGACTTGCAGCGTAAGTTCCGTGCTGAAGGAAAGCCTTGGGAACTGTGCAAGGGATTTGACAGTTCGGCTGCCATCGGTGACTGGGTTCCGGTGGAAAAGCTGGGCGACATACAGAAGGTGAATTTCCATCTGGATATTGACGGAAAAACGGTGCAGCAGGGTAATACAGCTGATATGTTATTTTCTGTAGACCAGATTATTGCTTACGTGAGCCGTTTCTGCACGTTGAAAATCGGTGACTTGTTGTTCACCGGTACACCGGTGGGAGTAGGCCCCGTGCAGATAGGTAACCACCTGGAGGGATTTTTGGAAAATGAAAAACTTCTTGATTTTTACATACGATGAAGATAAGAGTAGGATTTGGATTCGACGTGCACAGACTGGTGGCAGGGCGTGAACTTTGGCTGGGCGGTATCCGCCTGGAACACGAAATGGGTTTGCTGGGACACTCGGATGCCGATGTGTTGATTCATGCCATTTGCGATGCCTTGTTGGGAGCTGCCAACATGCGCGACATTGGTTATCATTTTCCGGACAATTCAGCTGACTTCAAGAATATTGATAGCAAGATTCTGTTGGAAAAGACCGTAAAACTGATTGCCGGAAAAGGGTATCGGGTAGGTAATGTGGATGCCACGGTATGTGCCGAACGTCCGAAATTGAAAAAGTTTATTCCGGAGATGCAGGAAGTGCTGGCACGGGTGATGGAAGTAGATGTGGATGATGTATCCATCAAGGCTACCACTACGGAAAAATTAGGATTTACCGGACGTGAGGAAGGTATATCGGCCTATGCTACAGTATTAATTGAAAAAGATTAAAGGAGGACAAGAGATGAATCCGAAGTATTCTGTGGTGATTCCGGTGTACAACCGCCCGGATGAAGTGGATGAGTTGTTGCAGAGTCTGTGCAGTCAGACATATCGAAACTTTGAAGTGGTGGTCGTGGAAGACGGTTCTGCCATTCCATGCAAGCAGGTGGTGGACAAGTATGCAGAAGCGTTGGATGTGCACTATTTTGAGAAACCGAATTCGGGACCCGGACAGACACGCAACTATGCGGCAGAGCGCAGTCGCGGAGAGTATCTGCTGATTCTGGATTCTGATTGTATCCTGCCCGAAACCTATCTGGCTGCGGTGGAGGCAGAACTCCAGCGGGAACCGGCAGATGCGTTTGGAGGTCCTGATCGTGCCCATGATTCTTTTTCGGATGTACAGAAGGCCATTAATTATGCCATGACTTCTTTTTTTACCACCGGAGGTATACGAGGCGGCAAGAAGAAAATGGATAAATTCTATCCCCGTAGTTTCAATATGGGAGTCCGTGCCGAGGTGTACAAAGCATTGGGAGGATTCTCTGCCATGCGTTTTGGCGAAGACATTGATTTCAGTATCCGTATCTTTAAGGGAGGTTACCGTTGTCGTTTGTTCCCGGAAGCCTGGGTATGGCATAAACGTCGTACAGATTTGAAAAAATTCTTCAAGCAAGTGCACAATTCCGGTATCGCACGCATTGATTTGTATAAAAAATACCCTGAATCTTTGAAGGTGGTACATTTGCTTCCTGCTGTATTTACGGTAGGAGTCGTACTGGTATTGCTGGTTGCTCTTATCTGTCCGTGGAGTCTGCTCTTGCTAGCTTTGTTTGCCATTATTATTTTTATGGATGCTTCTATTTGCAATAAAAGTGTAAAAATCGGTGGACTTTCTGTCATTGCTGCGTTTATACAATTGACGGGCTACGGTTCCGGCTTTTTGCGGGCGTGGTGGAGGCGTTGTGTATGTGGTGGAAAGTCTTTCTCTGCTTTCGAAAAAACGTTCTATAAATAATAAATTGCTCTCAATAGGGGTTCGGTAGTTCGTCGGTATTTTAAGATAAAAATTGATACATGAACGAAAAACTGAACATTACCCAGTGGGCGGAAGAAGACCGTCCGCGGGAGAAAATGATGCTGCACGGTCCGGCTGCTTTAAGCAATGCAGAGTTGCTGGCCATCCTGATAGGTTCCGGCAATACAGAAGAGACGGCGGTAGAACTGATGCGGAAAGTACTAGATGACTGTCACAACCGTTTGAGCGAATTAGGAAAATATACAGTAGACGACCTGTGTCGCTATAAAGGAATTGGTCCGGCAAAGGCTGTGACCATTTTGGCTGCTTCTGAACTAGGGAAGCGCAGAAGAGAGGAGGAACCGTCTGAGCGGAAGAAAATTACCAGCTCACAAGATGTGTATGCCTTTTTTCATCCCCTGATGTGCGACTTGCCGGTAGAAGAATGCTGGGTGATGTTGCTGAATCAGGCTGCAAAAGTGATTGATACAGTCAAAATCAGTCGGGGAGGACTGGCCTCCACACAGGTTGATGTGCGTTGTATTTTGCGTGAGGCACTCTTGAAACGGGCCACTTCCATGATTCTTTGTCATAACCATCCCTCGGGAAATATTCATCCTAGTCAGGATGACGATCGTCTGACTCATGCGTTGCTGGAGGCAGCACGTACTATGAACATTCGTCTGCTGGATCATGTGGTAGTTTCGGACGGTGATTATTACAGTTACGGGGATGAAGGGCGCCTTTAATCTCTTTTTTTATCGGCCGAAGGTGAAAAAATGGAGATTTTTCCCTAAGTTTGCGGAAAGAATAAAGATTGAAAGATTAAAGATTATGGACAACGAAACGAAGTTGAAGATTGAGGAAAAAATCATAGATATGTTGAAGACCGTGTACGATCCGGAAATACCGGTAAACGTGTACGACCTGGGCTTGATTTATAAGATAGACCTTCAGGAAAGCGGAGAATTGACCATCGACATGACTTTGACTGCTCCGAACTGTCCGGCTGCTGATTTCATTATGGAAGATGTGCGTCAGAAAGTAGAATCGGTGGAAGGAGTGACTGCTGCTACGGTCAATCTGGTCTTTGAACCGGAATGGGACAAGGATATGATGACCGAGGAGGCAAAACTGGAATTAGGATTTTTGTAGAAAGAGACTTATGGATGCGATGAAGAATGTATATTTTCTTTCGGATGCGCACTTGGGTTCGAGGGCCATTGCACACGGGCGTACGCAGGAGCGCAGGCTGGTGAACTTTTTGGACAGTATCAAGCATCGGGCAGCAGCCGTCTACTTGTTGGGCGACATGTTCGATTTCTGGTATGAGTTCAAGTTGGTGGTTCCCAAGGGGTATACGCGTTTCTTGGGGAAAATCTCGGAACTGACCGATTTGGGAGTGGAAGTACATTTTTTTATCGGTAACCATGATATCTGGTGCGGAGACTATCTGGAAAAGGAATGCGGTGTCATTCTGCACCGTGAACCACTGACCTGTGAGATTTACGGAAAAGAGTTTTTCTTAGGACATGGTGACGGACTGGGCGATAATGACCCAAAATTCAAGTTGTTGCGCACAATGTTTCACAGCAAGACTTTGCAGCGTCTGTTTTCGATGCTTCATCCGCGATGGAGCGTGGAGTTTGGACTGGAATGGGCCAAACATAGTCGCCTGAAAAGGGAGGGTGGACGTGAGCCTGACTATATGGGAGAAGATAAGGAACCGCTGGTACTATTCTCTAAGGAGTATTTAAAGAGTCATCCGGACATTAATTACTTTATTTACGGTCATCGTCACATTATGTTGGATTTAATGTTAAGCCGTACATCGCGTATGATGATTCTGGGCGACTGGATTACCGAGTTCTCGTATGCGGTTTTTGATGGTGAAAATATGTTTTTGGAACAGTATATTGAAGGGGAGACTTCGGTGTGATACTGTTTTGAAAGGGATAAGAAAAAAATCAGGCGTTGAAGATTATATATTTTCTTCAACGCCTGAATTATTATAGAGTTATTGTTATCGAGCAACTTCTCCACTTTCCTGACGGGCGAGCAGCCCTTCTACCTCAGATACTTTCACCATGTTATAGTCACCGGCAATTGTATTCTTCAGTACGGAAGCAGCCGTAGAGAAATCCACACGTTTCTGGTTGTCCTCGTATGCGTTCTGTGCATAAAGCATGGCACCGCAGAATGCATCGCCTACTCCCACGCAGTCAATCACATTGTCGATGTCGAATACACGAGTGTATTTCATTTCTCCTTGTGCATAAAGCACTCCTGCAAATGTGTGGTGTTCTGAACTCATCACATTGCGCAGGGCAATATAGATGTATTTGCAGTTTGGAATCTGCTGGCTGATTTCCTTACAGAACTTCTCATACGCTGCGGTATCGTATTTTTCACCGCTTCGGGTGGCCTTGAAGCCAGGAGCCGGAACTCCGGTGACAAGAGCGTATTCACCTTCACTTCCAAACATGATGTCACTGCTGGTCATGAGCGGACGTAATACTTCCTGAGCTGTTTTTCCATAGTTCCACAAGTTTTTCCGGTAGTTGATGTCGTATGAGATAGTCAGTCCCATTTCCTTGGCTATGTCAATGGCTTCCTTGCACACTTCAGCCAATCCGGGAGTCAGTGCGGCATCAATACCCGACCAGTGGAAGATGGATGCGTCTTTGAAAATTTCGCGCCAGTTAATCATTCCAGGTTTCAGCTCAGAGAACGAGGAATTCTCGCGGTCGTATATGACGTTGGAGTTACGCATAGCGGCTGCTTTCTCCATATAATAGGTTCCTAAGCGGTGTCCGCCGAAAAGAATGTGTTTGGTTCCGATATTGTGAGAACGGAGTTCTGCGATACAAGTCTCTCCCAGCGCATTGTCCGGTAATCGGGTTATATATTCTACCTCTCCGCCAAAGTTGGCAATGGAAATGGCTACGTTAGCTTCACTTCCTCCATAATTAACCAGAAAGTCATGGCTTTGCTGGATGCGCAAGTTATCGGGAGTGGTAAGACGGAGCATGATTTCTCCAAATGTTACAATCTTTTTGCTCATAATAGAAGGTTTTTCGTTTATAGTTAGAATACGTGGGCAAAAAGAAAGAGGATACTTCCTGAAGGAATCTTTCTTTGCCTTTGTTTCTTGCGCAAAGATAGTGAATTCCTTTTCAGGAGGTATCCTCTTTTAACTCTTTTAGGATTCCTGCGATTATTTGTTGTTCAGGATTTCTGTAGTATCAGTAGCAATCATTAATTCTTCGTCTGTAGGAATAACCACAACTTTTACTTTTGAATTGTCAGTAGAGATGATGGCTTCTTTGCTACGTACTTTATTTCTTTCCGGGTCGATTTCTACACCTAGGAAGCCCAGTGTCTTGCAGACACCTGCACGGGCTGTAGCCTGATTTTCGCCTACACCACCAGTGAACAGGATTACGTCAACGCCTCCCATGGCAGCAGCGTATGCGCCAATGTATTTAGTAATGCGGTAGAAATACATATTTTCTGTCAGGATAGCACGTTCTTCACCTCTGGCTACTGCATCTTCCAGCTCGCGCATGTCACTTGATTTTTCGAACATACCCAGTACACCACTCTTCTTGTTCAGCAAGGTAGACATTTCGTCTGGAGTCAGGCCTTCTTTCTTCATGATGTAAGTGATGGCACCACCGTCGATATCACCGCAGCGAGTTCCCATCATCAAACCTTCCAGCGGAGTAAGTCCCATGGTTGTATCGATACATTTTCCGTCTTTTACGGCTGCGATTGAACCACCGTTACCGATATGGCAAGTAATGATACGGCTGCCTTCCTGCGGGATGTTCAGGAATTCACATACACGCTTTGATACGTAGCGGTGAGAAGTTCCGTGGAAACCGTAGCGACGGATACCGTATTTTTCGAAATATGAATAAGGTATCGGATACAGGTAAGCGTAGTCCGGCATAGTCTGGTGGAATGCAGTATCGAATACGGCTACCTGCGGTACTTCCGGCAGAAGTTTCTGTACGGCATAGATACCTTTCAGGTTGGCTGGGTTGTGAAGCGGGCCCAGGTCGCAGTATTCTTCTACAGCTGCAATTACGGCATCGTCAATCAGTACGGAACCGCTGAACTTGGTTCCTCCGTGCAATACACGGTGACCTACTGCTTTGATTTCGTGCAGGTTGCTTACTGCTCCATATTCAGCATTGGTCAAAGTATCGAAAATGAACTGTACACCAGTAGTATGTTCAGGTACGTCTTTTTCAATCACTTTCTTTTCACCGTTAGGCAAAGTCAGTTTCAGGAAAGAACCCGGAAGACCGATTTTTTCAATACCTCCTTGAGCGAGGACTTCTTTTGTAGTCATTTCAAACAATTTGTATTTGATTGAAGAGCTACCGCAGTTGAGTACTAATACTTTCATATCTTATTAAATAGTTTTTTGTAATGAGGAAAACTATAATGCCACTCTGCAAGAAAAGTGAGTGGCATTATGGAAATAAATTATCGGAGTCGGATGATTACTGTGCCTTGGCAGCGATAGCCTGATTGGCAGTGATGGCAATCATCTTGTATACGTCGTCGATGCTACATCCGCGTGACAAGTCGTTTACCGGACGAGCGATACCCTGCAGGATAGGTCCTACGGCAGTAGCGTGGCCCAGACGTTCAACCAGCTTGTAAGAGATGTTTCCTACTTCCAGGCAAGGTACAACCAATACGTTAGCTTTTCCGGCGATTTCAGAACCCGGAGCTTTGCTTGCACCTACTCTTGGAACCAGTGCAGCATCTGCCTGCAGTTCACCGTCAATCTTCAATGTCGGGTCTAATTCTTTTGCAATTTTCAATGCTTCTACCACTTTATCTACTACTTCGTGTTTTGCAGAACCTTTGGTAGAGAAGCTCAGCATAGCTACACGCGGGTCGATGCCTGCCACTGCTTTTGCAGTCTGAGCAGTACAGATAGCGATTTGTGCCAGCTGGTTGGCATCAGGTACAGGAGTTACAGCTACGTCGCCCATTACCAATACACCGTTGTCTCCGCATTCAGGAGCGTGTGTCAGCATCAGCATAGCACCTGAAACGCAAGTGATGCCCGGAGCAGTCTTGATAATCTGCAATGCAGGACGAAGTACATCACCAGTTGTATTGCGTGCACCTGCCAATTGTCCGTCTGCGTCGCCAGCCTTGATAATCAGACAGCCCAAGTACAAAGGATTCAGCACAAGTTTGCGAGCTTCTTCGATGGCCATTCCTTTTTTCTTACGAAGTTCGCACAGCAGCTGTGCATATTCTTCTTGTTTAGGATTGTTTTCTGGGTCAATGATGGTAGCTTTGTGGATATTACCCAATCCCCATTCTTTGGCCAGGTTCATGATTTCATCGGGGTTACCCAACAAAATAAGGTCTGCTACACCGTCTGTCAATATCTGATTGGCAGCTTTCAAAGTACGTTCTTCTGTTCCTTCCGGAAGCACGATGCGCTGTTTGTTTGCTTTAGCGCGTTTAACGATTTCACTGATTAAATCCATGATTTATATGTTAAATTGTAAATGCTTGTTGTGTGCGGTAACGAGCTTTTTGTTTTCCACTTGCAAAAATAGGTATTTTTGTAATATCTAGTTTGCAAAAAGCGTTTTTTTTTGCTTTAAAGTATGCAAAAACCTTTCCATCTCTTGTAGATTTGAATAAAAAGCGGCTTAGAAGGAGATTGTTTTTTCTGATTATGTATTTTTGCACCGGTTTTTAAGATAAAATAAAAGGTATTATGATTCGACAGTGTTCTATTCTTTTTGGATGTCTGGCGTTAGGTGAACTGATTGTTTATTTGACGGGTATTAAGCTTCCTTCGAGCATCATTGGTATGCTGTTGCTGACTTTGTTTCTTCAGCTGGGCTGGATAAAACTGGAGTGGGTGCAGGGGCTTACAAATTTTCTGGTAGCAAATTTAGGATTTTTCTTTGTGCCGTCAGGAGTGGCGTTGATGCTCTATTTCGATGTGATTACGGCGCAGTTCTGGCCGATTGTAATTGCGACGCTGGTCAGCACGATTTTGGTTTTAGTAGTAACAGGTTGGGTACATCAATTAGTTCGTAAGTATGGATTTTTTCGAAAATAAATTTTTTCTGCTGGCCATTACGTTTGGCTTTTTCTTTTTGTCAAAATTGTTGCAGAAAAAAACTGGATGGGTGCTGTTGAATCCTATCCTTGTGGCAATAGCCATGTTGATTTGTTTTCTTCAGTTCACGGGAGTTTCTTATGAGACTTACTCTGAGGCTGGTTCGTTGGTAGAATTTTGGTTGAAGCCGGCCGTCGTGGCATTGGGGGTACCTTTGTATCTGCAGTTGCGCATGATAAAGAAACAGCTGATGCCGATTCTGATTTCGCAGTTGGCCGGTTGTGTGGTCGGGCTGGTTTCGGTGACGATTATTGCCAAATTGATGGGGGCCTCTCCGGAAGTGATTATGTCATTGGCTCCAAAGTCTGTGACTACTCCGATTGCCATGGAGGTATCGAATGCGGTAGGAGGGATTCCTTCACTGACGGCTGCTGTGGTTATTGTGGTCGGATTGTTTGGAGCTATCTGCGGATTTAAACTGCTTCAGGTAGGGCGTGTAGCTAGCCCGATTGCACAGGGATTGTCCATGGGGACAGCCGGCCATGCAGTCGGTACTTCACGTGCCATGGAAGTGAGTGGCAAGTATGGTGCATACGCAAGTCTGGGACTGACCTTGAACGGAATTCTTACCGCTTTGCTTTCGCCTACAATTTTGCATATCTTAGGATTGTATTAAGATTTTGCTCTTGTACGGAATGAACTGAATGACCGGCTGATTTGTTATTTTTTTCAGATGTAAGTATTTGTTCGAAACAAAAAGAAACACCTATATGATAGCATTTAAACCGATAGACCTGAGTGATAAGGAAACTGTACAGAAATATACGTTGTGCAGTCCACGGCGTAATTGTGATTTGTCGTTTGTGAATCTGTACAGCTGGCGTTTCCTGTATCAGACGGAGATTGCAGAAATGAATGGCTTTTTGCTGTTTCGTTTCTATGTAGACGGACAGCTGGCCTATATGATGCCTGTAGGTGAAGGAAGTGATATTCGTCCGGTGATTGAGGTGTTGATGGAAGATGCAAAAAGTCAAGGCGCTCCTTTCCGTTTGCTAGGTGTGTGTGTCAATATGCGTGAAGAGCTGGAAAATGCTTTCCCGGATCGGTTTAATTTTGTATCCGACCGGGATTACGCTGATTACATTTATCTGCGTTCCGACTTGTCCACATTGAAAGGAAAAAAGTTTCAGCCTAAACGAAATCATCTGAATAAGTTCAGGAGTAATTATCCGAATTATACATATAAACCTTTGACTTCCGACTTGACTCCCGCATGTTTGGAGCTGGAAACTCAGTGGTGTCGGGCGAATAATTGTGCGGAGAATCAGGCTTTGGAGAGCGAACGTCGCTCCATGACGGCTGCTTTGCAGCATTTGGAGCAATTGGATGTGATTGGAGGAGTGCTTTATGTGGAGGATGAGATTGTGGCCTTTACTTTTGGGACCCCCATCAACCAAACGACTTTCGATACGTGTGTGGAAAAAGCCAATACGGCTGTAGAGGGAGCGTATGCCATGATTAATTATGAGTTTGCCAATCATATTCCTTCACAGTACATCTATATCAACCGGGAGGAAGACTTGGGATTGGAAGGGCTCCGGAAAGCCAAGCTTTCTTATCAGCCGGAAGTGATTCTTGAAAAATACATGGCGGAGTTGAAATGAGTGTGAAAGAGCAGGTCAGAAGGTTATGGGCAACTTGTTTTCATGACTCGGAAGCGTTCATGAATCTTTATTTCGGTTGCCGCTATGCTGATTCCCTGAATGAGTATATGGAATCGGACGGGCAGGTAATAGCTGCTTTGCAACGTATTCCGTATCGGTTGACGTATGAAGGCATGAGTGTGCCGGTTGCTTATATTTCGGGCGCTTGTACGCATCCGGCATATCGAGAGCGGGGAGTGATGCGGAAGTTGCTGGCCCAGGCTCATCAGAGTATGTTTCGGGAAGGGGTTCTGTTCTCCACTTTGATACCTGCGGAAGAGTGGTTGAAAGGTTACTATGCTCGTTCGGGGTATACTCTTTGTTTTCAACGGAGAAAAAAGTTATTAACAGCTTCTTGTTTGCCTGTTGGAAACTTTTTCAATCGGTGGAAATTGGTTGAAATCTCCCCTGAAAGTACTTTGTGCGGGGCTGCTTTCCGTTTTTATGACCATTTTCAGGCTGATTGTGAAAACCGCATACAGCATAATTGGGAAGATTTCCACATTATATTGGCGGATTTACTTTTGTCGGGAGGTCAGTTGTGGGGAGCTGTAGAGGAAGATGAGCTGCAAGGACTTTGCTTCTGTTTGCCAGATGAGGAAAAACTGATAATCAAGGAAGTGGTATGCAGGGATAAGACCGTTGAACACGCTATGCTGCGTGGGTTGTCTTCTCATTACGGTGTAATGGAGTTGGAATGCGATTCTTGCTCCGAGAGTCAGCCTTATGAGTTGGGGATGGCAAGAATCATTCATGTAGAAGCATTGTTCAGATTGTTGGCAGGAATATGGACTGGAAACCATTATTTTAAAGTAGAAGGAGATGAGGCTCTTCCGCAAAATAACGGTTGGCATAACTTGGAAGGAGGGATATATTCCAGAGGTGAATTGAAAGAGCGGACTTATCAAGTGGTTTCTATCGATGAACTTACCCGATTGTTGTTTGACGGAAAGTCTCCTTATATGAATCTGATGCTGGATTGAAGTTACATTCGGTTATCTGCCGTCAGCATACGTTCCAGTTCTTCTGCCGTTAACTTCAAATGGAACTGTCCGTGGTAGGCAATGGAAATGCCGCCAGTTTCTTCGGATACAATAATGGCCATGGCATCGGTTTCCTGTGATACACCTAAGGCAGCGCGATGGCGAAGTCCTAATTCTTTAGGGATTTCCAGGTTGTGTGAAACCGGAAGGATGCATCCGGCTGCTTTTATCCGTTTGTGACTGATAATCATGGCTCCATCGTGCAACGGGCTGTTCTTGAAGAAGATATTTTCAATGAGACGCTGGTTGATATTGGCATCAATCAGGTCGCCTGTACGGACAATGTCATCCAACGGGAAATCCTTTTCTATCACAATCAGTGCTCCTACCTTTCCTTTACTCATATTCAGGCAGGCCATCACGATGGGCATGATGTCTTCTTTTTCTGTGTCCGTTTTTTTGTTGCCTTTCAGGAAACGGAACAGGCTGTTGCTGCGGTGTCTGGAACCCAATGACAATAGGAAATGACGTATCTCGTCCTGGAACAAGACAATAAGTGCGATAACTCCTACACTCACCAGTTTGTCGAAAATGGAACCTAATAGTCTCATCTGGAGTACCTGTGACACGATTACCCAGATGATAATGAATACCAGGATGCCGATGAATATATTAATGGAGCCCGACGACTTCATCAGCTTGTAGGACTTGTATAACAGAAAGGCTACCAGCAGAATGTCGAGTATATCTTTGAAACTGAGTATGTAGATGTCGAAAGGCATAATTAAAAGTATGTTGAAGTTCGTGTTTTAAATCATTGGTTTTGCAGGGCATTGAAAATCCGGACGGTTTCTACGGCTGCTTTTACATCATGTACCCTGAGCAGGTTGGCACCTTTCATCAAGGCAATGGCGTGTACGGCAGTTGTTCCGTTTAGGGCATTTTTAGGTCCCCCTCCCAATAATTTATAAATCATCGATTTGCGTGATACTCCTACAAGTATCGGAAGTTGGAACATGGAGAACTCTTCCAGTTTATTCAGTATGTCATAATTATGCTCCAGGGTTTTTCCGAAACCAAATCCCGGATCTATAATAAGGTCTTTTACGCCTGCTGCCCGGAGTTTCTCGATTTTTTCAGCAAAATAAAGGATGATTTCTTTAACCGGATGCTGGTAATGCGGATTCTTTTGCATGTTTTGTGGATTTCCCTGCATGTGCATCATGATGTAGGGCACTTTCAATTTTGCTACAATGGAAAACATGTTTGCATCCAAGTCGCCGGCAGAAATGTCATTGATGATTGCCGTACCGTATTCTTCTACGCACATTCGGGCTACGTCGGCACGGAAGGTGTCGACAGAAACAATGGCATCAGGGAACTCTCTTCGGATAACTTGTAAACCGTGTTTTAGTCGTTGCATTTCTTCTTCTGGAGATACATCTTCGGCATCTGGGCGTGAAGAATAGGCGCCAATGTCAATAATGCGGCCTCCCTCCTCTATAATCTGATGTACCCGATTGATAATATCTTCTTCCGCTTGTTTACGGCTGTCAGCATAAAAAGAATCGGGGGTCACATTGAGGATGCCCATCACCTGAGGATGGGATAAGTCCATCAGTTCTCCGTTGACATTGATGTATTTTGCAAACGTTTCTTCCATTTGTTTTTCCTTCATTTTAGCCTTGCAAAGTTACGTACAATAATTTGATTTGTGTGGGTTCTTTCTTGCGAATTTTCCTTGCTGGATGGATTTTTACCTCCTTCGGTGTGCTCTTTTTTCACTTTTTGATAAAAAAACGACTCAAAAGTTTGCAGATTACAAATTTAGTTGTACCTTTGCAACCGCAATTGAGAACGAGACTATCGGGCGTTTAGCTCAGCTGGTTCAGAGCATCTGCCTTACAAGCAGAGGGTCGGC